>Ga0247823_10002650_pt1 | contig 14674 bp, 9 predicted proteins | sample 13C_PalmiticAcid_2_FD_192426 | JGI IMG/M metagenome (GOLD analysis project Ga0247823, IMG submission 192426) | Soil microbial communities from agricultural site in Penn Yan, New York, United States - 13C_PalmiticAcid_Day30 | ecosystem: Environmental > Terrestrial > Soil > Agricultural land...
GTCGTTGGGAAAGGTCGTGGGGGTGGGAAACGGGTGGGAGGTTAACTGGGGAGACGAGAGAGAGGGGTCCACTTTGTTGGGTCGTGGACATGTTATACCTGGTTTGAGGTTGTACGAGTTGGATCAGGATGTTGTCGAGGTTGCTGAGGGTGGGTTGGCCGAGTGTCTTGCACCCTGGTCTGGGCCATGGTCTGTGACTGATATCAGGGAGGCGCTGCCTCAGTCAAATTGCGGGTCTCGTGCGGGCTCGCCGCATGTAAGCATGTCTCAGGTTGCCATCTTTATTCCTCGTGGGCGTTCTATTCCCATGAAATGGACAATGATGGTGCGGAGGCATCCCCGTTTTGCCACACCTTGCCAGCAGTGCTCACCCTCAACGATGCATTCTCCGTTTCCCTCCCAATCTTTCCAATTTTGATCTTCAATGACTTTTTTCCCAGAGATGGATCTTGCTCTAAACATGAAAGGAGGGCCGGCTGACAATAAGCGGCATGTTTGACGCCGGGATGCGGCCGGATCTGCGGCCGGGCTCGGTACCCGGCCACGGCCCGGAGCAGGGGCAGTTCTTGGTGTCAGCAAACCAGCTGGCAGCTAACCACCCACGGGACGCAGAACGGCAAATCGGCAACCACTGTCTCTGTTCTAGCAGCCAGCGCATAAAAAATGGAGTGTTGTTACTTAGGTAACTACTATAATCCTGGTAACACGAGTTCCTCTCCGTTCCGTCACAGTCATACTGCGCTGTGAGGTGTTTGAGGTTCAGGTAATTGGTCTTGTTTTGCCTTGACTCTTGCAGCCCTCCTAGGAACTGTGTTAGATAAGGGCAGTGTCAAGCAAGTAACGCGGGAAATGACGGCGTCCTTACTTTGTAGGGAATGCAGTACGCATCTACCCTGGCCAGGCCCTTCAAGTCGATACCGTTTAAGCAGGCTGCTTCCCCAATCTTGCAACTACGAAAGGGATCTCGTACACAAGTGCCGCGTCTTGTAGCTCGGGCTGTGCAGCTCTCTTGCGAGACGGGCCCGGGGTGTCAGCATGTGAATGGACTGGCGACGGAGCCGATAGATACGGTAAGGTACTGACGCAGGTGATGCAGAAAAAGCCGCTCCTGATTCATGGGATTCGACGGTACCAACCCGCAAGGAGAGGAGACCGATTTTACATGCCCGATTTGAGGTATCGGGTGTGTTGTGTTTTGATCTGACTGTCGTGAGTTGTTCCAGCTTCGTCGGGGTCTCGAAGGAGGATTAACAAAGCAAGCAACCTGGAAGTTCAGTCACTGCCTCATGGGTCACTGTTACATCGAGCCTTCCTTTCAGATGTGGTTGTCTGCTCACCTTGGACAGCAGGACCATTTAAGGTCTCACCGCAGACCTTTGACAGGGCAGTGGTATCGACGTACACCATGTCATTATTGTCTTCGTTGTTCAACCATAGAAAATGATTAGTGTTCTAGGGTTCTGTGCTGTCCGCCCATGACTCCAACCCCTTGTTCTCAGATGTCGTCTGACCTGATTCTCGCAAAGACCATGAAAGCCACTGCGGTCATTCCGCCGCTGCTGTCATTACACTCTGACCAGCACAGCAATACCAACAAAATACCGTGGTGTGCAAACTAACATTTGGTGAGGCATAAGGTGGCGCTCAACTCAGCCCTTGTATTTAGAAGCTTCAAATGACTTGCCATGGACTCTTATGCCAGCCATTCCTTACTTACCTTACCCAAATCTCAGGCTCTGGAAAAGTTTACCCCATAAAAGGAACGCAGACTAGCTGATTTCTGCTCCCTCACTCCCTAGCACCAACTCTCTGGTCAGCACAACTTCGACGTAGATATCCATCATGGACGAGCTACCTTTCACCATCGAAGTCACATCTTCCACGGTGACAACACCCACGAGGTGTCGATGCCGCGACCCCGACCCAAACAATTTGCGAGGAGGATGCTCAAGACCCTTTGCTTGCCTCGGGCAAATTGGGGATGACGCGGATCTCTACTGCGAGGAGTGTGTCGTAAGTCTAACAACAACCCCGCCCCCGACATACCAGGCCTGCAAGTTACCTGGTACCTAACATCTCACCAACCACTCAGGGCAACGGATGCAGACGACGGCATCATCGGTTTTCTTGGAAACTGAAACACCCTGACCAGGTCTATGGCCGACCTCCACGTCAGTGCATGTGTGCGCGGGACAGTGTCATCGGCTGCCAGTCTCCCAAGGACTGTTGCGTATTCGTTCTAGGGGATGGGAATTTGTGTAGCCAATGCGAGGTACAGCATTGGCCTCTACTTGCTTCCAAGCAAGCTCAAGATGTCCTTTTCTGACATGGTCTCCCATAGACAAGGGATTGCAAACAGAAACGAGTACCCAAAGGTTATTACAAGCAACAATCTCGCAAGTCCGGGCTCTACTTCGCCGACAAGAAGAGGGAACCCCCTCTCCCACTATTCGACGCCGCGAAGGGAAAGGCCGACACACCGATCGATGTGGCCCATTATGCCGGAGACACGTTCACGTTCCCCGGTTACGTGGAGGCCACAGAGTTGGAACTGGCGTCCGGCTCTCAACCAACCCCTGACAACCACCAACCCGGCATTCAACAGCAACCCTCGACGACTCCACAGCAACTTACACATAGTTTGCAAGAGCCCGACTACACAACATATGATGCCTTCACGGGTTTCATCGGCTAACCCACGGCTATGAACCCCAACCCAGACCCCAATCATGGCAAGGACCAACTCGTTGCACAGTCCACGCTCGAAACTGCCGATGAGCATCCCATCACTCCCATCGAGCAATGCCTATGCCCCACCGAGTGGCGTATCCAATGTACCGAACGTTGAAGGGGACCTGTGCGTACTTTGCGGGGTGAGTAAACTCTGCCTTTTGTTCTTTGTCATTTCTACCCAGCCCTCGACTGGAGTCTCGGTTTTAACTATTCTCAGAGTTATCGATTTGATATGGATGATGGGGTTATTGACTAGGGTAATCTGGACTTTTATAAGGTGGTACTCGCGCAATTTTGGTGGGCTTGGTTTAGTATGCGTACTTTTGCATTCCCAATCACTGCGTATTATATCATGCCTGTTGGTTGGCGGTCTGAAGCTGCGTGACTAAACTCGCATGCTACTGTCAGCTGGTGGCCCTACCTATCAGGTAGGTAAGTTTCCAAGTTTGAGATACCCAAGACTCGGTGCCAGTGTACTACTCATTATCCCCGCCATGGCTGCAAAACTCGTAAAGTGTGTATGCCCACACCGGAGTGGACACGGATGGGGTCCATGTCAGGACACTTTCTCCGTTAGAAAGAGTAATATTTTGGAATACATGGGCATGTTGGCCAAACTGATTGTAAAATCATGCGTTACATGCGGGCGGTAGGAGCAAGAGACTGTTTCATATTACGACCAGAGGTTTATGTAGGGTCCCAGTGGCAATTTTACTGTGGTGCTGCTGCGCAGATCTTAGAGACGAACACCACGAATTAGAGGGAGATTACATGTCCTGCCTTTGGTACTCAGGAGTGTATTGTCGTGCGTTTTTGAAGCTGTCATAGGTACAGGTTTGGTAGCACGTTCCTCCTGTTTTCAGAAACGGAGTTATCAGAATCCGTCTTTAGTGTTGAGGACTGGGGAACACTTTACGTTTTGTACAGCACATATGACCACGTGTAATGAATGGCAATAAAGGCATAGGGCCTTCTTTAAAAGACTGGAACTTTTGGAGATTCTATATCATGGGGAGCCCACCCATTCTTCCTACATTGCTGAATTAGAGGTTCCCTGTTCACGATAACATCTATCATTTAGGATACGGACCCGTCATATGCTCGAAACATCTACCAATTACGCTTCGACCACCAAAGCGTAGAGAATGTCGTCGTCAAGCTCGGCATCCTGTCTCTGTGCCGACAAGCTGCGAGAGTACTGCCTGAGCCGAAGCAGATGTGCAGGGACAGCGGTAAACGCTTGCTACTGCGGCCCTTGTGTGACTCCCTTGTCCGACACTGCCGACGTCTTGAGGAAAAGGCTGATAACCAGGAACCCCTTCCACGCCCGTTGTCAGTCAGAGACATGTGGTTCCCACTCCAGAGGGAGTGTCCTAAAATCCCCTATGATACTACCCCACCGCCCGAGCAACGATCACCGGCTTTGTTCGTGCTCTCTGACCTCTTCTGCTGCCAAGTCCTGCAAAGGTTTATGCTTGGGAGTGAGCAGTGTTGGAGAGGACCGCTGCAGCCGCTGCAAAGCAAGTTAACCTTCTATATTCATCTTTTGTTTTACAAGTCTCTGCTTTTTACGCTTTCACTTAAGCTAACAAATGCTGTGTAGGTTGCCGGTTGTGGTACTTCCGCGAGCACAACCTCAACCGCTGCATCGAGCCTCTATTCGTGCAAATGCAGATGGAGTGTGCAATGCAAAGGCTCAAGCAGTTGCGGCAAGACTGTGGATTCCTATTTGAAGACTTATTGTGACTGGTGCCTTGTAGGTCACTATAGCCAAGATGATACGCTGTTTTGGAATCAATGTGCCCCCGAATTCTAACACATTGCGAGTATTTTAGGTCGCTGGGTGTTGGGCTTCTGATTCCAGCAATGCCTTGTCGGCGACGTCAACAACAGCAACAACAACAACGGCTCCGACTGAAATCTCCTCCTTTACACCTCGGATCTCGGGCTTCGACTCTAGTGTTACCGAATCTTCAGAAGACTATCCATGTGTTTGTGTTGGTCGCTCTGGCTGCAATGTCCCATACCGATGCACACGGAAAGCGTCTTACTATCTGGGGCACTGCTCAGAATGCATTGTAAGTCACTAGGATTCACAATGTGAAAGTCATATACTGACATCACATACCGACAGATGGCCTGGTGTCTCTAGCCTAGGTACCTTGGCGGGACTGTGATGCCCGTGTTCCGTGTACCCATGGGTCAAGTCAGGTGGAGGGTTTGAAAGCCGAGCTGGGGGCGGGATCGTGCATGAGGTTGTAGTCATGGAGGAAGCGTTTGCAGATATTGGGGTATGGAATGGCTGAGAAGCATCGGTGGTTGGGGTTCACCCCGGCTGAGTGTCTGCGTCGGTTTTAGCGTTGTGATGTCAACGAAGCACAGCCTTTGTTTGTAGGTATCCTAGATCGACAGCGAAGCCTTTCTCATTGTTTGTACGCTTGAGACTGCTATGAATCCCCATGTCCTTTTATGTCTGATGAGCTATCTTGATGTCTTATATGATTCGGGTCTTGAGCGTAGCAGGGTGTGTTTCATCCTAAGGTAGAGACAGTGGCTTTGTGTTGATGCATGTAGTAGAGAGCCAACCCTGCAGGCCCTGTGGTACACTTTGTATGGACACGTCACTTGATATCGACTCTGGAAGGGCGTTTTCACCTCGTGTCAAGGAATTGGAGCACAGGGGCAACGAGTGCCCTACACGTGGCATGCTAGCTTCGAAATCACTCTGGTTGGGAACGAGGGCTTATAAGCCATGAACAATTCGGCAGATTTCCATGAGCATATCGAACACCACTTACCTACTTTGACAACTCCAAGTCAAAACTCGCCTGCTCCCAGAACTTGACTCCTCAACTGGAGCTTCCCAGGCCGGTTTCGCAGTACGAACAACACGCAAATCAACAAGACTGCCCTCTCGTGACACCAGCCATGTTTGGCAACGACCAATGCCTCTGTGCCAAAGCAGGCCATGGAGTCAACTGCAAGGCAAGCTGCACAGGACGCACAACGGCTTTAGGAATCTACTGCAGCCCATGTGTAAGCCCGGATCCTAAGCACCGTTGCCCCTGGGCACTTGGCTGACGCCCTAGTGGCTGAAACTAGGAAAGCAAATGTGCTTCTAGCAGTTATGGCCGCTCCATTGCCTCCATCGAGATTCCTCGAATAAGCAGTCGCTATACCTCAGACAGCGGTTATAGCGCCAGCGGGCACACGATTGGTGCCCCGAGTTATTATTACCTTCATTCAGGCAGTAACTGTAAATGCAAGGCGGGAAGTGGCGGCTGCAGATGGCCTCGTACATGCGGAACGACTGGCTACGGTGCTGGATCTGGTGGCTATTGTGGAACCTGCGTAGGACCTTGAGCCCCTTTTTTGCTCCACCACCATCATGGATGAAAGTGACAAAACCTGTGTTGACAGGCTGGTTATTGCGACGCACAACCCACGCGCAGTATCGCGGATGACATAAAAAGTCCGCCAACTTCTTATTCTGCTACAGACAACGCTTCTCCTGCTGCGGCTAGCGGCGGCACGACGTCTTGCAAGTGCATCGGCTCGGGTTCCTGCAAGGCTGGCGGGACTAGTCAGAACTGCCGGTACACCCCCTTTACAGGGGCTTCTGGCTACTGCAGCGGCTGCGTGGTACGTTCCCTTTTCGTTGTTTAGGAGAGCGTGCCTTCCGTGGGAGCTGACCGTATGGGTACCAAGGTTGCTGGATGCGGACCTTACTCGACTTCCTCCTAGTCCACCGACTGGACTCCAGTGCTCGGGGTATCATGGCCATGACTGAGGGCGGTTGCATTCGTTGTAGATGGTCTGCTCAGCCATTCAGATAATTTTCTCAACATACCGAGTTGCAACGTTCAAAAGTTAGTTGAATCAAAGAGCCTTTATGACCTTGTATCATGGCAACCAAGGTCATCACCTCCCTCATTTTCCCACTATGGTACCTAGTGTGAATCATCGGGCCGTTGCATCGTGACGGAGTTGTCTTTGTCTCTTGCGGCCCGGGTCTTGAAAGCAAGCAAGGAAGCTTGATTTATCGCAAATTCATTGGTTGTGTCACTGCCGGAGGTGGAGGGTCATGCTCCATGTTGGCGGAACACTTTACATGACCACGTCACTTGGTATCAACTCTACAAAGGAGACCAGTGAGTCCCAACTAACCTAAACACAATGGCGGCGGGGTGCGTTACACCTGGCCTGATCAGCTTTTGATTTATTCTGGCCGGGAAAGAGACTGGAGTCTATAAGGCATGCACGGCTCGGCATCTTCGAAAGTGCAGCAGATCAACAGCACTGCCAGCGAATGAACAGCCCCCAACTCAAAGGTCACCGTCTCTGGCAACATCTGCATACAGGCCTCAAAATCTCGAGCTTCCTAACCTCTTTAGCAAGTAGGAACAGCTATACTACGTAGCTGATAGGATTATTATCTTCCGATACCCGCGATGGCCGACACCACATGCCGCTGTCGCAACCCAGCATATCATGGCAACTGCATCGCCATTTATTCCTGTACCGGCCGAGTAACCTCCTTTGGTTCTCACTGTGGCCCATACGCAAGTCTACATTTTGCTAGAATCACCGTTTCCACCCAACATTGCACTTACATGCCGGTGTTGACTTTTAGGAGCGCCATTGTGCCTCGAGCAGCAGGGAAGACGCCCCTCCTTTGAGCAACTCTTACTCTTTCAAGACACACTGTCAATGCAGGATACAAACCGGGGTCTGCAAGTGGCCTAGCACATGCGGACAGCCTCGCTTTGGCAGCGGATCTGGTGGTTACTGTGGAACTTGCGTGAGCGTTTTGTTTAGCCCCTTTGCCTGTTTGACCGCCATGGAACTGACACAGTTGGCGTCACCAGGCCGGCTACTGCAACAGGAGGAGTGCTGACAGCGGAGGAAGAAACTCATCTTCTTCGCATTCTAGCACATATAGCGCGTCTCCTGCTTCTGGATCCGGTAGCACGACCTTGTCCTGCACCTGCATCGGCTCTGGATGTTGCAAGGCCGGTGGTATCAGTGGGAAATGCAGGTTCGTTCCTGTTGCGGGGAGTTACGGTTACTGCAGTGGCTGTGTGGTAAGCTACCTTTTGGTTGTTTGTGACAAGGAGTCATGGTTGAGGGCTGACCACATGGGCATCGAGAATGCCGGGTGCGGACCTTACTCGTCTTCCTCCTCACTGAATACTGGCGAAGATTTTGACGCTCGGGGCGCAGCAAGCACGACTGGGGAGAAATGCCTCTGCTTCGCATGGCCCGGCCGGCCGTGCAAGGCTGGGGCCAGTTGTGGCAAGCATGCAGTCGGCTCGGAGCTCTGGTGTGATCTGTGCAAGGTACGTCCTGTTCCTCCCTTCACAAAGCACTCCCAATGCTAAATGAGCACTAATTGAACAAATGCTTAGTTCTACAAGTGCTGAGAGTCGAAAAGGGTTTTGCGGCGTTGATTAGGTAAATTGCTCCCAGCAGGTATCTCATGCAGTTGGAGATGAGAATCAAGCCTCGGTTTTGATTTCAGTTCGCATGTCTGCACGAGACATTGTTCATGGTGTGTCGGGGCCCTTAGGTTCATTACTTGCTCGCTACCTGGCTTCATGTTTGCCATTTGCGACTCGTACGTGTAGTCATCCTCGAGATCTCAACGCTAATTCAGTCTTAACTTTTTTTATTCTACTCTAGGTAACACATGGTATATGTACTAGTCAAGCGAGGAAGATCAGGTGCTGAAGGCACTGCTTTGTGAAGCGATTGTTTTGGCACCGGGCAAGGAGACAGTGAAACCAGATATCTTTTGACAACATGTTTCTGAGCCATTCCGAGAGCCCTAAGGTATAGGACCTTCGTTCTACTGACACATTGGGTGGATAATCGCATCTTTAAAACAACAACCACGTGCGGGACACGTCATGGGAACAGGCTCACCAATGCCAGTTCACGCTTTTGAGAGTATATTTAAGGCCCTATGCGCCCTAAATCTCGAAGGCACGACCCATCCCCAAACTCCTTGGCTAGCGCCTCCACACAACCCCCAAGAGACCACATTGTTCAAGTCCAACTCTTTAAGGGGACGGGAAGAGTACGCCATGGCGAGCCGCAGATGCCTTTGCCAATCTATCGCAAACGCTTCTGGACGCTATACCCACTTGGGTTGCACCGGAGAGGCGACCAGCAACCCAGTCTCTCTATACTGCGGACCATGTGTTAGTCCTGTTCTAGAACTCAGGTACCCTCTGCCAACACGACCGTTTTCCAAGCTAACTAGTCCACTTCTTTCTCTAGAGACGAACATGCTCCGGCGATGCCGGCGCATCAAGGAGAGGGACAGGAGCGAACCGTGCGTCTGGCAGGGACTCAACCAGACATAGCAGCAGCTCGCGCAACCACTATAGCAGCTCCAGCAACCGCTATAGCAGCTCAACCAACCCCTATAGCAGTTCGACCAACCCCTACAACGGCTCAACCAACCCCTACAGCGGGACAAGCCACCGCAATCCCTCGACCGTCTATGGCAGTTCCAATGCGCAGCGTTCGAGCAGCCATGCCATCACCAGTAGCAACAGCGGCAGCCGGAAACTCTGCGTGTGTGCCAAATACCCCAGCGCCTGTGTAAGGGGTGTGAGGTGTCAGGGTCTTGCTCAGACAGGCAAAGACTACTGCATCGACTGCAGGGTAAGTTGAGCGTCTGTTTGCGTAGGGGGGTGCTTTGTCAAATTGTTTATGCTCGTTGACTCCTCCGCTAGATTAAGGACTGCAAGAAGAATAGGGGGTGGGGATAATCTACTTTGGTACCTACGTTTTGGCGGCATGCCAGGCCTCACTGCGGCTGGTTCTGAGGTGAGCTGGATGGTGTACTGAGGCGCCTGGGTTTCGGCGTTGGGATGGGGCGGAAAGGGGGTGGTAGGAGATAGGTTTCTGCGTGTTGGGGGCCGGGCACCGGCCTTGGCTCAAAGAAAACATGGGCATGAATTGGAAACTGTGTTTGCGTAAATATGTCTAATGTTGTCATGTCCTCCCCTCTCTAGGAGTTGGTGACCAAGTGCCTAAGTTGAGGTTGGCCAACGGGTGTTAAACATCCAATGTTTCCGCTTGAATGCACCTTGCACCAGATGCATATATGGTGTTGTGTCTACTCCTAGCAATAGTCACAGAATTATGTATTTCCTATGAGTTCCGGAGAAGTTGATCATTGCCCATTCTGTGTGTTTTCCTGCCCTTTGGAATTGCTGTGATTAGGCGTCAGCACAGCTCGACATGAGAGAGTCTGGCCAGACAAAGCTTGCCAATTTGCCTGGGAAAGCCAGGTCCCTCGGTTGTTGTGAAATGTCCAGGAATTTACACTTCTTGCAAGTTGGTAAACAGGGTGATGGTTTTTCTTTCAGTGGCAAAAAGCCGAGTTGGGCTGTTTGGGGAGACAGCATGTTTGCTTTGTTGTTGGTTTGGAATGCGGTACGTACTTGGGTGATATCATGCATCGTGATCTGTTCTGATGAGCAGAAAACGCCCGTGTGTTTGTCAATCAATTTCTTGAGGTTTCCCATTGTATGTCACGTTCCTTTGGCTCTGCTTTGTTGAGCTTTGAGGGCGAGGAGCAGGTGGGGAGACCACCTCAAGACAACAACACATTATAGGGCCATACACTTCCAGCGTGATTACATTTTATGATGCCGCTTCGTTGCGCATGGCCGGGATTCTCAGTCACCGACCATGTTTCTCTAATCTGTTCTCTTGTTCGTGCATAGTCAATCCGACATCGTGCCAATGTCTGCTTTGTAAAAGAAGTGAGACCCGTGGCCAGCATGTCCCGTGAGGGGCATACCAGCGCAGCCTCTGAAGTCCACCAATATCGTATATAAACAACGCAGGTCTGGTGGCTTCCAATGTTTAATTCATCACCTACTTCCAACATACCAAGCCAGTCGCCCGAGCCTATTCTCATCAACTCTTCTTCCCTAACCAAGCGTATCAACTAGTGCCAGCCTTCCTTTCTTATCCAAATTTGAATAGCCATGGAGACTACCCCCTGTTTTTGCAGAACCAGAGCTACCTGGTGCCAAATCGGGGTCCATTGCACGGGCTATGCACAGGGCATCGAATTAAAAGGCGAAACAGAAGGCTTATACTGCGAACGTTGCGTAAGCTGGCCACAAGACAAGTTCACCATCTTTCAAGCAGCACTCTACCTAACTTACCATCTTGCAGGCAACTGCATGCTCCAACCCCAACGAGCAGGGGGCTACAAGCTACGACGCCTACGCCCACGCGGCTGCAGGCTACGACCCCTACGCCTATGCGGCTGCAGGCTATGACCTCTCCGCCCAAGCGGCTGCAGGCTACAACTTCTACAGCCAGGCAGCTACAAGCTATAACCCCCAAGGCCAGGCGGCTACCAGCTATAACCCCCAGGGCCAGGCGGCTACCAGCTACGGCCACTACAGCCAGGCAGCTGCAAGTTACGACCCCCACGGCCAGGCAGCTGCAAGCTATGACCCCCAGGGCCAGGCGGCTACAAGCTACGGCCAATACGGGCAGGCAGCTGCGAGCTACAATCCGTCCGGCCAGGCAACTGCAAGCTACAACCCCCATGGTCAGGTAGCTGCAAGCTCCGACCCCTCCGGCCAGGCAGCCCCAAGCTCCTACCCCTACGGGCAGGCAGCTGCAGGTCCTTCCAATCCGGCCCCTCCTAACACCGATGATCACAATTCCAACCCAGCGCAGCTAGGTGATGATTCTCCCAAATTTTGCAAATGTAGCACTCCAGACGAGGCGCCGGGAGTATGCAAGGCAAGCGATGGGGAGAGGCCCTGCAACATAGTCCTCTATAAGGGCAATAAATCTGGCTACTGCACCCCTTGCCAAGTGAGTCCCCCTCTTACATCATTGCCTGGCTACTACCCCTATCTGCGAGACTAAGTCTGACACATTCTCAGAAAGCAAACTGCAACAAGAAGAAAAGACCGTGCGATTGTGTCAACGCCGTCCCAGGGTTTTGCCGCGCTGGCTCGAAGTGCAACGGAACAGTCAGCACATCCAGTAAGCACTGTCAACAATGCAATGTAAGTGCTTCATTCATCTGGTAGTGGCAACACATATACCCCTCGGTATTGGGATCTGACATGCCTCGGCAGTTCCATGCGTGCCCACAATTCATGCCCACTGTCGGCTATCAGGATGCTTCGTAGGTCGCAATGCTGCGGTCCGGGCCAGTGGAATTTCAACCGATCTGGCGAGGGTTGACTTCAGGAACCACCTGGGAATGATATATCTTGGAATCTGCAGGGGCAAGAACACGAACTGGGTTCGTTAATCACACGGGTTTGGCTGCCGGTAGCGGAGGGAAGAAAATACTCGGCTGGTCTCGAGTTTGCATCTCTATGCACTCTAACAATTCATTTTTTGGGGGGGGTTTTGATGTCTTCAACATTAATAAATGGGATAGGTTTGGCAGGGTGAGAGACTGAGATACTTCACAGCAATCCCAGAGGTCCGACATTTCAAAGTCTTCTTAGCCTGACAACTGTAAAGTATCCGAAGGTTAAAAACTGTGTTGTGTCATGTACACCACAGCTCAGATCTCACCATGGATGTGAGAAAATACGGTTGTTGTTCATTTATGGAACGGGAACAAAACAGCAAGTTGAGGTTGTGGTAGGTGTCAGAATGTATTAAGGTAGCTTTCTCAACTCAGAAAACGATGGTCTGCGAGGTCATCAGCTGGTGCTCTCGATCACATACCAACCCTCACAGACGCCATCGCCCACGCGCTTCGTAACGGATTAGTGGTTAGCATAACCGGTCCGGTGATCCCCGCCATCTTCACGGATTTGTCGAGATCCGGTATGATGTCGTCTCGTCGCCAAATTTGCCGTCCCCCTCTCCGCGTCTTTCCTCGCAGTTGAAACCGCAGCCACAGGTTTCGATTCAGGCGTCAGCCCATCAAACACGGCAACATCACGACCAGCCAAGACTCGGATCACTATGTCGACTTGTCCGTGTTTTTGCAAGATAAGACCAGAGTGGTGCACGACCGCGGCCTGCACCGGAGAGGCAATGGGGATGGGGTTCGTCCCTGGGGCGAGCGTCATCTACTGCGTTGCGTGTGTAAGTTGTAACACCAAGACTTCCTTCCATTTGGGCCTTGTCCAATCTGGCCTAAGTCCGTGTGCTGGTACTGATATATTTGGCAATGGTTCACAGGCAGCTGCATGCTTATTCACCGACCCTTCAGGCGGCCATATTAACGATCCTCCTCCCAGTGGCAGTGCCGATCCCGGGAACTCTTCTGTGGCTGATCGTCGTCATCCACTTGGTGCTCTTCCGGTAAACCACGACGGCCGCCTATGCAGGTGTGGCTATCTGCCGGGCATGATCACATGCAGGACTCGAGGGGATCGGGAAATCTGCCCCAATAGAATCAGCAATCGGAATCTCTCAGGGTATTGCAACCCATGCCGGGTGAGTTTCGGGGCTTCAAGAGCGGTTGTTTGGTTTTGTTCATCAGGTGGGTGCTGACATGGACCACTTTGTGCCCAGAGATACACGTGCGACAAAGCGGCTCTGGCTCGGGACTGGTGCGAATGTGCAGAATCAGGGGCTCGGCCTGAAGACTGTCGCAATGCCCGCGAATGCAAAGCCGTCGTTAGAGGTCCTGCATCAACACACTGCCAGCCTTGCATTGTAGGGACCTTGCATGCTCCCATCTGTGCGAGTCGGTTGTTCTGACATGATCTGCGACACCAGACAGCAAAATGCGGACTGGGGCCGCCCGCTCGCAGGTCTGCTTGATCTGCTCTCGGTCGGGTTCCATCTGTTAGAACCAGCACCAGTTAAGAGTCGGAGATAACCAATGGCACATCTTGATGTCAGTTGCTCTGTGTCAACAATGAGTGCAGGGTAGCTTGTTTCAAGGAAATCTCTCAAATTTCCATATTTGGTACACCATAGAGAAAGTGAGTGTCGATCCATCTCTCATGCACCAACTCTGGACCCTTGGCCATGGCAGCTGACCATGTTTTCGCGGAGACAGTTTGCAGAGTGGGGTTGGAGGAGAGGGAACTGGAGATCCTGAATATCCAAACAAAATCCGAGATGGCATGGTTTGGGGAATGGATTTTGAACTGGATGGCTGAGGCGACAACCTGTGGTCCTGCCCAGCGGACGGAGTAATTACAGAGTACCTGATGAAGAGAGGAACTTTGTCCTCGGGCCCACTCAACTCGTGTTCTATTCCACGAGGAATTGCCGGCAAATCTGTATAACAGTGATAAAATTGTAGTCTGCACTGTGTAGAGCATTGCTTTTGTTTGTGACTGGCGTCGACGGATTTCTTGGATGATGGATCCGATGTTGATCACCCGCAACAGCGCATCGTTCCCCGGATCTTGGGTCGGTTTCTGTGTCTGTGCTCCAGCCTCGCCGTTTGATGCAAGCTTCAGGTTCCGGCGAGGGACCCTATTGGCTGTGCGGGTGTTGTGTTCATAGCAACCGACAGGGGCTGGCAACGCCGGTGGGGCTGGGCACGGACCTGCCAGCGGCCACGACTCGGAGTTTTTTGGGGGCATCTTGAGCCCAGCGGGTCGCTTCTGGGCGTGTCGGGATGTTTGCGCATTGGACGCGACAACAGCAGCTTCAAGGTGCGACCTCAGCTCAACAACGCCCCAGATACAGACCACGAACTCGCTCCCCACCTGGACAAAACACCATGCGCACTGGTTGACGGAGGACTTTTGCGTGCTCGACTGACCATGCAACCCTGACGACGTTTTTGAATTTACATGCGCCCCCCGCCCAACTCTGCGATTCCTGGGACCCGATTCAAGTGCGAAACACAGTGCAATGGACGACCACGACGAGGGCCGCCAGCCCGCCTCTCGCCCCTCCACCGCCCGCAAACTCGACCCCGACAGCGATGCTGCCTCTCCAACACGCCAGAATGCGAATG
>Ga0247823_10002652_pt1 | contig 14673 bp, 11 predicted proteins | sample 13C_PalmiticAcid_2_FD_192426 | JGI IMG/M metagenome (GOLD analysis project Ga0247823, IMG submission 192426) | Soil microbial communities from agricultural site in Penn Yan, New York, United States - 13C_PalmiticAcid_Day30 | ecosystem: Environmental > Terrestrial > Soil > Agricultural land...
CGTTTACATCGAGAGAAATATACGACTGCATGATTCGACCTCGCCCGGACTGTGCGAGCAGGCAGGGGACGGCCATCATAGCCGCATGCGGGCACGTCGCCGCCACTGCGCGTTGCCGGGTTTGCGCGATTCCGACCGGGCGTGTCGTGCGAAAACGGCGTCGTTTTCCGCCGCAACGCTGCTGCAGCGCGCCATCGATCTCACGCGACCTCACGCCGGATGAAGGTGAACGCCTGCGAGATCGCCGGCGTCTCCGCATGCCATCGCGTTTTCGCCCACGACGACGACGCGATCGCCTCGCCGCCTTCGCATGCTGCGGCGCAGCTTTCCCCATCGGACACTGTGCACTTGTGCGGCGCGGTGGCCCACTGCGCGGGCCTTCCCACCCTGAGGATCCGGCCATGCCTTCGTTCGCTTCGTCGTATGCACGCGTGTCGTCGTGCGCAGCGCTGCTCGCGCTCGCATTTTCCGTACCGGCTTTCGCCCAGACCGAAGTCACCGGCTTCGGCAGCAATCCCGGCAATCTGCGCATGTTCAAGTATGTGCCGGCGGGACTGCCGGCCGGCGCGCCGCTCGTCGTCGCCTTGCACGGCTGCGCACAGAGCGCGTCGAGCTACGACGCGGAGACCGGCTGGCAGCTGCTGGCCGACCGCTGGCATTTCGCGCTGCTGCTGCCGCAGCAGCAGAGCGCCAACAATTCCAGCAGCTGCTTCAACTGGTTCGAGACCGGCGACACCGCGCGCGGCCAGGGCGAGGCGCTGTCGATCAAGCAGATGGTCGACCGCATGATCACCGACCATGCGAGCGCGAGCGGCCGCGTCTATGCGACCGGCCTGTCGGCCGGCGGCGCGATGACGGCGGTGCTGCTGGCAACCTATCCGGACGTGTTCGCCGGCGGCGCCGTGCTGTCGGGCCTGCCCTACCGTTGTGCGACGAGCCAGACGAACGCGTTCTCGTGCATGAATCCCGGCACCGACCTGACCCCGACGCAATGGGGCGACAAGGTGCGCGCGGCGAGCAGCTGGAACGGTCCCTGGCCCATCGTGTCGATCTGGCACGGCGACGCCGACTACACCGTGCGCCCGCTCAACCAGACCGAGCTCATGCAGCAGTGGACCGACGTGCACGGCATCGACCAGACCGCCGACGTGTCCGACACCGTCGCCGGCTATCCGCACAAGGTATACAAAGATTCTTCCGGCGCGCCGCGCGTGGAGACCTGGACGATCACCGGCATGGGCCACGGCACGCCGGTCGACCCCGGCAGCGGCGAAACCCAGTGCGGCACGGCCGGCGCCTACATCCTCGACGTGAACATCTGCTCGAGCTACTACATCGCGCGCTTCTGGGGCCTGGACGACCTCGACGGCACGGCGCCGACCGTCGCGCTGACCGCACCGGCCGACACGAGCATCGTCAGCGGTGCAGTCACGCTCGCCGCGACGGCCAGCGACGACGTCGGCGTCGATCACGTCGATTTCCTGCTCGACGGCAGCCTGCTCGGCAGCGATGCGAGCGCGCCGTATACCTTCACCTGGGACGCGGCGAACGCGAGCAACGGCGCACACGTGCTGCTGGCCCGCGCACAGGATCTGGCCGGCAACGTCGGCAGCTCGTCACCGGTCAACGTGACCGTGACCGGCGGCATCGGCGGAGGTGGCGGGACGACGCCGGTCACCGTCGAGTTCAGCAATGAAGATACGAACGATGGCTACGTCAAGGCGAATGCGAGCGGCGGTGCGGCCGCCGTCGGCACCCTGGAATCGCTGTACGGTCTTGCGATAGGCCGGGGCACCGACGGCAATTTCAACCGTGCCGTGCTGTCGTTCGACACCTCGGCCCTTCCCGACGGTGCGACGATCACCGCGGCGACCGTGACCGTCGCCTACCGCAGCGCGGTCGGCAGTCCCTGGACCAATCCGGCCGGCAACAATCTGCTCGTCGATGCACACAAGGGCTGCATCGGCGCCTGCACGATCGAGGCCGCCGACTGGGCCGCCGCGACGACCGCGGCGGCGGTCGCCGACATCGCCGCGTTCACCGGCGGCAGCCAGAGCAGCACGGTGTTCTCGGCCGCCGGCCTCGCCGCGATCAATCCCACCGGCCGCACCCAGCTGCGCCTGCGCTTCAGCGCGAACCAGACCGCGACGAACTACATCTGGGTCGACAAGGGTGCGACGGCAAAGCTGCGCGTGACCTATCAGCCGTAGGCGATCCGTGTCGAAGGCCGGCCGTGCGGCGCTAGCGGACGGCCGGCCTTCGATGCCATCCGGGTGCTACGTCGTCGGCGCAGGATAACCCTGTCGCTGCAAGAATCATCGCGACGGCAACGACAGGCAGCGATCGTCGCGACGACGGCCGCGCGGCGATGACAACCACAACGAGGACGATCGCAGCGGAAACCGCAACGGCAACGATCCGGTTCCGGCAGTCAGGCTTCCGCGTAGTCGCCGAGCGAACGCTCGGCGGCGGCGAGCCCTTCGCACGCCGCGTCGAGCCGGCGATAGTCGGTCTCGAAATCGGCGCGGAACGCGCGATACGCGGCTTCGTCGCGCCAGCGGTCCACGGTCAGGTAGCGTCCCTCCACGCCGCGGTCGCGCAGCAGCGAGGTGCCGAGATAGCCCTCGCTGCGACGGAACAGCGCGACCCAGTCGCCGTCGGCGCCGTATGCGCGCTCGAACGCGGCGCGCTGCGCCGCGGCGACCTGGAACTCCCAGATGTAGACGTAGCCGGCCAACGACTCAGCTGCCGATCAGCGCCAGCGCCGATCCGGAGAACGCGACCGCCGAGACGTAGTCCTTCGGCGTCTGGTCCGCCGGCAACGGCGCTGCCGCGGCCGTGCCGAACTGGGTCACGCCCTTGCCGATCTGGTGGCGCAGATCGTAGCGGCGGCCGGCGAACTCGAACGGATCGCTGATCAGCAGGCGCGCCGAGAACACGTTGGAACTCAGCAGCGGGTGCGCTCGCTTCTGCCCCCCGACATCGAGCGTCGTGCCGACGACGATGTTGACACGGCGGAACGTCGCGATGCGCTGGCCGCGCGCGAAGCTCAGCGGATCGTCGAAATCACCGGCCGGCTCCTGCTGCAGATAGACGGAGAAATCGCCGACCGGATCCCGGCCCAGACTCAGGCTGCCGTTGCTCACGCCGGCGCGCGGCGTGAACGGCTCGGCCGCGAACGTGAAATGCGCCGTGCGTTCCGAGGGCTCGCCGCGGAACAGATCGGCCTCGATACCGGCCAGATGCAGGAAATAGCCGTAGTCGGCCAGGCTGTGATCGGAACGCTCGTAGAAGCGGCCGGTCACGTACCAGGCCAGTTCGCCAGGCAGCAGAAGAGCCATGATCACCTCGGTGTGGGAAAGCAGCCGCAGCAATGTCGGCCAATCGCCGCGACGGCGCAAGGGGCCGGCGGTCGAAACCGGCGCGGCGCCGAGCGGACGGATGAGCGCCTGGTTACCGGCAGTCCCGGGTAGATCGCGCCGATCGGAAAATCACCGCGCGACTAGTCGCCGCGGCTCAGGTCATTTCTGTCCAGCGATCGGGCGACGGCCGCATCACGCGACCACAACGGCTGCGGCGGCGGCGCGAACACACTCACCGGATTCCACTGCACGGCATCGTCGGATACCGCCCCCTTTGCCGGCCGCGACGACGTCACCGGCGCGTCCCGCGACGCAACCGACCGCAGGCGCTGTACCAGTGCGGCGACGCGCGCATCGGCCTGCGCGTCGGGCGCATCGAGCCCGCGGCTACGCCGCCAGGCACGTACGATCTCGACGGCTTCGGCGTCCAGGGTGATCCGCAGACTCGCCGCAGCCGCCTGCGCATCGGCGCGCTCGGCCGTGCCGCCGGCGGCGGCAATCAGCAACAACGGCAACACTTTCCGGTTCGCGCGCTGCATGTCCGCCTCCGCGCCGGCTCGCCCGCGAGCGCGGGCGGCGGCGATTACAGCAGAGCGCGTGGAAAGCCTTCGTGAATTATTCACTGTTACACGATTGCAGCCGTCCATTCCGGCGTCATCGGGCCGGCAGCGTGCACGTAGACGCCTGCCGGCCTCGTCCATTGCTGCGGCGACATCGACGCGCCGCAGACGTCGGCACCGGGACGTCCACGCCGGGGCCTGAAGGATTTGCCGGGTATCGCGGCCGCGCTGCGCCGACCAGCGATCCGCGGGGCACGAGCCACAGCTGCAATACCGCTGCATGGGATTCCGCCGCACCGTTGCGGCGCGGCCGCAGGACTCAATGCGCCGCGCTATGCGAGAACAGATTCATGACGAGCACGCCGGCGATGATGAGCCCCATGCCAAACAGTGCCGGCGCATCGAGCTTCTGGCCGTAGAGCAGCCACGCGAGCGCCGTGACCAGCACGATGCCGAGTCCCGACCAGACCGCATAGGCCACGCCGACCGGAATCGCGCGCAGGGTCAGCGACAGGAAATAGAACGCGACCGCATAGCCCGCGACGACGAGCAGCGACGGCCACGGGCGCGAGAAGCCGTCGCTGGCCTTCAGCGCCGACGTCGCGGCGACTTCCGAGACGATCGCGATCGCGAGAAACAGCCAGTTCTTCATGCGGACCTCCGCGATTGCACAGCGCGCATTGTGCGGACCCGCCGGCGCGGCAACCAGTCTTGAACGACGTCACGGGCTGTGCGCAACGCGCTGCACGCCCGATGCGCGATATGCATTTCGTGATCCAGCGCCGATGCCCACGATGCGGACTCGGGCAGACTCGCCGCATCGTCCACATCCGGAGCCCGCATGGACTTGCACCGCCGCGCCGTCCTGCTGGAACGACTGCGATCGTTCGGCCTGGATGCGACGCCGCCGAGAGCGGGGCTGGCGCTGCCGCTCGTTTCACTGGCCGACTTCTTCACCGGCAACGACGATGCGCGCAGCATAGGCCCGCAGATCGGCGGCCCGCATCCGGGCGTGGCCACGCTGCACGCGATGCTGCAACGCATTGCCGCGCATCCGGACGTGAGCGACGTGCGGATCCAGGCGCAGGACGCGCAATGGGCCTATGACTCCGACGACGAATGGGTAGCCGCGTCGTGCGTCGTCGTCGTGACGGCGGCCGATGCGGCGCAGCTCGCCGAGTGGAAGCAGCAGCTCGGCTGCGCAGCGATGGCCAAGGGCTTTCCGCAACCGATCGCGCCGAATGCGCCGCGCGTGGCCGAAGGCCATGCGGCCTGGCATCTGGTCTGGGCCTGAGCGCATCCCGCCCACGGAAAAGCAGCGCCGCCGGCCGCCAATGCCGACGGCGGCGCTGCTGTCGAACGACGGCTCAGCAGGTCAGATTCGGCGAACAGACCGGACGGGCGTTGCCGACCGGAAATACCCAACCGATCCAGTCGCTGCCAACCACGTTCTGGGAATAGTTGCCGCCGGTATGACCGTCGCCGACGGCCGAACAGTCGGTACCCGACTTGCCGCCGCCCGGAAACAGCACGTAGTCGCTGCGCGTCGCGTCGAATTTGCGGCAGAGCTTGACGGTGCCGATCGGTTGCGCCATCTCCTTGGGAAACACATAGCCTTCGATGCCGTCGAGTTTGAAGCCCAGGCTGGTCCAATGCGCGTGTTCGCCGGGCAGATAGGTCGACATCGGATTGGCGTTCGTCGCGTAGACGTGGCTCAGCGCCGTGGACGGTGGCAGCGCGCACGAGGGCGTGTTGTAACGGCAATGGAAGCTGTAGCGGTACAACGGCGTCAGATCACCGCCGGGGAAGGGATTGTTGTGTGTCGTGAACACGGACACGATCGCCTTCGGACGCGGATAGGTCGGGCACGGGCCGGAGCTGCATTGCGGAAACGCCAGGTAGTTCGGAATGTCCGTGCCGATCACGCCGTAGGAAGCGGTGTTGTACGGCGACGGCGGCTGCGGCCACAGGCCGCCCGCGTTCAGCGCGGCCACGGCCATCTGCGGCACGCTCGTGTAGAAGTGATCGGTCACCGCGGTGCTGTAGAACGCGAACAGCGGCGTCAGGCGGTTCGCGGCGCCCGTGTAGCCGAAGGCCGCCTCGACCGAGGCCGTCGCATTCGGCACTCCGGCGCCGCAACGCGGATCGTTGCCCGCACAGGGGTCGGCATTGGCGGTGATCAGATTGCGGATCTCCGTGCGCGACAGCAGCGGATTGGCGGAACGCAGCAGCCCGACCAGCCCGGTCACGTGCGGCGCCGCCATGGAAGTGCCGGTGCAGGTGCCGTAGGTGTCGTTCACGGCCTGACCGGCCGGCCACTTGTCGCCGCAGCGCAGTTGATCGTTGTAGGACCCGAAAGGATCGTCCAGGCCCAGACCGATCGTCGACAGGACGTCCAGCGCCGGTGCGACGACGGCCTGTTCCGGACCATAGTTCGAGCCGCATTCCTCGCCGGGCATGCCGGCCGTGCAGGGTGTTCCGAGGCCATAGCCCAGATCCCAGAACGTATTGCCGAACTTGATGCCGCCGACGGCGATGACATCGGGAGACCGCGCAGGAAACTGCACGCGGTTCTCGTTGCCGTTGCCGGAAGCGCCGACGAGGACGACGTCGCGATCCCGCGCATGGGCGATCGCGGTGCAGATCGCCGAGTAGCCCGCAGTGGCGCAGCTGCTGAAGCGGTTCGCGGCAGGCAGGAAGCCGTCACCGAAACTCATGTTGACCGCCTGCAGGCCATGGTCGGCGGCAAACGTGAGCGCACGCGCGACTTCGTTCGTGCGCACGTCCGGGCCCGAGGCCAGCATGACCAGCGAGCAGGTCCAGCAGGCGCCGGCGACGCCGGTGTTGACCTGACCGTTGCTGAAGGGACCGTACTGCGGTGTCGCCGACATGATGCCGGTGACGTGCGAGCCGTGGCCCAGCGCGTCGCGAAACTCATACGGAGAGGCCGTACCGTCATCGCGGAAATTGCGCGACAGCTGCTCGCGGAAGTTCTGCACCAGATCGGCATGGGTCACGCCGCTGGTGGTCTGCGAAACGCCGCTGTCTATCGCCGCAATGTAGGCATAGCCGCGCACTTTGTCCCAGGCTTTGGACATGCCCAGATCGTTCATGCCCCACTGGTAGGCGGCCGGCCCGGCGACCCAGTCGACGTTCCAGAACTTGTCGTCGGGGTCTGCGGAATAACCGAACGCCAGATTCGGTTCCACCGAAACGACCTGCTTGTCGGCTTCGAGGGAGCGCCGCGCCGCATCGGCCTGCGCCGCATTGGCGTAGGTCAGCACCACGTAGCGTTCGAGCCGTTCGCGCGGCGACAGCGCATCGAGCATTTCCGTTGCCGTGTCGGCCGGAACGTCGTCCAGCAGCGGCTGCACCGCGATCGGCTGCAGCAGGCTTGCCGGCAGTCGCGCCGACGCAGTGACGGCCGCGACCAGCGCGGCCGGCGACGGAGCACTGCTGTCCGCCGGATCGAACAGGACGAGAAGCTGGCGCGATCCGAGATCGTCCGCCGCCGCGCCAGCCGCCTGGCAGGCGCCGGCACCGAGCAGCGCGGCGCAGGCGCCGCCCAACGCCGCGGCCCGGACAGGCCGCAGCCGCAAAGAATGAACATTGTGCATGGTCGATGACTCGCAGGAAGAAGAAGAAGATGGCCATGCCGCGGATGCGGCACGATGCGGTGACGTCTGCAGCCGTCGCCCAATCTTCTTATTCGCAAAAAGCCGCCGGACTGACGCACGTCGGCATGGCCCGTTCCCGTCCGCCCCGGACACGGCGGAATCCGCCGGCATGCGCCGACGGCGCTGACGCCTGCCGTGCCCGCTCAGCGCTCGCGCAACTCGGTCGGCGTGTGCCCGGTCCAGCGTTTGAACGCGCGGCGGAATTCGCGCACGTCGCCGAAGCCGACCTGACTGCCGACCTGGGCCACGCTGAGGCGGCGGTCGCGCAGCAGCTCCAGCGCGCGCTCGCAGCGCACGCGGTCGTGGATGGTCGTGAAGCTCTCGCCTTCGCCGGCGAGCTGACGGCGCAGGGTGCGTTCGCTGCGGCACAGCGACACGGCCACGTCGGGCAGGCGCGGATTCTGGCTCAGGCGCGGGCGCAGCTGGCGCTCCACCGCGGCGACGGTCTCGCTGCGCGCGGCCGGTGCGGTCTGCAGTTCACGCTGCAGTGCAGCGAGCGCCTGGCGCGACGTGACCGGGTTGTAGTTCGCAAACGGCTGGTCCAGCACCTGCGCGTCGACGACGAGGCAGTTGTGCGCGCTGCCGAAGCGCAGTTCGCAGCCGAACAGCTCGCGATACTCGTCGACGTGCGCCGGCGCTGCATAGGCCAGCTCCAGACGCAGCGGCCGCAAGGCAGGACCGGCGAGCTCGCGCGCGACGGCGAGCACGCTGGAAAACATTTCCTCGCAGAGGAACGGCAGCACGGCGGCGTCGTTCAGCGGCGCGCGCGCGTACAGCGCGAGCTCGCCTGCGGGCAGGCTTTCCACGTGCAGGTCGAGCAATGCACCGGTCGCGCGCTGGTGGGCGATGCCGATGCCGATCGCGTCGAGGAAACTGCGCGCGGTCTTCATCGCGAGGCCGAGCAGGCCGAAGTTGCCGATGTCCTGGCGCCGCCCGAGCCGCAGGCCGAGATCGGGATCGGGCAGATCGGCCAGCGCGCGGCGCACGATCGCGATGGCCTGGCGGTAGGAAACGCGCGCGCTCGGGTCGCTGACGTCGCCGGGACTCAGGGCGTAGCCGGCGAACCAGGCGCTCGCGTCGAGGCCGCGTTCCTCGGCCAGCTGCACCAGGCTGCAGAGGATGTTGGTCGGCAATACCGCCGCGGACAGCCGCGGATCGTCGACCGTCGTAACTGCTCGCGCCATCGATTCCTCTGCAAGGTCTGAACCCGTGTCGGCAGCGAAGCGTGTGTGCCCGGCTGCGCCCCCTCCTCCGCCGGACGCAGGCAGCGCTGCATCCGCGGGACAGGACGACCGACGCCGGAGCCCGCTTGGCCGCTTTTCCCCCCTTAGTATGCCGCTGCGACCCTCACTTGTGATGCGGCGACCGCACAAGACTGGGGGATCCCCAGCAGCGGAGTCGGCCATGCGTCAATGTATACCCGTGTTCGCGATCGCCCTCGTGCTCGGCGCCTGCGGCGAGTCGGCGAACACGCCGCCGGCGCCCGCGGCCGACGCGAGCTACGCGCCCAAGCTGCAGCAGCAGCTGCTCGACGCCAAGCCCGGCGACGTCATCGAGATTCCCGCCGGCCGCTACGCGTTCGACCGCAGCCTGACCCTGCGCGCGAACGGCGTGACGATACGCGGCGCCGGCATGGACAAGAGCGTGCTGAGCTTCAAGGGCCAGAAGGCCGGTGCCGAGGGACTGCTCGTCAACGGCGACAACTTCACGATCGAGAATCTGACGATCGAGGACTCCAAGGGCGACGGCCTCAAGATCAGCGAGTCCAAACAGATCACGATACGCGGCGTCAAAGTGCAGTGGACCGGCGGCCCGAGCACGAAGAACGGCGCCTACGGCCTGTATCCGGTCAAGACCAGCAACGTGCTGATCGAAGACTGCGTCGCGATCGCCGCATCCGACGCCGGCATCTACGTCGGCCAGTCGCGCGACGTGATCGTGCGGCGCAGCCGCGCCGAGTCCAACGTCGCCGGCATCGAGATCGAGAACACGATCAACGCCGACGTCTACGACAACGTCGCGACCAACAACACCGGCGGCATCCTCGTGTTCAACATGCCGGCGCTGTCGCAGCAGGGCGGCCAGATCCGCGTGTTCAAGAACAAGATCGTCGCCAACAACACGGGCAACTTCGGCGCCAAGGGCACGCCGGTGGCCAGCGTGCCGGCCGGCTCGGGCATGGTCATCAACTCCAACGACGACGTCGAAATCTTCGACAACGACATCGCCGACAACGCGACGGCCAACATCATCGTGTCCAGCGTCTACTCGACCGGCTACAAGGACAGCAGCATGGCCGACGGCTTCGACCCGTATCCCGAGCGCATCTACATCTACGGCAACCGCCTCAAGGGCGGCGGCGATTCGCCCGACGGGCTCGATCTCAAGGCGCTCAAGGTCGCCTCCATGGGTCTGACCGGCCATTTCCCCGACGTGCTCTGGGACGGCTACTACAACAAGAGCCGCACGATAGACGGCCAGCCGGCGCCGGGTCCGCAGATCTGTCTCGACAACGTCTCCGGTGTCATCAACGCCGACGGCCCTAACGGCTACGACAACCCGAACACCGACATCGGTCCGTTCCGCTGCAGTCTGCCGAAGCTGCCGGCCATCGAACTGGGCCGGGGCTGATCCGTGCGCCGTATCGCAACGCCCTTCGCGCTGCTGGCGGCGCTGCTGCTCGGTGCCTGCGCGCGCGAACCGGCGCCGGTGCATTTCTTCGCCGAGGGCATGCCCGCCAAGCTGTCCGAGTGGAGCGTGCTGGTCAGCGACGGCCAGCGCCTGAGCCTCAACCGCGGCGTGCAACCTTACGATCTCAACACGCCGCTGTTCAGCGACTACGCGCACAAGCTGCGCACGGTCTGGATGCCGCCGGGTGTCAGCGCGAAGTACGACGCCGCCAACGCGTTCGACTTTCCGGTCGGCACCGTCATCAGCAAGACCTTCTACTACCCGCGGCCCGACGGCGGCGGCGCCGCGGACCGCGTGCAGCGCAGCGATCCGGCGGCGAGCAGTCTCGTCGACGGCGCGATCGATCTGCGCCGCACGCGCCTGATCGAGACGCGCCTGCTCGTACGTCGCGAGAACGGCTGGATCGCCCTGCCCTACGTCTGGGACGCCGACCAGCGCGATGCGACCCTGACGCGCATAGGCGCGCTGATTCCGCTGCAGCTCGTCGACGCGGCCGGAGCGACCGAAGACGTCGCCTATCAGGTACCCGACCAGAACCAGTGCGCGAGCTGCCACAACACCGACAATCTCGCGCGCGTGCTGCAGCCGATCGGTCTGAAGGCGCGTCATCTGAACCGCGATTTCGACTACGCGAGCGGCCGCGCCGACCAGCTCACGACCCTGGCCGCGGCCGGCTATCTCGACGGCCTGCCGCCCGCGGAACAGCGGCCGCGCGCAGCCGATGCGCGCGACGCCGGCGCCGACCTCAGCGCACGCGCACGCGCTTATCTCGACATCAACTGCGGCCATTGCCACAGCGCCAAGGGCGCGGCGAACACGTCCGGCCTGTTCCTCGACGTGGCCCACGAACCCGGCATCCATTTCGGTTTCTGCAAGCAGCCCGTCGCCGCCGGCAAGGGCACGGGCAACCGGCTCTACGACATCAAGCCCGGCGACGCGGCCGGCTCGGTGCTGCTGTATCGCCTCGAAAGCACCGACCCTGCGGTCATGATGCCGGAGCTCGGCCGCTCGGTCGCGCATCGCGAAGGTGCGGCCCTGATCGGGCAATGGATCGATGCGCAGAGCGGAGATTGTAATCACTGAGCGCGCCGCAACGAGGCGATGCGGCGGCAAAATCCGTTCTCGGAACGGCTGCCGCCGCGTAGCCGCCAGAAACGCCTGCACCGCCGACGCGGCCGGATGCAGGAACTGAAGCAGACAGCAAGACAGAACCGCACGATCAAAACAGCACGACCAAAAACAGCACGACCAAAAACAGCACGGCCAGAAATCAGCCAACCCCCGGGGAGTGGAACATGAAACCGAATCGCCGCCAGCTCGTCGCCAGCCTGCGCCAGGCACTGCTCGTCTCCTTGACCGCCGCGAGCCTGCCCGCCTTCGCCCAGGCCACCGATGCGCAAGACAACCTGCTCGAGCGCATCGTCGTCACGGCGCAGAGCCGCGAGCAGGAACTGCAGGAAGTGCCGATCGCGATCCAGGTCGTCGACGAGAAGCTCATCACCGAGACCACCGCCTACGACCTGCAGGACATCGACAACTTCGTGCCCGGCCTCGTCGTCAGCGGACAGAAGACGCAGCCGTATTTCGCGATACGCGGCATCAGCACCGGCGACTTCGGCATCGGCACGGATCCGGCCGTCGGCGTCTACATCGACGGCGTCTATTCGGCGCGCTCGGGCGGTTCGGTGCTGGCATTCAACGACGTGGAGCGCATCGAAGTGCTCAAGGGCCCGCAGGGCACCTTGTTCGGCCGCAACAGCGCGGCCGGCGCCGTGTCGCTGATCAGCAAGCAGCCGGGCCGCGATCTCGAAGGGCGCGTGACCACGCGCTTCGGCAACGACGGCCAGCGCTATGTCGATGGTCTGATCAACACGCCGCTCGGCGACACGACGGCGCTGCGCGTCAGCGTGTTGCGCAACGAGTCCGACGGCTGGCTGCGCGACGCGGCGACCGGCCGCGACCTCAACGGCGACGACAACTGGGCCGCGCGCGCCGCGCTGCGCTGGGATCTGTCGACTGCGACGAACGCCGTGCTGACCTGGGACCACGAACGCCTCGACCAGCTCGCGCGCCCGGCCATCGGCATCGTGCCGCTGCCGGCCTCGCCCGACTGGCCGCCGTCGCCGCCGGATCCGGCGACCTATCTCGACCCGCGCCATGCGCCCGTCTTCAACGACGTCGAAGGCAACGAGGAATCGCGTACGTTCAACGGCGCGACCCTGGCGATCAATCACGACGCCGACTGGGGCCATCTGACCTCGACCACCGCCTGGCGCAAGTTCGACACCGTCAACCGCGAGGACGAGGACGGCACGAACCGCCGCTATCTGTATCTCGACACCGCCAACATCGAGAACAACCGCAGCTTCTATCAGGAGTTCAAGTTCTCCGGCGACACCGGCACCGTGAACTGGGTCGCCGGCGCGAGCTATTACCGCGAGAAGGCGAACCAGACCTCGCAGGTCAACGTGTTCACCGACAGCCTCGACACCCTGATCCGCAACCAGGGCCTCGCACCGACGCCGAACGGTACGCTATTCGGCTATTTCAGCGACGTGCTCGCCTCGTTCGACGCGCCGTTCAGCCTGCGCGACCACCGCTGGCGCGAGGAGATGATCAACAGCGCCGACTCGCGCGCCTATGCGCTGTTCGGCGACACGATCTGGTCGCTCAGCGACACGACCCACTTCACCGTCGGCCTGCGCTATACGCGCGACGAGAAGAAGTTCAGCTGGCTCAACGGCCCGCGCATCGCGCCGACCCTGGATGCGACGATCCAGCAGATCCTGCCGCTGATCGCCCAGCTGCCGCCGGAGCTGCAGGAGCAGGCGCTGTTCGCGCTCGGCGTCGCCGGCAGCGACATCGTCTTCTCCAACGGCGCGCTCGAAGGCGTCAAGGTGCGCGACAGCAAATCCTGGAGCGATCTGAGCCCGCGCTTCGTGCTCGATCATCAGCTCACGCCGGACACCCTGCTGTTCGCCTCGCTGGCCAAGGGCTACAAGGCCGGCGGCTACAACAGCCTCGACATCGGCGCGAAGTTCGACAACGAGGACGTCTGGAATCTCGAAGCCGGCTTCAAGCAGGTCGACCATGAACACGGCCTGATGTGGAGCGCCTCGGCGTTCTACTACGTCTATTCCGACCGTCAGGCCATACGCCTGGATCCCAACAGCGCCGGCAGCGGCGTGCCGCGCTACCTCGTCGACACCAGCGACGAAAAAGCCTGGGGCATCGACGCCGGCCTGCAGTGGCAGCCGGTCCGTGCGCTGACCCTCGACGCGAACCTCGCGTTCATCGATGCGACCTACAAGGACAAGGTCGCGCCGAGTGGCGCGGATCTGTCCGGTCAGGCCACCGGCGAGCCGTATCTGTCGTTCTCGCTCGGCGGCAGCTACCGCTGGGATTTCGGCGGCGCCGGCGGAATGACCCTGTCGCTGCGCCATGCGTATCGCGGCAAGAGCCGCTGCAACGCCGACTCGCAGCTGCAGGGCGACTGCAGCATCAGCCCGAACTTCGACGTCGGCGCCGCGCAGCAGCGCACCGACCTGCGTCTGGGCTGGGCCGATGCGAACGATCACTGGCACGCGGCCGCGTTCGCGACGAACCTGTTCGACAAGCGCTACGTCGAAGGCGTCGGCAACTACACCACCGACGTGTTCGGCACGACCTACGCGACGATCAGTGCGCCGCGGATGTATGGGGTGGAGGTCGGCTACAAGTTCTGAGCCTGGTCCGTTCCGAGCCGTCGATCCGGCGCAGGCGTCCGCGTTGCGGCGCCTGGGCCGGAACCGGCCGGTTCATTTCCGCGGCGCCGGCGCAGCGTCGCCGACCGCATCGACGACACCGATCAGCGGCCCGAGCCGCGCCCGCGCCGTATCCCGGCGCGGCGTCCGCGAATAGAAGCTCGACACCGAGCCGTCGAAATACAGCGCATCGGAGCACTGCAGCACGTCGCGGAAGTAGCTCGCGAACGCGTGCAGGGTGACCGGCTGTTCGCTGATCACGAAGCGCACGCGTCCACCGCAAATGCCCACGCCGTTGCGCACATGACGCGAGCGCGAGGCCGGATCCAGGCGCGGATGCAACACGCCCTGCTGCACCAGCAGCGGCCCGGATTGGGTGGCCAGCTGCACGCCGGCGGCAACGGTGGCGTAGCGCGAAGACTCGACGATGCGCGCGCCGGCCGCGTCGACCAAAAACACGCCGTTGGGCTTCAGATAGAAATTGCCGGCACCGGCGCCGAGATCGATCGGACGGCGCTCGACGCCGTCGGCGACGAACAGCCCGACCGGCGCGAAACCCGGATGGAACATGCCCGCGTTCATGCCCCAGCGCAGCTGCTGGCCGCGCCGCTGCAGCCAGGCATCGAGCCGGCGCAGGAAG
>Ga0247823_10002653_pt1 | contig 14671 bp, 10 predicted proteins | sample 13C_PalmiticAcid_2_FD_192426 | JGI IMG/M metagenome (GOLD analysis project Ga0247823, IMG submission 192426) | Soil microbial communities from agricultural site in Penn Yan, New York, United States - 13C_PalmiticAcid_Day30 | ecosystem: Environmental > Terrestrial > Soil > Agricultural land...
GCCCTTGCTCGCGTCCGTGGCCGGATTCGAGCAGTTCTTGCCCATCTCCGTGCCGTCCTTCAGCCCGTCGCCGTCGCTGTCCGGATCGAGCGCGTTGATGATGCCGTCGCCGTCGGTGTCGTCCGTCGGGTTGGGCTCCTCGCCGTCGATCACACCGTCGTCGTCGGAGTCTCCATCGTTCGGGTTCGTACCGATCTCGTTCTCGTAGTCGTCCGTCAGCCCGTCGCCGTCGCTATCGAGCTTCGTGCTGTCGTCGCTGCCGTTGTTCGGATCGATCTCGCCCGGATCCACCTTGCCGTTGCGGTTCACGTCCTCGGAGCCGTCGATGACGCCGCCGTTGTCCGTGTCCGCGTCGAGCGGCGAGGTCGTCGTGCTGGGATCCTCGTCGGCGATGCACTTGCCCTTGCTCGGGTCCGTGGCCTCGTTCGAGCAATCCTTGCCCATCTCCGTGCCGTCGAAGAGGCCGTCGTTGTCGCTGTCCGGATCGAGCGCGTTGATGAGCCCGTCGCCGTCCGTGTCCGCGCTCGGGTTCGGCTCCTGGCCGTCGAGCACGCCATCGTCGTCGGAGTCCGCGTCGTTTGGGTTCGTCCCGATCTGCTCCTCGAGATCGTCGCTCAGGCCGTCGCCGTCGCTGTCGGTCGGCGCGTTCGAATCGTCGGCCGGATCGTTCGGATCCCGCTCGCCCGCGTCGATCTTGCCGTTCAGGTTCGTGTCCTCGTCGCCGTCGGAGACGCCGCCCTTGTCCGTGTCCGGATCGAGCGGGTCCGTCGTGGTGCTCGGATCGGCGTCGGGGCGGCAGCTCTGCGCGTCCGGATCCGTCGCCGGGTCCGTGCAGTCCTTGCCGAGCTCCGTGCCGTCGAAGAGGCCGTCGTCGTCGCTGTCCGGATCGAGCGCATTGATGAGGCCGTCGCCGTCGGTGTCGACGTTCCCGTCCGGCTCCTCGCCGTCGGGCACGCCGTCGTCGTCCGAGTCTGCGTCGTTCGGATCCGTGCCGTTCTGGTTCTCGACATCGTCGGGCAGGCCGTCGCCGTCGGAGTCCTGGCAGCCGACATCGACCACGCCGTCGCAGTTGTTGTCGATGCCGTCGCCGCAGACCTCGGGCATGGGCATGCCGGGGACCGCGTTGCACGCCGACGCGTCCACCCCGTCGCACGCGAAGACGCCCGACGCCATGCAGGCGCCGACGCCGGCCGAGCACGCCATCCCGACGTTGAAGCCGTCGTCGATGGTGCCGTTGCAGTCGTTGTCGAGGCCGTCGCAGATCTCCGCGCCCGTGGCCACGCAGACGCACATGTTCGTCGCGACGTCGCAGCTCGGCGTGGCGCCGCCGCAGTGCGTGTCCGTGACGCACTGGACGCAGGTGTTCGGCGTCCCGGCCACGTTGCAGGCCGGTGTGGGCGCCATGCAGTTCGCATCCGACACGCATTGATCGATGTAGATCGGCGTCGGCGGCTCGTCCGGCGACGGGCCGTTGCCGTCGGTGGGCGTGTCCTCGGCCTCCGCGCCCGTCTGGCCTGCTGCCGTGATGATCGCCTGGTTCAGGATCGTGCCTGTCGCGTCCGGGTTCACGGTCACGCGGAACTTCACGGTCGTCGTGTCGTTGACGAGCATCGTCCCGCCGTTCGTGGCGTTTGCGCCCGTGCCGATCCGGATGAGCACCGTGTTCGTGCCGGCGTCGTACTCGCCCTGATCGTCGGCGAGCGCGTCGGTCTTCGCGCCCGTGTTCGGGCCCGAGATGACCTCGATCGAGCCCGGCACGTACGTCACGCCCATCGGCAGCGGGTCCTTCAGCACGGTGTTGATCGCCGTGTCGTTGCCAGTGTTCGTCGTGACGACCGTGTACTCGACGGTGTCACCCACCAGGAGCGCGCCGCCGTTGACGTCGACGGCCGTCTTGACCGACGTGGAGAAGTCGGGCTTGTACGTGGGGACAGAGGTCACGAAGCCGGCGAGCCAGTATTGATCGCCGGTGCTCGTGGCCTCGATCGGCGCGGACTTCTGGCCTGCCGTGAGAAGGGGCGTGATGTCCACGATGTCCATGTCCATGCCCGCGTAGCTGCCGGCGGTGCCGTTGAGCTGGGGCAGGTCACCCGCCACAGTGACGGGGACCGCGGCGCCCCCGACGACATTCGACCGCGTGCGGTTGAAGAAGTTGGTCGGGGGGTTCAGCGCGTTCGTGAGCTGCGTGCCGCCGAAAGAGAACGAATCTCCCGTGACCGTCGTGTCGCCCTCGAACGCGACGACGCCGAGCCTCGCGTTCGCGAACGCCGGCGGCACGTTGAAGCCCGAGAGCGTCACGTTCTGCGGGTTGTCGCTGCCGACGATGTCGAACCCGTCGAAGATGGCGAGGTTGCGTGGCGGATCGGAGTCGCGCTCGTAGAGCACGACGATCCACCAGCCTGCGAACGTCGTCTCGTCGTTCGCGCCCTGGCCGACCGGGTTCTCGACGTCGACACCCGACACGCGGTACGCGCCCGATCCTTGCTGCTGCACGATCGATGTGATGTCGGCGACGCTCTGATAGGCGTTGTTTTGCGACGTCGTGTAGCTCTGGATCGTCGTCAGGTTCTGGCTGAAGACGCCCGGCCGATCGAGCGTGGCCGTGGTATCGGCGCCCGTGGAGCTACGCGTCGCGCCCCAGTAGAGGTAGGCGTGCGTGACCGTCGCACCTGCCGGGATTGTGAGGACCGCGGTGCTCCGCGCGTTCGCGACCGTGATGCCCGTGTTCGCCTCGGCCTGCCCGGCCATCGGCGAGTCCGAGCGCCACAGGAGGTCGATGCCGCTGTCGCTCGCGTTGTTGCCGCACTGCGCGAGCGCCGGAGCGCTGCCCACCACGGGCGCGGGCGGCGGATTGCCCCCGACGAGTTGGCAGTCGTAACCGAGCGTGTTGCCGATGAGGAGGAAGTCGCCCCTCTGATCGACCTGTACGCGCAGGTTCTGCAAGGCAGCCGCATCGCGGGCGCAGAGCCCGAGCGCCGTCACGCTCGCGAGCCCCGCCAAAAGCAAATGTCGTCTCATGTCCTATGTCCCTATGTCGCAGTCCATTCGGTGTCCCAACGGAATGCTCGACGGCCCGAACGACCGCCGTTTCTTGAGGTAGCGCGGCTTTCAAAGCCCGCGCGCCAAGCAGATCTCGGCGCACACCTCGCAGGAGCGAGCCGAGGCGGTGAACACGGGGTCGCGGAGGCCCTTGCGAGCCTCCGGACCGCGGGTGATACGGAGCGCCCGCTTTCGCGGACGCCCCGCTCGCGTCACTTCTTGGTGGGAGCCGGCGCAGCCTTCTTCGGGGCGGCAGGCGCGGGAGCCGCGCCCTTCGGGGCGGCAGGCGCGGGAGCCGCGCCCTTCGGAGCCGCAGGCGCGGGAGCGGCGCCCTTCGGGGCCGCAGGAGCAGCGCCCTTCGGAGCTGCACCCTTCGGCGCGGCAGGCGGCGGCGCGGGCGGCGCGACGGGCTCGAACTTCTTGATCGAGCCGTCCTTCATCTTCTTCTCGAGGATGACGAACTGCACGCGGCGGTTCGCCTGGCGGCCCTCCTCCGACGCGTTGTCGCCCACGGGCCGATCCGGGCCGTAGCCCATCGTCGTGAGGCGATCCGCGCTCACGCCGCGCTTGGCGAGCGCGGCCTTCACCTGGTCGGCGCGCGCCTGCGAGAGCTTCGTGTTGAGCTGCTTCGAGCCGCGGCTATCGGTGTGGCCCTGGACCTCGACCTTGATGAGCTCCGGGTGCTCGTTGAGCACGGCCGCGACCTCGTCGAGCAGTTGATCGCTGACCTTGCGGATCGTCGCCTTGGCCGTGTCGAACTGCACCTGCTGCAGGATGATGACCTCGGTCTCGGTGACGCGGACCGCCTTCGGGCAGCCGTTCTGCTTCGGATCCGGATCGGGCTTGCCCTTCTCGTTCGGGCAGGCGTCCTTGTCGTCGCGGATCGTGTCGCCGTCGGTGTCGCCGGGGCAGCCGTTCGTCGCCGGATCGCTCGTCTTGATGCCGGGGATGTCCGGGCACGCGTCCTGCGCGTCGTAGACGCCGTCGTTGTCCTTGTCCGGCGGGCAGCCGTTCTTCTTCGCATCCGGATCGGCCACGCCGGGCACGTCGATGCAGGCGTCCTGCGCGTCGAGGATGCCGTCCTTGTCCTTGTCGGGCGGGCAGCCGTTCTTCGCGGGATCCGGATCGGCCACGCCCTTCACGTCCGGGCAGGCGTCCTTGTCGTCGTAGATGCCGTCGTCGTCGCTGTCGGGCGGGCAGCCGTTCTTCTTCGGATCCGCGTTCGCCACGCCCTTCACGTCCGGGCAGGCGTCCTGCACGTCGAGGATCGTGTCGTCGTCGCGATCCGACGGGCAGCCGTTCTTCTTCGCGTCGGAGTGCTTCACGCCCTTCACGTCGACGCAGGCGTCCTCCTTGTCGACGATGCCGTCCTGGTCCGTGTCCTTCGCCGTCCACTTCGGCGTGTACGCGAGCGAGCCGACGACGCGGAAGTCCGGCGTACCGATGCCGGAGGCGAGACCGGGGCCGGCGGCGATGCCTGCCTCGAAGTTGTCCGCGAAGCGGTACTTCGCGCCGACGAGCGCCTCGGCGTTGAGGCTCTGCCGCGTCGTCTCGCGCATCGAGGCGACGACGTTGAACTCGGGGCCGATCTGGAAGTTCCGCTCCTCGCCGAACAGGAAGCCGATACCGCCGCCTGCCACGAACGTCGTGCCGAGCAGGACGTTGTTGAAGTAGTTCTGGTCGGGGCGAATCTCCGGGCCGATCGCGACCGAGTACACGAACCGGTCGTGCTTGCCGCCGACGATCACCTGCGGGAGGCCGCGGACGTTGTTGTCCGTCACGAACGCGCCCGTGCCCGTGGGCACCCAGACGTAGCCGCCGATGGCGAGCTGGAAGAGGCTGTCGTAGTCACCGAGCACGCGCAGGCGGAGGCCGAGGCGCAGGTCGCCGAAATCAGCGCCGCTCGGCGAGCTGATGCCGAGCGTGTTGGTGGGGTTCTCGCCGTTTTGGTAGATGGCGACGGGAACGTCGACGTTGACGAGCAGCCGTTCGAAGAGCGCGAACGACCCGTTGAGGTGCAAATAGAGCTGGTTGCTCACGACCGAGCCGAGCGACTCGTCGTCGCTCCGGCGGCGCAGCACGAGGGGGTTGTGCGCGTAGTCGACGATGACCGCGGCGTGCGGCGTGAGCTCGCCGTTCACGAACGGCGACTGGACGCCGAAGAGCCGATCACCGGCCGCGGAGGGGTAGAACCGGTTGATGGCGAGATCGTCCGCACTTGCCGGCGCGGCGATGCCCGCGATCGACCCCAGCGCTGCCGCGCAGAGCAGCCACCTATATCCCTTGGAAGTTCGCATCGCGTGATTGACCTCTCGAATTTTCGTGTCGGAGTCCGCCAAAGGAAGGATCGACGATGGACGTCGCCCTGGAGTGACCCGAAGATGTTTGCCGCGTCGCTCGTGTGTCTCCGGCGGCAGCGGACACGGGAGCTACCTATACACGGACTGTGCCGGCGACGGACCACAAACGATCAGCGGAAATCACGTTCTCCGCACGTTTCCACTGAGGCTCGTCGTCCGCATCTCCGGGCCTCAACTGAGGCCTTTGGTCCTCGGATCCGGCCGCGCCACACCTCACCGCGGCATGCGCCGTTACGCAACGAACCGAAACCAGGCGTCTTTTCAATGGTTGTCCTGGTGTTTGGCCCGACCACCTGCCGGGCGTCCTCGCCGTACCCGCTCTACACGGGATCGTTGACAGCAGAATCGGCACGGCGACGATGCCTCTGTGCTTCTTCCGCTCCTTCGCGCGCCGGCCGCGGCTCTCGTCCTCGGCGTACTCGCCACGGCCCCCTTTCAATGCACGCGGGATCCCGACCCCGAGAAGGCCATGGAGGAGCCTCCCGAGGACGCGCTTTATCAGCTCGCCGAGCAGTTCCGGGAGCGAGGCGACAAGGAGGCGCGTATCACCACGCTGCGCTTCCTCGCCACCCGTTACCCGTCGAGCCGCCACGCCGAACGCGCGCGTCAGGAGCTCGCCGAGCTTGGATCTCCCGTCCCTGCTCCCTCCCCCTGAACGGGCCTGGAAACATGGGAAGCGGGCGCGCTCGACGCCCTCCCCGGGCGAAACGTGCTAAGCGCTGCCGACCATGTCAGGCCGCGAATCTTCCCGGAAAAACCTCTTCAAGACCGTAAGGCCCGAGCTCGATTTCCCGAGGGACGAGGCCGAGATCCTCGCGTTTTGGAAGAGGGAGGGCATCTTCCAGAAGACGCTCTCGGCCGAGACACGCGCCACGGGCCCTTCCAAGGGCACGTTCGTCTTCTACGAAGGCCCTCCCACGGCGAACGGCATGCCGCACAACGGCCACGTGCTCACGCGCGCCGTGAAGGACGTCTTTCCTCGGTACAAGACGATGCGCGGCTACGACGTGCCCCGCAAAGCGGGCTGGGACACGCACGGCCTGCCGGTCGAGGTCGAGGTCGAGAAAGAGCTCCGCATCCACGGCAAGGCGGACATCGAGAAGTACGGCGTCGAGCCCTTCGTGGCCCGCTGCATCGAGAGCGTGTTCCGCTACACGGACGCGTGGGAGAAGCTGACGGACAAGATCGGCTTCTGGGTCGACCTGCCCGACGCGTACGTCACGTACCACCGGAGCTACGTGGAGAGCGTCTGGTGGGCGCTCGCGAAGCTCTACGAGAAGGGCCTGCTCTACCAGGGCCACAAGGTCGTCTGGTGGTGGGCGCAGGGCGGGACGGCGCTCTCCAGCGCCGAGGTCGGTCAGGGCTACAAAACCGTCGACGATCCCAGCGTTTTTGTCGCCTTTGATCTCGTCGACGAGCCGGGCACGGCGCTCTGCGTCTGGACGACGACCCCGTGGACCTTGCCCTCGAACATGTACGCCGCCGTGCGCGCGGACTTCGAGTACGTCGTCGTCGACGCGGGGGATCGCAAGCTCATCGTAGCCGCGGGCCTGCGCGAGGCGCTCGCGAAGAAGTTCGGCAAGGAGCTGCCGGTTCTTTCGACCACCAAGGGATCGGCGCTCGTCGGCAAGCGTTACCGGCCTCCGTTCAACACCTACGAGGTGTTCTGGGAGCACAAGGAGCCGCTTGTCGGTGGTGGCGAGGACTTCGAGTACTGGAGGGTGCTCGCTGCCGACTTCGTCACCCTCGATGCGGGCACGGGCATCGTCCACCTCGCGCCGGCCTTTGGCGAGGACGACTTCAACGCCTACCGCAAAGACAGCGCGCGGTTCGTCGAGCCGCCCGCCCTCCTGAACGTCGTTGCTCCTGATGGCACGTTCATGAACGAGGCGGGAAAATACGCGGGCCGCTGGGTGAAGGACGCCGACAAGGACCTCCAGAAGGACCTCGTGCAGGCCGGCAAGCTCGTGCACGGAGAACTCTATCGCCACGAGTACCCGTTCTGCTGGCGCGCGGACGACGACCCGCTCATCCAGTACGCCCGTCCGGCCTGGTACATCCGCACGACCGCGCTGATCCACAAGGCGATCGAGAACAACCAGACGGTCAACTGGCTGCCCGAGCACATCAAGACGGGCCGGTTCGGCGACTTTTTGGCGAACAACGTCGACTGGGCGCTCTCCCGCGAGCGCTACTGGGGCACGCCGCTGCCGATCTGGGTGAACGACCAGACCGGGGCGATGGAGGCGATCGACTCGGTGAACACGCTGCGCGAGCGGCCTGGCAACAACGTCGCAGAGGTCGAGCGTGAGCTCGCGGGCGCGCACCCGAAGACGGCCGAGCACCTGCTCGTGCACAAGCCCTGGATCGACAAGATCACCTACCAGAAGCCTGGCGAGCCCGGCACGTACCGGCGCGTCTCCGAGGTCATCGACTGCTGGTTCGACTCGGGCGCGATGCCCTTCGCGCAGTGGGGATTTCCGCACGCGGCAGGGTCGAAGGAGAAGTTCGACCGCGCCTTCCCGGCCGACTTCATCAGCGAGGCGATCGATCAGACCCGCGGCTGGTTCTACTCGCTGCTCATGATCTCGACGCTCGTCTTCGACGAGGAGACGCAGAAATCCCTCGGCCTCTCGCGGATCCGCAGCTTCCCGCACCCGTACCAGACCTGCGTGGTGCTCGGGCACGTCGGCGATCGCGAGGGCAAGAAGGAGAGCAAATCGAAGGGCAACTACACGCCGCCCGAGGTCATCCTCGAGCGCGTCCGCATGGAGTTTGCCGTCTGCTCGGACGTGCAGGATCCGCTGAAGGATCAGCCCGTGCAGAAGGGTGTCGCCCGCATCGCCCGCGAGGACTACGAGGGCCTCGATCTCCAGGGCGACAGCGCCAAGGTCAAACTCTACCGCGCGGATCGACCGAACGAGGCGCTCGAGATCACGCTCCGGCCGACGTCGGGCATGGGCAAATTCCCGCGCCGCGTCATCGTGATGCACACGTCGGACATCGAGGCACTCGGCCTCGCGCCTGCGCCTGAGCCGCTCCGCGTCATGCCGAACGACGTGCCGCGCCTCGCCCAGAGCCGCCGCGTCTTCGTCGAGGATCCTTCGACGCCCGCGCCCGGCGCCGACGCGTTCCGCTGGTTCTTCTACGCGTCCTCGCCTCCGTGGACGAACACGCGTCACTCGCTGACGAACGTGCGCGCGGTCCAGAAGGAGTACGCGATCAAGATCCGGAACGTGTGGTCGTTCTTCGCGATCTACGCGAACATCGACGGCTTCGATCCGGCCCGCGGAAACCCGGACGCACGCGGCGTCTCGCCCGCGGATCTCGCGAAGAGCGAGGGGTATCGGCCGGCGCGCGAGCGCAGCTTGCTCGATCGGTGGCTGCTCTCCGAGCTCGCCCTCACGACGCGCGAGGTCACGCAGCACCTCGACAACTACCGCCTGTACGAGGCGGCGCAGCGGCTCGTCGACTTCGTGGACGCGCTCTCGAACTGGTACGTCCGGCGGAGCCGCGCGCGCTTCTGGTCACCCGCGGACAACGTCTCGGCCGAGGCCCTCACCGACAAGCGCGACGCGTACTTCACGTTGTACGAGGCGCTCGTGGCCATCGCGCACCTCACGGCCCCGTTCACGCCCTTCCTCGCCGAGGAGCTCTACCAGACCCTCGTCCGTGGCCCCTGGGCGAGCTCGCAACCCGAGAGCGTGCACCTCGCGAGTTACCCCGAGCCCGACCTCGCCGCGATCGACGAGGGCCTCGCCGCCGAGATGCGCGCGGTCCGCGAGCTCGTGAGCCTCGGCCTCCAGGTCCGCACGCTGAACAAGCTGAAGGTCCGCCAGCCCCTCGCGCGCGCCGACGTCATCGTCTCGAACCAGGCCATGCGCCGCGCGCTCGCGCAGCACGAGGCGCTCATCGCCGAGGAGCTCAACGTCAAGGAAGTACGCTTCCTCGAGCCGGGGCAGGAGGGCGAGGCCGTTCGGTACGTGCTCAAACCGAACTTCCGCGCCCTCGGGCCGAAGCTCGGCAAGAAGGTGCAGCTCGCCAAGCAGGTCCTCGCCAAGGCCAACGCCGCCGAGCTCCGCACCGAGCTCGTCACGCGCGGCGCGATCGAGCTCGACCTCGATGGCGAAAAGGTCTCGCTCGGGCCCGAGGAGATCGAGGTCGTCGTCGAGGCCGGCAAGGACTTCGCCGCGGCCGGCGGCAAGTCGGGCGTCGTCGTGATCCACACGGCGCTCACCGACGCGCTGCGCGACGAGGGCCTCTCCCGCGAGATCCTCTCGCGCGTACAGGGCCTGCGCAAAGACCTCTCCCTCGGCTTCACCGACCGCATCGCGCTCGCGGTCGAGGGCAGCGAGCGCGTCCTGCGCGTCACGCTCTCGGCTCAGGATGAGATCGCCCGCGAAGCGCTCGTCCGCTCGTTCGAGATCGGAGCCTCCACGGTCAGCGGCGAGCGTCGCGAGCTCAACGTCGACGGCGAGGCGCTCGTCTTGACGATCGCGCGGGCCTGAACATCCCCGAAAAAAGCCCCACGAAGCAGGCCGTCGTGGCTCACCTCGTGGGGCGTGGGGAGGTTCCCGACAAACTCTCTCAGCGCTTCTGGTTTCCCTGGCCGCCCTGCTGCTGGCTGCCGCCGGACGACCCTCCGCCCTGCTCGCCCTCGGCCTGCTTGCCCTCCTCGACGAGCTCGCGCACGCGCTGACCGCCCATCCGGCCGGCTTCCTCCACGGTCATCGAGCCTTTCTCCTCGGTGCCCTGGTTCCCCTGGTTCTTGTTCTGCGCCATGACGAACCCTCCTCCTGGCGGACGAGGACCGGGGAAAAACCCCGCCGGCCGCATCGCCGCTCCCTCCCACCACGTGGGGCCAAGCAGGTCCTCGTCGAGGGGGCCGAGGACATTTGGTTTGTCCGAGGACCCATGGCCGCGCCGGCCCGTCACGCCTTCGTTTCGGGCAAATAACGCGTGCGGTTTTTCTCGAACTCGTCCTGCGCCTCGGAGAAGTCGTCGCTGCGACCGATGTCGAGCCAGTGCCCGCGGAACGGGTGCGTCTGGATGGGCACGCGCGCCGCGAGCAGCGCGTGCATGAGCTGATCGAAGCCAAACGGCACGCCCTCGGGCACGAACCGGAGGAGCGTCTCGCGGCTCATCGCGTAGATGCCCATGCTCACCCAGAACGAGTAGGTCGGTTTTTCCCGGAACCCGGTCACGGAACCCTCGGGGTCGAGCTCGAGCACGCCGAGATCGATCTTCGTGGCGCGCTCGAACACGCAGACCGTGAGCGGCGCGTTCGCCTCGGCGCTCGTCCGCGAAAGCTCGGCGAAATCGAGGTCGCAAAGGATGTCGCCGTTCATCACGAGGAACCGCTCCGGAAGCTCGTGCGCGATCGCGCGGAGCGGCCCGATCGTGCCGAGTGGCTGCTCCTCGCGCCGGTACGAAAGCTCGACGCCGTACCGACGGCCGTCGCCGAGCACGGCCTCGATCAGGCCGGCCTGATGGCCCGTGCACAACGTCACGTCCCGCGTCCCGTAATGCGCGAGCTGGCGGAGGAGGATCTCCACGATGGTCTGCTCGCCGATCGGCATGAGCGGCTTCGGGATGAGCGCCGTGTACGGCTTGAGGCGGCTGCCCTTGCCCCCGGCGAGAACGATGGCCTTCATCGCCGGCGACCGTACCACGCGAGGGCGTTCACTGACGCGGAGGCGCGACCTCGCCCGTGGGATCAGCCGTGAGGCACCCCTCGTCGAGCCCGAGCTGACAGGCCTTCGTGAAGAGCGTGGTCGCGCGGGTCGGATCCTTGCGCACGCCGTGGCCACGATTGTAGAGCCGGCCGAGCTCGAGGCAGGCCTCGGCGTTGCCGCGCTCGCAGATGCGCGTGAAGAGCGTCGCCGCGAAGACCGGATCGACGCCGACGATGCGCCCCTCCAGGTAGGCCTTGCCCGCAGCGAGGCAGCCGCGGTTTGCGCCCGCGTCGCAGGCCTTGCGGTAGAGCGTGACCTCCTCGGTCGGGTCGTCCTTCAGCGTGCCGTCGTGGTAGAGATCGCCGAGCTTCATGCAGCCGCGCGCGCTGCCGTTCGTGCAGGCGCCGCGGAAGAGGTCGATGGCCCGCGTCGGGTCCGTGCGCACGACGTTGCCGCGCATGTACATCGCGCCGAGCGTGACGCAGTCCTCGACGACCTCGTCGTTGCAGCCGTTCGTGCAGCCCACGAGATCGTCCTCGGCGCACGGCAGGCGCAGCTTCGGCGGCTCGGGCGCGGGCGCGACGGGCGCGGCCGCAGGCTGCATCTCGCCCATGTCCTGTGCCGCGAGATCCTCGCTCGGCGGAGCCTTCGGCGCGGGCGCGGGGCCGCAGGCGGCGAGCGCGAGCGTCCCGAGCGTCCAGAAGGCGGCGCCGTGGTGGAAGAGGCGCATCCGGGAAGGATGACACACGGCGCGCCCTCGCCGGTGGTTTTCCTTGTTCCGGACGTCCGGGGCGATCGGGGCCTTTTCAGCGGCCTTTTGGCCTCGGCGAGGACGGTGTAGGAAAGGGGCATGGCGCCCATCTCTCTGCGATCCTCGCACACGCTCGACGAACCGAAGCTCGAGGCCCTCGTCGAGCTCATGTACCTCGCCGCGTACGCGGACGGCGTGTTCGGCGCGGAGGAGAAGCGCCATTTCGCGCGGAGCGTGCAGTCGCTGACGGACCGCAAGGTGCTGCCGGAGCAACTGGAGCAGCTCATCACGCGGCTCGACGCGGCGCGGAAGGCCTCGGGCACGGCGGCGCTGCTCGAGGGTGCGCGCCAGACGCTCGGCAGCCTTGGGGCCTGCCGCGTGGCCTTGAGCCTGGCGATCGGCGTGATCACGGCCGACGGCTCGGTCTCGAACGCCGAGCGCGCCATGATCCACGAGATCGGCGCGGCGCTCGGGCTCGACCGTGAGGGGGTCGAGGAGATGGTGCGCGAAGCGGAGGGCGGATGACGCCCTGCGCCGCCCTGGGCGTCCATGGTGCAGAGAAGACCCGCGCGGCCTGATTCTTGTTAAATTGAAGTCGCGTGAACTGGTCGAATCAAACCGGCTCGCATCAGATCCCGTTTCCGGTCCCGGGGACGACGCTCACGTCCACGCGCGGCACCTACGTCGTCGGCGCGCTCATCGGCGACGGCCAGTACGGATCGGTGTACGAGTGCATCGGGCCGTTCGATCAACGGTATGCGCTCAAAATGTTGCGCCCCGCGAACAAGTCCTACCAAGCGGTGAAGGACGAGTGGGCGCAGGAACTCCGGCGGCTCGAGCAGTTCCGCCATCCGAACATCGTCTACATCCACGACGCGTTCGAGAATAACTACCTCTTCTACCTCGCGCTCGAGCGCTGCGACACGAGCCTGCGCGCGCTCCTGGGCCGGCCGTTCTCGGACCTCTTGCTCGTCGAGCTCTGCCGCCAGCTCCTCATGACGTTGCAGTACCTGCACGACAGCGGCGTCGTGCATTCCGATCTCCACGCGGGCAACGTGCTCATCTCGCAGCTCGATCGATCCCCGATCGTCAAGCTGACCGACTTCGGCGTGGCCCATCAGCTCCAGGGCAGCACGCGCTGGTTCCGTCCGCAGGTGGCGAACCCGAAGATCCTGACGCCCGAACTCGTCACCGCCGGATACACGACGACGCAGAGCGACCTCTACCAGTTCGGGCTGCTCATGTACCAGATGCACACGGGCCAGCCCGCGATCGACGTGGACGTCGCATATCCAGAGATCACGCGGCAGATCTCCGAGGGCGCGCCGCGCAAGAAGGCCGAGGGTCTCGGCACGGCCGTCGGCAACGTGATCGCCAAGCTGCTCCGGCGCCGCGACGCCTACCGCTACCAGTCCGCGCGCGAAGTCTGGGAGGACCTGCGCCAAGTCGCCTGGCGCTGAGCAGGCAGCCGATAAACTTGCTGCGCGCCCTGGATCGTCGGTCGTCGTCCTCGGAATACGGGTGTATTCCTGCGTCCTCCTCCCTAGCTCCAGGGCGCTCGCTGCGTTTCTCGGCTGCCTGCTGGGATCACTTTTTCGGCGAGACTTTTTTCGGCGTGTCCTTGGCGCCTTCGCTCTTGCCGTCGGCGGGTTTGCCGCTCGGGGAGATGACCTCGACGAGTTCCACGTCGAAGACGAGCGTCGCCTTGCCGGGGATCTTGGGCGGGCGCCCGTCGTCGCCGTAGCCGAGCCTCGAGGGGATCGTGAGCTTGCGCTTGCCGCCAACCTTCATGCCGGGGACGCCCTCGTCCCAGCCTTTGATCATCTCGCCTTTGCCGATCTCGAACTCGATCGGATCCTTGCCGACGGAGCTGTCGAACACGAAGTTCGTCTTGAGCAACCGGCCCGTGTAGTGGACCTTGACCTTGTCGCCTTCCCGGGCCTCGGAGCCCGTGCCGACGGTGATGTCTTCCTTGATGAGGTCCGCGGGTTCCGGTTTCTCCGGCTCGCGCGGCGCTGCGGCGCGAGGCTCCGCGGTCGGCTCGGGGACCTTGTTCTCGCAAGCGGCGGTGGCGACGCCGAGGGCGACGACCGCGAGCGAACCCAAACGACGGATGGCCATCATGGGCCCCTCCTATTCGACGAAGGCCGCTCGATCAAGCGCCCCGCGCCGAGAGCCCGCCGAGCGCGCGTTTGCTCGTGGCACGTTCCGGCGAACGCGGACGGCGCTCGGCCGCTCGGGCTGCCGCCGGCACCGTGGGACCTCAAAACGGTTTGGGGATGCTCTTCTTCGTCGTGCCCGTGGGCCGCGTCGGAGGCGAGGTGCCGGGCAGGTTGACCGTCGGGCGCGTGGGCGGGCTCGTCGACGTGGTCGTCGTCGGCGGCTTGGGCGTCGTCCCCGTCGTGGTCGTGGTCGGGATCTGCGTCGGTGGTTTCGTCGTGCTCGTCGACGTCGTGGTCGCCGTGGGCTTCGGCGGTGTGGTGTACACCGGTTCGTTCGTCGGCACGGGCGCTTCGGCCGTGGCCTCGGGCGGCGGCGTGTCTCCCGTGGCAGGAGGATCGGAGGCGACGGACACGGCGCTCGGCGTGGGGACGGGCGCGAGCGGGACGTCCTCGTCGCTGCTGCTGGGGCTGCTCCCCATGACGAAATAGGCGCCGAGCGTGAGGCTGCCGATGAGGAACGCCGCGCCGAGCCCGATCGCGACGAGCGGCGGGCCGCTGTTGCCCGAGGAGGCGGCTCGGACCGGCGGCATGCCGTACGCGGGTGGCCCTCCCATGCCTGGGCCGGGCGCGCCGTAGGGAGCCGGTCCGGGGGCGGGCGCGCCGTAGGGGGCCGGCGCGCCGTAG
>Ga0247823_10002654_pt1 | contig 14671 bp, 11 predicted proteins | sample 13C_PalmiticAcid_2_FD_192426 | JGI IMG/M metagenome (GOLD analysis project Ga0247823, IMG submission 192426) | Soil microbial communities from agricultural site in Penn Yan, New York, United States - 13C_PalmiticAcid_Day30 | ecosystem: Environmental > Terrestrial > Soil > Agricultural land...
CATTTGTTTTATAAAGAACTAATTATGAAGCGACCTTTGTTTTTACCGGGTGTGTTATTGGTAGGCGCATTATCACTATACTCTTTCAAATTTATTTACGCCAAAGAAGATGTCATTGCGGGTAAGAATGAAACAACGCTCACCACCGTTATGCGCATCATTGAGGCCGGTCACTATGCACCGCCAGTGCTGAACGATGTTTTTTCGCAGAAGGTGTACAGCAAGTACCTCGAAAACCTCGATTACGATAAAAAATTCTTCGTGCAGCAGGATATTGATAAGCTGAGGGCTTATGAAAACAATATCGACGACGAAATCAAACAAGGCAGCCTGGAGTTTTACAACCTGGTGGATGGCCTGTTTCAAAAGCGCATGAATGAAACCGAAGGGTTCTACAAGAAAATACTCTCTACGCCGATGGATTTTACCCAAAGCGAAGATGTAGAACTGGACGGTAAAAAAGTAAGCTGGGCAGCCAACGATAAAGCGCTGGAAGCACGCTGGACCAAGCTGCTCAAATACCGTGTGCTGAGCAAATACATTGACCTGAAAGATGCGCAGCAGAAAAGGGTAGACCAGAAAGATTCAACCCTGAAGGAAACGAAAACGCCTGTGCAGCTCGAAGCCGATGCCCGCAAAAGCGTAGAAAAAAGCTACGATCAGCTGTTCAAACGCCTCCAGAAACTGAAACCTTCTGAGCGTTATTCCATTTATGTTAATTCCATCACCCAGGCGGTAGATCCGCATACCGACTTCCTGCCACCGGTAGACAAGCAACGTTTCGACGAAGCCATGAGCGGTGCGTTTGATGGTATTGGTGCCGTGCTGCGCCAGGAAGAAGGCGGTATCAAAATTGAAAAAGTAATGCCGGGTAGTCCCAGCTGGAAACAGGGACAACTCAAGGCAGGCGATATCATCATCAAAGTAGCACAGGGTGCCCAGGAGCCGGTAGATGTATCGGGTTATGAAGTGCCCGATGCGGTAGACCTGATCCGTGGTAAACGCGGCACCGAAGTGCGCCTGACCGTTAAAAAAATGGACGGCTCTATGCAGGTGATTCCCATCGTGCGCGACAGGGTGGAAATCGAAGAAACATTCGCCAAATCGGCCATCATTGAAGGGCCTAAAAAAGTAGGGTACATTTACCTGCCCGAGTTTTACGCTGACTTCAACAACGCCAACGGTCGCCGTTGTGCCAAGGATGTAGCCATCGAAATTGAAAAACTGAAAAGTGAAGGCGTAGATGCCATCATCCTCGATCTCCGCAACAATGGTGGTGGTTCGCTCGGTGATGTGGTAGATATGGCTGGTTTCTTCATCAATAAAGGTCCTGTGGTACAGGTTCGCTCCAAAGGCGGCGAGGCTGTAACCATGAGCGATAAATGGGAAGGCACCCTCTGGGATGGTCCGCTGGCCATCATGATCAACGAAAACAGTGCTTCTGCTTCTGAAATTATGGCCGCTGCCATGCAGGATTACAAACGTGCGATCATCATCGGTACCAACTCGTTTGGTAAAGGCACCGTGCAACGCGTGTATCCGCTGGATGAATACATCGATCCTTCGATGAAACAAAAAGTACTGGATGCCGGTGGCAGCAAAGACAACCTGTTTGGCTCGCTGAAACTGACCATGCAGAAGTTTTACCGCATCAACGGAGGTTCTACCCAGCTGAAAGGTGTAATGCCCGATATCGTGCTGTCTGACCGCTACGAACTGCTCGACTGGGGCGAGCGCAAAGAGCCTTCTGCCATGCAGTGGGACCAGGTGCGCCCTTCGGACTATACAGCTACCAACAGCCTGAATGCAGAGCAACTGCGTGCTGCCAGTGAAAAACGCACCAAACAGAACGAGTTTTTTGCCCTCACTGCCAAAGAGGCCCAGCGCCTGAAACAGCAGCAGGACGATAACAAATACTCGCTCAACGAAGTGCAGTACCGTAAAACCCTGGATGATGCTAAAAAAGCCGCTGACGCTTACGAAGCACTCGAGAAAAAAGTAACTCCGCTGACCCTCGCGAGCCTGAAGGCCGATGCGCCCAATATCAACCGCGACAGCAGCACTGTTACCAAAAACAAAGACTGGTTGAAAGCCATTAGCAAAGACCCGTACATCTCTGAAACGGTGAATGTGCTGACTGACTGGCTCAACTCAGGCAAAGGCGGTTCGGTAACCATCAAAAAAATGTAAGGCTAAACCCCTATAAACAAAGGCTCCGCAAGGGGCCTTTGTTGTTTCTGGTAACCCGGTTTTCAAATCGGGCAGTTGTATTTGCCACATAAGCAGTATTTTAAAGCATCAAATGGACTTATGGTAACGATCTTCAAAAGACTGGTTTGGGGCCTGGGAATGCTGGTTTCGCTGGCGGCGCAAGCCGGTGAAGGGCCTACCCGGCTGGAAGCGCAGGTGATATATGCCCGGCAACAACACGACCTGACGATAGTGCAAAATTTATGGCATACCGATGCCAGCTACCCGCGGCAGAAAACCGATGCATACGTAAGCCGGGCCAGCTTCCTGATGCTCGATCAGGCAAGGCTGCAAACCGTGATGAAGGCGGCAGACAAAGGACTGGTGCTGCCCATTACCCTGGCCGATGGTCAGGAATATGAGCTGGAAATGGTGCAGTACGATTGCTTCAGCGAAGATTTTAAAGTATTCACCCGTGCCGGAAACAAGGAACAAACCCTCTCCTGGAAACCTGGGTTGTATTACAGCGGCACCGTTAAAGGAAAGCCCGGTTCGATAGCCGTGTTTTCGTTTTTCAATAACCAGGTGATGGGCACGTTTTCCATTCCGGGGGAAGGCAATTTTGTGCTGGAGCCCAACGGTCTGCAAAAAGATGGCAATATTGGGCAGTATGTGTTGTATAATGATGCCGATCTGACTCATCCACCGGCTTTTGCCTGCGGCTCTGAAAGTTTAACTGCACTGCGCCGCAACCTGTATAAAACATCCGGCGCTGCTGCCAATACTACCAATACTTGCAAAAACCTGGAACTCTTCCTGGTTGCCGATTACGATTTTTACCTCAACCAGAATTTTGATGCCTCACAGCTGACCAATTTTGTGAGCTCTTTTTTCCATATCGCTACTACGGTGTACCGCAATGAAGGCATTGAACTGAGTTTAAAAGCGCTGCAGATCAATACCACCAAAGATGAGTACCAGGATGTAGGCCCTTCTTCACTCGATTTTCTCAACCGCTTTGGATCGGTAACGCAGGATAACCTGCATGGGGCGGATGTAGCAGTGCTCATGTCTACCCGCTATGGCACGCTGGGCGGAATTGCTTTTGTGGATGAATTGTGTTCGGCCTACCGCGTGGATGGAAAATACCATGCAGGTCCGTATGCTTTTTGCAACGTGAAAAACGATGCCACCAAACCTTTTCCGCAATACAGCTGGAATGCCATGGTGCTGACGCATGAGGTGGGGCACAATATCGGTTCGCCCCATACGCACAGTTGCTTATGGCCCGGAGGCCCTATCGATAAATGTTACACCATTGAAGACGGTCCCTGCGATACCACCAATGTGCCTTTGCCCACGAATGGCGGTACGGTGATGAGTTATTGCCACCTGCGCCCCGGTATTGGCATCAACCTCGCCAATGGTTTTGGTCCGCTGCCCGGCAACCTCATCCGCGAACGTATCAATAGTGCGTCTTGTGTGACGCCTTTTTACGCCAGCAACCTGTTGTCCATGCCTGGTTCCACTGTGGTGGCCAACCGCGAATGCACCGACGACCAGGGTATTACCTATTACTGGAACGACAACAACAATACCGACCGCAGCGATGATATTCTGGTGCTGCAAATGAATAAAAAAGGAAACGATATAGGTCTGGTGACCGATAGCCTGTTCGCTATTTCGGCACATACCACCCCGGCTTATGCAACCGGTGGCGGTAATATTGTGTTCTTTCCGGCCGGAACCGTGTTTGGCAATGATTCGGTAACTGCTTTTAACCGCTACTGGAAAGCCTCCGGCACCAAAATACCTTCAACGCCGGTAGAAGTCATATTCCCTTACAGTAAACGCGATATGCAGGATATGGAAAGTGGGGCGCCGGTGCGTTACCTCGTGTCCAAAGACCTGCGGGTGTACAATGTAAAAGCAGGCGTTGATCCCGCGCCGGGTTTGCTGCCCTGGACCAATGCCACAGATATTCAACTCTATGGTTTTAATAATTCAGTTTCTGAAACCAGCTGGGCATATTCCGATCGCGATTCGCTGATGTTGGCCCATTACCTCACCCGTGAGTTGGGTGGTGGTACGGCGGTAATCGCTACCCGTTCTGCGCGCTCGCTTGAGGTACTGAAAGGCATTATTGTATATCCCAATCCCACTGTCAATCAATGGTCGGTATGGGTACCCAGGGGTACAAATGTTTTGCTGAAAGCTGCTTTATACGCCATCGATGGCCGGCTGATGTGGTCCGGAAGTTTAGCCAATGGCACCCTCAATCCCATTGATGCCGGCGGACTGGCCAATGGCGGCTACCTGCTGCACATTTCAGGAGAAGGACAAGACGAAGTGGTAACGCTGATGAAACAGTAATCTCTGAAAACAGATATGGAATATAGCCGCTGCTTAACCGCAGCGGCTATATCATTTCAGGCAGTTGCCATTTTCGTTTTACGGACAGGAGACGGATGCCGATGATGAGTCCTGCGCTAACGTAATAATTGATGCCATCGGGCACTTGCAGCCAACGCAAGCCTACAAACAGGAATGCGCCGGCCAGGCAGGCTGTGGCATATACTTCTTTGCGGAAGATGAGCGGAATATCGTTGAGCAACGTATCGCGGATCACACCGCCGAATACAGCAGAGAACAAACCCAGCAAGCTGGCGGCAAGCGGATTTACCTGCATGCTCAAAGCCAGTTGTGTGCCTACAATGGTGTAAAATCCTATCCCGATGGTATCGAAGAGGAACAGCACTTTGCGGTAGCGGTGCAGAATCACACGAAACAAAATGGCCAGTGTTACACCCAACGCAATCACCAGGATGTAGTTGATGTCGCGGATCCAGATGAGCGGGTAACGGCCCAGCATGATATCGCGCAGCGAACCACCGCCCAGCGCTGTGATGAAACCAATAAACGTGACCGAAAACAAATCTTTGTTGATCTGCTTTTCAGAAGCAGCCAATGCGCCTGAAATGGCAAACATGAGTGTACCCAGCAGGTCAAAAAGGTAAGGAGTATACATGGTCATGCGGCTAAAATAGCAGATTTGCAGTACGGGAGTTTATGTTTTCCGGAGTTATTGTGTCTTGGTGTAATGATCCCAGCATATTTTGGAGATGCTGGCAATGGTGCCTTCGCGCACTTCCTGGCTGGCCGGTGAGTCGGATACAAAAACCACGATCGCCAGGTGACTGCCATCGGGCAGGGTAATCACACCCGCATCATTGGTAGCAGCGGTAATGCCAGCTTCGTTGGTGTCGGAAGTGCCGGTTTTGTGCGCTACAACGGTGCCCTGCGGTAATTGTCCTTTGATGCGCTGAGGGCCGGTGCTGGTAGCTTCCAGGGTTTGTATCAGCAGGTTTCGTGTGCTATCGGCCAGCAGCTTGCCTTTGTATAGTTGTTGCAACAACTGCAGCATGGCATATGGGGTGCTGTTGTTGTCATACTGCACGGCCCAGGCTTTGCGCATTTCTTCTTCCGTGTTTTTAATGTTCATCTGTCCGTTGGTGAGCGGGTTGATGAATGCATCCACTTTTGCCGGTCCGCCAGCAAGCCTGAACAGGACATCACAGGCATTGTTGTCGCTGAGCGAAACGCTGTAATCGATCAATTCCTTCACCGTTTGATCCACATTGCCATTGGGGTATTTATCGCGCAGCGGACTGTAGGTTTTAGCCATATCGGCCTTGGTGATGTGCACCTGCTGGCTGGTTTGTAGCTGATGTTCATCTACCAGGTGCAGGATATACACGGCCAGCGGAAATTTGAACGTGCTTTGCATCGGGTAAGGATGTGCATTGTTCAGGGTAAAGGTGTCGCCTTTTTCGAGGTGCATCACGGCAACACCGGTGATGCCACCAGCGGCCTTAGTTGCCTGTGTGATGGTATCGCGCAGGGTTTGCAGGGTGTTGGAGGCTTCCTGTTGTGCGGGAACCTCTGTTGCAGCCGGATGCTGTTTTGTGTTTCCGCAGGACAATAAAAGCGTGGCTGCTAATCCGCTGCACAGCGCAGTTTTAAAAAAGTTGAATGGTTGCATGAACAATGAGTTGGGGTTGGGAATGGGTAAAGTGTTGCTGGTAATTATTCTTTGTTGGTGCGCTGGTTCCATTGTTGGTTGTAGAGCACTTTGATTTCGTTTTTGAAATTCTGCTGAAACAGCTCGGTACCGGGACGTCCGCTGGCAAGGTCTACCATGATTTGTGCGGTTTCATCTTCTTCGGTAAAGGCCCGGTCGCGGTTGGTATCGCGCATCACGGTGAGCAGCAGCTGATCCGTGGCATTGATCCTGTTCCAGCGCACGAGGCTGCAATTTTCGGGCGATATGCGATGAAAATTGTTGCCTGCCCTGTCACTCACATAGAGGTAAACAGGATCGCTGCTGGTGAGGTATTTGTCTTTGTTGTAATCGGTAGCTACGCCGCTGAAAAACAGGTAGGGCAAGGGCGGAAGCGGTACATCGCTGGCGGTAGGCTGGTTGTAGTTGTAATCCAGGAACAGGATTTTATCGCGGGTGAGCAGCCTGGAAGTACCCGCTTTGCTGTCGCTGAAAATGAAGTTCCAGTAGCCCGGTGATTCGTTGCGCGATTTAAGGGAACCGGTATAGCTTTTATCACCATCAGAAGGAAAGGCCAACGGAAACAGGAGTATGCCGGAAGTGTCCAGCTCGGTAAAACCCGGAGCGATGAGTGCTTGCGGGGCTTTGGTGTCGGCCACAATAGCGGCAGAGTCTGCAATAGGCGAAGGCACCTGGATGATTTGTTCGGCCGCATCTGCCGCATCGGGTGTGCCGGAGCGGGAAGGGGTGCAGGCTGCCAAAGTCGTTACAGCCAGTGCTGATAGTAGTAGTTTGTTCATATGTTTGGTTTGGTATTGTTGTTTTATTGGCCGCCGGAAATGGCTGCAAGTTCTGCCGCCAGGTTGGTGCGGGCCTGTTGCTCATACCGGTTCCGGAAATAGTCGGTTTTATATAGATGCGGCATGGCCAGAAAATGCATAAGCACTTTGGCCCTTCCGGGAAAATAAAGTGGGTCGGGATATATGCTGTATTCCTGCCTGATTTGCGCAGTATAGGTCTGGTAGGTTTCCGGAGCCTGACCCAGTATGGAGAGATCCGCATCGGTAAACAGGTCTGCATCGGGCAGCGGACTGTGTGCGTGGTGCTGCGTAGCCAGGATGAGTGCGCAACAGTGATCGATGCGCTCAGCTGGCAAGCCAAGGTCCGAAAGGCGGGCCAGGGCCAGTTGGGCGCTTTGGGCTTCATTGTCAGTTTGTGATACTTCGTACACCGCATCGTGGTAAAACAATGCAAACAACAGTGCATCCCAATCCTGGATGGCTGGTTGTACGAGGCTGAGTTCTGCAAGCATGGCACCCAAATGCAGCAGGTCATGGTAGTGCCTCCCCGATTGGGTATAGGCACGAGACAGTTCCTGCCAAAGTTCATGCGGCATATTGGGGTGCCGGGCATAACGTTGCGCCAGATCCATGAATACCTGCTCAAGCGCTGCAGGAATATCCGGTGTGAAAGGTTTTATTTCCATGTCCAATTCAGTTGAGTGGTATAGGGAATATGGTGTTCCTGCGCCAGCTGCTGCAGGGTGCTGGTTATTTCAGCGGCATTCTCCATTTGGTGTTTCGGGATAATGAGGGCGACTCCGCTTTTCAACCTCAGGAAAATATGACGGCCGGTTTCCTGTATGGCTTCGAGCTCGGTATAAGGAAGGATTCCTTCGCCGCCGCTGTTTTGCGATACAATGCCTTTGTCTGTAAACTTCATCGAGGACGGGCGACCTATGCGATCCTGGTAATGCTCATGGATATGCAGCCTGAAATGGTTCTGGTACCGTTTGCGTTCGTACTTCGGGTAAAACATCCACCACAATATGCCCAGCGCAAACAGGAAAACGGCCAGTCCCGGTTTGCTCACCACCAGCATGAGTCCGCCCAGTATCACATACATGCCTGCGAAAGCATATTGGATCATCCTGCGTTTGCGTTGTGCGGCAGGTGCAGTGTCTGCGGTGTACAGCTGGAAATCCAGGAAATCGTTTTCGTCGAGGGTGTATTGAAGGTGCATGCAGAAAATTTGAACAGAAGACAAAAATAAACCGGCCGGGCTTATGCCCGGCCGGTTGGTCAAAATTATTTTACTGGCGGTGTGGGGTGGTTATAACCGGCGCCGGTGTTTATTCGAAAATTTTCAGGCTTTCTTTAATGATCGCCACACATTCATCTATCTGTTCTTTGGTGATGGTGAGGGGCGGGGCAAAGCGGATTTTATCGCCGTGTGTGGGTTTGGCCAGCAGTCCGTTTTCTTTCAGTTGCAGGCAAAGTTCCCAGGCTGCATCGCTGTTGTCGTGTTTGATCACGATGGCATTGAGCAGACCTTTACCACGCACCAGGGCAATATTAGGATGGTTCAGTGCATTCAGTTCACTGCGCAGGTAGGCGCCCATGGCTTCGGCATTTTCGGTCATTTTACCGGTTTTGAGTACTTCCAGCGCTTTGATGGCTACTTTACAGGCCAGCGGGTTGCCGCCGTAGGTAGAACCATGTTCGCCCGGTTTGATGGTGAGCATGATCTCATCGTCGGCCAGTACGGCAGAGATGGGCAGCACACCGCCGGAAAGGGCTTTGCCGAGGATCAGGATATCGGGACGTACATTTTCGTGGTCGCAGGCCAGCATTTTGCCGGTACGCGCCAGGCCGGTCTGGATTTCGTCGGCAATGAACAGTACGTTGTGCTCTTTACACAGTGCAGCAGCCTGGCTCAGGTAACCTTCGTCGGGCACCATTACGCCGGCTTCGCCCTGGATAGGTTCTACGAGAAATGCGGCTACAGTGGGGTCCTGCAAGGCTACTTTCAGGGCTTCAATATTGTTGTAAGGCACCACAGCATAACCGGGCATGAACGGACCAAAACCTTCCTTGGCAGAAGGATCGGTGCTGAAAGAGATCACGTTGAGGGTACGGCCATGGAAGTTGTTGGCGCAGGTGATGATCTTCGCCTGGTCTTCGGGAATACCTTTGACAGCATAACCCCAGCGGCGGGCCAGCTTGAGGGCTGTTTCCACCGCTTCCACGCCCGTATTCATGGGCAGTACCTTATCGTATCCAAAATAATTGGTGATGTATTCGGTGTACTCTCCCAGCAAATCGCTGTGGAAAGCCCGCGAAGTAAGGGTGAGGCGCTGCGCCTGCTCGATGAGGGCAGCAATGATTTCGGGATGGCAATGACCCTGGTTCACGGCCGAGTAGCCGCTCAGGAAATCATAATAGCGTTTGCCATCCACATCCCATACAAATACTCCTTCGCCGCGGGTGAGGACTACCGGCAACGGGTGGTAATTGTGGGCACCGTATTTTTCTTCTTTCTCTAAAAATTGGGCGCTGAGCGCTGATATTGTATTTGTTGAAAGCATATTACAAATATAGGGAGGCAGGGGCAGAATGCCTAAGTTTATACCAATCTAAGCGCATATACGTTTATATTTGAGCCTGTTATAACGTGTTGTTTACCCATTGCCATGCTAAACCGTAAAAGTGTATCCGAACAAGTGGTGTTCAGGGGTTTTTCCCTGGTGCTGAACCTTTTGGTGAGCATCCTGGTGCCGCGTATCCTGCTGCCGGAAACCAACGGGGTGTATGCGCTGCTGGTGGCCAATATGTCTATTGCGGTGCTGGTAGCGGGTTTCTCGCTGGAGTCGGCTATCGTGTATTATATCTCCAACCGGCAGTTTTCCTTTCACGGCATGATCAAGGCGCTGCGGGTCATCTTTGCCTTGCAGCTGGTGGCCGTGGCTGTTGTGTTAGGGGTGAACAGCCTGCTGCACAATGTGGTGGCTTTTTTTCCGTCGCAACACACGGGTATCGCAACCATGTGGGCGGCGCTTTTCCTGCTGGCCTTGCTGGGCAATAACCTGCTCATGTCCGTGCTGAACGGATTGGGGCGTTTCCGGCAGGTGAACCTGCTGAACCTTTGCCAGGCGCTGGTGCAGGTGCTTATGCTGGTGACGATCATGGTGACCCATCGTTTTTCTGAACACAAAATTTATATCGTTTACCTGCTCATCCTGTCCAATTTCGTGGGACCACTGCTGGCACTGTTCCTGGTGCGTGGTGAATCCCGGAAGGGAGAGGAAAACCCAGCGCCGCCTGCGCGGTCCAGGGCTATCATCAAAGTGCTGGCGCAATATGCGGCCATTGCTTTTGTGGCCAACCTTGTGCAGCAACTGGCTTACCGGGTCGATTTCTGGATACTGGATTATTACAGTGGTAAAACCGAACTGGGCATTTACAGCGTGGGTACCAAACTGGGTCAGCTGGTTTGGGTGTTCCCGGCGGCGCTGGCTACCATTATCCTGCCCGCTGTAGGCCGGGATGGCTTCCGGTCGGTTACCGGCAAAATCGATAAGCTGCTTTGGGCCACTCCCTTAGCGTTGCTGCCCGTGGGCGGGGTGATGGTGGTGGTTACCAAAACTTTACTGGTTCAATTCCTGGGCCCCGATTATAATGACGTATGGCAACCGCTGGCGCTGATGCTGCCCGGTTATGTGTTTTTTGTATGGTCGGTGCTGCTGGCACCGGTATTTTCAGGTCAGAAAAAAGTGGTTTGGAACCTGGGTATTTCGCTCTGGTGCCTGGCTGTGGTGCTGGTGGCCGATTTTGTGCTCATTCCCCGTTATGGTATGAATGGCGCTGCTATCGCGACTACTATTGCCTACACCGCATCGGGTATTGCCAGTCTGCTGGTATATGCCCGGTTAAAAAAGATGAAACATGAGTCCGCTCCCCAACAATAAATATGTGCTGTGGCTGCCCAGCTGGTACCCCAACCGGGAAGACGCGTTTACCGGCGACTTTATAGAACGGCATGCGCTGGCCGCATCGCTGTATACTCCCATTGAGGTGCTGGTGCTGGCCGGTACCCAAGAGAAGGAGGCCATCGAGCTGGTACAGGTCAATGAAAACCTGCGGGTGCATTACTGTTATATTCCACACCGACCCGGTGGTGTACTGCCTTTGTTTGTAAAAAAATGGATGGCTTACCGCAAACTGATTGCGCAATTGTTTCGCGAGCGGGGCGTACCTGCGCTGGTGCATGTGCATGTGGCCACCTGGGCCGGGGCATATGCGCTTTGGCTGAAACAAAAACACCGGTTGCCTTTTCTCCTCACCGAGCATTGGTCCGGCTTTATGAAAACGGTGCCGCACACGGTGTACCGGTTCCCGGGTTTGTTGAAAGCTTTGTTGCGACGCATCATTACCCGGAGCAGCATGGTACAGCCTGTATCGGCATTCCTGGGGCGTGAGATAGAAGCTTTTGCCCGGGTGCCCAACATGCAGATTGTACGCAACGTGGTGGATACCAAACTGTTTTACTACGAACCTCAGCTGGAAGGTTCTTTTACTTTCGTGCATGTGTCGGGCTTTGGGCATCCCAAAAATCCGCAGGGATTGCTGCGTGGATTCAGTGGTTTCCTCGAAAACGGCGGCGATGCCTGGCTGGAACTGATTGGTCCGGCGAAGCAGGAGTTGCTGGACTGGGTACAAGCCTATATTCCCGAAGCACACCGCGCCCGCATCCGCTGGATGGGCGAGCTGCCTTATCCCGAAGTGGCGGCCAGGGTACGTCAGGCGCATGCCTCAGTGTTGTTCAGCCATTATGAAACCCTTTCCTGCGTTATTCTCGAAGCGCTCTGCTGTGGCAAACCTGTGCTGGCTACCCGGGTAGGCGGCATTCCCGAAATTGTGGATGCGGAAAACGGAATCCTGGTCGAAGATGACGATGTAGCGGGGCTGGCAGCCGGTTTTAAGGAGATGCAGGAGCAGTACCACCGGTTCAATCCGGCCATGATATCTGTCAATGCCACCGGAGCCTATGCTTATGAAGTGATTGGCAGGCAAATATCATCTTTATATGACGAAATAGAATAATCGCCCAACTTAGACTACCTTTGCAAATCACAAGATAAAGTGCATGAAGAATATTCGTAATTTCTGTATTATCGCCCACATCGATCACGGCAAAAGTACACTGGCCGACCGTCTGCTGGAACATACCAAAACTATCTCTGAGAGAGACATGCAGGCCCAGGTGCTGGATGATATGGATCTGGAGCGTGAAAAAGGTATTACCATCAAAAGTCACGCTATTCAAATTAAATACAACCATAAGAATACCGATTATACCATTAACCTGATTGATACCCCGGGTCACGTAGACTTCTCTTATGAAGTATCGCGTGCACTGGCGGCCTGTGAAGGTGCGCTGCTGCTCGTAGATGCGTCTCAGGGTATCCAGGCACAAACCATCTCCAATCTCTACCTGGCTATCGATAACGACCTGGAAATCATTCCGGTGATCAACAAAATCGATATGGAAGGTGCGATGATCGAAGAGGTGCAGGACCAGATTATGGACCTGATTGGTTGCAAACGCGAAGACATTCTGCTGGCCAGCGGTAAGTCGGGCATTGGTATCGAAGGCATCATGGAAGCCATCGTAGAGCGTATTCCTGCTCCAAAAGGCGATCCTGAAGCCCCGCTGCAGGCCCTGATCTTTGACAGCGTGTTCAACTCTTTCCGTGGTATCATCGTGTACTACCGTATTGTCAATGGCAGTATCAAAAAAGGCGATAAAATCAGGTTCATGGCCACCGGTGCCGAGTACGAAGCCGATGAGGTGGGTGTGCTCAAACTGGGCCTTGATCCGCAGAAGTCGGTACACACCGGCGATGTGGGTTATGTGATCACTGGTATCAAAAACGCCAAGGAAATTAAAGTGGGTGATACCATTACCCTCATTTCCAATCCTGCTGCTGAGCATATCGACGGTTTCGAAGAAGTAAAACCCATGGTATTTGCCGGTATTTACCCGGTAGTAACCGATGAGTTTGAAGAGCTGCGGGAGTGCATGGAAAAACTGCAGCTGAACGATGCTTCCCTCACTTTTGAGCTGGAAACATCGCAGGCGCTGGGTTTTGGTTTCCGTTGCGGATTCCTCGGTATGCTGCACATGGAAATTATCCAGGAGCGTCTGGAGCGTGAGTTCAACCAAACGGTGATCACCACGGTTCCGAACGTAAGCTTCATTGGCCACACCACCAAAGACGAAACGATTATCATCAATAACCCGTCCGAAATGCCGGATGCGGTAAAACTGGCTTCTATCGAAGAGCCGTTCATTAAAGCGCAGATCATCAGTAAGCCTGATTATATCGGTAACATCATGACCCTCTGCCTGGGCAAACGTGGTATCCTGATCAACCAGAGCTACCTGACCCCCAGCCGTGTGGAACTGATTTTTGAAATGCCGCTGACCGAGATCGTATTCGACTTCTACGATAAGCTGAAATCACAAACCCGTGGTTATGCTTCGTTCGACTACCATCCGATCGGCTACCGCGACAGTGATATCGTAAAAATGGATATCCTGCTGAACGCCGAAAAAGTGGATGCGCTGAGCGCCCTGATCCACCGCAGCCGTGCCCAGGATTTTGGCCGCAAATTGTGCGAAAAACTGAAAGACCTGCTGCCCCGTCAACAGTTCCTCATCGCCATCCAGGCGGCTATCGGTGCTAAGATCGTTGCCCGCGAAAACATCAGTGCAATGCGTAAAGACGTAACCGCTAAATGTTATGGTGGTGACGTGAGCCGTAAACGTAAACTGCTCGAAAAACAGAAAGAAGGTAAAAAACGTATGCGTCAGATCGGAAACGTAGAGGTACCGCAGGAAGCGTTCCTGGCTGTATTGAAGCTGGATGATTGATTGTATGATATTCTTTTTAAAAAGCGGCCTGAGGGCCGCTTTTTTTGTTAGCAGGCATTGGGTCAATAGTCAATGGTGAATGGTCAATGGGAGAGTCAATGGTGAATCGTTGATCGTTCTTTCGTGAGAGGTGAGGGAGATATTGTTCCGGGGCTTTGGATGGTTGGGAAGTCAATGGTGAATAGCCTGCCCCGCCCAATGCGGGGGTCAATCGTCAATGGTCGTTTCGTTAGAGGTGAGAGGTGAAAGGTGAGACTGCCTGTCCCGCCTCATGCAGGAGCGCGAGTACCAAAACTGCGAACATCAAAATGACGCGAGCCATCCCTTTGTCGTCATCTCCAAAGGAGTCCTGCGGACCTGCGTGCGAGGTACGAGCATGCAGGATCTGCTCAGAACAAAGACGCTCATTGGCTCCAGAACCCTCAACTTCCACATTCCATACAACCATCAAAAAAATCCCCGGCGAATGCCGGGGATTTTTGAATATCCTTAATAAATAACCTCAAACCGGTTACTTAATCTCCGTATTGAAATTAAACGGCTTCTCATTGGGCGCCTGGCCGTTTTGAAGCTCCATGATCTGCACTACCTGGGCCTGGTGTACCCAGCGGCCACCTTCGAAGCGGAGGCCTTCGTAGTCGCCTACGGGAACGTACGAGTATTTGCGGTTTTTATCGCCAATCTCGGAGGCCATTTTGTCGAAGA
>Ga0247823_10002656_pt1 | contig 14666 bp, 15 predicted proteins | sample 13C_PalmiticAcid_2_FD_192426 | JGI IMG/M metagenome (GOLD analysis project Ga0247823, IMG submission 192426) | Soil microbial communities from agricultural site in Penn Yan, New York, United States - 13C_PalmiticAcid_Day30 | ecosystem: Environmental > Terrestrial > Soil > Agricultural land...
GAAACAGGAAGTCGTCCGATCGCAGGCCGGTGCGCTGGATCCACGCATGCACAGCCTCTCGGGTTCCGGGCGTGAGTTCGAACTGCACCGGACGCTGCGTCTTGTGCTGCATCACTGTTGCCCGTGGGGAAACTTGCTCTCCGTGGCAGACGTCTCTGACCTTCAGGCTGACAAGATCGCAGCCTCGCAGCTTGCTGTCCAAGCCCAGGTTGAAGAGAGCCAGCTCGTGCACTCGACCCTCCAGTTGCAGCCGCACCCGCAGGGCCCAAATATCCTTGAGCTTGAAGGGCGCCTTCTGGCCGACGATCTTGCCCTTGTTCCAGGGCAATCGGCAGGTTGCAGAGTCTGCTGATCCCATGATGGCCTCCCATCGAGTTGAGGGAGCCTGAGCATGCGCGGTCAGGACTGGAACTGTCCTGAATGCCGCGTCCAAGCGGCGCCTGCTCTCCACTGGGTTAGGCATCAGCTTTCGCGGCTATGTTTGACCTACGGCAAGGGGCACAATCGGCCAGAAGCCGTCGTTCACGAAGGGCAACTATGCGGTGGCGCAGCGGCGCAATTGTGCGTGCGGCGAGAGCCATGCTCATGGCGGAAAAACTGCGGTGCGGCGGTTCCTGCTGCGATTGCAGCAGAGCGCCGATCGGGAAGCACCGATTTATCAGAAACGATGTCGGATGCCTGCCTCGTAGCCGCGGGACGTCCCGCCTGCGGGCGGTGCAAGGCCGCTTCGGCCTGATTCCGCAGGAGGCGGCCGACGAGATCGTCAGCCACTGCCGGCTTGACCAGATCGATCTCGCCTACTGCGCCAGCAAACTGAGCGCATCGGCTAACAACCGGCTTCCAGCTCTGCGTACTACTCTGTCATGCCTCATGCCTCATGCCTCATGCCTCATGCCTCATGCCTCATGCCTCATGCCTCATGCCTCATGCCTCATGCCTCATGCCTCATGCCCATGTAGCTCTGCACGGGCACGTAGCCTCACAGTTCATCGTTCACTCAACGAGGGCGTGGCTGATTGGCCGCCTAGGGACGGAGCGTTAGGACCGGTTCCGCGTGCGATCGTCTTGGGCGGAGTCGGGGCGCGGAGCAGCAGTAGGCACTTCAGCAGTGCCTTAGCGTCACATCCGTCCGGTCCATTTCCGCTCGTATTCATGAGCGGCGAATTCATCAACCATGAAGTTGATGAACGCGCGAACCTTCGCAGACAAGTGTTTGCGGTTGGGGTAGGCGATATTGATCGTGAGCTGTGGCAACTCCCACTCGTCCAGCACCGGCACCAAGCGACCGGCAACAATATCGTCGTAGAGGATGTAGCTGGGCTGAACGAGTATTCCATGGCCGTTCAGTGCGGCCGCCCTGAGCACTTGGCCATCGTTTGAATCGAGCAGCCCATGAACCGTCACTGACTCCCGCAGCGCACCGCAAGTGAAACTCAGTTCATTCGGGTTCTTCGCATAGACGTATAGCAGAAGCGCGTGCAGTGGAAGCTCGCGCGGATGTTTCGGCATGCCTCGGTTGGCAAGGTACGCCGGAGATGCCGCCAGGATTCTCCGTGTCATCCCCAAGCGGCGAATCGTAATGGTGCTGTCCGGCTCCAGCTCTCGTGTCCGGATTGCGACATCGATCCCGTTGTCGATCATGTCCAGATATCTGTTCGCGGTTTCTACGTGCACCCGTAGCTGGGGGTACAACTGATGAAAGCGTGGCAAACGGGGCGCAATGATCTGCATCGAGAAAGACAGCGAGGCGCTTACTCGCAGAACACCCGAGGGATTGAGCGTGGCGCTCTGGAGCGCCGATTCCGCGTCTTCCAGCTCACCGAGGATGTGCCGCGCACGTTCAAGGAACTCCTGACCGTCGCGTGTCAGATAGAGGCGACGCGTGTTCCGCTCGACGAGGCGCACCTTAACGCGGTTTTCGAGCGAAGCCAAGGTGCGGCTCGCGGCGGGATTGGACATGCCCAACGCCTCGGCGGCCTTACCGAGACTCCCCCGCTCAGCAACTTGGATGAAGAGCGATAGCTCAGTGAATCGATCCATTTTTCCAACTTTTGGAAATGTGAATTCCGGTCTGGGTGGTTTTCGTTCTAATTGTGAAATTCTAAAGTGTGGCTCACCGGTTTGGTACACAAGAAGTCCTAATCCGATCATCCACTTTGGAGAAAGTATGAACATCAATCGTTTCCGTGCGGTTCTTTCCCGCCGTACCGCGTCTGTACTGGCGGCAGCAATGTTCCTGGGTGGATCTGTCTTCGCCCAGACGACGTTTCCGACGAAGCCCATCCGGCTGGTCGTCGCGACGCCGGCAGGAACTTCGCCGGACGTTTCAGCCCGATTCGTTGCAGAGCGCCTCTCCAGGGATCTCGGACAGCCGGTACTCGTGGACAACAAGCCGGGGGCGAGTTCGATCATTGGCGCGGACGCGGTGGCCAAGGCCCCCGCCGACGGATATACGCTTTTTTACGGCACAGCTCCGGCGATCTCGCTCAACCCGCATTTGTTTACCAAGCTGCCATACAAGTCTTCGGACTTCGTGCCGATCATCCATCTCGTGGACGTTCCTTTTGTGCTGAGCGTTCGCGCGAACTCCCCGTACAAGTCGGTCGATGAGGTATTGCAAGCCGCCAAGCAGCAGCCAGGCAAGCTGACCTACGCGTCGCATGGGCCGGGTACCCCGAACCACGTTGCGATGTTGGAGCTGCTGCAGAAGACAGGCGCAACAATGACGCACGTGCCATACAAGGATGGAGGCATTCTGGACCTCATGAGCGGCGTCGTGGATTGGGCGTTTGTCGCCTCGGCTGATGCCATTCCTCAGATCAAGGGAGGAAAGCTGCGAGCGCTGGCAGTGTCCGCGAACGGACGTATGCCGAGTCTCCCTGGCATCCCCGCCCTGTCTGAGGGCTTTCCCGGCAGCCAGCTGTACTCATGGAACGGCATTCTGGCGCCGCGCGGCACCCCTGCGGAAGTCGCGGATCGCTTGTCGGTGCCTCTGCGGAAGATCGCAGCATCGAGCGAGTTTCGGCAATACCTGCTCGAACTTGGATTGATTCCCGCCGGAGGATCACCAGCAGAGTTTCGTTCGTTCCTGGCTAAGGATCTCGAAAACTGGGGAGCAGTCGTGAAACAGAACGGTATTCGCCTCGACTGATTGGGCCAAACGGAAAAGCGTATATCACCAATTTAGACAACGGAGTTTTCAGTTATGACTTTCACGATCATTGCGCGCGACAAGCAGTCCGGTGATTTCGGTATCTGCATTTCGAGCTTCTCGCCGGCGATCGGTTGGATAGCGCCGTTCGCGTCGGCGCAAGCAGGAGTGCTCTCTTATCAATCGTCCGTGGAACCTCGGATGGGCAAGGTGGCGCTGGGTCTGCTCGAAGCAGGATATTCGGCGCAGAAGGTGCTCATCGACATGGCAGAGATGGACACTCATTGGGAATACAGGCAGGTCGGTGTCCTTGATGCGCGCGGTGGAATGGCGGTCTTCACGGGCAAGAACAACCGCCAATGGGCCGGGCATCGAATCGGCTCCGATTTCATTGCCTTCGGCAATGTGGTCGCCGGCGAAAAAACCATCGACGGAATCTGCGACGCGTGGGAGAAAAACCGCGCCGCGAGTTTCGATGACCGCCTGCTGCGCGCGATCGAAGGCGGTCGTGATGCCGGCGGCCAGTTGGATGGCCAAACCTCAGCGGCCATCAAGACCTTCGGTCGCAGGGGCACAGCGCGCCTCGATCTGCGCTGTGACCACGCGATGGAGCCAATCGCGGAACTGCGGCGGCTCGTCGACTGGTACATGCCGCTGGTGCCGTACTACGAGGCGCTCGCCGATGACCCGACGGTCATGCCCCGCCACAAGGAATGGCTCAAGGACCGCGGCATCGAACGCGAGTTCGGAAAGCCGCCAGCGCACCTGGCCTGAGCGTCATCACATCGATTTCGCCACGATCTTGAGCGCAATCCTTCAACCTGTTGTGGAGCCAGAAAATGAGCATCAATAGTTTCCGGTCGGCTTTTACGCGCCGATCCGCGTTTGTACTTGCGGCAGCAGCACTCCTGTCCGGACCCGTCTTCGCCCAGACGGCGTATCCGACAAAGCCGGTGCGGCTGGTCGTCCCCTGGCCTGCAGGAGCTTCGCCGGATGTCACGGCCCGATACATTGCAGAGCGCCTCACCAAGGATCTAGGGCAGCCGGTCCTCATCGACAACAGGCCAGGGGCGAGCCAGATCATTGGGACGGACCTTGTGGCAAAGGCTCCCGCCGATGGACACACGCTTCTCTTCACCGCGGCTCCGTCGGTCTCCCTTAATCCGCATGTGTTTACCAAGCTGCCGTACAAGGCATCCGACTTGGTGCCGGTCATCCATGTCGTGGAAGTTCCTTTTGTGATGATCGTTCGCACGAATTCCCCATTCAAGTCGGTTGATGAGTTGGTGCAAGCCGCCAAACGGGAACCGGGCAAGCTGAACTACGCGACATACGGAGATGGCACGCCAAGCCATATTGCTGCCCTTCAGTTCGTGCAGAAGGCGGGCATCGCCATGACGGCCATTCCATACAAGGATGGAGGCATCCTTTCTGTCATGAGCGGAGACGTGGAGTTTTCGATGGAAGCGTCGGCCGCCGCCATCCCTCAGATCAACGGAGGCAAGCTGCGAGGGTTGGCAGTGTCTGCAAATGGGCGTGTACCGAATCTGCCTGGTGTCCCCGTCTTGTCTGAGATTTATCCCGGCAACCAATTGCATTCATGGAACGGCATCCTGGCGCCGCGCGGTACCCCTCCGGAAGCCCTGAATCGTCTATCGGTGGCATTGCAGAAGATCGTGGCATCGAGCGAGTTCAAACAGAAGGCGCTCGATCTAGGCTTGATTCCAGTGGGTGGAACACAGGCGCAGTTTGCTTCATTCCTGGCTAAAGATTCCGAAGAGTGGGGCGCGGTCGTGAAGCGCAACAACATTCGCCTCGACTGACCTATACCTCTTACCCTGACAAGAAAACTCATCATGACCTATACAGTAATCGGGCGGTGCCCTCGGACTCACCAGATCGGCATCGCCGTCGCGACATATTCGGTCGCCTTTGGTTCGTTCGCGCAAGGAGCGCACAACGCGTACGGCGTGGCCATGTCACAGGCCAACGGACGCAGGGCCAATGCGCCGCTGGCGCAGAGCCTGCTGCAACAGGGACTGTCGAGCAAAAGTGTGCTTGCGACCTTGGTCCAGAACGACACGCACGAGAGCCACCGCCAGATCGGCGTGATGACTCGCAACGGCTTGGGCGCCGTTCACACAGGCGCCAGCGTTCAGGGGTGGGCCGGAGCCAAGATCGGCGGCGACTACACAATCTTCGGCAACGTGCTGGCAGGTGAACATGTGCTCACGGCAATGGAGGCTACCTTTCAAGAGACCGAGGCCCAACCGCTGGTCGAACGCCTCATCTGCGCGCTGGAGTCCGGCAGGGACGCAGGCGGCCAAGCCGTCAAGGACCGGCAGCTCACCGAGCGATCAGCCTGCGTCGTCGTGATGGACCGCAAGAGCTATGCGGCATGGGACTTGCGCGTCGACCTGCACAGAACCGCAGTGGAGGAACTGCGCCGGATCTACAGCCTGTACAAGCCGTATCAGCCGTATTACGAAGACCGCGAGGAAGACCCCAGCAACTGCCCGACGCAGCTGGCATGGGAGCGCGAAAACCTGACTGATGCCCAACTCCAGGAAACGCTGAAGTGATCAGACTTCGGCAGCTGCCGGCGGCCTCGGCCACGTCACGGTGAAAGCTAAATCCAGGGCCCGGCTGCTGTGAGCGGAGAGCCCAAGCGACCGCCAATGACGCCATGACGGTCGCGCTTCTGGCTGGCGCCGCGTTTTTCAGCGCGGCCGCCCTGCGCATCTGTGACGCGATGCTGCCGCGCCTGGCCAGCGACTTCAGCGTGACGCCCGGCACGGCCGGACAGGTCATCATCTGGTTTGCCGTCGCCTACGGCCTGGTGCAGCTGCTGTTCGGCCCGATGGGCGACCGTTACGGCAAGGCACGCCTGGTGCGTCTTGCGCTCGTCGGCTGTGCGGTGGCATCGCTGGCGTCGGCCCTTGCGCCCGACTTCCAAGTGCTGGTCTGGACCCGCGTCGCATGGGGCATCGCCGCCGCAGGCGTGATTCCCCTGGCCATGGCCTGGATCGGCGACGCCGTCCCCTATGACCAGCGCCAAGCTACGCTGGCACGTTTGCTCACAGGCACCATCTCGGGAATGATGGCAGGCCAGTTGGCCGGCGGGTTGTTTGCCGAATCAGCCGCCGGTTGGCGCGCCGCCTTCGTCAGCCTGAGCGTGGGATATTCCGCGGTGGCCCTCCTGCTGATGGTGCGAGCGCGCCGAGCACATGCCTCGATTGCCTCGCCCGCCCGCGCTGCTTCTCAGGTGCCGATGGCGCAGCAGCTGCTGGCCGTGCTGCGCGTGCCTTGGGCGCGTGTCGTCCTGCTGGCGGTGCTGGCAGAGGGGTTCTTCCTGCTGGGGCCGCTGAGCTATCTACCTACATACCTGCATGTGCACCACAGACTGCCGCTGTCCACGGCCTCTGCCCTGGCAGCTCTCAATGCGGTCGGTGGCCTGGCATACGCCTTCACCGCCCGTCGCATCGTGGCCCGCTTCGGGGAACGGCGAATGGCGCTGGCGGGCGGCTGGCTGATGGGGTGCGGCTTCCTGGCTTGGTGGATTTCGGTGCTGCCCTGGCTGGCCGGCGCCATCGCCCTGGTGGTGGGTTTCGGCACCTTCCTGTATCACAACACCTTGCAGACCCACGCGACCCAGATGGTGCCCGCGGCACGGGGGACATCCGTGGCGTTGTTCGCGTCTTTTCTGTTCACGGGGCAGGCGGTGGGCGTGACCGCCACCGGGTATGTCGTGGACCACTTCGGCTTTACCCCGGTCCTGCTGTCGGCGGCTGTCGCCTTGCCCCTCGTGGGCTGGGGGTTTGCGCATGCGCTTGGGTGCCGATCGGCTGGCGATTGAGTGTGCCCTGCCTCATCGGCGCGTCACGGTGAAGCAATCAATTTTCCAAATTCAGGAAATATCATTTCCACTTCAGAGTCTTTCCATCTGGTTTGTGAAATTTTAAAGTTGACTAACCCTCCGACAACGGGCTTCTTGTGAACCATGCGAAACCTCAATCAAGACAACATCACACAGGCCGTGATCGCCAGCTTCGCAGAAGCCGGAACTCCTCGTCTCCAGCACATCATGACGAGTCTGGTACAGCATCTCCATGCCTTTGCGCGTGACGTGAAGTTGACCGAAGAAGAGTGGTTCCAAGGGATCGAATTCCTCACGCAGTGCGGACACATCACGGACTCAAAGCGGCAGGAGTTCATCCTGCTCTCCGACGTGTTGGGGTTGTCCATGCTCACAGTTGCGATGAATACCCAGAAGCCGCGAGGATGTACGGAGTCGACTGTCTTCGGACCTTTCCATGTCGAAGGTGCCCCCAAGTATGAGCTTGGAGACGACATCGCCAACGGGGCGAGCGGCACGCCTTGCCTGGTGCGCGGGACCGTTCGAGACATCTCCGGAAACCCCATCCGGCAAGCCGTGCTGGACGTGTGGCAATCCGACGAAGACGGGCTGTATGACGTACAGCATGAAGGCCTGGATCAGGCCCAGGCAAGGGGCGTATTGACGGCGGATCGCGACGGGACGTTTTTCTTCCGATCCATTCTCGCCGTTCCATACGCAATTCCCCACGATGGTCCCGTGGGCCGATTGCTGGAAGCTACGGGACGCCATCCCTGGCGCCCTGCGCACCTTCATTTCATGATCAAGGCGCCCGGCTACGAGACGCTAGTCACGCATGTCTTTCGCGACAAGAGCGACTATCTCGATTCGGACGCTGTATTCGGCGTGCGCCAGTCGCTGATCTGTGAGTGGAAGGAGCAGGCAGATGGCAGCTACCTGTTGGAATTCGACTTTGTGCTCAACCCGGTTCGCAGGCACTCCAGTTGATAGACATGAAGGACTTCGTCTATACCGCCCAGCCCTCGCGAGTGGTTTTCGGTGCCGGAAGCCTGTCGCACCTCGAGCGGGAGATCGATCTGTTGGGCGCCAAGCGAGCGATCGTGCTATCGACACCGGAGCAGGCCGAACATGCCCACGCGATTGCCGAGCGCATCGGCAACCGAGCTGCGGGGGTGTTCGCACGTGCGGTGATGCATGTGCCGATCGAGATCGCACGAGAAGCCCGTGAATTTGCCCGTCAGCTCAATGCCGATTGCGCCATTGCGATCGGTGGCGGCTCGACGACCGGCCTCGGCAAGGCAATCGCCCTCGAATCATCCCTCCCGGTGCTTGCGATCCCAACGACTTATGCTGGAAGCGAGATGACGCCGATCTATGGCATCACCGAAGCTGGGCTAAAAAAGACTGGCAAGGATCTGCGCGTGTTGCCTCGCTCCGTGATCTACGACCCCGAACTCACGCTGACGCTTCCGGTCGGCCTGAGCGTCACCAGTGCGATGAACGCCATCGCGCATGCTGCAGAGGGCTTGTACGCACAGGACAGCAACCCGGTCATGGATCTGATGGCCGAAGAAGGGATCCGCGCACTTGCGCAGGCGCTGCCCGGAATCCGGGCGGACGCCACGGAGATTACAGCCAGGAGTGACGCGCTGTACGGCGCATGGCTGTGCGGCACCGTGCTGGGAACGGTCGGCATGGCGTTGCACCACAAGCTTTGCCACACGCTTGGCGGAACATTCAACTTGCCCCACGCTGAAGTCCATACCGTCGTGCTGCCCCACGCGATCGCGTTCAACTCAACTGCGGCCCCACAAGCCGCGAAGCGCATCGAGCGAGCGCTCGGAAGAATTGGGGTGAGTGCGGCAGCTGGCCTTTTCGACCTCGCGCAGCAAAGCGGTGCCCCGGTGGCATTGAAGGACATTGGCATGCGCCGCGAGGATCTCGACAAGGCCGCTGACCTCGCAGTTGCAAACCCGTATTGGAACCCGCGCCCGATCGGAAGCGCCCAACGCGCCGAAATCCGCGAGCTGCTGCAGCACGCGTATGAGGGCCTGAGGCCGAATTCGATTGGCGCGCAAGTCCCTTAACCGCCTGCCTCTTGAGGCAGATTTAACCAACCTTTAGGAGAGCAACATGAAGAGAACCGTCATTCACACGAACAAAGTCCCGCCTGTGAAGGTACCACTGTCACAAGGCATCAAGGTTGGCGACTGGATCTACACGTCCGGCATGCTCGGCATGGACCCCGCGACGGGGCAACTGGCCGTAGGCGGTATGGAGGCGGAAACGCGCCAGGTCTGTGAGAACCTGAAAGCCGTTCTCGAAGCCGGTGGTTCGTCGCTCGAAGACGTTCACAAGGTCGTCATCTATGTTGCCGACCTTGCGGAAATGCTGCCGATGAACAAGGTGTTCAGTGAGTATTTCCCGAACGATCCGCCAGCGCGTACGACGTTCCAGGCTGCAGGGCTGGTCATGGGCGCGCGAGTGGAAATCGAGGCGATCGCCACCGTCAAGGACTGACCAAGAAAACCGAAGACCCACCGACTGCCGCCGTGAGGTCGCAGTCGGTGTCGGACGGATACGCCGACATGCGGCAAGCGCCCTCAACGTCCAGGTTCCACGACTTCGACGCAGGGGCTTGGACGTGCGGCAAGCAAACCTGATCACCGGCGCCGCCGTTCCGCGTCCAATCGCCCTTGCTTGCACCGGGGACCTGCAGGGTTGAACGCCGCGCCTTCCAGCTTCCTCAATATTGCGAGTGTCTACCCGTGATGTTCCATTCCCACGGCGCTTGCGAGGATGTGATATCCCAAAATGCTCTACACATTCTTCCTTATCGACAAATCCAGTTCGAAGGAGTTGCGTTTGCAACTTCGACCCGCTCACAAGGCCTATCTGGCTCAGGTAGCCGACCGAATCGCCTTCGCCGGCCCTCTCCTGTCCGACGACGGAACGTCGATGATCGGTAGCCTGCTGTCGATCGACTTCGCCTCCCGCGACGATGCGCACGCATGGCTCACTGACGAGCCGTTCACGCGCGCCGGTGTCTACGCGTCAAGCAGCATCCATGCCTTCGAGAATCTCTGGCCTCAGAAGGCCGGCTTTCCGACCGCAGAGTGAGCGTCATGGAAAGCAATGTGATCAAACACATCGTCATGTGGAAGCTGGGCGGCGAAACACCTGAGCAGCGCCGGCAGAACGCGAACCAGATCGCTGAGAGCTTCCATAGCCTCCGCGGGCGAGTGCCTGGCCTCCTCCACCTGGAGATCGGAATCGACACAAGCGGCGCGGACTACGCATGCGACGTCGTGCTGTACAGCGAATTCGCCTCCCAAGCGGCACTGGAGGCCTACGCGAGCCACCCCGAACACCTGCGTGTCAAGCGCGAGGTCGGCAACCTGCGCATCGCACGCCACCAAGTGGACTACTTCACTACCACACGCGCGGCTTAGCTCCGCGAACCTTGCTCACTTTCAATTGGAAATCCGATGAACATCCTTGGCCTTTCCGGCAGCCTCCGCGCCGGTTCTTACAACACGCTGGCACTCAAAGCGGCTCAGAAGCTCGCGCCTGCGGGAATCGTGATTGAAATCGCAAGCATCGGCGATATCCCCATGTACAACGACGACCAGCGCGCTCGGGGGGAACCCGCCGCTGTTGCAGCGCTGAAGGAAAAAGTGCGCCAAGCGGATGGCGTGCTGATTGCCACACCGGAATACAACTTCTCCATCCCCGGAGTGCTGAAGAACACTCTCGACTGGATGTCGCGACCGCCAGAGCCGCCGTTCACCGGAAAACTCGTCGGCATCATCGGCGCAAGTCCAGGGCCAGTCGGCACAGCGCGCGTGCAGTACGACCTGCGGAAGGTCATGGTGTTCATGGATGCGTTCACGGTGAACAAGCCTGAGGTGTTCATCAATCATTGCGCAGGCAAGTTCGACGCGCAGGGGCAGTTCACCGATGAGGCTGGCAGAAAGCTCATCGTTGATTTGCTGCTCGCCATGCAGGGCCTGAAGCGGCGGCTCGGCTAAGCCGTGAGCGGCCACGCCGCTCGCGCACCTTCGCGCTGCTACGGCAGCGCTCGTCTCGCAAATGACTAAGACAGCCGACTGGAACACATGAACATGGACCCTAATATCGCAACTGATCCAATACGGCTGCTCTCCATCCTCTGCGGATTGATGTTCATCCCGCACAGCGTTGCGAAGTTCACCGCGCGCCAGGCCGTCGACAAGGTTTTCGAGTCCGCAGGGCTGCGTCCAGTAGCCTTCTTCGTCATCCTGTCTCTGATCATTGAGCTCATTGCAGCCATCGGCCTCGTGTTCAACGTGCTGCAGCCATACGCATCGTGGCTAGGTGCAATGTTCATGCTTGCTGCGGGAGCGGCCTCGTACAAGATTTCAGGCGGCAAATGGAACTGGACCCTTGGGGGCTGCGAACTGCATGTCTTCTGGGCGCTATGCATGATGATCGTCGCCGTCCATAGCTAGGGAACGTCTGATCAAGTTCCACCTACGGAAGACCTGAACGTTGATCGAGCATGCCGAAGGAGCGCCGATGATGAGCCGGATCAGTTTTTCGGATGCCGAGCGTGGGGCAAGAGACGCGTCGGGCACATCATGTTTCCTCGGCTTCACCAGTTTCGTATTGATTGCCGATGGGCTTTGGACGTGTTAGACGCCCCAGCGAGGGTTCAGAGCCCATCGAACGGTTTTCGATCCAGTAAACAGTCGATGAACGCGCCGAGGAGGGCGGGGCGATGCTGCCTGTTCGGATAGTAGAGAAACAGCCCCGGGCGCGAGATCGACCAGCGTCATTGGGGCGAGAGCAGTTCGGCGATGCGTCTGTCCGGGTGGGTTGGCAGGCGCCTGAGCACGTCTTTGATGTATGCCCAGGGGACGCGCCCTTTTATTCGCACCGAATAGATCAGGTTCATCACGGCTGCGGCACGTTTGCCCGCGCGTCGGCTGCCAGCGAGCAACCAGTTGTTGCGGCCAATGGCGATGGGCCGGATGTGGCTCTCGATCCGATTGTTGTCCACGGGCCGTTGCCATCATCGGCGAAGCGTCGGTTTTGCAACTTCACGCGCTCGTCACCAGAACCTCAGCGGCGCCACCAAGACTCCCGCCCTCGGAAACTCTGATGAGCAGAGAGCGTTCGGCGAATCGATCCATTTTTCCGATTCACGTAAAACTAAATTCCAGGTTTTGTGCTTTTCTTAAGAAGGCGGAAATCATAAATTTTGTCACCCCGTCCAACCCATACGATCATGAGGACAATATGAGCTCTGCCATTACGCGCCGTACTGCGTTTAGATTTGCTGCGGCAACATGCCTGACTGGGGCCGTTTCTGCCTGCGGGGGCGCAGAAGCCTCCGGTCTGGGCCTTCAACTGGCGGGACCGCTGGCACCAGCCCCCCGCAAGATTCTGATTCGAGGCGCCACGATCGTCAGCATGGATGCCAATGTCGGCAATTTGACCAAGGGCGACATCCTAATTGCCGACGGCACCATTGCCGCCATCGGCTTGCAGTTGGACGCTGGTGGTGCCGAGGTGATCGACGCTGCAGAAATGATCGCCATTCCGGGCATGGTCGATACCCATCGCCATTGCTGGGAAGGCCAGCTGCGCCGCATCAACCCCAATGCGGCAAACCTTGGGGACTATAGCAACGCCACCCATCTCTCATTTGCCAAGTACTACCGACCGCGCGACATCTACGTAGGCAACATGGTCTCGGCATTGGGTTGCATCGATGCTGGCATCACAACGGTGATCGACAACTCCCACAACAGTCGCACGGACGCGCACTCCGACGCGGCGGTCGACGCAATGCTCGATGCAGGCATCCGGACGGTGCACGTAGCCGGGGCGCCGGTCGCGGGCGATTGGGACAAGGCACATTGGCCGGGCAACCTTGCACGTCTGAATGCCAAATACCTCGCCAACCGGCCTGCAGGCTTGTTGACACTGGGCGTGATGGACGCATTTCCGAAACTCGAAACGGACCAGTGGGCCGTTGCTCGGGAACTGGGCGCTGTCATCGTGACCGAGTTCATTGGCAGCGACTTGGCAGTCCAGCTCGAAGCCCTGCACCGGAAGGGGCTGCTGCGCAGCGACAACATCTTCAACCACTGCGTCGGCTTGCCGGAATCCGCCTGGAGAATCTTGCGCGAGGCAGGTGTGCGCGTCAGTGTGACCCCACGTTCAGATGCCCACTACGGTATCGAGGATGGCATGAACGCGTGGCAGAAGGCGCTCGAGCAGGGCATTCGCCCTGGTCTGAGTGTCGATAACGAGACCTCATACAGCGGTGACATGTTCATGGAAATGCGCGTGGCGTTCTACCTGCGACGGGTCTTGGGATCCGGTGGCAACCCGGATGTGGCGGCTTCAACCAATGCTTCCCGGCTGCTGCAAGCTGCCACGATCGATGGCGCCGCATGCGCGGGATTGGAAAAGCGCACTGGCAGCCTGACGCCAGGCAAGCAGGCCGACGTGGTTCTGATCCGCACAAGGGACCTCAACATCTACCCGGTCAACAACGCGATCGGCACCGTGGTGCACGCGGCTGAGCGCAGCAATGTCGATACCGTCATCATCGGAGGGCGGCTGCGCAAACGCGATGGCGTGGTGCTGGGCGTGGATCAGGCAAAGCTGCGCACCGCGATCGACGAGTCCCGCACTCATCTGTTCAATGCTGCCGGTTACCAGCCGGATCCCTTTTCGGAAACGTTCAAGCCGATTCACGGTACGTAAGCAGCGCCTGAAATGCGCCACTGCGACTATTACCCATCGCTTTCGGCGCCGGCATCACCATCGCTTTGCATGCCGCCTTGAATGCTCAGTTTGCGCGGGGACGGTCGTCGGAGGTGCCGCCGCCGTGCTCGCCCATGAAGACGATCTGTTCTAAGCCCTACCGCTGGTGAGATCAGTTCTCGCCCGGCGTCAACATCAACTCTCGACTTAGCCTCTGCAGTCGGGCACGGTCGTCATCGGAAGCGCGAATCTGCGCAGTCACATCCGGGCTGACCAGCTGCACGCCGCCGTACCGCATGGCCAGAAAGAGGACGAGCGCCGATTCGAAGGTGGCCACCATCCAACAGCAACGGAGCCGGGAACCCGGCAGCCCAATGTAAACGGCGGTCTTGCCGATGTCACTCACCACTTCGAGCTCGAAACCTGATCGACGCGGGTGACTGCATCGTGGCGATCGGCAACTATCACGGCGTCTATCGCCAGACCGGCCGAGGGCTGGACGCCCGCGTCGCTCACGTGTGGCGCATCGAAGGCGGTCTGGTGCAAAGCTTCGAGCAGTTAACCGACATGCCGTTGGTAGCGCAGGCGATGCGCTGAGCAATCCGGGGCATCGGCTCAACACTAGGCATGGTTCGCCGCAGGGTCGGTAGAAAGGCCGTGCGGCAAGATTGACCATGTCGATCGAGAGCCGTGATTGTCCTTCGACCGAACTCGGCAAGAAGCCGGAGCCCAGTTGCGGTACGAGGCCGATGGTGACTTCATGCGCCCGAGCTTTGAGTGTCTGCTTTCCGACGAGCAACCTCGATACCTCGGCAGTCCGCTATGGGCCCGAAGCTGCCGTACACCCTGCTCCGAAGCAGTCTCTCAGACAGAACTTTACGGCCGCGCCGGCCTGTACTG
>Ga0247823_10002657_pt1 | contig 14666 bp, 28 predicted proteins | sample 13C_PalmiticAcid_2_FD_192426 | JGI IMG/M metagenome (GOLD analysis project Ga0247823, IMG submission 192426) | Soil microbial communities from agricultural site in Penn Yan, New York, United States - 13C_PalmiticAcid_Day30 | ecosystem: Environmental > Terrestrial > Soil > Agricultural land...
CCGTCGACCGTGATATATTTCCCCGGCTCATAGCTGATATTCGCGCTACGGCCCTGCAACCGGATGCCCGATGCGATAAACCCGCCGCCGGCTGTCTGTGCGGTCCCTGCGTCGATGAGCTGGTTAAGCGCCGTATCGACCACCGCACCAACCTGTTTCAGCAGGTGGCCAAGGCCGATGTCGTAGAACTTGCCCTCGGGATGCGGGAAGAAACCATATTTGACGTAGAACTTGCCCTTCGTGATCGAAATAGCCTCACCCTCGGCATTGTAGCGCACGTCCTCGGGGCCGAAGTTGGGCTCAATGCGCAGGACAGCTTCCGTTTCCAGATCGACCGTCACGATGTAAGGCTCTTCCAGCCCGTCGCCGTCCAGGTCGATGAGGCGCTGCTGCTCAAGTAATGTCCGCGAGCCAGCGCGTTCCTCGTCGACCGCCATCACGATGGGGCGATAATAGCCGGTCCTGATCTTCTCGTTGATCTCATACGGGTAAACGTCGGGGATTTCCTCGGTCAGGCGCGGGGTCGATTCAACCGACCTTGCCCCCTCCGGCACATAAATACGCAGCGCCGACACCATGGCTGCGCGCTGCTCCTGACGCTCCGTATCGAACCACACCTTGCGAAACACACAGCCGACGATCGGCAATTGCATCAGCAAGCTGTCAGTGTCCGATTCCCAATCTACCATGCGGTAGAACAGGACCGTGTTCATATATTCCGACACGCGGGCGGCGCGGGTCGCCTTGCCGCCGGGAGGGACAGCCCACACCGGCTTGAACATCTCGCGCATTTCAGGCGGGGCCTGCTGGAACACCACCGACGAAGGGAATTGAGCCCCGTCCGGTCCTTCGACCATCGGGGTACCGTCAGGGGCCATCATGGGCTTACCAAGATCACGCCCGACCACCTTGACGCTGACAGCCTCGTCGCCCTTCACAACCGCTGGATAGGCGCGCGCGTTGAATTGGAGTGCTGCCGTCGTCAGCATCGGATAGCGCACGTTGGCGCAATTCTTCCACGGGTAGGTGCGAACCTCGCCCTTCGACTCCTGACTGGCAGCCTTCATCGCCTCCTCGGCGACTTCCTCCCAATCCTTTCGGTCAGCCTTGTCGCGCCGGTAATCCTCAACGACCTCGAACCCGAGCGTGTGGAGCGCACTTTCTTCCATCCAGCCCGACACGTCGCCCGTCGCGTCGGCAATATCTGCCAGCACCGGGCCGGTCGGGACGATAGGACCATTGCCGTCCTCGTCCATCACACCGGGATAAGGATCAACCTCATCCAGGACAGGATCGAGGAGAGCGTCGATCATCACCAGCCCCGAACCGACCGCACAAGCGTAGCGTGCTCGATGTCCTCGGTCGTCGGGCCGCCCTTCTGGTCAGCCTCGGCGAACTGCTGGGCAGTCTCGGCCTTGCTCTTTTCGATAGCGGCCTTCGTCGGCTTCTCGGCGTGAACCATATCCATGCCGGACTGCGGGTCCATCGTGGTTGCCGCTGCAAGCTTGTCCAGCTCGACAGCCGCCTTGGCTTCTTGCGCCTTGGTGGGGCGCTTCGGTGCTTTTGCCATGTCGTGTCTCCTAATAGCCAGTTGTGGCATTGCGCCCCCGCGCATCGTCGTCTTCCTCGTCGCCGTCTCCAACAGCGTAGGGAAAGCGGTGAGCAACGCACATCAGGCCGAAGGCGTCGGCCGCGTGGCTCGCCCAATCATGTTCGGGACCAAGCCCGATCAGCCGGCGCTCGTCCGTCTTTTCATGATAGGCACCCAGCGCCTCAAGGCCGGCTGACGTCGTTTCCTCGTTGAAGTGTATCGCCGGGAACAATCTGCGGGCTGCCTCGATGCGGATCATCGCAGCGCCCTTGCCTTGGTTCTTTACCGTCTCGACCTGATAGCCAGCGTCTCGTAGGTGATCCTCGAACCGAACCGCGGAATATGCGTCTCTTGTAGCCCCGTCATGCGGGAGAACCATCAGCGCACGGCTCGGGCCGTAGCCATGATCCTTCAACCAGTTGACGTAGTAGCTAAGCGGCTGCCCCTTCGCCTCACAGTAATCGACGACGAATATCTGCCTACCGACGAATTGAGCAATCCAGATGGCTGTGTGGTCGGAAACACCCAGATCCCAAAACGCCCGGTAGTGCATCATCGGATCGGGCGCGACCCGGCCAATGCGCCCTTCCTTCTTCGCCTGCGTCAGATGCTTGGCGAAATAAGCTCCATCGGTAATCGTGGTGTAGCCGCCCTCCCATATGTGGTCATACTGGTCGGGGGTCGTGCGGAGGCAGTCTAGCCGCTCCTGTTCAAGCTCGGCGGGGAACCAGGGATTGTCGTCCCAATTCGCCCTCACCACTGTTGCGCCGGTTGGCAGGTCGTCGCCGCGTAAAAGCATGTCCACCGGGTCGGCTTTGCGTCTCGGGTTCCATGTGAACCACAGCTCGCTTCCCGGTGCGCGTATGGTCGGACGGAGCAATTGAAGCGAGCGGGCCGACATCGTTTGGGCTTCCTCAACCCATGCCCGCTTGAAGCCCTCCAGTGACTTGATGCTTTCCGCCGTGTGGTCCTGCATCCCCTGAAAGATGATTACCCCGTCACCCGGCGTCTCGATGCGATCCGAAAAGACCTTGAACCCGTCAGCCTCGCCAAGATTGAACTCGGTCAGCTTGCTTTCGATCAAACGCTTGGCGGAGTCCTTAAGCGACTTCTGAACTTCGCGGATGCAAACCGACAAAAGCCCGCGCTCCACAAGGCTGTCATCAACCAGCGCGCCAGCGCGATCGTGCGACTTGCCCGACCCTCGCCCTCCCCAAGCGCCCTTGTATCTCGACGGCCCATAGAGCGGCCGAAATACCTTAGCGGTCGGGATGCGGAGCGTCGTGGAACTCACGGACCACCTTGTTGACCGTCACCTGGCCGCTGTGCTCTGTTTCCGTCTTGTCGCGCCATTCGTCAGCCGCTCGGTTCTTGAGGCCGAACACGCAAGCTGTGGCGTTTCCTTCGCCAGTCGTGGCCAAGGTGCGATTGGCTTTCTCCCACCAAAGCACGGCGCCAGCCTGTCCCCTTTTTACGGCGTCCGAAAATTCAGGGTGATGCTCGATCCATTCGTAGATCGTGGAGCGGGCAACACCGAGCTGACCGGCGAGAGCGGCGAGGGAATATCCTTCCCGAAGGAAGGCTTCCGCGTCGTCGCAATAGTCGGCGTCGTATCCCGTTGGTCGGCCTGCGGGCATCTGCTGCCCTCCTGACTGTGAAGTGACCCGCCGCGCATCAGTGCCGACCAGTTTGCCGTGAGGCTTGGTGCGTGTGTCGGATGAAGGCGGCGGGGTCCGGCATGTGGGGAAAGGGAAACCCAGCCGGAAACAAAAAAAGCCCCAGCGCGATTGCCGGGGCCTTGTGACGGTTCAGCTACGCCCGTGGTTGGGATGATAGCCGTATTCTTTCTCTGCCGCAGAGCGGGCAGCAACTGCATCGTCGAAACTGGCGAACGTTCCCAAGGCTACAATCCTGCCGCCCGCGTTTATTCTCGCCTGCCACTTATCGCGGAACCGCGAGACGCCTATGACGCCGCTTCTGTTGCGGCGTGGCATCCGCTTGTTTCTGTCATTCTCCAGCCCGGAGACGTGCCGTAGGTTGCACAGCCTGTTGTCCGAACGGTCGCCGTTGATGTGATCGATTTGGAGCGCGGGCCATTCGCCATGAACCAAAGCCCAAACAACCCTATGCGCCGTATACGTGCGGCCCAATATTGTTCCAGACGGATACCCGTATGCGTTCAGGCAGACGAGAGCCTCTTTCCCGGCGAACTTGGCATTAAAAATACCGTCGCCTCGGCGATCTCGGTTGCGCTCCAGCCAAAACAGTTTGCCGGTCATCCCGTCATAGGCGAGAAGTTGACGCAATTCATCGGGATCGATTATGGGTTTACCAGCCATACCGTGTTACCTCACGTTGTGGTCAGGGCCGGGTCGCTGTTAGCGCAGCTTCCCGGCCCGAATTGTTATCGCCTGTGCGTGTCGCGCAAGGCACCAATTCTGAATTAATCCGTGTTTGCCTAATTTTTGGGCAGACGTCAAGCGGCTAATTCATTCAGGACGGCGAGCGCCAAACCGAGCTTCGCCTGACTGTTCGAGCAATCCTGCTTGGCAATGAGCAGGTCGAGCCAGTGCGGGCCGTAATCCGGGTTAAAGTCCAGCACCAGCTCGTCGAACGCCCTGCGATGATCGCGGCCCATTGCGTCAACGCGCTTCACAGTCTTCACCACCCATTGCTCCCGGTCGAGATTGCCGTCGCCCCCTCCCCCGGATCGATCGCCAAGGGTACAGCCTACAGCACCGATGCCGAACATGGGCCAGTAAGCGCGGTGGAAGCTGCGCGCGGTTTGCATCAAACGTTGGCCGTCTTCACCGAGCAAGCCCGAGCGATAGGCACGGCCGATAGCATCGCCCCCGTCTGTGCCGAACCTCTCGCGCTTCGCTGCCGTGCGGTCGTTGCCGCGGTCGGGCATGATGATCGGGCGAAGTTTGCCCTTGGCATCCCGCCGGCCTTCCTTACGCTTTCGTCCTGCTCGCGCCATCATTCCCCCTCCTTGGTATCGATGGGGCCACCAACTGATTGATTTGCTTGGGCAGTTCCGGCATTATCTCCCGGCTGTTCGGCTTTCACGATGTAGCGCAGAGCGGTTTGGTGGCGCGTCTCGCCGGGGTGAACCATGCTCACCGCCATAATCAGCTCGTGGTATTTAGCGCCGCGCGCCTCGGCGAGTTTGGATCGTTCGTCGATGGTGTCGGCGGCATCGCGCAGAACCCCCGCCACTGGCTCGTCACCGAATTGCGGGGCAAGATCGCGCAGAGCTTGGGCGTAATTTGCGTCGGGCCACGCCTCGCGGTCGTTCCCAGCGTGCGCCATCGTCTCTAGCGGCCCTGTATCTCGTACAGGAGGGGGGAGGATGTGGTCGGGGTTCACAGGCGTTCCAGTCGGCCGATGCCGTCAGCAGTGCGCGAGAGGTTGTTGAACAGGGTGTCCAGCAGGGAGTGAATCTCAGCGATATCGCCAAGGCCGCCAGAGGCGAGGCCGGGTTTCGCGTCGTTCGTCGGGATGGAACCCTTCACCCGATCAGCAATCTCATGTATGCGCTCGGCACAAATGCCAGCATTGGCGCACGCTTCGCTGATCCGGTTCACGATATGTCGCAGGTCTCGTTCGGGTGTATTGACCAGCCCGCCTGCTTGAATCCCCGCCATGATGCCGGAAAGGTTCGGCGCATATTGAGTTTGCGTAGCCACATCGGCGGCAAGCTGCCCGAGCCGAGAACCCTTATGCGCGGCGTGCAGTGCTTCTCGTTGATCGTATTCGCGTTCCATCTCAATTCTCCTCTTTCCAGTGTGTCACGTCCAGCGGGTCGCCGCGGTCGCTCCAGTTCAGTTGCTTGGCGGTGTAGGTCCATTTGCTCGTCGATCCTTCCCGCCAGCGGACCCGTAGTTGCTTCTCCCCGGTGCGGGGTGCGCGTCCGATGTTCTCCTGCCATGTCACGGCCCGTGCCGCAGGCTGGTTGTCTGGAAAACCTCATGCAATGGACGCCCTGCCTTGCGGCGGTTCGCAATTACGCTCTGGGAGATGCCAAGCTTTCTGGACCAATCAGCGATCGTCAGGGTTTCCCCCTGCCATTCGATCTTGACGGTGTTGCGCTTGTTCGACGCCTGTCTGTGCTTTGGGATCCAGCAACAGTTGCTTGGGGCGTAGCCCTGATTAACATCAAGCCGCTCAATGGTGTAGCCAGTGGGGCACTTCCCCATGTCGCGCTCGAATGCCTCGAAGTCGTCGACCCATTCTTTGCACATCGCGATGCCGCGGCCACCGTAATCAGCATATGCACTGTCTGCTGGATTGAGGCAGCGACGCCGCGCTGACAGCCAAGCCCGATATTCTCGCGACGTCGAGCGGCCGTGCGTTCGTTGCTTGTTCGATACGCTGAGGAAAAGATGCTCAGGGTTCACACACCGGCGGTTGTCGCAGTTATGCGACACGGAAAGCCCGTCAGCTATGGCGCCCCTGAAGACCTCGAAGGAATATCGGTGAGCACTGACCGTTCGCCGCGTTCCGTCCGAGCGCGACCCAACTATAAGCGAGCCATACGGTGAGGTTCGACTCTTGGTGGTGCCAGTCCAGTTCCAGCAGCCTGTGATCGGATCGATAGCCGACAGGCGGGAAATGCGCTCCTCAGGCGGGATGACAACTTGGCCTCTGATCTTTGTTTCACTCACCGTATATCTCCGGCAATCGAGGGGTGTGGGGTGGCTTCCAGTTGGTGGGGTGCCAGTCAGTCTGCATGGCCCGGATGCCACTGACCGAAAGGCGGTTCGCGCGGTGGTTCCAATGCCTTCGCGGCTTGGCGGGCGATCTGCGGCGGGACGCTGCGATGCCCGTCGCGGCGATCAACGTAGTGCTGCGTCTTCCCGTCAGGCAGCGTCCGCTTGTTGACGAAATATTCCCAGCCATTGGCGATCACGAAGTTCATCGCGTTCATGCGGAAGCAGTAGGCGCGCAGCCCTTCGGGGTCGTAGCGGCCGAAACCGTCATCGCCTCCACCAAGGCCGCGCAAATCAAGCGGATTGGCCATTGTAGTTTCCTTCGAGAATCTTCTGGAAATTGGCCTTTTTCATGGCCCAATCGAACGTGCAGAATTGCTTGCCGGTATCGCCGCGAAGGAACGGCGAGCCGCGGATGTTGCCGAACACGGTCACGAAATCGTCGATGGGGTATTGAGCTATTCGGGCTTTCAGGATCTGCCGGCGCTCAGGGGTGATGTCCCGAACCTTGGGCTTGCCAAAGGTCGGTGCGATCTCATTCCATTTTTCGACAATGTGCTCAGGGCGCAACGAAGGTTCATCGTCAGATGGACGAGAAGCTTTAGCTTCTAAATCCTTCTTCCCTCCTCCATCCTCCATCTGCGGAGCGATTTCCCCACCAGTGGGTAACTGGTTCCCCACTGCATCCTCATCAAAGGCGACCGGTTCGGAATCGTGACCGGCAAACGCGAGGATTTGCGGGCTTGCGGGGTGGATGTTGTTCGGCTTCTTGGGGCGCTGGAACTTCGCAAAATTGCGAACGGCCCCATATAATTTTCCGCCGATCTCGTATTTCTTGACGCTGCCAGCAGCCTCGATCTCATCGAGCAGCGCAGCCGCATCCACATTGTCGGCGGGCAGAACGCGCATTTTAAGCTGGAGCGGCGACCAGACGAAGATGCCCTTATCGTCGCATTCATTCCACAGGCCGACGAACAGCAGGCGCGCGAAGGACGACAGGCCGACGAAATCGACATCGGTCCAAAGGCCGGGATGGATCGAGCGGATGCGGCTCATTCGCCGTCTCCCGCGTTAAGCTCGTCGATCCATTCTTCCATCTGGCTTTTCCAGACGGTCCAGTTCCGAGCGGTCTTTGCCCAATCCTTCAGCTCTTCGACGTGCGCGCCAGCGAGATACGCCTGTTCGAGCAGGTCAATTGCGGCACGCTCGTTGCAATAGATCCGGTTGCGAATGCAGGCGCGAGCATAGAACAGGTCGCGCATATAAGGACGGTCGGCGTACTTACCGCGGGCGGCAAGAATCCTGGGGACCATGCCGAATGCCTTGCCAGCGAGAGAGTTGTTCTCTTCGGGATCGTCGGCGCCATCCTTGTAATAGGTGCCGATTGCATTATCCAAGCCGTCTAGAAGGTCCGAAAGCGAATGCCGCTTTAGCCACGCCTTGACCTTGCCGCGGCCCGTGTCGTTTAGGTGGCAATTGGTCGCCGCTTCGAACGCATTGTTGAATGCGTCGATCTGGTCGGTGTCGATGCTGGCGAGGCCCTCGCGCCATTGCAGCATCATTTCCAACTGCTCGCGGCGCTCATTCAATTCTTCAAGCTGAGCGCGCTGCTTGGCAATAACGCTGTTGTCGTCAAGCTCGCGCGCGCCCTTACCGAGATTGCATGGCTCGCAAGACGTGACGAGGTTCATGATGTCGTTGTCACCGCCCCCGGCGACTGGGTTGATGTGATCGACATGCAGAACAACGTCGGGCGCCTTCCCGCCGCAATACTGGCAGGTGAAGTTGTCGCGCTTGAACACTTCGAAGCGCACGGATTTTTTGATGGCCTTGCGGTCGCTCACGCGGCCCTCCCCTGTGTCAGATGAAAGCGGATGGTGGAGCCGTCTCGGTTGAGCAGCCGCCCGATCGTTCCTGACGACAAGCCGGCGTCGTGCATCTCGCGCATAAAATAGACGCGGGCGGCGACAACGGGGGCGTGGCGGGACGGACCCTTGATGGCATCCGGGGTAACGCCGAACATATTGGCTACCCGGATGATCGCGTCTCCGCGCATCGTTGCCTGCCACCGGGGCGGCTTGTACCAGCGGGGCAGCATCACGATACCTCCACGATCACGGCGCCAGGCTTCTCTGGCTGGTGGAAATGGTAGCTGGGCAGAAAGCGTGCATCGTTCACGCCGAGCGCGTCGGCGATCCCGTCAAAAATCGGCTTCATGCGATTTGGAAAATTGATGCGATCGCCGCGCCGGTCGGGCGGATAGAAGTGCACCGCTACCCGAATGTCCCCCGACAGAGGCACGCAAGGCTCGGCGCGGTTCGTCGCCACGCGAGCGCGTTCACGCCACTCCTTGGTGACAGCCGACTTGCCCCAATGGCTATTGCCCTTGGCGTGACCAGACAGCGAGGACGGGGGGAACGGCAGCTCGATCATACAGCCTGACACCCCATCGACCGGCATATCTTGCGCCAGCGACTGACGACGCTGTTCTTGCCCTTGCCGAGCGCATCGGAGACGGCGGCGTAGGTGGCGCCGTCAGCCATAAGGTCGCACATGGCGTCATCGTCGGCCTTGGACCATGTAGCGCTATGTTCGGCGCAAAGGCCGGTCTTGTTGCGCTTGTCGAGCGTGGCAGGGCATTTGGCGCAGATCATGGCCGCAGCACCTCGGGAACCGGCTTACCCATGCGCTCGCACATTTGCCGTGCCTTGGCTCGGATAGCGTCACGGGGGTCTTTGCGCTGGCTGGCGAGGTAGCGAGAGGACCAGCGGAGGATGAAGCGGCGGATCATGCGCTGGCCTTTCGCGTGATGGCGATGGAATAGGTCGCGCGGTCGGCGGGAACAGTCAGGTCGCCGCGGTAAATTACTTGTAAGTCAGCGTTGACGAAGCGGGCGCGGAACCGGACATCTTCGACCGCTTGCCGAACCTTCCGCCCCAGCGCCTCGTCGGCGGGGTTCGTGTAGGGCTTAATGCCGCGGCCAATGCAGACGCCGATAAGGGTCGGCACCGACAAGACGAGCACGAAATAGAGGGCGTCTGAGATTGCCTCGATCATGCAGCTTTCGCCTTCCGTCCACCGAGGGCGACAAGCTGCGTGCCGCGAGCGACCATGCGCGAGCCGACGACCGTCAGGCCGGGGCGCTCGCTATCGTCGAATTTGCCATCGATAGCGGCGCGGGTGACGGTGGCGTTGTCGTCGCTGTTGTCGGCCGCGAGTGCGCCGGGATCGGGTTCGGCGTCGGGAAGTTCGAAAGCGCCCTGACCGGCGAGCGGGAGAAACTCGTTCGTGAAGTCAGGGCCGAGAAATGCTATCAGGCTGAGCAGGCATTCGGGTGGCAGCGGGCGGTAGTCCGCGCTCCCTGCGTCCGCCATGGCGCATTCAATGATGCGGTCCTTGACCCCCGTCCCGTTGGCGAGTTGCTTGACGCTGTAGCGCCGCTGCCGACCAACGAAGAGGCGCAACGCGGCCCCGATCTTGTTCCCCGCCTGTTCGCGGGAAATGAGCAAAGGAAAGTTCGCGGACCAATCGTCAGCCACGGGCTATCTCCTGATTATGGAAGAAAGAGAAATGCTGGAAGAGGTGAGCAGTCCCGTTCACCCCGATGAGGACCAAGCGCGGCTGATTGGCGAGATACTCGCGGAGTTCATCGCTGAGCTTGGAGTGGACCGGGCCATGACGCCCGACTGTGTGGTTACCTTCGCCCCGACCAGCCGTGGACGTGACTGGTCGGGGCTCCCGCGCGGAACAGGGAGGAACGCGCTGGGAATTGCGGACGATCATGATAGGCTCCCCGGTGAGGGAGAATCGACATGGACTACGCGACACATTTGGCCTTGCGGTCCATCGTGCGGGCATTGGCCCATGGCGAGCACGTCGATGCCGACTTTCCGAAGCATGTTGTCGCGGCACTCAATGATGCTATCCAAGAGGCGGATGACCGTGGCCGCCGGGGTGACGTCACACATCTGGAGACCCTGCGAGGCGGGATCGCCAACGACTTCGGCATTCCTAAGGTGTGATCCCCTCATCATGGGTCAGGCGCCCTGCTCGGACGGCCACTTTTTGCCTGCGACTCTGGCAGCGAGCCGTAAGTGAGCCAGCCGCGACTGCGGGATCCCAATCTTCCGCCAGCTATGCACGGTAGATACGGGAGCTTCGAGCATCGTTGCCACGGCGGAAGTCCCACCGAGCCCGTCGATGATTATTGCGGATTGTCGTTCCATGCGAAGCATAATGCGATAATCGCAACACAAGCGCAACCAGAAAGTTGCGATAATCGCTTTTGCGATAATCGCAGCGCTGCGGCAGAAGGCCGCATGACCCGAGAAGAGTTGAATAGGATTCTGGAAGAGCGAGACGTGCCTAGCGTGGCGCTCGCCGAGCTGCTGAATATTTCAGCCGACAAAGTCTCTAAGGCGCGCTCGCCAAAAGGTACCCGCAGATGGACGGCGGAAGAATTTACGAAAATCCTCGCTTACCTGAACCGGGGCGAAGATCATACGAGAGAACCAGACTTACCCATTCAAGCCAGTAACACCGAGTATGTTGCTGTCGAAATATTGCCGACCTACGCAGGCGCGGGCGGGGGCGGCGTCGGGGATGGTGATCGGGAGCTTAGCCTTGTTCCCCGCTCCCTTATCGAGGGTGAACTAAAGGGCCGACAAGGTGATTTCGTACTGATCGATGTCCGCGGCGATAGCATGGAGCCTGATTTCCGTCATGGAGACCAGTTGCTGGTCGATATGCGCGACAAATCCCCGGTTCAGCCGGGGCCATTCGCTATATGGGATGGCGAGTGGGGCGAGTACGTCGTAAAAAACGTTGAGCGGATAGAGGGCGGCAGGGTCAGGATGTTTTCGTCCAATCCGAAATACTCACCTGTCGAAGTTTTGCATGAAGAAACGCGCATTATCGGGAGGCCCGTATGGTTCGCACGGCGACTTTAGCCTTAGCATTTTTGGCGGCACCAGTGGGCGCGCAAACGACCACGACTAACTGCCGCACCGATCAGTGGGGAAACACAACCTGCACCAGCGAAAAGGCGCCGACTATTGACTGGTCGCTGGGCCAACGTCCCGCGCCCTCGCCTGCCCCGCCTATACGTCCCTACATCCCGTCCGCGTATGTCGCGCCGCCACAGCCTATCGCAAATGACCCGGGCCCCGGCGTCCCGTTCGAGCGCGGAAACCAGTTTGTACGCCTATGCGATAGCGAGAAATGGGGGCTGTCCTGCATGGCGTATACGATGGGCCTTTACCATGGCAGCCAGCCGATCAAGGAAACGGTGTGCAAGCCCGAGGGAGTTGATGGCGGGCAGCTCTACAGCATCGCGATAAAATACATAAAGGACCACCCCGAAATCGCGAACCGGGCTGCGTTCTCGCTCATTCTAGAAAGCTGGGAAAAGACGTTTCCCTGCTAAGCCCTAGCCCCACCTCTCTTTGCGACCCGGGGAGGTGGGGTGAACGGCTCGACTCATCGCAAAATCACCTCAGTTTGGCTGGTGCTTGCGTCTCCTATAGTCTCTGGCTGTTCGCGGAACGTCTCAGCAACAGGCTAGGACTTGCGCGGGTTCCGATTCGTGGTAAACAAAAAGCTCCAGCGGCGGTAACCACTGGAGCTTTTGTGAATCACGGCTGGCAGGCCGAGACTGATTTTGGTGACAGCGTTATGCGCGTCGATAGTTAACAGGTCAAGACCCTGCCAGCCATATAAGGATACTTTTATATGGCAGATGACAGTTCCCAGCAGCTCATGCTGGTCCCGCACAGCTACCAAGGCGCGCTGATTCAGCAGCGATCGACGGACGGCTACATCAACGCTACCGCCATGTGCCGAGCTGCCGGCAAGGAGTGGAGCGCTTACCGGCGTAATGATACCACCGACGCGTTTCTCGGCGCGCTTGAGGGGTCCCTGCAAATTCACAGGGACCTAATCGTTCAGTCGATTACCGCCGGGGCCAACGAAGCCCGCGGTACGTGGATCCACCCGCAGGTCGCCATCCATCTGGCTCAATGGCTCTCGCCCGAGTTTGCCGTCAGGGTGACGGAATGGGTCTACGAATGGATGTCTGGCAAGCATCCGTCGGACAAGGTGTGGAAGCAGTTCGAGGATCGCATCACCCTCGTCTACGATAACGTGCCGCAGGGGTATTTCAGCGTCTTCCGGGAGATTGCAGGCCTGTTCGCCACGATGATCACCAGCGGCTGCAATCCTGGCACCCGCATGGTTCTTGATATCAGTGTTGGCTCTTGCTGGGCGAACCACTGGCGCTCGGCCGATTTGGCAGCGAAGTTCGGCGAACGGTACTACTTCGATCACAACTACCCGCCGTACTTCGCGCAGTCGTTTTCCAATCCGCAGACCGTCGCCTGCTATCCTGAAGACGCGCTACCGACGTTCCGCCGCTGGGTCCGTGAGGTCTATATCCCTCAGAAGATGCCGACCTATTTGAAGTCGCAGGTGCAGCAGAAGAAGCTGCCGGTCGAGCTGGCGAACAACACCCTCGCCGCCCTTGCCTCCAGCGACCAGCAACGGGCACTGCCTCGCGCTGATCGATAAACTGACAAACTAACTACCAATCCCCGCCCTGCCCCGTGCACGGCGGGGTTTTTGGTGGGCGCGCGAAAAGAATTGCGATAATCGCATTTTCATAGTTGACGTAGTTGCGAATATCGCACATCATCTCTCCATCAGCCGCCGATCTCCTCGGACGAAGAAGCGGCTTTCAGATGGAGCTAAATCCTGTGAATGCAGTCCCAACCCAAGCAGACTTCGCAGCGACCGCTCGCCAGATCGAGCAGGACACCGCAGCCAAGCTCGCCCCGTTCCACGCTGCCCGACAGAGTGCGGCAGAACAGCGCCTCATCGATGTGAAAGCATCCACCCGCGTCCTCAACGACGAGCAGCGCGTCCGCCTTGCTATCTACCTGATCGACGGAACCGACCGCATCGGCAGCGACCTTCGTATCGAAGCAGAGAACGTGCTGGCTGATATTCTGTCGGGGGTGCGGCTGTGAGCGGCCTCAAGAACGGGGCGTTCTACGTCCTCGGGGCCTGCAAGCGCACGGGCGACCGTTCCTACATCGGGCACATCTGGGAAGTCGTTGAGGCGACCGAAACCCACGCGGTCATCAAATCCCTGACGCCGACCAGCTACGGATGGGGGAAGCCTCAGCTTGTGTTGGTCGAGGAATTTGACTGGGCCGATGGCAGCAAGTTCGCGAAGGCGCTGGCTGACGAGGCTGTGCGATGATCCGCGACACCGCCATCCTGCCCGCCGACACCCCCTTGGCAGATCGCCAGAGCATCGCGTTCCTCGGTGCGGCCAACGGCCTCGGCGACACGCTGGACACCTTCTCCGGCCTTCTCGCTGACGAGATCGAGCGCATCAACGCGAACCTCGCTCCCTGCGTCTGTGGCCATTTCACCATGTTCTGTAGCTGCACGATTGGAGACGATCTGTGACCGCTTTCCGCGACGCTCAAGAGCAATTCAACCGCGCATCGCATTCCGACGCCTTGCGGGAAATGCAGCTCGTACCCCAGCCCATCGTCGGAACAGGACTCGGGTGGGTCGTTCCTATGGCTTTTGTTCTGGGGGTTGCTCTGACGGTGGTGGGGTCTTGCGCATCGGCTTCGCCGACCGGCGCTCTCGCCCTGCGGGCCGAGCCTGCAAGCAGTCTCGACGCTTCGCGCTTCGATCACCTTGCGGGGGTCGCACGATGAGCACCGTTATTTCCACTCCGGCTCAGGCTATCGAGCGCGCCGCACAGATCGCCGACGAGTGGGCGGCTGAGAACAAGGCGTCCGCTGCGAAGGCTCGCCGGTCGGTCAACGAGGGCTGCCAGAACATGGCCGAAATGCTCGATGGCGCCGCTATCGAATGCAACGCCATCGCCGCCGAAATTCGGAAGCTTGCTGAGATGATTGGCCCGCCACAGCGCGTCGGCTGGCGCGAACCGACCATTGAAGAAAGGCCGTACTAATGGACGCCACGCTTCCCGATTGCGCGCACGCCAACACCGATATCGGCTTCGGTCTCGCTGGTGGTGGATACGGCGCATACGAGTTCTGCTCCGACTGCGGGCAAATCATCGAAAAGTGGCAGGAAACCGACGAGGCCCCCGCCCAACCCAAGGAGATTAACCCATGAACGCACCCGCAAAGGTGCCAGCCAAAACGGCTGCCGAGGCTCCGAGCAATTCCACTCTTTGGGAAACGCTCGGCAAGACTGATCCGAAGCACACCAAGCCGTTCAATCGCGCTGGCGGGTTCAAAGGGACCGCGCTCAAGCCGATGTGGGCAATCAAGAAGCTCACCGAGACGTTCGGGCCGGTCGGCAAAGGATGGGGCTATGAC
>Ga0247823_10002659_pt1 | contig 14659 bp, 16 predicted proteins | sample 13C_PalmiticAcid_2_FD_192426 | JGI IMG/M metagenome (GOLD analysis project Ga0247823, IMG submission 192426) | Soil microbial communities from agricultural site in Penn Yan, New York, United States - 13C_PalmiticAcid_Day30 | ecosystem: Environmental > Terrestrial > Soil > Agricultural land...
GCGTTGGTCAGGTTGGCGACCGGCTGGCCCTGGAAGATCGCATAGACGGTCGGGATCGACTGGACCTGGAACTGGCCGGCGATGAAGCGATTCGCATCGACGTCGATCTTGGCGAGCAAAACGCCCTTGTCGGCATAATCGGCAGCGACCTTTTCGAGAATCGGGGTCAGCTGCTTGCACGGCCCGCACCATTCGGCCCAGAAATCGAGGATGACGAGGTTCGACATCGACGGCTCGACGACGTCGCGGCGGAACGCTTCGACGGCGTCCTTTTCTTGCGGGTTCAGACCCAAAGTGGCCACGGGGTTATTGCTCCTGTTGAATGCCTGTCGTTCTTATGTGGGATTTGTGCCCGATATGCCAACCCTTCGGGGCCAATCGTGCAGGAAAAGCATGAAGGGGGGTTGCCGACTCCAAAAGCCGATGCTAAGCGCCCGCCTCACCCGCTGGAACCGACCGGTTTCAGCCGCCAGAGCGGGCGTAGCTCAGGGGTAGAGCACAACCTTGCCAAGGTTGGGGTCGAGGGTTCGAATCCCTTCGCCCGCTCCAGTCTTTCCCGCGGCTTGCGCCGCGGGCCGTCATCGGGCTTCGGTGACCCTCACCGACTGGCTTACCAGCTCGATCTCGCGATATGCGGTCAGAAAGGCGATGTCCGCCGCGTCGCGGCCGACACAGATTCGGGCCATCGCATCGCCGCGCGCCATGCCGGTGGCATCGACCGGGTGCCAGTCACCCGCGAGATAGATTTCGGCGACTGCGTGAAAGTCCTGCGGCTCAACGCCCAGCGCATAGGCGCTCGCCATGCGCGCGGGAATATGCGCGGCGCGGGCAAGCGCGATCATGACATGGGCATAGTCGCGGCATACCCCGCGCCGTTCGACGAAGCTGTCGAGCGCGCCGGTTTCGGATGTGCTCGTTCCCGCGACATAGGTGAAGCGGCTTTCGATCCAATCGCGCATCCGCGCGATCTTCGCCCCGCCCTCGAGCTCGCCGAAGCGCCGCTCGACGAACGCGTGAAACTTGTTCGACGGGCAATAGCGCGATTCGTTGAGATAGGGGACTGCCCCGGCCGGCAGGCGGTGCAGCGGCACCGCCGCAAGGCTGGCGAGATCGGGTGCGGGACGGTCGATCGCCACCTGCGCGCGATAGTCGACACGCAGTTGTCCGTGCTCGCGCAGCCAGATCGGCTCGCAAATGCCGTTCGGCGTGGGCACGCGCGCCAGATGGTCGGGGTTTCCCAGGTCGAGCGACGCGTCGAGCACGCGCTGGCCATGGCCGTCGGCAGCCTCGATCTGCAACATCAGGTCGACCGGTTCGGGCAGCCGGTAATTTAGGGAAGCGGAAATTTCGAGTTTCATCTATCGCCAACGCATGGGGGAGAGATCGGTGCCGCTAGGCGCAGTCGCACCAAAGGGCAAGCCGCGCTTCCCCCGCTATCAGCCATAGGACCTTTGTGACCGCTTCGCGTACCATTCCCTTCATCGTCGCCACCATCTTCATCGACGCGATCGGTTTCGGCATCATCATGCCGGTGTTGCCGCAACTGGTGATGGAGATCGGCAGGGTCGACCTTGCCAGCGCGATGGGAATCGCGACGGCGATCGGACTGGTGATGGCGGTCGCGACCTTCCTCGCCTCCCCGGTCCTCGGCAACCTGTCGGATCACTTTGGGCGGCGGCGCGTGCTGCTGCTGTCGCTGGCCGGCCTCGCCGCCGACTATGTGCTGCTGACCATCGTCCATACGCTCCCCTGGCTGTTCGTCGCTCGCGCCCTGTCGGGCATTTTCGGGGGCAGCGTCGCCGCCGCGCAAGCGGCGATCGCCGATGTCACCCAGCCCGAAAACCGCGCGCGAAACTTCGGCTTCGTCGGCGCTGCGTTTGGCGTGGGTTTCGTGGTCGGGCCGGTCATCGGAGGTTTTCTGGGCGAAGTCGGGCCGCGTGCACCCTTTGTGGCGGCCGCGCTGCTCGCGGCGGCGAACATGCTCTATGGCGTCTTCATCTTCCCCGAAACGCTGCCGGCCGAGCGTCGGCGCCCCTTCGACTGGCGCCGCGCCAATCCGTTCGGCGCGTGGAAGACGATGCGCGGACTGCCGGGGATGAGCGGTATCGCGACGGTGCTGACCTTGTGGCAGATTTCCAGCCTCGTCTATCCGATGACGTGGAGCTTCTATTGCATCGCGCAGCTCGGCTGGTCGCCGAAGATGATCGGCGCGAGCCTCGCCGCGGTCGGAGTCGCCATCGCGCTCGGCCAGACCTTCGTGGTAGGCCCCACGGTCCGCCGCTTCGGTGAACGCGACGCGGCGACGATCGGCATCCTCGTCGCGGTGGCCGTCTATATCGGCTATGCCTTTGTCGACACGACATGGGGGGCGTTCCTGCTCATCGTGCCGATCATGTTCCAGGCGCCAGTGCAGCCATCGCTCAACGCGCTGATGTCGCGGCGCGCGAGCGCGGCGATGCAGGGGGAGGTCCAGGGGATTTCGGCGATGGCGATGGGGCTGGGGCAGATCGTCGCGCCGACGCTGTTGATCGGAACGATGGCCTGGTTCACCGGCGACAAGGCGCCCGTGCATTTTCCCGGCGCGGCGTTCCTCGTCGCGACAATGTTCGGGCTGCTCGCGCTACTGATGCTGCGCCGCCTGCCGCGCGTCACTCGGACGAGCGACGAAGCTGCGCCCGATCAGATGCCGCCGTCGGTCACCGCATAGCCCGCAGCCTCGAGCCCCGCCGTCACCGCAGCGACGCACGCCGCGACCGCCTCGGCCGAGGTCGAGCGGACGACGAAATTGGCGCCGACCTTGCCGTCGCGAAAAAAGGGGTAGCTGCCGATCGCAACGCCCGCATGGTCCTTTTCACCCTGGCGCAGCAGGTCGGCGACCTCGCTTTCGGGCGCCCATGACCCGATCGTATGCGCGACGAGCGGCGCCCCGCCTTCGAGTTCGCCGGTCAAAGCGTCGAGCATCCCAGCCGTGATATGCGGCACCCCCGCCATCACGAACAGATTGCCGATGCGGATGCCCGGCGCGCCCGACATGCGGTTCGGGATGAGTTCGGCGCCGTCGGGGGTGCGCGCCATGCGCAACCGCGCCTCGGTCAGTTCGCTGCCGCGCGCGGTGTAATAACGCTCAAGGATCGCGCGCGCATCGGGGTGGACGATAACCCCGACGCCGAGCGCTTTCGCCACCGCGTCGACGGTGATGTCGTCGTGGGTCGGGCCGATCCCGCCGGTGGTGAAGACATAGTCGTAGCGCGCGCGGATCGCGTTCAGCGCCTCGACGATCTCTTCCTCGACATCGGGGACGATGCGCACTTCGCGCAGGCGAATCCCCTGCACGTCGAGCCAGGTCGCGATCTGCGCGACATTCTTGTCCTGCGTGCGGCCCGAGAGGATTTCGTCGCCGATCACCAGCACGGCGGCGGTCCAGATACGTTCGTCGCTCATCGCTTTGCCTTAGCCCGCTGGCATGACAAAACAAGTCCGGTGGCGCAGCAACAATGTTCCTGTTACGTTCTATCCCGACTCGCCAAACCAAGGGAGATGCACGATGGCCGATGAACTGATTTTCTACACCAACCCGATGTCGCGCGGGCAGATCGTCCGCTGGATGCTCGAAGAAGTCGGCGCGTCCTATGAGACCCATATCCTCGGTTATGGCACGTCGATGAAGGACGAGGCCTATCTGGCGATCAACCCGATGGGCAAGGTTCCGGCGGTCGTCCACAACGGCAGGGTCGTTACCGAATGCGCCGCGATCTGCGCTTATCTGGCCGACGCCTTTCCGGACGCCGGTCTCGCGCCCGCCGCCGATGCCCGCGCCGATTATTATCGCTGGATGTTCTTTGCCGCCGGGCCCGTCGAGCAGGCGATCACCGCGAAGCATTTCGGGATCGAACCCGACGCCAATCAGCAGCGCTCGGCGGGCTTCGGGACGCTCGACCATGCACTCGACGCGCTCGAAAGCGCGGTCGCGGGCAAGGCCTATGTCGCGGGGGACCGCTTCACTGCCGCCGACGTCTATGTCGGCAGCCAGATCGACTGGGGGCTGCAATTCGGCACCATCCCGAGCCGCCCGGCATTCGAGGCCTATGCCGCCGCCCTGCGCGAGCGCGACGGGTATAAGCGCGCCAAGGCGATCGACAATGGCCTGATCGCCGAGATGCAGGCGGCGAATCCGGCTTAGGGCAACGCCCTGATCAGCTCGACCGCCAGCGGGGCGAGGCGGCGAATCTGCGGGTCTTTCGATTCGGAGGCGCTGACATAGATGGCCGAAGCGAAGGCGGTGCTGTTGTGGATCGCCGCGAGACCGGCGGCGCCGGCATAGGCGTCCCGCCAGCGCGGGCTGGCGTCGGGGTGCAATGATTGGAACCATGCCGCCAAGGCGGCATCATCGATATCCGAACGCCGCGCGAGATAAAGGATCGGGCCGGCGAGACGCCCCGGTTCGCCATGGACATAATAGGGCGATGCGGCGGGCGCGACCTGCGCCGCGATCGCCGCGAGCAGCCGGTCGGCATCGGCGCGCGACAGGCGCGGGTTGAGCGCCAGCTGAAGCATCAGGTCGGCGCCGTGCGCGACGCCGTGGCGCCAGCCCTCGCCCGCCGTGAAGCCGCGATAGTCGGTGACGCCGCGCAGATAGGTGGTGCCCGCCGCCGCGAGCGCGTGGAGTTCGACGTCTGTCAGAAAGGGCTCGATCCGGTCGGCGCGCGCGACTTCCGCCAGCGCCAAGGCGGCGAAGGGGCGGCGGAAGCCTGACGCATCGCCGGGTCCGGCCATCACCGCCTGCAGGCGCATATTGGCGTGGCGCATCAGCGCCGGCTCGACCTGTTTGCCGCGCAATCCTTCGGACCAGAGGGCGAAGGCAAAGCCGTCACGCACCGCCGGGTCAGGATCGCCAAGGCAGGCAAGCAGCGCGTCGATCGTCGCCGCATCGGCCTTTGGGAAATAGTGGGCGGCATAGACCTTGAGATCGCTGTCCGCGGGGCGTCGGATGGCGCACTTGTCCGTTTCACTTGCGGTCGCCGGCGTCGCTGCCGCCATCGTGGTCAAGCCGATGACGGCCCATATCGCCTTCATTCCGCCCGCTCCTCCCCAAATGAAAGAGCCCGGCGAATCGCTCCGCCGGGCTCCTTGCATCAGTTGTTCATCCGTCCGCTCAGTCGCGGCTGCCCAGCAGGTTGAGCAGGAAGGTGAACATGTTGACGAAGTCGAGATAGAGGTTCAGCGCCCCCATGATCACGGTCTTGCCCATCATGTCCGTCCCGCGGACGTAGAAATACATGCTCTTGATCTTCTGCGTGTCATAGGCGGTGAGGCCCGCGAACACGAGCACGCCGACGATGCTGATCGCCAGCATCAGCGCGGGCGACTGGAAGATGAAGGCGTTGAGCAGCATGGCGACGATGATGCCGATGACGCCCATGATCAGGAAGGTGCCGAAGCCCGACAGGTCCTTCTTGGTCGTATAGCCATAGAGGCTGAGACCCGCGAAGGCAGCGGCCGTCGCGAAGAAGGTCTGGGCAATCGAACCCATGCCGAAGCGCAGGAAGATCGTCGACATCGACAGGCCCATGACCACGGCAAAGGCCCAGAAAAGGCCTTGCATCGCAGCGGTCGACAGCTTGTTGATGCCGAAGCTAAGCACCAGCACGAAGGCCAGCGGCGCCAGCGCGACGACGAACCACAGCGGACTGGTCACCATCGAAGCGGTGAAGCCCGACTGGAAAGCGAGCAGGGCGACGATGCCGGTGAGCAGCACGCCCGATGCCATATAGTTGTAAACCGACAGCATGTACGACCGCAGGCCGGCATCGACGGCCTGGTCCGTTGCAGTCGCTGCGGCGCCAAAACCGGAAGCCGCCATATTGGGGTCGTTCCAATTAGCCATTGTTTTCACTCCATCATTGGCCAGCCCATACCGGCCATAGCCGCAATATCGTTATTTTTTCCCGCGCTTTCAAGCGAAACCGGACAAGAGGCTTTCCGCGTGCCACCGCAAGCGCTTATGCTGGGTCCGCCATGTCGACCCACCGCCTGTTCGTCGCGCTGCGCCCGCCGCACGCCGTCCGCGCCGCGCTGATCGCCGCGATGCACGGCATTTCGGGCGCGCGCTGGCAGGTCGACGACCAGCTGCACCTGACTTTGCGCTTCATCGGCGAAGTCGACCATCACCGCGCCGAAGATATCGCCGCCGCACTCGGTGCGCTGCACGCCCCCGCCATCCTGGCCCGGATCGCGGGGGTCGATTTGTTCGAGCATCACGGACGCCCGCACATGATCTGGGCCGGGATCGAGCCGCACGCGCAGATCGCGGCGCTGCACCGCAAGGTCGACCAGCTGCTCGCGCGCGTCGGCGTCGCGCCCGAGACACGCGCCTTCGTACCGCATATCACGCTGGCGCGGCTCAATCGCGGTTCAGGACCCGTCGCGCCCTTCCTCGCGCTGCACAGCGATCTCGCGAGCGAGACTTTCGCTTTCGATCATGTCACCTTGTACGAAAGCGAGATGGGGCATGGCGGATCGCGCTATCACCCCGTCGCGCGCTATCCGCTCGATCCGGTGGCATCGGCGACGAGCGCCGCCGCAACCGCGCTGACATCGCCCCAGGTTTTGGCAAAACCGTCGTCCGCGCCATAATAGGGATCGGTGACGCTGTCGCCGGCGCGGCCCGGCACCAGGTCGAGCATCAGCATCAGCCGTGCGGTCGCATCGGCGGGCGCGAGCGCGCGCGCCGCGCGCAGGTTTTCGGCATCGGCGGCGAGGATCAGGTCGAAGCGGGTGAAGTCGCCGGGCGCGAGCTGGCGGGCGCGCAGATCCGAGATGTCGACGCCGCGGCGCCGCGCTTCGGCCAAGGCGCGCGGGTCGGGCGGGCGCCCGACATGCCAGTCGCCGGTGCCCGCCGAATCGAGCGTCGCGGCGATGCCCGCATCGGCGAAGGCGGCGCGCGCCGCACCCTCGGCGAGCGGCGAGCGGCAAATGTTGCCGAGGCAGAGGAAGAGGATCGCGGGGGCCGTAACTTCTCGATCATCGCGCATATCGCCGATCCTTCCTGTAAAGTTGAACCGACTTTCAACTTGCGCCGTCGTTCGGCTCTGCTAGCCATGGGCCATAACAGATAATGGGTCAGGGAGAGGGTTGCCAGATGGCCGAGAACGACACGACCGGCGCGCCGGTTCCCGCCGAGCCGCGCGCCACCGGCTATAGCTGGTATGTGCTGGCGGTGCTGGTCGTCGTCTATATCCTGAACTTCATCGACCGGCAGATCCTGAGCATCCTCGCGGTCGACGTCAAGGCCGACCTGGGCCTCGACGATGGCGACCTCGGCTTCCTCGGCGGCGCCGCCTTCGCGGTCTTTTACGCGCTGTTCGGCATCCCGCTCGGCCGGCTCGCCGACAATTGGAGCCGGGTGAAATTGCTGTCGATCGGCCTGACCCTGTGGTCGGCGATGACCGCGCTGTCGGGCTTCGCCTACAACAAGCTGACGCTGACGCTCGCCCGCATGGGCGTCGGCATCGGCGAAGCGACCGCCAGCCCCACCGCTTACTCGCTGATCTCCGACTATTTCCCGAAGCGGCAGAAGGCGACCGCGCTCGCGATCTATTCGTCGGGGCTGTACATCGGCGGCGGCGTGTCGCTGTTTATCGGCGCGCTGATCGTCGAGACATGGGGCCGGGCCTATCCCGCGGGCGGACCGCTGGGGCTGGTCGGCTGGCAGGCCGCGTTCCTCGCGGTCGGCATCCCCGGCCTGATCGTCGCGCTGTGGGTCGCGACGCTCCGCGAGCCGGTGCGCGGCGCGATGGACGGGGTGGCGAGCCCGAGTTCGCCCAGCCCTTTCCGCGAGTTCGGCAAGGATTTGTCGATGATCGTTCCGCCGCTGACGCTGTGGGGGGCGTGGAAGCGCGGTCCGGCGGCGCTGGCGATCAACATCGGGGTCGCGATCGCCGTGTCGGCCTTTGCCTGGTGGATGATCGAACTCACGGCGAACGAAGCGCAATGGATGGCGGTCGCGCTCGGCTATTATGCCGTTTTTTCGTGGGCCAGCACGCTGCGCGCGCACGATCCCGCGACCTTCCGCCTGATCTGGGGGACGCCCGCCTTCATCTGCACCACGCTCGGCTATGGCCTCGTCAGCCTCGCCGCCTATGCGCTCGCCTTCTGGTCGGCGCCCTATGCCGAGACGGTGCTGGGTATTCCCAAGAAGGAACTGGCGTTCTGGCTGGGCGCGAACGGGGCGATCAGCGGTTTCGTCGGGGTGATCATCGGCGGACGGATCGCCGACTATCTGCGCGCGCGCAACCCCGCGGGCCGCATCGTGATGATCATGTTCGGCGTCGTCGCGCCGGTGGCCCCGATCTGGATCGGCTATACGACCCCCGACCCGACGCTGTTCTATGTGATGAATTTCCTCGCCGGGGCGTTCGGCGCGACCGCGCTCGGCGCGGCGGCGGCGACGACGCAGGACCTGGTGCTACCGCGGATGCGCGGCACCGCGACCGCCGCCTTCTTCCTCGGCACGACGCTGGTCGGCCTGTCGTTCGGCCCGTATATGGTCGGGCAGATTTCGGTCATCGCCGGCGACCTGCGCATGGGCATATTGTCGCTGATCGGTGTCGCGCCGATCGCACTCGGGCTGTTGATCTATGCTTATCGCGCGGTGCCGCGGGCCGAAGCGACGATCGTCGAGCGCGCGCAGGTTTAAAATCACCCGACGGGGCCGATTTTGGGATGTGAGAAGCGGACATAACACTCCTCCCTGTCGCGAAGCGATGGGGAGGTGGCAGCGGCAAAGCCGCTGACGGAGGGGCCGACGCCGTCAGGCGTCGTGCAACCTTTCGGCCCCTCCACCACCGCTTCGCGGCGGTCCCCCTCCCCATGGCCTGCGGCCACAGGGAGGATCAATGGGGCCATACCGCGCGAAAAACGGACTAAGGCGCCTTGGCGGCGATCACGCCGCAGACGATGCGGTCGCCGCTGTTGCCGCTGGGATCGGTCTTGTAATCGTCGGGCTTGGCATGGATCACGAAGGCCGCACCGTCGGCATCGAGAAGGCCACCGTCGCCCGTCAGGCGCGTACCGACGATCCGCAGCGTCGCGCGGCCGATCGTGTCGGGTTCGATGACGAGGTTGGGCATGTCGCCATGATGCGCGCCGAGCGGATTGTCGCGGCCGTGCTGGGCGCTCGTCGGATTCCAGTGCGGACCGGCGGTGGTGAATTTCGGCGCATCGCACAGCCCGACAGAATGGACGTGCATGCCATAGGTCCCGGCGGCGAAACCGCGCGCGACGAGTTCGAGGCGCAGGCCGTCGCTATCGCGGAAGATGTCGACGCGGCCGCGGTCGGCGCCGCGTGCGTCGAACAGCGGCGCGCTCGCGTCGGGAACGGGCAAATTCGACGCCGGATCCTTCTTCTGGCCGATCAGGTCGCAGCCCGACAGCGCGAGCGCCGACAGGGCGACGGCGCCGATGGTCATGTTGCGGCCAAAGGTCGAACGGATCGTCATGCTTCTGCTCCCCGGAAAAACCATCGGAATCGCAAAGCCGCCACGGCGGCTTTCGTTCCCGTCGGCGATGATGCCTTTATTCGCCGCGGGTTCCAATAGCGATGTGACGGAAGCCGTGGCGCGCCACTTCTTCGCGGCGATAGATGTTGCGCAGGTCGACGAGCAATTTGTCGGCCATGCCCGCGCCGAGGCGAGCGAGGTCGAGCGCACGGAAGGCGTCCCATTCGGTGACGATCGCCACCGCATCGGCGCCGTCGGCGGCGGCATAGGCGCTCGCCTTCATCTCGACATCGGGCATCATTGGCGCCGCGATGTCCATGCCTTCGGGATCGTAAGCGGTGACCCGCGCGCCGGCATCGACCAGCGTCTGGACGATCGCGAGGCTGGGCGAATCGCGCATGTCGTCGGTGTTCGGCTTGAACGTCAGCCCGAGCAGGGCGACGGTCTTGCCGCGCGCATTGCCGCCGAGCGCGGTGACGATCTTGCGCCCCATCGCGCGCTTGCGCAGGTCGTTGGCGAGCACCGTCGCCTCGACGAGACGCAGCGGCACGTCATGGTCCTGCGCGGTCTTGAGCAGCGCCAGCGTGTCCTTGGGGAAACAGCTGCCGCCGTAGCCGGGGCCGGCGTGGAGGAATTTGCCGCCGATCCGGTTGTCGAGGCCGATGCCGCGCGCGACGTCCTGCACCTCGGCACCGACGGCCTCGCACAGGTCGGCGATCTCGTTGATGAAGGTGATCTTGGTCGCGAGAAAGGCGTTCGCGGCATATTTGATCATTTCCGCGGTGCGGCGGCGGGTGACGAGGATCGGCGCTTCGTTGAGGAAGAGCGGGCGATAGACTTCGCGCAGCACCGCCTCGCCCCGCGCATCCTCGGCGCCGATGACGATGCGGTCGGGGCGTTTGAAATCGCCGATCGCGGCGCCTTCACGCAGGAATTCGGGGTTCGAGGCGACGCTGTGGCTGCGCCCCGCCGAGCCTTCGCGCAGGATGCGTTCGACCTCGTCGCCGGTGCCGACCGGAACGGTCGACTTGGTGACGATGACGCAGTCATGGTCGAGGGTGGCGGCGAGTTCCTCGGCGGCGCCGAAGACATAGGACAGATCGGCATGGCCGTCGCCGCGACGCGACGGGGTGCCGACGGCGATGAACACCGCGTCGGCGCCGGCGACCGCGGGGGCGAGTTCGGTGGTGAACGACAGGCGGCCGGCGGCGACATTCGCCGCGACGAGCGCATCGAGACCGGGTTCGTAGATCGGCATGCGGCCCGCGTGCAGCGCGTCGATCTTGGACGCGTCCTTGTCGACGCACACCACGTCATGGCCGAAATCGGAGAAGCAGGCACCCGAAACCAGGCCGACATAGCCCGTTCCGATCATGGCGATTTTCATCTGCGAAGCCCTTTTGCTGCTGGTGTCGGCGCGGGTGGGGCGCACGGGGAGAGGGGATGCGGCGCGTCCTTAAAGCCAAAGCGCCCAAAGGGAAAGGGCCGCGAATTGCTTCGCGGCCCCCTGCCTGTTCACGTGCTTCGATCAGCGATCAGAAGACACGCGCATATTGTTCGTTGCCGACGAAGCCGAGCTTGCCGACGCCGCTGCGCTTGATCACCGCCATCACGCGATCGACGACGATATAGCGTGCGTAGGGATCAGGCTGCACCTGGAGTTCGGGTTCGACCGCCAGCTGCTTGGTTTCGAGCAGATAGCTTTCGAGCGTCGCCAGATCGACCGGCGCGCCGTTCCAGGTGATCGTCCCGCGCGGATCGATCATGACCTTGTTCTTTACCGGATCGACGTTGTTCTTTGCGTCGGTCGGAACCGGAAGGTCGATCTTCACCGCGTGGGTCTGGGGCGGGATCGTGATGATGAACATGATGAGGAGCACGAGCATGACGTCGATCAGCGGCGTCGTGTTCATCTCCATCATCGGTTCGTTTTCGTCCCGATCTCCAACTGCCATGGACATGCGTTTATTCCTTCATAGCTTGTGGCGGAACGCGCTTACATGCGCGCCAGCGTCCCCGAGCCAGGAGCCGGTTCGGAAATGAAGCCGATCTTCTGGAAACCAGCATATTGCATGGTGTAGATCACCCCGCCGATGCACTGGTACGGCGTGTTGATGTCGCCGCGGATATGCACTTCGGGGAAATTTTCCTCGGTAATGTTTTCGACGCCGCCGATATCCTTGATCAGCTTCTCGAGCTTGTCCTGGCCCTTTTTCAGCAGCTCTTTCGAATCGACCGGGGTCTGGCCCCAATAGACTTCGCACGCGGTGCTTTCGGGGTTGGGTTGGCCGTCGCCGTCGGTATCGCCCGAACGCACCGACAACAGCACGTTTTCAGGCTTGGTCGTCGTCGCCTCGAATACCACGTCGGGCAGCTTGAGGTTCACCGTCTCCAGCACCACGGGAACCGTGATGAGGAAGATGATGAGCAACACAAGCATGATGTCCACGAGCGGCGTCGTGTTGATGTCGGACATGGGGGCGTCTTCGCCGCCCTTATCGCCTACACTCATCGACATAGGATCAGCATCCTGTCACAAATAGTTACACGGGACGACCCGGTGTCCGGCGCCAGCCCCGAAGGGCGGCGACGGACACCGGGTCGCCAGATAATCAGGCCTTCTTCGGCGCGGCGGCCGGGGCAGCCTTTGCCGGAGCAACGACGGCCGGCTTCACCTGGCCGCCCGACATGATCGAGCCGAGAACGTCGTTCGAGAAGGTCGACAGACGGCGGCTGATCGCCTTGTTGCGGCTCTGCAGCCAGTTGAACGCGAGCACCGCGGGAACCGCGACGATCAGGCCGACGGCGGTCATGATGAGCGCTTCACCGACCGGACCGGCAACCGCGTCGATCGACGCCTGACCCGACGCACCGATCTTCACGAGCGCGTTCAGAATGCCGATAACGGTACCGAACAGACCGACGAACGGTGCGGTCGAACCGACGGTCGCGAGGAAGGCGAGACCCGAGTTGAGCTGCGAGTTGATGTGGTTCTGCGAACGCTCGAGCGTGCCGTGCATCCAGTCATGCGCTTCGACGGGATCGGTCAGCTTGGTGTGCTCTTCGTTGGCGCGCAGGCCGTCTTCGACGACCTGGCGATAGGCGCTGTTCTTTTCGAGCTTCGCAGCACCCTCGGCGAGGGTCGGCGCGCGCCAGAAATTGACGTCGACGGCCTTGCCCTGGTTCATCACCTTATTCTGTTCGAACAGCTTGGTGAACAGGATGTAGAGCGTGCCCATGAACATGATGACCAGCACCAGGCCGGTCAGCTGCGTGATCCAGCCGCCTTCGCACAGCGCCGGGAAGACGCCATATTTGTTGGTGGGGTCGGCGAGCTTTGCTTCGCAGAACGAAGACGGCATCATGCCGTAGCTCCGGTGACCCGCGGCGGCGGCGGTCGCAATCAGATTGATCATCGTGGTATTCCCTCTCAAAATTTCGTCAAAAACTAAAAATCCAGATCGTTGGGCCCAGATCGCTGGGCCCGGTCCCGATCAACGCGGAATCTGCCAGCGGATGCGGTTGCTGTAGCTACCGCCCGTCGGGTTGCCCGCACGGTCCTTGCCCGGGTTGAACCGGCCGCGACGCGTGATGAGCTTGCAGGTCTCGGCATCGAGATCCGCATGACCGCTCGACGAGGTCACATCACAGGAGGTGATCCGGCCGTCGGCGCTGTACGTGACGCGGAAACCGGTCGTCCCCTCGCGCTCTTCGCGCATGGCACGGGCCGGATAATCGTCGTTGGTCGCCCAGCGCCCGGGGTTGCCGCGCGGCGTACCGGCGGCGCTCAGGTCCGCCGTCGGCGGCGGAGCCGGCGGCGCGGGCGGGATATAGACCGGCGGCGGCGGCGCCGGAGGCGGCTCGCGCACCGACTGAATCTGCGGCGCAGCCACCGGCGGCGGGAACGGCGACGGCGGAGTCACGACCGGCGGCGGCGGCGGCAGGACATTGTCCGGCGGCGGCGGCGGCGGCGGCTCCTCGGGCGGCGGCGGCTCTTCGACGTCCACCACATCCAATTTTTCGGCGAGCTTCTTGACGATGCTGATATTCAGGCCGTTGACCAGGCCGTAGCCCAGTCCCGCCGTCAGCAGTCCCACCAAGACGATCGCCACTACCCTGTTTTTAGGGTCGACACTATCACCATAAGCCATTCAGGAACGACGCTCCTTGCTAGATCATCCTGACACCAATCCAAACCGTCGGGGGGAGTTGCCAAATGCCCGGATAATTCCGATGCGTTCCGCAGACCCGGCGGGCGGCTTCCGGCTATTATGTTCTGTGCCGGACGCTTCGTCGGACGTCCTATCGCGGTGGCGGCAAGTTCGCAAACCCTTTATCAGCGGTTAATGTGGCGCGCGCCAAGATGGCACGCCGCCACCGCAACCGGTGTCAATGACAAACAGAAAGTGGACCCACCATGCGCAAGCTCCTTCCCGCCATCGCGATCGCCCTGGCCGGCTTAAGCGGCGGAATCCCGGCGGTTTCCGCGATGCAGGCGCCCGCCGCCGCGCCGCCGCCGAGCCCGTACAGCTATGCCGACGTCGCCGATCTCGCCACCACGGCGCCGATGGCGATCCATGCGCGCATCGCGTCGGCCACCGCGCTCAAACCCGAGCGGGCGCCCGGCGTCGCCGCGGGTTCGAGCCGATTCTATGTCGAGGCCGACGTCATCGGGCTGATTCGCGGCAAGGGACCGCTGGCGGCGCGCATATCTTACCTGGTGGACCTGCCGCTGGGTGCCAATGGCAAGCCGGTGAAGCTGAAAAAGAAGCAGCCCGTCCTGCTCTTCGCGCGCCCGGTCGCGGCGGGCGCGGCGGGATCGACGAGCACGAACAGCATCCGGCTGGTCGCGCCCGACGCCCAGCTGCCATGGGATCCTGCGACCGAGGCGCGGCTGCGCGCGATCCTGACCGAGCTGGTCAAGCCGGGCGCGGCGCCCGCGATCAGCGGCTTCGCCAACGGCTTCCATGTGCCGGGCACGCTGCCGGGCGAAGGCGAGACCCAATTGTTCTTCGACACCGCGACCGGCGAGCCGATGTCGCTGACCATCCTGACCAGCGCCGACGGATCGCGGCGCTGGGCGGCGGCGTTCGGCGAGATCGTCGACGGATCGGCGGCGGTGCCGGCGCGCGATACGCTGGCGTGGTACCGGCTCGCCTGCG
>Ga0247823_10002660_pt1 | contig 14656 bp, 10 predicted proteins | sample 13C_PalmiticAcid_2_FD_192426 | JGI IMG/M metagenome (GOLD analysis project Ga0247823, IMG submission 192426) | Soil microbial communities from agricultural site in Penn Yan, New York, United States - 13C_PalmiticAcid_Day30 | ecosystem: Environmental > Terrestrial > Soil > Agricultural land...
ACATTGCCCTCCTCCAATCGAACCAACCTATTGACATAGCAAGAACCATTCATCCTGTTGAGAACTGAGATTTTCCACCGCCTCAAAACCCAACAGAAACACCATGAACACCACCACAAAACCCACCCGGATTATCCGGGGCCTGCTTGTATGCCTTAGCGTTGCCTCACTGGCAGCATGTACCAAGGACAACCTGCACCAGGACGCACAGCAAGTGCAGGTGAATGAAGGCACAGATGCATTATTTGCAACCGGAGCCTTAAAAAGCGCCCCCAGTCAACTCGAACAACTGGAGCGGTACCATCCCATTAACCTGGATGTACTGGCCAGAAGAGGCCGAACGACTACGACGACCACAACCACCAATCCAACAACCACGACACCTGTTACCGGCGGATCATCTTCGTCGGGCAGTACATCGGGCAGCGGCGCACCAGCTGCTTACCCGGCCTCGTTTAGTCTGGATATGCCTGTACCCGGCACACAGGGCGGTGAAGGTTCCTGCACGGCCTGGTCTACCACCTACGGCGCGCTTTCCTTTATCTACAAAAACGCTACCGGCGCAGCTTACAGTACCAGCACCAATATGCTGAGCCCCGAGTATGTGTACAACCAGTCCAAATCCTCAACCTCAGCTACAGACTGCGTATCGGGCGCGATACTGATTAATGCACTCAACCTGCTCGTAAACCAGGGCGCCTGTACCTGGGATGCCATGCCTTACAGCGCTTCTAACGGCTGCTCTACCCTGCCCAACAGCACGCAGCAAGCCAATGCCGCCAACCGCAAACTGCATGGGTATAACCTGATCTGGGCCAGTTACCAGGGCAGCAGCAGCGCACTTATCACCAATATTAAAAACTCTATTTATGCCAATAAGCCTGTAGTAATAGGCATGGATGTGTACCAGAATTTCCAGGCGCTGGGCGCCAATCAGGTATACACCGGTGCATCCGGCAGCTACAAAGGCGGCCACAGCATTGCCATCTGCGGCTGGGACGATAACCTGCAGGCATTTAAAGTAATGAACTCCTGGGGTACCGGCTGGGCTACCGGCGGCTTTGGCTACATCAGCTATGATGCATTCCCATCTGTAGCCTGGGAAGTATACTCGCTCTATTAAATCTCATGCGCGAACCATAACCACCAACAAGACCGGAGGCCCTGCTTCCGGTTTTTGTTTTGCCCGTTCAAACAAAAAAATTGGCCTAACTTAAAGGCATGCAAACACTGCGGAGCTTTAAACAATTTATAAGCAGCCAGTACCTCTCATACGGTGTACGCATTACCACGGGCGTTTTACTGCCCTCCCTCATATTTTACCAGTTGGGCCAGATGGCGAGTGGCATGGCCATTTCGATAGGAGCGCTTTGCGTGAGCCTGACGGATACACCCGGGCCCGTGCATCACCGGCGCAATGCGATGTTGTATGCTATTGGTCTGAACTCTGTAGTAGCGATCATTATTGGTTTGTGCCGGCCCTATCCGCTGGTACTGGCAGGCATGATCGGATTGATGGGCTGGTTCCTGTCCATGTTTTCGATTTATGGCAGCCGGGCAGGTGCGGTAGGTGCCCTGGCGCTCATCATCATGGTGCTGTCGATCGACGATCGTATACCCATGGAAGCCATTTATCAGCATGCCTTGTTGCTCATGGCTGGTGGCGCATGGTATATGCTGTTGAGCTTGTTGCTGTACCGCATCAAACCCTATGCTGCGGCCCAACAGGCGCTGGGTGAGTGCATCATTGAAACGGCCCGCTACATGCAGGACAAAGCCGCTTTTTATAGCGAACACCCGGCTTACGAACAGGCTTACCGCAACCTGATGCAGGAACAAGTGCGCATTCACCAGTTGCAGGACCAGGTGCGTGAAATCCTTTTCCGGACCCGCTCTTTCATCAGGGACACTACGCCAAAGGGCCGCAGCCTACTGCTTATTTTCCAGGAGCTGGTAGACCTGTTTGAGCACATCATGACCTCGCAGCAAAACTATCCCAAGCTGCACCGCCACTTTGACCACACCGGCATTCTCAACGATATGCAGGCCATCATTTATGCCCTTGCCGAAGAGCTGGAGGAAATAGGCACGGGCCTGCAAATGAACCGCCACACTTTTCCCAACCGCCACATCGGTCACCTGCTGCAGGAAACCGAACAGAAGTTTCAAAACCTGCGGGCGATGGCGCTGCAACCCGAGAGCCTGGATGGCTACATCAGTCTGCGCCACATCATTTACAACCTCAAGGAAATTCACCAGCGCATCATGCGGCTGCACCGGCTGGAACGTTTTCCAGAAGGACTCAAACTGCCTCCGGACCTGACAGAAGATTACCACCAGTTTGTAGGCCGCACCGATTTTACCTTCGAAAAACTCAAGGATAACTGCACGCTGGCCTCCAACCAGTTCCGGCATGCTTTACGCATTGTGGTAGGCTTGTTGTTGAGTCTGGGTGTAGCCCACCTGTTTCAGCCGGGCCATGCTTACTGGATATTGCTCACGGTGCTTACCATCCTGAAACCTGCGTTCAGTATTTCGAAACAGCGGAACATACACCGGATATCGGGCACAGTAGCCGGTTGCGTGCTGGGCGGATTGGCGCTGTATTTCATCACCAACGGTATTGTGCTGTTCATCCTCATGGTGGCGGCGATGATTGTATCTTACAGTCTGCTGCAAAAAAACTATTTCGTGAGTGTGATCGGCATCACGATTTATGTGTTGCTGGCATTTCACTTCCTGCACCCCAGTGATTTTACCCAACTGGCCGGCGATCGCATCCTTGATACGCTGATTGGTTCGGTGATTGCTTTCCTCGTGAGTCGTTTTGTACTACCCAACTGGGAAAGCGAACAGATCGAAACTTACATGCAGGACAGCCTGCTGGCACTGCGCGATTATTTTGACAAAGCCGCAGCGGGTTTTACCGGTCCTATGCCACATATCACTACGCTGAAACTAGCCCGCAAACAGGTTTTTGTAACCCTGGCCAACCTCTCGGATGCGTTTCAGCGCATGCTCAATGAACCTTACAACAAACAGCCGGAGGCGCTGCATGCCTTTGTGGTGCTGCAACACAGCCTGGGCAGCCATATTGCTTCATTGTCGGTGTATGAACGGGCTTATTCCGAACAACTGCGCAACGACGAGTTTACCCCGCTGGTAGAACAGGTGAGCCGGGAACTGGGCAATGCTTACAACATCATGACGGGCACCGGCCTGCCACTGGCCGATACCAGCATGACCACGCTGCAATCGCAACCCATGATGCAGCAACTGGCCCAGCTCATGCAGCAACGCGCCGACGAACTCAATGCAGGCGATATCAACAATCCCTCGCGTCACAGTATTTCCAAACTCAAAGTCGTACTCGATCAGTTTGAACTCATTTATGCGCTGAGCAAGGATACCACCCACCTGATCAGCCGGTACCGGCAAAAAGTAGCGCCCATCAAAAACAGCACACCGGAAACCGCGCTGTCGTAAAAAATAACCCGTCAGGTCCGCAGTCCTGACGGGTTGATTAAAAGATTTTCCCCCAATAGATTTTAATAAAAAGACCCGACAGGATCTGCGAACCTGGCGGGTCTTTCATTGAGGTCTTTGATTGACTATTCACTTTTGACCAGTCTAAACTCTGTTGTCTCTGATTTCATCTACCACCGCAGGGTCGAGCAGTGTGGAGGTATCGCCTAAATTGTTCAGTTCGCCTTCCGCAATTTTACGGAGGATGCGGCGCATGATTTTGCCACTGCGGGTTTTGGGCAGGCCACTTACAAATTGGATTTTATCGGGCTTGGCAATGGGACCAATGAGGCGGCTCACGGTAGCCAGAATGTCTTTGCGTGTGAGTTCGGGATCGTTGGTGTGGCTACCGTTGTACACCACATAAGCGTAAATGCCCTGTCCTTTTACATCGTGCGGGTAACCCACTACGGCACTTTCTATTACGCCGGCATGCATGTTCATGGCATTCTCTACCTCGGCGGTACCAATGCGGTGACCGCTTACATTCAACACATCATCGACCCGGCCAGTGATGCGGTAAAAACCGTCGCGATCGCGCAGGGCACCATCACCGGTGAAGTACAGGTTGGGATAAGTGGAGAAATAGGTTTGGCGGCAACGTTCATGATCGCCATAAGTAGTGCGGATCATGCCCGGCCAGGGAAACTTGATACAGAGATTACCGGATACGCCATTGCCTTCCAGTTCCTGCCCATTTTCATCAACGAGGCAAGGCTGCACACCCGGTAGCGGCAAGGTGGCATAACTGGGCTTTTGCGGCGTTACGCCGGCCAGGTTGGAAATAAGTACACCACCGGTTTCGGTTTGCCACCAGGTATCTACCACCGGGCATTTGCCTTTGCCGATATGCTCGTGGTACCAATGCCAGGCTTCTTCATTGATGGGTTCACCCACGGTGCCCAGCACTTTGAGCGAGCTCAGGTCATGCCGCTCTACCGGTTCCAGACCATATCCCATGAGCGAGCGGATGGCGGTAGGAGCCGTGTACAGCACGTTTACCTTGTATTTATCTACCACATCCCACAGTCGGCCGGCATCGGGCCAGGTGGGCACGCCTTCGAACATCAGCGTAGTGGCACCGGCACTCAGCGGACCATATAAAATATAGCTGTGACCCGTGATCCAGCCGATATCTGCGGTACAAAAATGCACGTCGCCGGGCTGGTACTGGAATACGTTGACAAAAGTATAATTGGTGTACACCATATACCCGGCACAGGTATGCACCACACCTTTGGGCTTGCCGGTAGAACCGGAGGTGTACAGGATAAACAGCGGATCTTCTACATCCATTTCTTCGGCGGTGCAGTAGGTATTGCCCAGGGTTTCTACTTTCTTGATTTCATCTTCCCACCAGAAATCGCGGCCTTTGATCATGCTCACCGGCGTACGGGTACGGGTACACACAATCACTTTTTTTACGGTTGGGCATTGCACCAGGGCATCGTCTATCACATTTTTGAGGGGCACATCCTTGCCGCCGCGGTAAGCGCCATCGCAGGTCACCACCAGCTCGCAGCCCGCATCATTGATCCGGTCGGCAATGCTCTGGGCCGAGAAACCACCGAACACCACGCTGTGAATGGCACCGATACGGGCACAAGCCAGCACCGCAATCGCCAACTCGGGTATCATACCCATGTAAATGCACACCCGGTCGCCTTTTTGCACATCATGCGCTTTGAGCACGTTAGAAAACTGCATCACTTTCTGGTGCAGATCGCGGTAGGTGAGCATGCGGTAATGCTCTTCCGGATCATTCGGCTCCCAAATAATGGCGGGTTTATCGCCCAGGGTGCCCAGGTGACGGTCCAGGCAGTTTTCGGTGATATTGAGTTTACCGCCGGCAAACCATTTCACATCCGGATCAGAAAAATTCCAGTCCAGTACCTTGTTCCATCTTTTGCGCCAGTAAAAGTTGCCTGCAATATCGCCCCAGAAGCCCTCGGGGTCCTGCACACTGCGCTGGCAGGCGCTTTGGTATGCCTCATAATCTTTGATCTGATAGGATGCTGCCATTTGTCGTCTAATTTTGAGCTATCGGAATATGGTGGTCAATGTGGCCGGGTGTATGCAAATTATCACCCGGTTGCACTAATATTATTAATTTTGGCTGATTCTAACAACTAACCATTATGCAATTGCTTTATATCGACCCGGGAAGCAGCAGCTTTTTCATCCAGTTCCTGATCGCAGGAGCGCTGGGAGCCATTTTTTTCTTTAAAAACGCTTTCAACCGGATTAAGATGTTCTTTACCAATCTTTTCAGAAAAGGCAATAAATAATTGAACCAGTCTACCATACAGCACCCGGGTTCTTACCGGGACCCCTCGGGCTTTATGATACGCCGGCAAGGAAAAGTGTACCGCGTGGTACAGCCCGGCTATGCCAGTGCTTACGATCAGCTCATGCAATCGGGCCTTTACAGCCAGCTTACCACTGCCGGCCAGTTGCTGCCGCATGCCGAACTTCCCGTGCCTGAAACCTACGCAGGCGCTTACCGGTTCCTGGAGCCGGAACAGCTTACCGCCATCAGTTATCCTTATGAATGGTGTTTCAGCCAGCTCAAGGATGCGGCGCTGCTCACGTTAGATATCGCCGTGCAATCGCTGGCATCGGGCCTGACGCTCAAAGATGCTACCCCGTTCAATATCCAGTTCCGCAATGGCCAGCCGGTGTTTATCGACACCCTTTCGTTTGACCATTACCACCCCGAAGCGCCCTGGGTAGCTTACCACCAGTTTTGCCAGACTTTTCTGGCACCGTTGCTGCTTTGCTGCTACAGTGATGCCGATAGCGCGCGCCTGCTCACCGTTCACACGGAGGGTATTCCGCTGCAAATGGCGGCCAGGGTGATTCCTTTCCGTAAGCGCTTCAATGTGCATATGATGATGCATGTGATAGTGCCTTCAAAGGTGAAAGGCGGCGGAAAATCGAACAGCCAGTACCAGGCTGCTTTTTCTGAAACCAAGTTCCGCCAGCTGCTCGAGTCGCTGCGCACCCTGGTGAAAGGATTGGAACTACCGGTACACAAAAGCACCTGGAACCATTATTACGAAGAAGATACGACCTCTGCTTACCTGCAACATAAAGCGGCCATCATCGCTGGCTGGCTGCAACAGCTGAAACCGGCTGTGGTGGCAGACTGGGGTTGCAATACCGGTCACTTCAGCCGGCTGGCTGCCCAACAGGGTGCCATGGTATGGGCCATCGACAGCGACACGTATTGCATCGATAAACTGTACCGCGAGCTGAAACCTGCCCAACTGCCCATTTCGGTTGTGAGTGCGTCCATCACCACCCCATCGCCTGCTATTGGCTGGGAAAATGCCGAACGCGAACCACTGCTCGAGCGTACGCCCAGCAATGTGGCCATGGCATTGGCACTGGTGCACCACCTGGCCATCAGCAACAACCTGCCATTCGATTTCATAGCCCGCATGTTTGCCGCCCAGGCGCCGCAGCTCATCATTGAGTTTGTGCCCGATACCGACGAAAAATGTGTGCAGCTGCTGCAACAGAGAACCCGCAGTTATCCCGAATACACCCAGGAGCAGTTCGAAGCCGCTTTTGCCCGCTACTTTGACCTGACCGACCGGCAACCGATCCAAGGTTCGGGCCGCATCCTGTACCTGATGAAAAAGAAATAACCAGCCCTGACCATGCCCCATTCAACCCAACCTCAACAACGTCCGCAGGCGTTCTGGCTGCTGCACCTGGTGCTGATGCCCGTGTTCTTTATCCTTAAAATGATGAATGAATACAGCGGTTTGTACCATACCGCACTGGCGTTGAAATGGATGGGCATTTATGTAACCGGCAGCCTGGTGCTCACGGGTTTACTCTGGCTGTTGTCGCGCAACCTGCTCCGCAGTGCGGTGCAAACACAGGTGGTGCTCAGTTTGTTTTTCTACTTTGGTTATGGGCATGGGGTGCTCAAACAGCTTTTCCCGGATTCAATCCTCAGCAAATATGTAGTGGTATTGCCCGCTGTGCTGGTGCTGCTTATCGTTTTGCTTTGGCTCACGCGCAAAGCCAAGGCCGGCACGCTGCAACAACTGAACCGTTACCTGCTGTTGGTATACACTATTTTCACAGCTATAGAAGGCGTGCAGGCATTCCGCAGCCAACCAACCCTGCCAAAGGAAAACACACCGTTAGTGGCCTCCCATCCCAACCGCGCTGCCATGCCGAATGTGTACTTCATCATTTTTGACGAATACCCCAGCAGCATGTCGCTACTGGAAAAACACGGGTTTACCAATCCGCTCGACAGCCTGCTGGCGCAAAAACAGTTTTTTGTATCGCGCAGCAGCCGCAGCAGTTACGACATGACCCCGCTGAGCATGGGCTCTACCTTAAACATGAATTTTTTGCCGCTCCGGCAGCAGGAAGAACGACTGAGCAGGTTGTACCTCACCGGCATGACAGCCGTGCGCCACAATCGTGTTTTTGAGCAGTTCCAAGCGCTGGACTACCAAGTGGTGAACAACAGCATTTTCGACATAAACGGCTTCCCCTGTATGCAGGAACCGAGGTTCACGTACTTCGACGATTATATTTTTTATTACCAGACCCTGCCGGGCAAAATCCATGATGATATCTGGTTCAATGTGGTATTAAACCCCAAAGTGAACCAGTTCTACGATTTCAAAACGGCCAGGATGAAGAAGGAGCTGGAGCAATTCCGGAATGTGATGACGCTGCCGCTGAATCGCCTCAAAAGCATCAGCCACCAAACACCGGATAGTCCGTTATTCGTATACTCGCACATTGTATCGCCACACCAGCCGCTGGTGTACGACCGCCACGGTAATTTTGACACCACAGCCCTGCTCAAACCCTTTAATGGTGAAGCTTTCGTAGAACAAATCCGCTACGTGAACGGACAAATCGACACCATCCTCACCCAATTGCAGGCCAGCAACGCAGGCAAGCCCTATGTGATCATCCTGCAAGGCGATCATGGCGAAGGGGAATCGCTGTACACCCCAACTTACGGCTCTACCGAACGTTACAAAAACCTGAATGCCTGGTATTTCAGCGATGGAGATTACAGCCGGTTATACGAGGGCATTTCTTCGGTGAATACCTTCCGGGTGGTGTTCAATAAATATTTCAATGCTAACCGGCCTATGCTGCCCGATTCGAGTGTGTTTATCCAGCCGAGGTAAAAGGTTTAGTGCATAAAATGCGGGAACATATCGTGGTCGTTGATGAAGATACTGGTATCGGCCGGACGAGGTAATTTCTGCTTCGACACTGCTTCCACTACATTCAACATGACATTCACGTTGGTGGTAGAATCCATCCTGCCCAGGTCAAGGCCAGAACTGTTGTACACCGTGCAATACACATCAAACAGGCTGGATTTCTGCGCTTCTTCCTTATAGCCTCGGAAACCATGATCACCCAGTATCACCACAATCTTTTTACGGGAGTCGGCAGCAAAAGCACCGGCCATTTTTTGCAGTAAGGTATTGGCATATCGCAGGTGATTCAGGTAACGCTCTTTAGGACTGAGTTTGGGCGAAAGCATGAGGCTATCCGGGTAATACTTTCCTACAGAATCGAGGTAATAAGGTTCATGCGGTAAAATCATGTGGCCATAGGTAAATACAGGTTTGCCCGAAGTGGTAGTCGCATCCTGCAACAGGGCTTCATAATTGTGCATAATGAAATTTTGCACATGCCGCTCCCGGGTTTTCTTCAGCGCATCGGTATATTCTACCTTACCGCCAATGGCTTTGTTGGTGGAAAAATTCCAACCGATATCGTTGTACACCTTGCCATACAGGGTATGGTTGTCGAAACAACGATCGTACACCCAATCAAAATACATGGGCACGGAAATAGGTGCCAGATCCATCCCAAACACGCCCTGGTTGCGGATATCATATCCCAGATCGCGAAACAGGTATTGCAGCCGGTTGTGCCAGATGTTTTCAATGGCTTTGAGCATGGTATTTACATCCATCGTATCGGGCAGCACCTGCGCCAGCTGGCCATTCAGCATCGACGATACCGACAGGAAAGTATAGGCATAATTGCTGCGCACTCCCAATCCAGTCCTGAAACCTTGGGCAGCCAGCGCAGTAGTGTTCGCACTGTTATCGAAATGAAGCTGCTCCTGCAACGCTTTATCGCTGGTATAGGAATCGAGGATAATCAGGTACACATCCGGCAGGTCAGCGACGGGTGCAGCTGTTACCGCAGGCAGCGGTTCATGGCTGTACAAGCGGTTGCGGAAACTGCTCTTGGGCGAACTGAGGTTGACGCCCAACATCACCAGCTCATACGCCAGCAACAACAAAACATAAATCCGTAAAAACCTGAATGCCTTGCCAAAGGAAGCAGAAGACCGATACAGGTACATTCCAACAGTCACTACCAACACCAGCAACAAAGGCAGCAGTAAAGAATAAGAAGCCAGCCGCGACTGCGGAGCCAGCGTTTTCACCGTATTGAGCATATCGCCACCGAAACCATACAACAGCACCAGCAAACCCGCCAGCAGCGAAGCTTTGAATGTATCTTTTTTGCGAAAGAGCAGGAATACCGCTCCACTCATGAGTAGCATCACCACGAAGGTTTTCGCCGCAAAACCCAGCGAAACAGACAACGGAATAGCCGCACAAAAACTGTTGTACGTTTTGAGCACAATGGCCAGCACTACTACTGCACTCAGCAGCAGCATGCGGAAAGTATAAGAAAGAAATGCTTTACCCATGAACGAAATGGTTATGGCTCCAATGCAAAAGCCGTTTTAAAAATAAAACGGCTTTTGCTGGTTTTCAAACAAACCTTATGATTACAGCAGCGAGCGGATGGCTGCAGTGAGTTCTGTTTTGGTAATGGGCACCCCCATGATCTTGTTATAGCCCTGTGCATCGACCAAATACACATCCCGGATGATGCGGATCAGTTGACCGTTGTTGATCTCGGGCACCAGCACTTTTTTATACCGGCTCAGCAGCTCGCCCAGGTTGGCCGGAAAGGGCCGCAGGTAACGGATATGGGCGTGGCCCACGCTATGCCCTTCGGCCAATAGCGATTCTACCGCACTCCTGATCACACCGTAGGTAGAACCCCAGCCCAGCACCAGCACATCACCCGATTCGGGGCCACTGTCGATGGTTTGCGGGGGGATCAGCGTGGCTATCTTATCCACTTTGGCCTGCCGGGTTTTCACCATGTGCTCGTGGTTGGCCGGGTCGTAGCTTACGTTCCCGGTTACATCTTGTTTTTCGAGACCGCCAATGCGGTGTTCCAGTCCCGCCGTACCCGGCACGGCCCAGGGGCGTACCAGGTTTTCGTTGCGCTGGTAAGGTTGAAAAGTTTCTTCGCCGGGTGCCAGACTGGTTTTGAAAGCCACTTCAATCGGCTTCAGATCGGCTGTTTGCGGAAACTTCCAGGGTTCGGCGCCATTGGCGATATAGCCGTCGCTGAGAAAAATAACCGGTGTCATATGCTGTACTGCAATGCGGCAAGCTTCCATCACTGCATCGAAACAATCGCTGGGTGTGCAGGCCGCCACCACTGGTATCGGCGCTTCGCCATTGCGGCCATAATAAGCTTGCAGCAGATCGCTCTGCTCTGTTTTGGTAGGCAATCCGGTAGAGGGGCCGCCCCGCTGAATATCGATGATCAGAAGAGGAATTTCCAGCATCATGGCCAGTCCCATGGCTTCGCCCTTGAGCGCCATTCCCGGACCCGAAGTGGTGGTCACGGCCAGACTACCGCCATACGCCGCACCAATAGCCGAGGTAATGCCGGCAATCTCATCTTCGGCCTGGAAGGTTTTAACGCCAAATGTTTTGTATTTGCTGAGTTCGTGCAGGATATCCGATGCCGGGGTAATGGGATAAGTGCCCAAAAACAAAGGCAAACCGCTCATTTGCGAAGCCGCTACCAGTCCATAAGCCAGTGCTGTATTGCCGGTGATGCTGCGGTAAGTGCCCGGCTCTTTGTGTGCCCGGGCTACGGTAAAACGGGTACCGAAAGCCTCGGTGGTTTCGCCATAATTGAAGCCCGCGTGCAATGAAAGCAGGTTGGCATCAAGGATACCCGGATGGTTGCCAAATTTTTCTTTCAGGAAATTGATGGTGCTGTTCATATCCCGGTGATACAGCCAATAGACAAAGCCCAGCACAAACATATTTTTGCAACGGTCTTTCTCTTTCACGCCCAGCCCTTCCACACCTTTAAGTGCTTCACGCGTGAGCTTGGTAATGTCTATTTTATGCAGCATAAAACCTTGCAGGGAATCATCTTCGAGTGGGTTCACCCCATCGGGATAATTGGCGAGGCGCAGGTTTTTGGCGTCAAACCCATCGGTGTTGGCAATGATGATACCGTGTGGTTTCAGCGCTTTCAGGTTGACTTTAAGCGCCGCAGCATTCATCGCTACCAGCACATCGCACTGGTCGCCGGGGGTGTAAACATCATGACTGGAAAACCGGAGCTGAAAACCACTTACACCGGGCACTGTACCCTGTGGGGCCCGTATCTCGGCCGGAAAATCGGGAAAGGTAGACAGGTCGTTGCCTACCAGTGCTGTGTTGTTGGAGAATTGGGTACCGGTGAGTTGCATCCCGTCCCCGCTATCGCCTGCAAACTTAATGACCACATCTTCGAGGGTAGTTGTATGACTCGACATGAACGTAGCTTTACTATTAAATTTACGTCATTATAAACGAAAAGCCGCCGGGTGGTTCCGGCGGCTTTGGCGTATTAGCAAAACTTTTACACGTTATCCCTGGTATGCTTTCAGCAGCTCGTAGAAACGGAATACGTCTTCGAAACTGTTGTACATCGGCACCGGTGCTACGCGAATAACGTTGGGCTCGCGCCAGTCGGCAATCACACCATTGTGCTCCAGGTATTCAAACACCTTGCGGCCATCTTTGCCAAACAGCATACTGATTTGTGCACCTCTGCGCTCTGGCTCAGAAGGGGTAATGATCTCAAACTCGAGGTTATCTACTTTGCGCAGCAGGTAATCGAGGTAAGCCGTCAGTTGCAGGCTTTTCTCGCGCAGGGCGGGCATGGTGGCTTTGTCAAACAGGTCGAGGGAAGCACGGTGCGCTACCATGTTAAACACGGGCGCATTGCTCATTTGCCAGCTGGCAGCACCTTTGCTGGGTACAAAACCCTTTTCCATTTTAAAGCGGGTCTTCTCATCATTGCCCCACCAGCCTGCCAGGCGGAATGTCTCCGGATCGTTGCCATGGCGCTCGTGCACAAACGCACCACCTACACCACCGGGACCGGAGTTGAGGTATTTGTAAGAACACCAGCAGGCAAAATCCACATCCCAGTCGTGCAGTTGCAACGGTACGTTACCTACTGCATGCGCCAGGTCAAAACCAGCCAGGGCGCCTACAGAGTGGGCTTTGGCGGTAATGTCTTCCATATCGTACAGCTGACCGGTATAATAGTTAACGCCGCCCATCAGCACCAGGGCCAGTTCGTTTTTATTTTTCTCTATCGTGTCAATAATATCTTCATCGCGCAGGTTCAGTTCGCCTTCGCGGGGAGCAATTTCAATGATGGCTTCCTTGGGATCGAAACCATAAAAACGCACCTGGGTCTCAATAGCATACTGGTCGCTGGGGAACGCGCCGGCTTCCATCAGGATTTTATAGCGTTTTTTATCAGGCAGGTAAAAACTCAGCAGCAGCAGGTGCAGGTTCACCGTTAGGGTGTTCATAGCCACTACTTCTTCGGGCAGGGCGCCTACCACACGGGCCAGCGGCTGGCAGAACTGCTGGTGGTAAGACAACCAGGGATTGCGGGCACGGAAATGTCCTTCTACACCAAACTTAGCCCAGTCGTCGAGCTCCTGCTGAAACAGGTGCGCCGCCATTTTGGGCTGCAAACCCAGTGAATTGCCACAAAAATACAGGGCATCCTTCTCATTCACCTGGGGGAAAAAGTAACGCTCACGGAAAGCAAACAACGTATCCAGGTCGTCCATTCCCCTGGCAAAATCTATAGAGGCTTCAAAAGGTTTGTTCATGATGTTGAAAATATTGGGTGCAAAAATAAGCACCTGCGGACAAACTGCACAGCCTGTTTCAGAAATAGCTGCGGAATAAACATTGTATATTTTTTAATATATTTATCATAGCATTTCTGCTATCACCGATGGGAAAAATGCAACACCACAACCCCAATCTGTGGAACAATTCCTAATTTTGGCAAGCTTTTTGAAAACTGTTAATCAAAACCCAAAATATATGAGCAAAATTAAAATACTCGGACTCGGACTGGTGATGGCAGGTCTTGGAGCAATGGCTGTACCCGCTGCTGCACAAAACTATAAGATTGGATTGGGTGGCCGCTTAACGCTGGATGGTATTGGCGCCAATGCTAAATTTTTTATGAACAAGGCAATGGCGATTGAGCTGCAAGCCAACGTAGGCGGTTTAAGCTGGTACAACGACGGAGCCAGCACTACCTTTGCAGGTATTTTCGAATACCATATTGCATTGCCTAAACCCGAATGGCAAATCTTCTTCGGTGGCGGTCTGCACGCCGGTGTCTGGAGCCATGACAACGACTGGTATTACAACGACGAATGGCGCGATGCGAACGAATTTATCTTCGGTATCAATGCTATTGGTGGCGTAGAGTACAAATTCAAAAAGATTCCTTTGGCCCTCTCCGGCGACTTCCGCCCTGCGGTTAACTTCGTAACAGAGCCCCGGTTCTTCAGCCACAACATCATTGGTGTTGCTGCCCGCTATACTTTCAAATAAGCCTTATTGCGAACCGATCATACACCGACAAAAAAATCCCCCCGGAACAACCAGGGGGATTTTTTTTATGTGTTTTGTTTTTATTCCTTCACTGCTTTCACGATCAGCGAAGCCAGTTTTTTGCGGTAAGCAGGATCGTTGAGGTTGGCCAGGTCTTCGGCATTGCTCATATACCCGGCTTCGATAGTTACGGAGGGCACTTCTGATTTGCGCAGCACCACCAGGTTTTTCTCAGCAGTCGTAACACCCGCTACACTGCCCAGGCTTTTTTTCAGTTTCATGGCCAGCCACTCCGATTGGTTGCCGGCGGCATTGTCTTTATAATAGTACACTTCCACGCCTTTCTTGCCCGCATCAGAGGGGCT
>Ga0247823_10002661_pt1 | contig 14655 bp, 2 predicted proteins | sample 13C_PalmiticAcid_2_FD_192426 | JGI IMG/M metagenome (GOLD analysis project Ga0247823, IMG submission 192426) | Soil microbial communities from agricultural site in Penn Yan, New York, United States - 13C_PalmiticAcid_Day30 | ecosystem: Environmental > Terrestrial > Soil > Agricultural land...
GTCCGCTTCCCCACCGTCGGCGTCTTCTTCTTGAGCGCGTACTTGATCTGGTGGATCGAGTAGCCCGTCACGCGGCGGATCTCGGACGGCCCCATGCGCGCGTCGCGCGAGAGCGTCTGGATGCGCACCAGGTCCTCGGGCTTGAGCTGCGTGCGGCCCACGACGCCTGGGGGGCGGCCCATTTTCTGTTTTCTTTGTCTTCGTTTTTGGGGGTGTCTGGGTTTGTTTCTTGGTGGGTACTGGGTGTGGGTGGTTTGTGGTGGGTATTGGTTGGGGAGAGGGTTTTTGGGAGGGCGGTATTGATGGTTGGTAAGGGGTGATGTTGAAGTGGTGGTGGGTTGAGTTGAAGCAGGTAGGTTGTTGTGGGTTGCGTGAGGTGAGGATAAGGCTGGGCTGGGGGAGCACATGGATTTGGTTGATTGGTTGGTTGAAAGGTTTTGGTGGGGAAGTGGGGCCCTGACGGGGGTGAAAAACTTTTTGTGGGAGGGATTGTGTGGGGCACGCAACATCAACGGAAACAACCTCCCACCACTGCACCACTGGAACTGAGCGCTGCTCAGCGTTGGTTTTCGGGAGTTATGTGCAACCTTCACTCCCGTCGCCGTCCCGAACTGCCATTTTGGTGTTGTGATCGATGATTCCCAGGGCACTGGTAAATGCTATGCGCTGTGCCATGGTTCCACTAAATCGACTGCAAGTTGTCAAGCTCTGAGAGTCCGAGTTTCACTTTTCAGAATGGTAAGAGTGAGTAAAGCAGCCGGCAAGCGATTGTGTTATCTTCAAGAAAAGAAGTCAAAGTCGAGATTCGACACAGAATGAGCGTCCCCCAGGCCTGAGCAAACAACAGAAACCGATCGGCAAAGAGAATCCCAAAGGCCCACCAGAACCACTGCCTCGGCTTTTCTCTCAGTCCCAGCTCAGCAGATGGACTGTGTTGCAAGGCGGACGTACCAGAGCTAACAATATTGGCAACTGCCCAGCAACCTCCTCCTTCTCCAGCCCTCTCAGCCCTCGTTTAGCCCAGCTTGACGCAGTTGAGCAGCTGGATGTTGATAATGGAGCCCTAGACAAACCCCGATTATTAGCACGCAAAACACTCGGCAGTGTGTTGTCAAGAGATACATACAACAGGAGCGTTAGTGTTGCAGCAGTAGGAAGAGCCCGTGCAGGACCCGCCCAGGACGTTGACGGCGCAGCCGAGGATGCCGAGCAGGCTGTTGCAGCACACGTTCTGCTGGTTATTGTTGCAGGTGGACGGCGGCGGGGTCGGGTTGGGGTTGGTGCGCGCCAGAAGGTCGACGTTCTCGGCGGCCGGGAGGGCGGCGGCGGTCATGGCGAGGGCCAGGACGGTGAAGATGTTGGAGAACTGCATTTTGGCTGGGGGAGGATAAAAGTGCTTGAGAAGCTGAGTTTGTCTGTTGGTTCTGGAGGCTGGGCTTTGCTTGCGGTGCTGATGGTGGAGATGGAGTTGAGTCCAGAGGAGCGGAGGGAAGAGGGTTTATATACACTTTCTGACCACCTCACCGTCCTCAAAGACCACACGGCCGTCACGAAGTCAAGCGGTCCACGGTCTCCGACCTTGGGTCAATTCTCGGGGTGCGCTTCAGCCGCAAGCTCCTCTGCCTTGCTTCGGCGAGCATGATGCTTGCTGCTCCTTGTTTGTTCTGTCGGCAATCGGGTCCATCACATCACCGTTGCCTTTCCTGGACGAGGTCATGTCGTGAAACAACGACGTGGAGATGACTCGACGACGCCGGGATGGTGCAGCCGTGACCCTGGCCAGTCGCGGACGGCCTCGCTTGGTGATGCTGTGGGCACGGTGGCATTCCATTGACTGCCACTGTCCGAGGCCAGTCTGGTCCGGCCGTGTCTTGTGTATATCCACAGACAGTGAAGTTTAACGGCGTTGTCAAAAGCAACCCAAGATGCGACTCCTGCATTGTCGATCTTTGACAAACACGGGAATTCGGGATATGCATGGCTGGACCACCACCTCCATCTCAACATCTGCGCCAACCGGGGGCCATGGGACAGCTAAGCTTGTGTAGGACAAGGCTCGATCCCCGGGACGCTATCTCCGGCTGAGAGCCTCCAGTTGCTTGCGCTGCTGTGCCATGACGCACGTGGCTCAATATCGGGCGGAAATTGCCGTCAGAGAGTCGAGGCCCATCCGGAAGCTTGGTCTGGCTGAGTCTGGAAGAGAAGCATGCGGCCGGGACATCCATGCGGGGACACGCGCAGCCAGCTGTGTCTCACTCACTTTTGTCTCACTCGAAGACGCGGGTTCTAAAAACGCGTTTGTTCTTGGCAGCGGCTTGATGTAGACGAGCTCAGGGGTTTCAGATGACAGCACGTTGGAATCTGGTTTGGGACCAGTGGATAGGACAGAAGACCAGAGAACTTTGCAGCTGCCAAACTGACCAATCTGGGTAGACTGCTCCTGCCACTCAGCCCGGGGAGAACTTGAAGCCTGACGTGGAGCAGTTGCCGCAGAGGTGCCAAGTAGAGAAGGCGCGATACCCGAGAGCGGAAATCTTCCTAGTCGCTGAACTGCGCCGACCGGAAGACTTGGTCCGCCCCTCAACAGCCTCAAAGACAACCTGGAAGCTGGAAGGCACGGGCAATCACACTAGCCTCCTTCGAGTACTGCGGCTGCATCTCCCCGCATCAAACAACTTGAATTCAAACTCGGGCAAGGGAGTTGGCCAGACTTGACAGCATGGGGCATCCAATAGGCGGTGTCCGATCTTGCAGCGGACGGCTCCTGCCTTTCCCCGAGACCACACCCAACCACGAGTGCAGCCACGAGTGCAGCCAGAGCACCAGCGGCTGCCCCGCCACCTGCCACGCCGGCTTGGTTCCGGCAGCCTGGGCAAATCAATTTGCTCACCGTCACACCGAGACTGCGGGGGAGCGTGTGCTGCATCGGCTAATCCATTGCTTCTCTTTTCGGGTACCTTGCCTGCCACAGCCCTGCCGCATCCCGAATCAAGGCCAAGGGCCACGCAGCTGCTCTGTCAACAAACCAAGCGTCAGCTGCATCTGGTCGACACAAGAAAGTGCGTGCTACGCCATTCCTAACACGGCAATGATCGGCTGAGCTCTAGACCTCGTTCGCAAGGGCAGAAAAGCAACACCAAGAACGTTGAAACCCGTGCATTGACCTCCCGAGTCAGGACGGATATGAGGCTGACACAACTCAGCTGGAAAAAAGAGATTGATGTGTCTCAACTCCGCTCAGCATCGGTGTCACTGCGTCAAGAACATGGCAAACCACTCGCGCTGAATTCTCCGTGAGCGGGTTTGGGCCCACCCTGCCGGGGAATTCCAGTTCGTGCGAGGCTTCAGCTTGTGCGACCCTGTGCCAGCCATCATGGTGCAAAGTCCAAGAAAGCGGACCATTGGAAAATGGGAGCACGGCATGTGGTAGCGAAGGTGCAGCATTGCAGGCCTCTGCCGCAAGCAACCCCAATCTCCCTCATGAAGCCCACTCTCCACCGGAATGTCAAACAAGGACTCCTCAAACCCCGGCTGAGTTATTGGCGGCAAGGCACAGAGAATGTGTGGAAAGCATCTCTGCTCGGTCCGAGCCCGGCAGCAGCCAACCAACTGTAGCGCCAGCTGAGCCCCTCAAAAGAGACAACTCAGCGTGGCTTGCTGAGAAGTCCGACGGTTTGCAGACTCTGGGCGATTGCAACATCAGGTAGACAAACGTTGTCATGCACTTTCAAGGCTTTGACAATTCCAACGCCTCCCCCCCACTGAGAACATGCAGCCCGAGCACCCAATTACTCGACGCAACCTGGGCATCAACTTCTTTCCGATCCCTCAATTGCCTTGAATCACTTCCTGTTTGCAGATCCCTACTCTTTAGGTTGGAGCACCATCATTGTGCAAGGCAGTTTCTCTCGGTTGGGCTTCGTTCCGACCAAAGCAGTCCAATCCAAGCGAGCCAGGCTCAGAGCCTCAAAACACCATCCTCGGCTACCGACTGTCTACGATACCGTTGACCCCACGCCTCCCCACCCATTATTTTGCGTTCGGTTGACATGACAATATTTGTCGCTGGTTTCTCAGTGTCCTGCTCAGGCGAGCCTCGTAGTCGGCGAGTGTGTTGAGGGGGTATGCCATCCCCCACGAAGTAATTCCCCTTCGTCTCGCAACTCCGTTGCTCGTCCCCCAAAGGTTGGTGAACGCTCACTTAAGAGAACCATCTGTGTACCAAATCACTTTTTCCCCCATCTAACACGATCCACTCGACTGTTTCCAGAAACACCTGTCTCAGGTCGAGGCCACGGCGGCTGATTTTTTGTTTCCGCACACTTGAACATCTCACCACCATGACGAAAATGATCTGTCGAGATCCAGTAAGTTGTCTTGCTAAATGGCGCTGATGTCCTACCCTGAACCTTTCCTTCCCATGGCATCTCTGTTCCGAGCGACCCGGGGCATGGTTTTCGCCCCGAACACATCCGCAGAAGCCGACCGAGTGTCTCACAACCACGCGCGCTTGCATCGCCACATGGGAAACACAGATTGACGACCGCCAGTACAACCAAACGCAGGCTTCAACGTCCTCGGAGGCTTTTTGAGACATGGCACATCCAACTTTTCCCGTGTACCAGTATGTGGTTCCAGTCCGCTTGGAAATACCCAAGTTTGTGGCAAGCGGTCCCGATCGTGGTGGTCATGCTGTCCAACCTTACAAGGTGCCTGAGACACACAGTGCTAACCCGTCTCCAAAGTTGCATTCAATCTTCACGCGCGCAGATTGGTAAAAAGATAATCAACAGGTGCATAAGCATCGTCTGGCGGCAACACCGGGCCATGAGACCTTGCTTCTCCAGCACTCAACGCACCTCCGTGGGTGTGGAACGTGGGCCTGGTGGAGGAACATACATCTAGTGGAGGCACAAACCTTCATCAAGATGCAACTCGCATCAGTTCCCAGGTCCCAGCGGACTTTGGGGAGGCTCTTGGACACCACGGCCCTTGGATCAAAGTGAGAAGAGAGACTCTTGCTTGCTGGAGTGCTTGCCGCGGGCCCTTGGAGGATCTGGGTCTTGAAGAAGCCTTACAGAACAAGAACCAAGTTCAGGGTAAACCCCCCGCAAGAAAGAGAAGAGGAAAGGAAGGCGCTGAGCCTGAGTGATTGTGCTGCCCTCTGGTTACTTATCAGCATGCTCCTGTACAGCCTAAGCCCAGTGCCAGTGGTCTCACGCTCCATCCCGGTCATCATCTTCGTCTTCCACAGTTCCGCAGCCCGTCCAGGGTAGTTGTAGTACAATGCTCTTTTGATGGTGTTCGCATTGGCCTCGGTGGTTAACTCTAACTACCTTACCTATCTCTCCCCTGTGTCCCTTCGTCTCGGACCCAAGGGTCTGTACCATTGTTTGGGGGTGTCAGTGCTCCAGTCTCGACCCAAGGCTGGGGTTGAATCAAGGTTGACCCTGTTAGTTCTTCACCACACTCTGGGGGCATGCGTCGCATTAGGGTATGGTGACTGGGCATATGCAAACACGGCTCGGTATGATAGCTTGGGAGGTTCCTAATGTTATGCCGCACCCAAGAAGCACGAATACCTGCGGATAACTTCATCGGTGTTCCTAACAATGCAAAACCCGCCTTTGCTTGCCCGATTCACCAACCGACTTACATCTGTCTTCTGGATTTGGGACGCCCCTCGCATGCGGATCACTGCAGGGTCACCATGGGACCCCACCGGTGATCGCTTGACAGGGCGCGTTCATGGTGTTGTTGTTCTCGTGATTCGTTTAAAGTCCAAGCTCAAGCCGCAGCGAGCAATGCCCATTTGACATGTACGGACGTGCTGAGTTAGACCCTCTATACAAATGTTATGCTCAAACCGCAACTCGATCGCAGAGTCAGGTTCGGCATCGCAAAGCCTACCTTGCAAGGCTACTTCCCCCAACTCCCTTTATTGGGGCTCGTAAGCTTCTCCGCCGCAAATTCCTGCCTCCTGCCCGCAAGGTTATCTCACGTCAGCTTTGGAGCGCTCTCGGAAAGTTGTCTGACCGCGTGTGGCCAGACTACAACCCGTTCGAAGAGAGGTAGTACGCCTCCGGGTTGCCGTTGAGGGCGTGGTCATGGACGGGACTGGATCCAGGGCTCCCTGGTCCAGACCGGAATGAGCGTGTACCTTTAAAAGTACGTGCCGAGGCTCGATATCTACCGTGCCGTTCATACTGGATTTGCTTCCTTCTCCTGAACATGCCGATGGACTCGATCCACTCAGCTCACCCAGCCACTCAGTACACTCCGACACATCCCGTGTGACTGGTCCGTGGGTTTGCTGTTGGCCGTGATCACGATTTTTGGACACTACAACAGCAAGATAGACTGGTTTACCCATCAAAGATTGGATTTATTGACGGTGATATGGCACGAGGAAAACAAATGACAGCCACAGAAGCGACGACGTCGGTAGAAGCCAGATACAGATGGAGTACAATAACTACGCTGCATTTAGATATTTGCTCAAGAGCGACATATCTCCGGTTAGAAATCATGAAACCCCGGGCTTTGCTTGGAAGTTGCACGATAAAAGCAACACGCCAGCCGCAGGCCTCGAAACTAGAGGACCTCTCCTCTTAGGAACAACGTTTCATGTAAGTCTTGGTTCTAGTAAACAGGTCGTACATTTTCTGGCTGACTAGATAGGGGTGGTACGCAGCAAAGGGTGCCCGTGACTTGTAAACATGGTGGACTCGCTGGCGCCAGGCAGGATTAAGGGGCTCAGGGGCTCAGGGGCTCAGGGGCTCAGGGGCTCAGCGGCGACTTGGAGGGCGAAGGGGGTTAGGGTTAGCTGAGGGTTCCCTACTCGTCTGTGTTATTAAGTGAGATATCGTAATGAAATCGTGCGCCTCGCCAACGAAGCGGTGATTGAAGGAAAGATAAAAAGGCACAAGTCGCGGTAACGATGCTTGACACAAAAGTCATCAAGGGTTGGTCCTAGAGGGAATGGTGGGTGCTGAGCCACCACAGCGGAAAGGTGGTGACCTTAGTTCCTGTGGGAAAACTTGGTAAGGGAAGGTGGGAAGCTCATTAATCACAGATTGAGAAGGTGACGGGGTGGCTGTGGGCGTTCTGCCAAGATGCTTTCCACTGGAGGGGCGCTGAAAAGGGGGTTGCACAACTCGGGAAGCTTCGGGCCCAGGTGGGTGGTGTCGCACCTTGCCGTGAGACACACACACTTGCCACGAGACTGCCAAATCATTGCACACAGCCTCAGCAATCTCCCTTTTCCTGACGTAATTGTGGCTTGTTCTTCTGAGCACTGCTCTCTGGCGATCAAGGCATGTTGTCGTTGGGTTTCCGAGCGGCGACGATTGGCTTGATCACTCGATTTGCCACCACTCGCTTGTCAAATGCGTGACTGAGTTTTCTTGGACGTGAATGCGTTTGTGGTGTTGTCGTTCCTGCTGAGCAGGCGAAGGGCCAGGACTCTGGTTTAATAAGGTAATTACCTGCAACACGTGTCGGGAGAAATGTTCCGTCCGGCGTCGCCAAGTGTCTCGGCGCCCCCCTTTGCCCTTCCCCCCGGATCCGTATGTATGCAGCCCAGCACCGATGCCCAGCTGCAAGGGCCTTAGCATCTTGGGGTTGCCTCTTCCGAAGGCCGCTGACCTATCATCAATGGTGACAGCTGGGTGGTAGTCAGTCAACACGGGCTTGGAATGCAAGATCGGTGTCGCACTCGATCGCTGCCGCCATCCACACCTTATCATGATCGAGGGGAAGGTCTAGGCCTTACTCGCAGTTCGCTGCATCCTGGTATCCATACACGTGTACATACACTCACCCAGACGCTACAATTGCAAACACAAGCTCAAGTTCCGCCCTCCATGCATGTTGAGCCAGAGAAGGGCAACAGCACCGATCAACGCCAGAATAGGTAAGAATTTCCGTCCTTCGAAATATACCCATGACTGGTGATTCCACACATCGTCCCTCGATTCCGTCCAAAGTGTTTCTTCTTCGCCACAGATACGTAGCTTGCGCGTTGAGTCGTGTGTCAAGTGTGCTCTTGCAGAGCATATTCTTGTCAAAACAACAACTCTCCTTCACAGGTTGGTCCTCAATCTTGTGGATGTACACTGGAGCCAGTCAAGTGTAGTTGAATAGCTCTGATCAAGCACATCGCCCATGATCGCCAATTGCTGCTGCTGATGTCAAAGCTCTCACTCCATTCAGATGGGTGGACTTGCAGCTTGCGCCAAGGCATCGCGTGTCTTGAGCGAAAAGTGCCATCAGACTCAGCCCCTTGACCCGAGACTCCGGCAGTGCCCCGATTCAACAGACCTCCGCGGCGTTAGTCAGTTCGAACATGACCTAACTACTGCAACGATTGTGCCGCACCGCCGAGACTCGACAGCCCCTAAGGGCAGTTCCCACTCATGATTGGGTCCACGATGGAGATGACGGCGCCGAGAAGTCCCAGGTAAGCCACCAAGCGGCATTGATCATCACGAGCCTGGAAGTTTAGATACTGTACAAGATGGATCCGTGACATAATACCTTGGATAATCAAGCATCCATTTTTCTACTCTAATAAACCTTGAGAGGGTTATACTGCAGCGCAATCCCCGTCCCAGCATTCCCCCCTCCCCTTCGCTTGGCGCTCGGGGCGCCACCCGCCTCTCCACTGGTTGTGAACACCCACATTACGCAACTCCGAGAATACGCAGCGAGGACTGAGGGGCCCTTGCCACTGCGAGAAACTACATTGTTTAATTGGAGGAGAGGGTTGTAAATGGAGACTTGTCGTCGGCCACTGGTTCGAGAGAGGAGACGCTGCATGCAACGTTCTCTCCTACCTCCGTTCTATCCACCGGTTGCCTCATACGCAGCAATGATGCCATTACAAGAACGGCCAAGAGGGTCGAAGTGTATACTTGCCGTCGAGAGGACGATTGGAGAACTGTCACGATCAACAAAAGGGGGACGCGTTTAGCCCGTTGTGAGGGGTTGTATCGGGGTTGCCGAGTGTGGCAACAACCCCCTTCGCCCCGTCGGGGAGACTCTGGTGGTCTTACTGTTTTTGTGTCAACCAGAAACAGGAAGGTGAGAAGCAACCCGAGATGGGGTGTGTGTTAGTGTCGTAACGCACTCGAAAATGACTCCCACCCTAACTACCAGGTACTCCTCTCGTTCCATCCTCACCGGTCAAGCCCCTTTCTGGTCTTTACACAAGGCGAAGCTGTTTACCCAGGTTTTATCGAGACAATGACGACTTACCCTTCGGATCGAGCACCCAACTGAAAAAAGGTAGCTGTTGACAGCAGTAAGCTGATGGCAGCCAAGACTCGCCTCAAACTGACCCTCTGAGATTACATAACCATTTGACCGCGATCGCCAAGCAGAGTTTCTTGCCTCTCCCAGTCTTTTCTGTGCATTTCTGAGGTGTAATGCTTGTACTTAGCCCTGCCTTTTGGATAGAATCCTTCCGGCCCGGGCACCCAACTTAAACCCTATGCAGCTCAACGGCCACCGGTGTCGGGCTTTTCCAGACTCTTGCAGTATTAGCTGTTGCCTCGCATGGGCTGCTTGGGAGCACCGCTCTTGGCCAAGCTTGAGACTCGGGTGACGCTAGGGGCCTCTCCCCTTTCCCGACGCCAGCGTCCCCTGGATGCCCTGATTAGAGTGGCGACTGTCGTGTTGTGCGTGAGTCTGGATGCCGGTGACGTACCCCTCCCTGTTGACGATGCCTCCGATGGCGTATCGGAATGCAATGGGGACTTGATTAGCGTTTGTAGGGCACCATCTTCCCTGTGGTGGAGTCTGTCCATCAGTCTCCCACATATGACACCCAGGCAATCGGCCACTCCTTACTGGTGAACGAGGCTGTACAATGGTTGTGTAATGGAGTTGTTGAAAGTCCACCTGCAGCGTAGACCACCAGAGGTTGAAAGGAAAGGTCCCTGCATCACCGACAATGGTTGTTGCGCTTGCCACATAGAACCCAGTTCCTGGCGTCTCAGTAGATCCGACAGATGTTGTATAAATACAGCCTACGAATGCCACCATGATCCTTTCGAGATTCTCAATATCAAGCCTCATTGCAGCTATCACATACTGCCCGAGTTTTACCAGCTACTGCATTTCTTTTCGAGATCATGTCTCCTGCTACCCGCAACTCACTTGACAATTCCGATATTGGAGGGCTCCTTGCCACACAAGTAGCCCTCCGGCCAATCAAGACTGCCGTGGTTGACGGTTCAGTGTCCATCAACTACCAGGACCTGGATCGTCAGGCACGGCTTCTTGCAGAACAGCTTCGCCGACTTCCGTTCAAGAGCGAGGAAGTCGTGCCTCTTCTCGCTCCGCCTGGGCTGAACAACATCATCTGCCAGGTGGCCATCGTCTATGCAGGCGGCACTTGTGTCCCTCTGGACCCCTCTGTCGCCGACAGCGACCTCCAAGCCAACGTCAACTTTCTCAAGGCCCAGATCCTCCTCACCGACCCCGGCAACGCCAACCGGAAGGTGACGGCAAGACATCGCGTCGAGTATGGATTTGAACATCCCCTCGATGAATCAGGGGATTCAACCAGTTCGGATTTACCGGTGCCCGTTGCCCCAGACTACCGCTCCCACATCCTCTTTACCTCGGGCACGACCGGCATCCCGAAGTGCGTTCAGATCGCCAGCCGGGCTCTGCCGCTGATTCAGCAGATCGCGCCCAACCCTGAGGACCGATTCGCACACTGCAACAACGTCGGCTTCGACGGCTCCCTGTTCGACATCTGGGTTCCGCTCATCATCGGAGCCACAATCATCGTCATCCGGCGTGACATCGTCCTCGACCCTCCCCGGTTCTCCAAGCTTCTTGCGAGCGAGGGTGTCACCGTGGCCCTGCTGACAGCCAGCCTGCTCAACACGGTGGTCGCGTCTTGCCCGGATGCGTTCCGCAAGTGCCGTCTCATCATGACCGCCGGCGAGACACCCAACGCCTCTGCCATGAGAAGCATCATGGAGCATGGCCCTCCCCAGCGACTGGTCAATGGATACGGGACAACAGAGATCGGAATCGTGGCCACAACGTATGATATCACGCCAGAAGACGCGCGCAGGGGGGAGTTCCCACTCGGAGAGACCCTTGACGGTGTCACCATGATACTGGTCGACGAGTCAATGAGCATCATTGACGGCCAGGGAACCGGCGAGATCCTTGTCAGCAGCCCCGCCCTGTCTCGGGGCTACTTCCTCAACCCCTCAAGGACGTCCGAGACCTTCGTCCACCTCGCGGGTGCTGGCGAGCACGGCGAGACGGCCCGCTTCTATCGGACGGCCGATATTGGAGAGCGCGACGAGAAGGGCCGGGTGTTTTGGAGGGGCCGCAAGAACAACGAGATCAAGCACCACGGCTACCGGATCAACCTCGACGTCATTGAGTCGGAGCTGTGCAAGTCAGAACATGTTGCCCTGGCGGCTGCCTTCCGGTTGGACGACGACAAGAGCAACAGTTCATGGATCATCGCTTGCATCGTCCCGAGCCAGCCGGGCCCCGGCTTCCGAGAGACTTGTCAGAAGGACATCATGTCTCGATTCCCCGCCTACATGGTGCCTCAGATCATCTGCATGGACCGCCTGCCCGTGAGCGCGAATGGCAAAACGGACAGGGCCGCGCTGGCCATACAGGTCCTTGCCAACAGGCAGCGAGCGGAAGAGACCACCTCAAAGGACAACGGCCTCTCCGAGACCGAAGACAAGCTCCGCAGAATCTGGCAGGCCTGCCTCGGCGCGTTCAGCGTGGACGACATTGGGCCTGACAGCGATTTCGGTCTCCTCGGCGCCAACTCGCTGGATGTGACGGAGGCGCTGAAGCGGGTGCGGCAGGTGTTTGGGGTCTCCCTCGCGGTCGGAAAGCTCTACGAGAACTCGACGCTCCGCGGCTTTGCGAGCGAGATTGACCGCGAGCTCGGACAGAGCCTCACCACAGAAGGGGGTGATCTGAAGAGCCGTCTGCTCTCCGATTCCCGCCTGGCCGACGACCTCGAGATGCCCGAGCGCGCTGTCTCGGACTGGACTGCGGACGACGAGGGCAGAGTCCTCGTCACGGGCGTGACCGGTTTCGTGGGCGCTTTCCTCCTCAAGGCCCTCGCCGAGCAGCCCGCGGTGAAGGAAATCCGGTGCCTCGTGCGCGCCAGCGCCCGCAAGCGCGGCAGGCAGCGCATCATGGACGTGCTGTCCAAGTACGGCGTCCTGGCGGGCATGACGGCGGACCACCTCACCAAGATCGTGCCCGTCTGCGGCAACCTGACGGAACCGCAGCTCGGGCTCGACGACGCTGGCTACGCGGACCTGGCCGAGTGGACGAGCGCCATCTTCCACCTCGCGGCGCATGTCGACTACGTGCAGCCATACTCGACCCACCGTGCCGCCAATGTCATCGGCACGCTGCACATCCTCCAGCTCGCGACGACGGCCCGCTTGAAGCCGGTGCACTACGCGTCGTCCCCCGTCGCCTTCGGGCCCACGGGCCTGTCCCGGCACAAGTCCGTGGCCGAGGACGCGGACGTGCGGCGCTTCCTGGACCTGATCCCCTACGAGACCGGGTACGGGCAGAGCAAGTGGGTGGTCGACGTCATGATGCAGGTCGCCATGGCCAAGGGGCTGCCCGCGACCGTTCATCGGTTCGGCTTCGTCCTGTACGACGACACGACCGGGATCGGCAACGCGGACGACTTCGTCGCCAGGTTCATCAGCGACGTGATCGCCCTGGGCTCCTACCCCGAGCTCCCTGCGAACCGCAAGGAGCTCACGACGGCCGATTACACCGTGTCAACCATGGTCCTGATCAGCCTCTCGCGCGAGAACCTCGGCCACGCGTTCCACGTTCTAGCGGACCACGAGGACGCCGAGGACATGTCCATCTCCCGTTTTCGCGAGGCGCTCGAGAAAGTGTCCGGGAAGCCCCTTGAGCAGGTGCCCTTCGACGAATGGGTGGAGCGGCTGGTCGAGGCCAATGACAAGCAGCAGATGCGCATGGGCCCCCTGATTCCAATGCTCCAAGAGAAGGTCATGATGGACAGGACCCGGTGGGAGCTGTATGAGGGGATGGCAAGGCTTCGCACCGACAACGTGAGAAAGGCGCGGGTCCGAGCGGGACTGTCGGCAAATCTTGGGGGCAGCGGCATTACCGAGGAGGGCCTGGTACGCTACCTGGAGTTCCTGGGGTTGCCGGTTGCGAAGCGGGAGGGCAAGTGAATGGGTGTGAGACGCTCGCGAGCGGAGGGCTGTGTACCGACTTTCTTTTGCCTAGTAGGCTTTATGGCTTCTGAAAAGCGCAAGTATTGCGCGTAGGTTACCTAGGTACCTTGGTACCTCTGTTAACACATTTCCTAAATAGATATTGCTTTCTTCCCCCACAAGGAAGCGTTGTTTGCAGCTTGTTCTTCTCTTGACCGTGCTGTGCTGAACCTTGTGGCCTGTGGATGTATCATCGCTAGAATTATTGCACCGAGCCAGAGTCGTTGAGGGTTAGGCAGAGGAGGATGGGAGGGAGCCCGGAAGGGAGCCACGAGCAAACAGGTCAGGGGCAGAATCAGACCCTAACCCTTTCGTCGCTCCTGTTGTGAGGCGAGACAACTTACCTCCACGCCCGGCCAATCAAGGGCGCGAAACACACCCCAAGAGGCCGTGCGTGCTGCAGCGTTTGCTTCTCCTCGGACTGCGACAGTTCCCTGAGCGTAGAACGCCCGGATGACAACATCCGGAGCGAGTCCCAGTTCTTTTGTTCACTTCCTGGCCTCTTGACCCTCCTTGTCCCACCCACCTTACTAAGTCGCAATGACTTGGGACGGAGCTGTGGGACCACGATAGGTAAGCGAGGTAAGCTACTCAATTGCGGGATGGGCGAGGGATTAATTATGGACTGGGGATGACTGCAGAGCTCTCCTTTCGACCCCAACCACTCCAGTAGAGCTGGAGAAGGGGAACAGCACTGCCACCAATTCCAGGAAACAAAGAAGCCAATGATTCTCACATGTTTTCCTCGCAGCGTAGCGCCGGCGCTCATACGTGCGACGGGTGGCTGATCTCCTTGTTTCAAGTGCACGGTGCCTCTCACATCCGACTACTCCAGACTCAACACCACAAGGAGCATCCCCGTCCCAATCAAGCTCTCCCTCCACCGCCAACGCCACTTCTCTACCTACCCCAGCATACTTGTACTACGCATAGATGAAACCATGGAGAGCTTCAGCCTTGGCCTCTGTCTCGCCACTTGCATCTGATCTCATCACCGAGCCTTCCAGACCACTCGCAGCACACCTTAGAAAGCTTAAATAAACCGTTTGTCTTGGCCTTTTTCTAGGGGTAGGATTCTTCCCTCTCAATCTCCTTTTCTGCCCTTGCTTTTTTCCCATCCTTGTCTTAACACTCACTGCCAGCATTGACTGCGGCACCTTCGCTTCATCCTCCATCTTCCAACTTTGAATCCATTCATTCACCGGTTCCGGCAACCACCACTCAAACCCACTCCCAAAATGCATTTCACCACCTCCTTCCTGGCTTACATCGCCCCCCTCCTCCTCCTGGGCCCCTCCGCATCAGCCTTCCAGCACCATGACCGCCGCGGCGTAGCAGGTATGCAGCCCCCCTTCCAACTCCTTTCACCCATGCCCCCTTCACC
>Ga0247823_10002662_pt1 | contig 14654 bp, 14 predicted proteins | sample 13C_PalmiticAcid_2_FD_192426 | JGI IMG/M metagenome (GOLD analysis project Ga0247823, IMG submission 192426) | Soil microbial communities from agricultural site in Penn Yan, New York, United States - 13C_PalmiticAcid_Day30 | ecosystem: Environmental > Terrestrial > Soil > Agricultural land...
GCAGTCGTCCGCGAGCGAGCCCAAGCTCGACGATCCGGGCATCGGCCTGCGCGACAACGGGCGCCAGGTGCTGACCTACGGCGCGATGCGCAGCCTGTTCGACGATCCGGATGGCCGCGAACCCGGGCGCACCGTCGAACTGCATCTCACCGGGCACATGGAGAAGTTCGCCTGGTCGTTCGACGGCATTCCGTTCGCCAGCGCAGACCCGCTGCGGTTGAAGTACGGCGAACGCATGCGCATCGTGCTGGTTAACGACACCATGATGCAGCACCCGATCCACCTGCACGGCGTCTGGAGCGATCTGGAGGATGCCGAAGGCGGCTTCCAGCTGCGCAAGCACACCATCGACATGCCGCCGGGTACGCGGCGCAGTTACCGCGTCCGCGCCGATGCGCTCGGTCGATGGGCGTTCCACTGCCACCTGCTCTACCACATGGAAGCCGGCATGATGCGGGAAGTGAGGATCGAAGCATGAAGACCTCCTTCCCCACCCCACTCCGTCTCGCCTGCGTCGTTGCCCTGTTGACGGGCACCGGTGAGCCGGCCTTCGCGCAGCATCACGACCATGCGCAGCATGCGCCACCGACCGAAGAACCGGCGGCGAAACGGGACGCGCACGCACAACACGCCCAGCACGACCACGCCGCGATGTCGGCATCGCCCGCGCCGGTGCCGCCTGTCACTGCCGAAGACCTGAAGGCCGCGTTCCCCGACATCGATCACCACGCTATGCAGCATGCGCCGGCGTTCAACAGCAAGGTGACCTTCAACCGGCTGGAGGTGTGGGATGCCGACGAAGGCACCGGCCATGCCTGGGAGGGCAGTGCCTGGTTCGGCACCGATACCGATCGCCTATGGCTGCGCAGCGAAGGCGAGCGTGTCGGTGGCCACACCGAAAGCGCCGACTTGGAAGTGCTGTACGGACGCAGTGTGTCGCCCTGGTGGGACGTGGTGGCCGGCGTGAAGCAGGACTTCAAGCCCGGTGATGCGCGCACGTGGGCGGCCGTCGGCGTGCAGGGCATGGCGCCTTACCGATTCGAGGTGTCGGCGACGGTTTATGTCGGCGAAGGCGGCCAAGTCGCCGCCAACATCGAAGCCGAGTACACGCTGCGCATCACCAACCGGCTGATCCTGCAGCCCCTGGTCGAGGTGGACCTCGCCGCGCGCGACGACATCGAACACGGCATCGCCAGCGGTTTCACCAGCATCGAAACAGGCCTGCGCCTGCGCTACGAAGTCACCCGCCGCTTCGCGCCGTACGTCGGCGTGGTGCACGAACGCGCGCTCGGCGACACCGCCGATCTCAAGCGCTCGGCCGGCGAATCCACGCGCGACACTCGCGTCGTTGCGGGCATCCGGATCTGGTTCTGACAGAGCACACCATGAAACAACGCACTCCCCTGCCCCGCGCCATCGCCTCGTGCCTGCTCGCCCTCCTCGTCACCGCCTGTTCGCAGGCGGTGACGACGCCGATCGAAAGCGCGCATGCCACGCCGCCCCGCAAGGCCGCAGAAGCGACCACGCCGAAGATCATCGTCCACCGCGACGCGTACTGCGGCTGTTGCCATCTGTGGGTCGAGCATCTGCGCAAGGAAGGCTTCACCGTGGACGATCGCGTCGAAGAAGCGATGAGTCCGGTGAAAGAGCGCCTGGGCATCCTCCCTGCGCATGCGTCCTGCCACACGGCCGAGATCGAAGGCTACGTCATCGAAGGTCATGTGCCGGCATCCGACATCCGTCGCCTGCTGCGCGACAAGCCCGCTATCCGTGGCCTGGTGCTGCCCGGCATGCCGATGGGATCGCCCGGCATGGAAGTGGACGGTGTCGACGCGCCGCCCTACACCGTGCTCGCCTTGGGTAAGGACGGAAGCACGAAGCCTTACGCCGAACACACGCCCTGATCCTGTGGCCGGCACGGATGCCGGCCCCACGCTTGACTCTGGAGCGTACTCCAGGGTGCAGACTGCAGGCACTTCAAGGAGTTCCCGCATGAATATCGGCCAATTGTCCCGACGCACGGGCGTCCCCATCGACACCGTGCGCTACTACGAGAAGCAGCAGTTGCTGCCGCCCCCGACACGTACCGCCAGCGGCTACCGGCATTATGAAGCCGACGACATACTGCGGCTCACCTTCATCCGTCGCGCGAAGTCACTGGGCTTCACGCTGGAGGAGATCCGCGACCTGCTCGCGCTCAGCCGTGCCGACGACGGCGACATGGCCGCGATCCGCGCGGCGGCGGCCAGCAAGCTCATCGATGTCGAACAACGCATCGCAGAGCTGGCGCGCGTGCGCGACGGCCTACAGACGCTGGTGAGCGCCTGCCCGGGACACGGCGCGCTGGAACAGTGCCCGATCCTGTCGGCGCTCGGGGGCGAGGCATGAACCACTCGCACCACCACGAGGCGCATGCCGCGCCTGCAGCGAAACCCGGATGCTGTGCGGGCCATCCCGATCATGCGACGGACGCGGCCGGCACCGTCGATCCGGTCTGCGGCATGCAGGTCGATCCGGCGACCACACCGCATCACGCCGAGCACGCCGGCAACGCTTACCACTTCTGTTCCGCGGGATGTCGCGCGAAGTTCCTTGCCGATCCGGCGCGCTACCTGCAGCCCGCAGTTCCAGCCCCTTCCGTCGTCGCGCCACCGGGTACGCAGTACACCTGCCCCATGCACCCGGAGATCGTTCGCGACGCCCCCGGCACCTGTCCGCTGTGCGGCATGGCGCTGGAGCCGATGCTGCCGTCGCTGGACGAGGGAGAAAATCCCGAACTGACCGATTTCCGCCGGCGCTTTTGGTGGACGCTGCCCTTCAGCGCCGCGACGCTGGTGCTGGCAATGGGCGGCATGTATATCACCGCCGTATCGCCCACGGTCCGCACCTGGCTGGAGTTCGCCTTCAGCACGCCAGTCGTGCTGTGGGCGGCGTGGCCGTTCTTCCAGCGCTGGGCACAGTCGATCCGGCACCGTAGTCCGAACATGTGGACGCTGATCGGTACCGGTGTAGCCGCCGCTTACGGATACAGTGTGGTCGCCACGCTCGCGCCGCAGCTGTTCCCGCCGTCGTTCCGCGAACATGGCCATGTCGGCGTCTACTTCGAAGCCGCGGCGGTGATCGTCTCGCTGACGTTGCTAGGCCAGCTACTGGAGTTGAAGGCGCGCTCGCAAACCTCGGCCGCCATCCGGGCGTTGTTGGGCCTGGCACCGAAGACCGCGCGCCGGCTGCGCGACGACGGTACCGACGAGGATATTGAACTGACCCACGTCCATGTAGGTGATCGCCTGCGCGTGCGCCCCGGCGAAAAAGTCCCCGTCGATGGCGCCGTGATCGAGGGCCGCAGCCACATCGACGAATCCATGCTCACCGGCGAACCGATGCCGGTCGAACGAGGCCCGGGGGACCGGGTGATCGGCGCCACGCTCAACGGCGCGGGCAGCCTGGTGATCCGTGCGGAGAAAGTCGGCAGCGACAGCGTGCTGGCGCAGATCGTGCAGCTGGTCGCGCAGGCGCAGCGCAGTCGCGCACCCCTACAGAAACTGGCCGACCGGGTGTCGTTCTGGTTCGTGCTGGCGGTGCTCGGTGCGGCGCTCGCGACCCTGCTGGGTTGGGGCTTCTTCGGCCCGGCACCATCGTGGACGCATGGCGTGCTCAACGCCGTCTCCGTGCTGATCATCGCCTGCCCTTGCGCGCTGGGCCTGGCGACGCCGATGTCGGTCATGGTGGCCAGCGGTCGCGCGGCCCAGGCCGGCGTGTTGTTCCGCGATGCGGAAGCGATCGAGACACTGCGCAAGGTCGACACGCTGATCGTCGACAAGACCGGCACGTTGACCGAGGGTCGCCCGGCGTTCAAGACCGTCCACGCGCTCGCGCCGTTCGATGAGGACACCGTGCTGCGCCTGGCTGCCAGCCTGGACGCGGGCAGCGAGCATCCGCTCGCGCAGGCCGTCGTGCAGGAAGCGCGGCAGCGCAGCCTGGTGCTTTCCTCCGCGCAGGACTTCGAATCCAGCAGCGGGATTGGTGTCCGCGGTGTCGTTGACGGGCACCGCCTCGCTTTCGGCAATACCGTGCTGATGCAGGAGGAAGGCGTACCGTTCCAGGCGCTGCAGGCCGATGCCGACCGCGTCCGCGAGGAAGGTGGGAGCGTGATGTTCCTGTCGGTGGACGGCGCGCCGGCCGGCACCATCGCCGTCGCGGACCCCATCAAAGCCAGCACGCCGGAGGCCTTGCGCGTGCTGCGCGACGGCGGCCTGCGCATCGTCATGGCCACGGGCGACGGCGAACGCACAGCGCGTGCCGTCGCGGCCCGCCTCGGCATCGATGAGATCCATGGCGACGTGCGGCCGGCCGACAAGGCCGCGCTGGTGGCGCGCCTCAAGCAGGAAGGCCGACACGTGGCGATGGCCGGGGACGGCATCAACGACGCCCCTGCCCTCGCCGCCGCGGACGTTGGCATCGCAATGGGGACCGGCACCGACGTGGCGATGTCGAGCGCGCAGGTCACGCTGGTGAAGGGCGACCTGCGCGGCATCGCACGGGCCAAGGCGCTGTCCGAGACAGCCGTGCGTAACATGCGGCAGAACCTCGCCTTCGCTTTCGCGTACAACGCGCTGGGGGTGCCGGTGGCGGCGGGCTTGTTGGGTCTGTTCGGTGGCCCGATGCTGTCGCCGATGCTCGCTGCGCTGGCGATGAGCCTTAGCTCGGCTTCTGTGGTGGGCAACGCCTTGCGCCTGCGACGTGCACGCCTGCCGGGCGACTGAAACGCCTGCGGCCGCCCGAAGGCGGCCGCAGTTGAACGGAATGTCTTACTTGACCTTGGCGTAGGTCGCCTTGAAGGCGACGCCGCTCATGATGCCGCCCGCATGGCACTCGTAGTTGGTGGCGCTGCGGAATTCGTTCTTCTTGAAATAGCTGACGATGTCGATGACCGCATTGGCGCCGCGGTCCTTCGCGCCCTCCTGCAGGGCCTTCAGCGCCGACAGCGCGACCCAGCGGCAGGATTCGGCATCGGACTTGCCCACGCCGTTGGTCTTCTTGTTGGTCACGTCCTCACCAAAGCGGGACACCACGGTGGGCGTCTTCTGGCCGGCGAGGTAGAAGCGCACGCTGCCGTCGATACCGGCAGCCTTGGCTTCCGGCGAGTTCACCAGGTCCTGCAACGGCAGTTCCAGGCGGGTATCGGCGGCGAACGCGGGCGCGGCCAGCAGGCACAGCAGCGATGCGGTCAGGATGTGCTTCATCAGTTTCTCCATGCAGGTGGGGTAACGGTCCTCGACGCGGATGATGGCATGGATTCCGTTGCGGATCCGTGCAAGATCTCCACGCACCGGATCCTTCTTGTGAACGCGCTGGATCGGCGTCCATGTCCGCGGATCACCAGCGTTTGAAGATGATCGAGGTATTGATGCCGCCAAAGGCGAAGTTGTTGTTCATCACGTAGTCGGTCTGCAGCTCCCTACCCTCACCCGTAATGTAGTCCAGGTCTGCGCAGCGCGGATCGCGCGACTCCAGGTTCAGCGTGGGGGCGAACCAGCCCTCGCGCATCATCTGCAGCGTGATCCACGCCTCGTAAGCCCCGCACGCCCCCAGCGTGTGGCCCACGTAGCTCTTCAGCGAACTGATCGGCATGCGATTGCCGAACACCGCCGCGGTGGCGGTCGTCTCGGCGATGTCGCCGTGGTCGGTGGCCGTGCCGTGCGCGTTGACGTAGCCGATCACGTCCGGCGACAGATCTGCATCCTCCAGCGCGAGGCGCATCGCCTGCGCCATCGTGTCCGCGCTGGGCTGGGTGACGTGCTGGCCGTCGCTGTTGGTGCCGTAGCCGACGATCTCGCCGAGAATGGTCGCGCCACGTGCGAGCGCATGCTCCAGTTCCTCGAGCACCAGCGTGCAGGCGCCTTCGCCCAGCACCAGACCGTCGCGATTCGCATCGAACGGGCGCGGCGTGCTCTCCGGCTCGTGGTTGCGCACGCTGGTGGCGAACAGCGTGTCGAACACCGCTGCTGCCGTGGCATCCAGTTGCTCGGCGCCGCCGGCGATCATCGCCACCTGCTTGCCGTTGCGGATCGCCTCATAGGCTGAGCCGACGCCTTGGCTGCCCGACGTGCAGGCGCTGGACGTCGTGTAGACGCGTCCGGTCAGGCCGAAGAAGACGCCGATGTTCACCGGCGCGGTGTGGCTCATCATCTTCAGATACGTGGTGGCATTAATGCCTTCGGTCGTGTACGCGTTGAGCATGCGGCCGAAGTCGCCGATCGCCTCGTGGCTGCCGGCCGACGACCCGTACGACACACCGACCTTGCCGCTCTTCAGCACCGGATGGCCGAGCAGTCCGGCCTGTTCCAACGCAAGCTCAGTGGCGCGTACCGCCATCACCGCCACGCGGCCCATGCTGCGCGTGGTCTTGCGGTTGTAATGCGCCGGCAGCTCGAATGGTTCGGCAGGCGCGGCCAGGCGCGTGTTCAAGCCTTCGTACTTGTCCCAGTCTTCCATGTGGCGCACGGCATTGCGGCACTCGCGCAGGCGCAGATGCACGCTGTCCCAGTCGTGTCCCAGCGGGCTGATCGTGCCCGCGCCGGTGACCACCACGCGTCGATCGATGCGACTCATCCGACCAGCCCCCCGTTCACCGAGATCACCTGGCGGGTGACGTACGACGCCTGCGGCGACATCAGGAAAGCCACCACCGCGGCGACTTCCTCGGGTTTGCCCACGCGTTTCATCGGGATCATCTTGAGCGCCTCGTCCACGACTTCGCCGCTGACCATCTCGGTATCGATCAGGCCGGGCGCCACGCAATTGACGGTAATCTCGCGGCTGGCCAGTTCCAGCGCCAGCGCCTTGGTCGCGCCGATGATGCCGGCTTTGGCTGCGCTGTAATTGACCTGCCCGCGATTGCCGACCAGGCCCGACACCGACGACAGCGTGACGATGCGGCCTGGCTTGCGCCGGCGTACCAGCGGCATCACCAACGGATTGAGGACGTTGTAGAAACCATCGAGGTTGGTATCCAGCACCGCGTCCCAGTCCTCGCCGCTCATCGCGGGAAAGGCGGTATCGCGTGCGATGCCGGCGTTGCAGACCACACCATAGTAGGCGCCGTGCTCGGCGACGTCGGCCTCCAGCGCCTGCGCGGCGGCCGCACGGTCGGCGATGTCGAACGCCAGCACGCGGGCTTCGCGCCCGAACGCGCGCGCCTGCGCGGCGACGGCTTCGGCTTCCTCCATCCGGCTGCGGCAATGCACGACCACATCGAATCCGTCCTGCGCCAGCCGCAGCGCGATCGCGCGGCCGATGCCCCGGCTCCCCCCGGTGACCAGGACCGTTGTCTCTCCCCTCATTACTGCACACTCTCCAGATAGGCCATCGCGTCCGGTGGTTCGAACACCGAGACGTTGGCGGTTGCCAGTTCTTCGCCGCCCCCCAGGATCCGGCAGCTGAACATTCCCAGCCCATTGTCGCCCAGCAGCTCGCGCCGCGCCTCCACCCGAAGTAATGCCCCGGCCCGGAACCAGGTCACCCGACTCTCGTAGCGGCGCGTCCCCAGCAGGAAACCGATCGAAGGTTCGCGGCCGGCACGGCGCGCATGGCAACCGGCCCAGGCGGCGATGGCCTGAGCCATGTACTCCACGCCTACCCAGGCGGGCACGCCGTCGTCGTGGCTGAACGGCCCTTCTTCCGGTACGCGCAGCTCGACGGTCACCGTGTCCTCGTCCCAGGCCACCAGCCGGTCGACCAGCCGCATGGTCCCGCGATGCGGCACCACGCGCTCGATGTCGTACAGCACGTCCATCCTCATTCCCCCCCGAACACCAGCACCGCGTTGCTGCCCCCGAAGGCGAACGACTGGCTCAACACGTACTTCAGCGGACCCGATGCGCGTTCACCCGGCGCGACGAACGCCAGGGGCGGCAGGTCCGCTTCCTGCGCGCCATCCCACCAGTGCGGCGGCAGGCGATGGCCCGGATTGTCCACCATCGCCAGCCAGCACAGGCCGGCTTCGATCGCGCCGGCTGCGCCCAGCGTGTGCCCTGTCAACGGTTTGGTGGAACTGACCGGCACGCGCGTGCCGAACGCTGCCGCGACCGCGCGGCTTTCCATCGCGTCGTTCTGCGGCGTGGCGGTGCCGTGCAGGTTCACGTAGTCGATCTGTTCCGCTTCCAGCCCCGCGCGCGCCAGCGCCTGCGCGATGGCCGCGATGGCACCATGGCCTTCCGGTGCGGGTGCGGAAATGTGGTGCGCATCGGAGGTTTCGCCCCACCCCGCCAGCCGCACGGGACCCGGCTCACGCGTCATCAGGAACAGCGCCGCACCCTCGCCGATATTGATGCCGTGGCGATGTTGCGAAAACGGATTGCAGCGCTCAGCCGAGACCGATTCCAGCGCCATGAAGCCGCGCACGGTGAATTCGCACAGCGAATCCGCGCCGCCGGCGATCACCGCATCCACCACCCCGGTGCGCAGCAGGCGCGCGGCCGAGGCCATCGCCTTGGCGCTGGAGGAACACGCGGTGGACAGCGTCCACGCCGGCCCGCGCGCACCGGCTTCGGCAGCCAGGAAGCGCGATGGCGCGCCGATTTCCTGTTGCACGTAGTGGAACCCGGCGGGCCATTCGCCCTGCTGGCGCCAGTGCGCCATCGCCTTTTCCGCTTCGCCGATGCCGGAGGTACTGGTGCCCACGACCACGGCCACGCGGGTCGATCCGTAGCGCTCGATCGCCTGCTGTACCCGATCATGGATTTGCAGGTACGCCGCACGCAGCAGCGCGTTGTTGCGGCCACGCAACTGAACGGGATGATGGTCGAGCGAAGGCAGCGCTGCCGCGACCCTACCCAGCGCCAGGCGATGCCCCGCGATCAGCGTGTCGTCCAGGGCCACGCCCGCGGGTGCGTCGTCGCGGAACAGCGCCTCGCGCACGGCCGACGTGTCTGCGCCCAACGCACACACGATGCCGAGGTCATTCAGGAAGATGGAATCGCCGTTCAAGGAAGCACGTCTCCGCCGGCCACCGATTCGATCGTCAGATCATAGCCATCGGCCAGATTGCGAACCTGCAGCGTGGTCGCATTCACGCGTTCACGCGCCAGCCAGACACGTCCTTCATGGCTGAGCTCACGCGTCTGGCCGCGCTCGGCGAGCGTCCAGCCGGCCGGCAGCGCGGCGCGGACGGCGTCGGCCGGCCACAGGCTGAACTGCACGTCGTCCAGCACGCGCTCGCTGCGCACCGCCGCCGGCAGCCAGGCCGCGCGCTGCTCGGACAGCTGCACGCCATCCCACTGCAGGGTCACGCCAGTGCGGCCCATCGCCTGCACCGCGAGCCGGACCGCCTGCGCATCGACCTCCAGCAACGCATCGAGTTCGCGCACGTGCGACCCGAAGCGGAAGACCAGGCGCTGCTGCACGGCCAAGTCCTGCCCCAACGCTGCTGGCGCCAGCCGCAACGGCGGCAACACGATGCCAGGCGGTCGTGGGGCCTGCGACGCGCAGGCCGTCAGCAGGATGACCAGCAGCAGGGCGATCAGCCGCTGCACAACTGCTCCAGCACCTGCAGGCGGCGCTGCGTCTCGGCAACGTAGGGGTTCTTCTTGTCCCAGGCGTAGCCGGCGAGGATCGAGCAGATCATCCGGCGGATGTCGGGCTGCGGATCGGGGTGGAAGATGATCTTCTGGAAGCCACCGGCATACCACGACTCCACGAAACGGCGGAACGTCTGCACGCCGCCGCGCAGCGGCTCGGCGAACTCCGCTTCCCAATCCACCGTCTCGCCCGCGTAGTGGCGGCGTAGGCATTCGCTGGCCAGCTGCGCGGACTTGAACGCGATGGTGACGCCGGACGAGAACACCGGGTCGAGGAACTCGCCTGCATTACCGAGCAGCGCATAGCCCGGACCCCATAACGAGCGCACGTTCGCGGAATAGCCGGTGATCTGTCGCACCGGCAACACGGCCCACTCGGCGTTCTTCAGCAGCCGCGTCAGGTTCGGGTCTTCGCCGACGATGGCCTGCAAGCGCTCCAGTTCGGTGCCCGTATAGCGATCAAGGAACGACTGCTCTGCTACGACGCCCAGCGAACAGCAGCCGTTGGAGAACGGGATCGTCCAGTACCAGACATCCACGTGTTCGGGGTGCGTGGTGATCAGGATCTTGTTGCGGTCGAAACCGGCACCGACCGGGATGTGGTCGCGCACATGGGTGAAGATCGCACCGCGCACCGGGAAGTTGGACGGCGACTCGAGCTTGAGCAACCGCGGCAGCAGGCGCCCGAAGCCGCTCGCATCGAGCATGAAATCGGCTTCGATGACGTACGTCTCGCCATCGGGCGAGCGCACGGTGACACGCGGTGTCTCGCCCGGTTCGGCGGACAGCACTTCGTGGCGGTAGCGCACCTCGGCACCCATGCGCTCGGCGCCCTTCGCCAGCACGTGGTCGAAGTCCGCGCGCTGGACCTGGTAGGTCGTGCCCCACCCCGCCGAGAACTTGTCGCGGAAATCGAATTCGGTGGTGCGTTCGCCGCGCACGAAGGCCGCGCCGTTCTTGTACTGGAACCCGGCTTCGACCACGTCCTGCAGCAGTCCGGCGGCCTGGATGTATTCCATGCTCTGCGGCAGCAGGCTTTCGCCGATGGAGAAGCGCGGGAACTGTTCGCGTTCGACGATCAGCACCTTGCGGCCCTGCTGGCGCAGCATCGCCGCTGCGACCGAGCCCGCGGGGCCGGCGCCGATGATCAGGATTTCAGTGCGTTCCGTCTTCATGCTGCGGTGTTTCCGTTCGTGGGGGGATGATCCGGCGGAGGCCGGAACAAGGGCGACAGCAGCCAGACCAGGCCGATGCCGAACAACAGGGTCAGGCCGAAGGCACGCAACGCAGGCGTCGCCGACAGGCCCAGCAGACCGAATGACAGCCACGTGCTGGCCGCGCCGACGCAGACCGCCAGCCAGGCGCTGGCATCGCCGCGGTGCTCGACCAGGAAAATGCCGTAGTCGATACCCATGCCGAGCAACAGCATCAACGCGAGCACGTTGAACAATTGGAGCGGCTGTCCCAGCCACCCCAGCAGCGCGACGGTCAACACGCCCGCCAGCAGCGTCGGCGTGATCACCCGCCACGCCTGCCAGCGGTAGCGGACGGCGAGCACACCGAACACGACGACCACGCCCGCCAGCAGCAGGCCCGTCATCATGCGGCGGTAGTGCTGCAGCAGGCGCGAGATATCCGCGGTGCGGTCGACCCAGCGCACGCCTTCGACGCCGTCGGCCTTGGCCGCGAACGTGGCGAGCGCGTCCGGGCGCGACAGGTCGTTGACCATCACCACCGAGGCCACGCCCTGCCCCACCTGACCCAGCCAGAGATGGCGCACGGGCAAGGCCGCCGGCGATGCGAGGAACGTATCGAGGGCGAGGGAACGCGGCGCGAACTCGCCCCGCGCCAGCGTCTCGCCCGTGGCGGCCGACAAGCGCGCCAACACCTCGTGTTCGACGCGAGCGGTCAGCGCGGCATCCTCATTCTGCCGACGCTGCGACGGCAGCCAATCGCTGAGCGCCCGGTGTCCGCCCACCAGCCCTTTCGCTTCCGCTTCACGGAGGCGCGCCACCAGCTGTTCTTCGCGCTGCAGCACCTGCTCGGCATCGCGACCCTGCACCAGATAGAACTGCGCCGGGCTCGGCATGCCGAGCAGACGTCCCACATCGCGCTGCTGCGCGATCAGTTCTGGCGGCGACGACTGCAGGCTGCGCAGGTCGTCATTGCAGCGCACCTGGATCAATCCGGGCACCGCGATAAGCAGCACCACGGCAACGAGCACCAGCCCGCCGCGACGGGTGGCCAATCGCGGCCAGCCGGCGAGCGTGCCGCCCAGCCAGCGCGAGAACGCCGTCGCCCGGACCTCGCCGCCATCGAGCCAGGGGAACGCGAAGATCACCGTGAAGAAGGCCGCCGTCAGACCGACCACCGAGAACAGCGCCATCTGCCGCAGCCCCGGGAACGGCGCGAGGCCCAGCGCGAGATAGGCCATCGCGCTGGTCAGCAGCGCCAGCCACAGCCCGGGCAACAAGTGGCGCAGCAGCGACCAGCGGCGCGCCTTCGGTTCGCCCTGCCGCGAAGCGAACCAGTGGATGCCGTAGTCCTCCGCCACGCCCACCAGGCTCGCACCGAAGATCAGCGTCAGCAGGTGGACCTTGCCGAACACGAGCACGGTGACCGTCAGTGCCACCGCGCAACCCACCAGCAACGACAGCGCGACCAGCAACAACGGCCGCAACGAACGGAACGCCAGCCACACCAGCAACAAGACGGCTGCGAGCGAACCCCAGCCGATGGTGTTGACCTCGCGGTTGGCCTGCACCGCCGCGGATTCCGCATGCAACGGAACGCCCGCCTTTAACACCTGCAGGCCTGGCGCCGCAGCGGCGGCCGCGGCAGACGCGCCATCGAGCAGATCCTGCAAGCGGCGTTCGCCATCCAGCTTGAAGGCGGAATCGCGCAGGGTGAACTGCAGCACCGCCCAATGACGGTCTTCGGCCCGCAGCAGGCCATCGCCATCCAGCGCCATCCCGGACGCAGCTGCCTGCGCCTGCCACCATTGCGGCCACAAGCCGAGCGGATCGCTGCGCCATTCGGTCAGACGCGGTGCGCCCATCGGCCCGTACAGCGCAGCCAAGGCAGATTCCGCAAGAGCCTCAACCGGCGTCTGCTCGAGATGGTGGCGCTGTGCCGCCGTAAGAAGGCGATCACGATGCGGCGCGAGCACGTCGCGCGCCTGGGCGAACCAGTCTTCCGGCGAGCGCTCCACCACCAACAGGTCCACTCCACGCCGCGTGGATGCCTGGACGAAGGTTTCGAATGCGGCGCGGGCACGCAGCACCGCTTCCGCGTCCTCCGTCCCGAGCATCACGACGACGTCGCGCGAACTATTGCCGGCGATACGGCGCGTCGCATCGCCCACCGCGGGATCGCCTGCATCCTGCGGCAGCAGGGCCAGGATGTCGCTGTCGATGCGCGGCGACTGCCAGAAGTCCCACTGGTGCCAGGCCACGCCGACCAGCGCCAGCAGCCACGCCAACGCCAGCCAGCGCCAGCCGCGCAGCCTGCGGTCCGCTGCCTGCGCTACCTGCGGCTCAGTCAAACCGGGCCGCCTCGTCGCGCGTCAGTGTCGCCGGCGTCTCGGTCATGCCGTCGAAGCGCAGCCGGGTGACATCGCCGTTGGCCTCGCGAAGTTCCACCTCGCGCACATAGCGATCACCCGCCAGACGCACCGACGTGAACGCCTGCGCCAGCTGGCGCGAACGCGGCGACAGCGTCATCCGCCAAGCCTTCCCTTCGGCCGGTTCGCCCTTCACGTCGAACGTGGTGGTCAGTGCTTTCATATCGCCGCTCATCAACGCGAACATCATCGCGTTCACGGTGCGCAGCCCGGGCTGTTGGCGCCCATCCACTTCCACCCGCGAAGTCCCATCGCGCTGGCGGCTGACGATACGGTCGCGGGTGATGACGATCTCGGACGGAAACGGCGCGACCGTCGTCCAGATGACCCCCTTCTCGCGTGCCAGCACGAAGCGACCATTGGAGCGCAGCGGATTGCGGAAACCCGCGACCTGCTTTTCCTGCGAGAAATTTCCGCGCAGCAGCGGCACCTGCGCGACCTGCGTGCGCACCTGCGCCAGCGGATCGGCCGTGGCAGCAGAACTTGCTACCGGCACGGACGCCGCAGAAAGCAGCAGCAGGACGGGGAGCAGCATGCGATGCAATGTCATGGCGCGGGCACTCCCAGGCGTTCCCACAGGACGGGCGGGCACTGATACAGCATCTCGCCTGAAGCCGCGTCGACCGCAACCTGCAGCGTATGCGCACGGGTCAGGACCTCGCCGGTGGCCGCATCGCGGATCTCGTACTCCATCTTCAGCCGGTTCTCCCACTCCGTCACCCGCGCCGACACGCGCAGCGGCTGCGCATAGCGCAACGGCCGGATGTACTTCACCCGCGTATCGACGATGGGCCACATGTAGCCCGAAGCCTGCATCTGCGGGTAGTCGTAATCGAAGCGCTGCAGCAACGCGCACCGGGCGATCTCCAGGTACTTGAAGTAGTGCCCGTGCCAGACCACCTGCATGGCGTCGCAATCATGGAACGCCGGGGCCAGCGCCACCTCGATGCGCAGGTCCTCGCGAGGCTCAACCGCCATAGACGTTCCAGCGCGCTTCACGGATGTCGACCAGCAACCGTCGCAGCTCGCCGTCCAGGGCGCGATCCTCTTCGACCAGGGCGATCCGTGCGCAAAGATCTTCGTACATCGCCGCCGGGGCCTCGCCCAGGGTCGACTGCAAGCCGACGCGCTGGCGCAGGCCGACGGCCTGGCGCGCGGCGATCAGCATGGCCGCGATCACCTGTTCGGTCAGTTCGAGCACGCGCAGGCAGTCGCGTGCGGCGATCGTGCCCATGCTGACCTTGTCCTGGTTGTGGCACTCAGTGGAGCGCGAGAATACCGAGGCCGGCATCGTCAGCTTCAGCGCTTCCGCCGTCCAGGCCGACACGCTGATTTGCAGCGCCTTCAAGCCGTGGTTGATCGCCGCACGTGGCCCGGTGGCACCGGACAGGTTGGCCGGCAGACCATGGTTGTAACGGGCATCGACGATCAGCGCCAACGACAATCCGCTGATC
>Ga0247823_10002664_pt1 | contig 14645 bp, 8 predicted proteins | sample 13C_PalmiticAcid_2_FD_192426 | JGI IMG/M metagenome (GOLD analysis project Ga0247823, IMG submission 192426) | Soil microbial communities from agricultural site in Penn Yan, New York, United States - 13C_PalmiticAcid_Day30 | ecosystem: Environmental > Terrestrial > Soil > Agricultural land...
TGGGCGCGAACTGGCAGAACGCGAACGCGTTCCGGTTCGAGGACAAGAAGGGCGAAGAGCAGGTCTGGCTGCACGCGGAGAAGAACCAGGACATCGAGGTCGAGAACGACGAGACGCACTGGGTCGGGCATGACCGGACCAAGACGATCGACCACGACGAGACGGTGCACGTGAAGCACGACCGCACCGAGACGGTCGATCACAACGAGACGATCACGGTGCACAACGACCGCACCGAGACCGTGGACGGCTACGAGACCATCACGATCCACAAGGACCGTACCGAGACCGTCGACGGCCACGAGACGATCACGATTCACAAGAACCGCACCGAGACCGTCGACCAGAACGAGACGATCACGGTGCATCAGAACCGTACCGAGGACGTCGGCAAGAACGAGAAGGTCAGCATCGGCAAGAACCGCACGGTCAACATCGGCCAGAACAAGAGCGAGACCATCGGCATGGGCTCCATGCTCAACGTCGGTCTGGCCCAGGTCACCAACATCGGCGGCGCCTACGCGCTGAACGTCGGCGCGGGCTGGATGAGCAACGTCGGCCTCATGCACATGCACAACGTCGGCGTGAAGCTCGCGGTGACGGTCGGCAAGACGGTGAGCTTCAGCGCCGGCAACACGGCGACCTACGAGGCCGGCGACAAGCTGTCGCTGATCTGCGGCGACGCGATGATCGTGCTGGAGAAGAACGGCACGGTCACGATCAGCGGCAACAAGATCAAGGTCATCGGCGAGAAGCACGTCGACGTGAACGGCAAACTGATCGACATCAACTGACCATGGCGGAGCTGATCAATCACACGGCATTCCCGGCTCTGCTCTACGACGCACTCGATCAGCACGATGCCGGCTTCAGCGTACTCGCCGCCCATCTGAGCTACGACCTCGTCATCCGTCCCGAGGACGGCGCGGCGACCCTGCGCTTCTGCGCGGAGCAGGCACCGCTATGCATGGCCGACGAGCACTACGGCGAACCGGACCGCACGAGCACGCGGCTGGAAAGCGACGTCGTGCCGTACAAGCCGCGCCTCGACGTCGTCGTCAACGGCACCGCGCATGCGCCCGGCGATCAGCCGGCGGCGGCGTTCGGCGCGGCCATCCGCATCTACGAGCGCACGCGCAGCGTGCTGGTCTGCGGTCCGCGCGACTGGAAACGCGGCGTGACCGGCTGGGATCTGACCGAACCCGCGCCGATCACGGTGCTGCCGCTGCGCTACGAATACGCGAGCGGCGGCCTGCATCACATCGAGGACCGCGACTATGCCGCGGCCGCGAACGTGGTCGGCATGGGCTGGTATCCGGTCGAATTCCTGCGCCAGTTCCGCGGCGACCGCCTGCCGGCGCCGCAGATCGAATCCTACGAACACCGTCTGCGCGGACTCGGCGATGAACTGCCGGCGGCCGGCTTCGGCTTCATCGGCCGCGGCTGGCGCGGCCGCATCGAATACGCCGGCACGGCGGATGCGGCCTGGCAGGCCGAACGCCATCCGCTGCTGCCGCGCGACTTCCGCATGGACTTCTGGAACGGCGCGCCGCCGGAACAGCAGTTTGCGCATCCCCAGCCCCTGAGCAGCGTGCCGATCGCGACGCAGAACCTCGTTGCCGCGCGCGACGTGCCGGGCCAGGGCGTGCACTTCACGGTGCCGGTCGAGAGCGTGTTCGCGCTGATCGGCCTGGAACGTGGCATCGGCCTGACGCGCGATCTGATCCTCGACACCATCGTCGTCGACATGGACGCGCTCAAGGTCTTCTGCACCTACCGCGTGGCGCTGGCCGAAGAGCTGGACATTGCCGAGGTGCAGCTGCGCTACATCGCCGCGGACGAGCGCGAGGCGCAGCGCGAGAAGGCCGCACGCATGAATCCCGATCCGGCCGTGCGCGAGTTCGTGCCGCTGCCGCCCAGCCTCATGACGAAACCTGCCGGACAGGCCGCCCATGGCTAGCAATCTCGCTGCGCGCAAAGACGGCAAATGGCGCATCGTGTTCCTGACGCCGGACTTCTGCTTCACGCCGGGCTCGCCGTCGCCGGTGCCGTACCCGGTGACCTCCGATCTCGGCAACGCCAAGAACGTCGTGACCTCGGTGCGCCTGAACCGCAAACCCGCGTTCGTGTTCGACGCGAGCAACGCGCCGCGCACGATCGGCGACCAGGCCGGCACGAACAAGGGCGTGGTCAGCCATACGGTCGGCGCCGACTGCTGGGCCATGACCCATTCGCCGGACACGCGCATCGGCCAGCGCTGGGTCGTGCGCAACGGCGAAATGTTCTACATGAACGGCAATTTCGGCAAGCCGCCGGGCAAGGACCTGACCAAGAAGGAGCGCTGGGAAGAACGCAAGCGCCTCATCGAGCAGGGCAAGCAGAGCTCCGATCCGAAAGTGCGCGCGGCCGCCGAGCGGCTGGAGCGCAACAACGTCGGCGTGGAGAAGGCCAAGCTCGCGCAGGACATCTACAACCCCGACAAGGGGCCGCCGGAAGGCTGGAAGAACATCAGCAACGATCCGGAGGCGCTGGCCAAGTACGGCCTCAAGCCCGAGGACATGCGCATCGACGGCACGCCGAGTTTCCGCGCCGGCGTGTATGAGCCGGATCCGGCCGTGTTCGGCAACGACATGAAGCCGTCGGTCGTGTTCCAGGGCACCAATCCGTCGAGCATGACGGACTGGAAGAACAACTTCGCCCAGGGTCTCAACATGAATTCGCCGTACTACGAGCGTGCCGTCGGCATCGGCAACGCGGTCGGCAATTCGGGCGCGTCGGTGGACATCGTCGGTCATTCGCTCGGCGGCGGCATGGCCTCGGCCGCGTCGCGCGCGAGCGGTGCGCCGGGCTGGACCTTCAATTCCGCCGGCCTCAATCCGAACACGGTCACGCGCTACGGCGGCACGAACCATGTGCCGGCCAGCGAGAACATCACCGGCTATCAGGTCGCCGGCGAAGTGCTGACCGGACTGCAGGAACAGGGCGTGCTCGGCACGCTCGCGGCGGCCGGCGTCGGCGCGCTGTTCGGCGGCATAGGCGGCGCTGTCATCGGCGGCCTGATCAAGATGGGCGTCAGCGCGATGATGCCGAACGCGGTCGGCAACATGTTCCCGCTCGAAGGGCACGGCAATCCGGTCGCGCGGCACGGCATGGATCAGGTCATCGACGGGATCGAGAAACAAAAGGACGAGGATCAGGCCATCATCCGCGGCGCCGGCGGGGGCTAGCGATGCGGCGCTGGTCCGTCGTGTGGCGACATTGGTGTTTGGCAGTGGCGGCGCTCGCGTCGTCGTGGACTTCGGAAAGTGCAGGCATGAAAACCCCAGCGGCAGAACAATTCTTCAGCGGCCCCACGCTCATGCTGGCCCAGGCGATCGAACGCGGCGACGCGGCCGAGGTGGATGCGCTCGCGCGTACGGTCGATCTGAACCGGCCCGGCGCCGACGACATGACGGTGCTGTTCTTCGCCCTGCAGAAAGCCTTCGGCGAAAAGCCGGCGCAGCTGCAGATCATCACGCAGCTGGTCAAGGCCGGCGCCGATCCGCGGCGCCGTGTCGAGGACGTCGGCAGCGTGCTCGGCGTCTCGCTGCAGGCGGCCAGCCCGCTCTACGTCAAGGCACTGCTCGACGGCGGTCTGAGTCCCGACACGGTCGAAGGCAGCACGCCGATCCTCTTCAACGCGACGCGCGAGGCGACGTTCGGCACCCTGAAGCTGCTCGTGGAGCGCGGCGCCGACGTCAACAAGCGCGACTCGCTCGGCAACACCGCGCTGATGCAGGGGCTGACGACGATGCAGCTCGACCAGGTCGACTATCTGCTCGATCACGGCGCCAGGCCGGATTTCGTCAACATCAACGGCGTGTCGTTCGCCAATCAGCTGCAGTTCCAGATCGGCCGCCAGCAGGAAGGTTCGCCGGCCCAGCGCAAGATGCTGGAGCTGCGCGACCGCATCGTCGCTTTGGGCGTGGCCTGGCCGCCGGCCTCGCGCGAGACCGAGCAGGAACGCATGCGCGCCCGCGGCCAGGAGCCGGGCAAGCCGCTGAAGGTGAACTGACCGAAGACAGACGACTGATACAGGGAGAGTGTTCGTGGCCTGCACAGGCAGGCGGCCGGGGGGCACCGACACGCAACGAAGTTATCTTCTGAGCGGAAGCGATCATGGCCGTAGGGAACACGATAGGGAAACTGACCAACGAACCGGTGCTGCCGCAAAGCACGCCGTCGGGCAGCGCCAATCCGCCCGAAAAGAAAAGCTGGTGGAGCAAGTGGGGGGACGTCGTCCACACCGGTCTGGACATCCTCGGTGCGGTGCCCGTGGTCGGCATCGTCGCCGACGGCGCGAACGCGGCGATCTATGCGGCCGAAGGCGACTACGTCAACGCGGCGATTTCCGGCGCATCGGCGGCGGCGAATCTGATTCCGGGCGGCGGTGCGGCGATGAAGGCCGGCAAGGCGGCCGTCGCGGTCGGCAAGACCGTCGCGAAGGAAGGCGCCGAGGCGCTGGCCAAGACGGCGGCCAAGGAAGTCGCCGAGAAAGCAGCCAAGGAAGCCGCGGAAAAAGCCGCCAAGGAAGCGGCCGAAAAGGCGGCGAAGGAAGGTGCGGAGAAAGCCGCGAAGAAGGCCGGCAGCGACGCCGGCGGCGGCGTCAAAGGCAAGGGCAAGAAGAAGCCTGCCTGCAAGGCCAAGGTCTGCGTCGGCCTGCCGATCAATCCGGTGCTCGGCATCAAGTTCCTCAACGGTCCGGACGAGGTCGACTTCGATCTGCCGGCACCGCTGCCGCTGCCGTGGCAGCGCAGCTATTTCTCCGACCAGCTCGGCAACGGCTGGCTCGGTCAGGGCTGGTCGCTGCCGCTGTCGGCGCGCCTGCTGCGCCGGCATGCAGCACTGCTGCTCGTCGACGAGCAGGGTCAGGAAGTCGAGCTGCCCGAGCTCGACGAAGGCGAGAGCGACTACGACCGCTACGAAGCGACGACCCTGCGCCGCGAGGCCAACGGCCGCTATCGCCTGAGCGCCCGCGACGGCGGTCTGCACCAGATCTTCGCGCCGCTGGACCTCGATGCGGCCGATCCTCAGGGAGAGCGCTGCAGCTATCTGCCGCTGGTCGCGCTCGAGGACCGCAACGGCAATCGCGTGCGCGTCGTCTACGACGAGAGCGGCTATCCGCGGCTCGTGCAGGATTCCGCCGGCCGTCTGCTCGCGCTGCAGTTCCGCGCCGCCGAAGCGGCCGGCGCCGGCGCGCGTCTGGCCGGCGTCGCGCTGCTGCACGGCGATGCGCGCGCCGACGGCAGCTGGGCCAGCGAACAGATCGAAGCGCTGGTCCGTTACGACTACGACGCGGCCGGCGATCTCGTCGCCGTGCGCAACGCGCGCGGCGGCGTGCGCCGCGAATACCGCTACAACCAGCACATCCTGACCGGCCACGGCTGGCCCGGCGGCCTGTCGGCGAGCTACGAATACGACCGCTACGACACCCGCGGCAAGGTGCTGCTGCACACGACGAACGTCGGCCAGTCCTGGCGCTTCGAGTATCACGCGCGGCAGACCGTCGTCGTCGACGGCATCGGCCGTATCACGTGCTACGAGTTCGACGCGGACAACGACCTGACCGCCGTCGTCGACGCACGCGGCGGACGCGCGACGATCGCGCTGAACGCCTGGGGCAAGCCGGTGTCGGTCACCGATCCGGGCGGCCAGCGCACGCGCTACCAGTACGACGCCGAGGGCAATCTCGTCGGTCTCGTCGACGCGGCCGGCGCACGCACCGAGCTCGAATACGACCCGCGCTGGCAGCTGCCGGTCGCGCTGACCGATCCGGCCGGCGCCGCGACGCGGCTCGATTACGATGCGGCCGGCAACCTGATCCGGCGCACCGACGCGGGCGGCGGCGTCACGACCTACAACCACGACGAACGCGGCCTCGTCGTGCGCATCGTCGATGCGCTGGGCGGCCGCCAGCACTTCAGCTACGACGAGGCCGGACAGGTCATTGCGCAGACGGACTGCCTCGGCGCCGTCACGCGCCGCAGCTGGGACGCCCGCGGCAATCTGCTGTCGGTCGAGCAGCCCGACGGCAGCCGCACCACCTTCGCCTACGACCCCGACGGCCGCATGACGCGCGTGACCTATCCCGACGGCGCCGCAGAGTCGTATACGTACGACGCGCTCGGCCGCCTCGTGCGCCACGTCGACGCCGAAGGCCATGCGACGAGCTGGGAGCTCGCTCCCGACGGCCTCGTGCTGTCGCGCACCGACGCGCTCGGCCATCGCCTGAGCTATCAGTACGACGCGGCGCGGCGCCTGGTCGTGCTGACCGACGAGAACGGCGCGCACTACCGCTTCGCCTACGACGCCAACGACAACGTCGTGGCCGAGCAGGGATTCGACGGCCGCGTCATCCGCTACGTGTTCGATCCTTCCGATCGCCTGATCGAGCGCCAGGAACTCGGCACGCATGCGGGCCCCGGCGTGGACCTGAGCCCCGACAACCTGCCCGAGCTGCTGCGCACACGCTATGCGCGCGATCCGGTGGGCCGCATGATCGAGAAGATCGCCGGTCGCGCGCGCGACAAGCGCAGCCTGCGCACGCAGTACGCCTACGATGCGGCCGGCCGCCTCGTGCTCGGCGTCAGTCCGGGCGGTCGTGTCGATTTCGCCTACGACGCGCTGGGCCGTCTCGTCGGCGAGACCAGTCTGAGCCAGGGCCGCACGCAGACCGTGCAGTACCGCTACGACGCGCTCGGCAACCGCGTCGAGACCGTGCTGCCCGACGGCCGCCGCGTGCAGCAGCATTACTACGGTCCCGGCCATCTGGATCGCGTCAGCCTCGACGGCAAGGTCATCAGCGAGTTCGAGCGCGACGTCCTGCAGCGCGAGACCGTGCGCAGCCAGGGCGCGCTGCGCAGCTATTTCGATTACGACGCGATGGGCCGCCGCGTCGGACAGCGCGCACGCGAGGACGGCGGCGCCGGACCCGAATTCATCGCGCGCCATTACGTCTACGACCGCAACGGCAATCTGCAGGCCAGCACCGACCACCGCTTCGGCCAGATCGCGTACCAGTACGACGCGCTGGGCCGCCTGACGCGCGCCAACGCGGAGCGCTTCGCGTTCGATCCGGCGCACAACCTCGTCGATCCGGGCGCCGCCCCGGTGCGCGGCAACCGCGTCCTGCGTTTCGAGGACAAGCGCTTCGCCTATGACACACACGGCAATCTGGTCGAAAAGCGCATCGGCGAGCACACCGTGCTGCGCTTCGCCTACGATCCCGAGCACCGGCTGGAGACGGCCGAGGTCACGCGCAACGGCCTGACCCAGCAGATCCACTACGGCTACGACGCGTTCGGCCGGCGCACCTGGAAACGCGATCGCTTCGGCCTGACCGAATTCCTCTGGGACGGCAATCGCCTGCTGCAGGAACTGCGCCGCAGCCGCTGCTTCACCTACCTCTACGAGCCGGGCAGCTTCGTGCCGCTCGCGCAGCTGGAATCGGCCGCGGCCGCGAACACGGCCGAACCCGATGCACCGGCAGCGGTGCGCTATTTCCACAATGACAACATCGGCACGCCGCGTGAAGTGAGCGAGAGCGACGGCCGCATCAGCTGGCGCGCGAGCTACCGGGCCTGGGGCAATACCGTGCAGGTCGAATATCCCGACCTGGCGCCCGCAACCGCGGCAGCGCTGCAGGCGGATCCGCAGGCCGAGCCGCTGCATCAGCCGCTGCGCTTCCAGGGCCAGTACTTCGACGCAGAGACCGGCCTGCACTACAACCGCTTCCGCTACTACGATCCCGACGTCGGCCGCTACATCAGCCAGGATCCGCTCGGTCTGGCAGGCGGCCTGAACACCTTCGCCTATGCGGCCAATCCGACCGTCTGGATGGATCCGCTGGGCCTGACCGCCGACAAGCTCGCGCGCAGCCTCGCCGCCGCGGGACGGCCGGTCGGCGCCGGGCAGACGCCGCACCACATCGTGCAGGAGAACTGCGGCAAGAACGATTACGTGCAGCACTCGCGCGACCTGCTCGGCCGCCACGACATCGACATCGACTCGGCCACCAACGGCGCGCGGCTCTGGGGCACGAGCAATTCGCAGGTGGCCAATCCCGCGCATCCGGGCCGCGCGGCTGCACGCACGACCGGCAACTACCATGCGGGCGCTCACGTGCACAGCACGATGAACGACAAGATGATCTACCGCATACTCCGCAACGCGGAAAAGAAAGGCCTCAACGTCGCGGGCATCCTGGAAGACATCGGCCAGCGGCTCGAAAGCGGGGCCTGGAAGAAAGCATTCGAGTGCTGCTGCAAATGATCGGAACCGGCAATGGCTGAACACCCCGTCGTCATGGAACTGCCCGGCGTGGCCGCGCGCATCGAGGCCGCGCTGCAGCAGTTCAGCCAGCGCCAGGCCGATCAGCCTTTCCTCAAGCGCTGCCTCGCGGTGCTGGAGCAGATCGAGGACTGGAAGTATTCGACCGGTCCGCTGTACGACCTGCCGCCGTACCAGATGCAGCTCATGGGCTTTTCCGGCGGCAAAGTGCTGAAGAAGGCGCCGGCCGGCCTGTTGCAGGCGCGCGAAGCCGGCGCGTACGCGTCGGGCTTCATCGCCGGCCAGCACGTGCTGACCGTGGACCCGGCCGAGAACCTGAAACTGTCGCCGCAGGTCACGCAGTACGACCACGAAGGCGACCTCGTGCGTGCGACGATCACGCGGCAGCCCGACCTGGCCGTGCCTGTGCTCGCGAAGCCGGCCACGCTGGTCGGCCTCGGCGAAACCTCATGGCTCGACGAGCGGCGCCGCCTCCACGTCGGCGTCGGCAGCCGCGGCGCGTTCGCGGTCTATCTCTACCGCTACGACGACGCGCAGCGGCCGCGCCACGTGCACCTGTTCTCCAAGGGGCACGTCGTGCAGTCCGACTACGAACTGCATTACGACGACGCCGGCAACCTGAGCCGCGTCACCGACGTGCTGGGCAATCCGGTCTGGCCGAAGCGCTGAGCGTTGCGTGGGCCGGGTGACGGGCTCAAATTCACTTCGGGAGTCCGCTGAATCCCGTCACAGTGCAGCGGAATCAAAGACCGAAAAGGACATGATTGGCGTCAGCTCCACCCGGGCGAGGCGCAGGCCGCATTGATTGAAGTAAACCTGGCTCCTCAATGCGCCTTGTGCGCTCAATCGAGGAATTTCCAGGTGTCCGCCCCATCGAAGCGCCGGACGACGACCGACTCCAGGAGCGCGGGTTCAAAGTTGCGCAGGTTCACTCCGTGTCGGGCGCCCGGTTTCAGCTCGATCGGTTCCCAGTGAGTGAAGATGCCGCAGGTCCTGCAGCGGTAATTCTTCAGCGTGCGATCTCCCCATACGTAACTCTCCGTGCTGTCCGGGTGGCCCTGGATCGAGACCGTGCCGAGCTCGTAGTAGGCCCAGATGCCTGCCGTACGGCGGCATAGCGAGCAGTTGCAGCTCGTCGCCGTTTCAGGCGCGCTGGGAAGGGTAAGGCGGACGGACCCGCAGTGGCAGGATCCGTGCAGCGAAATCGCAGGCTGTTCGTGGTTCACGGCGCGCCCTCGCAAGGGGTCAGGTTCGCTTCGCCATTCCGCTGAATCCCATCACAGTGCAGCGGAATCATCGATCGAACAGGGCATATGGAGGGGGCGGTCCAACCACGCAAGGCGCAGGCCGTACTGGAAGCGAATCTGGCCCCCGTTCTCCGAGGTGGATGGATAGAATCGCGATGACAACTTTCAGAGGCCCGCATGTCGATACTACCTTCCACGTCGTCACGCGCTATGCCCTCCGGAAAATCGAAATTCACGCGAACGGCAATCATCGCCTTGTTGCCACTCACGGCGAGCTTGCTGACCGGCTGCCACCGCCAGGCGCCGCTGGCGCCGGAACTGGCGGCCATCGCCTGTCCTGCCGATCGCGCGGAACATGCTTCCACGATGTTCGGCAAAGCCGAAGTCACGTTCGTTTGCGTGACGCCGGAAATCGCCGCAAAACCATCGATGCTGCGCTGCGACCCGAACAGCCGCCCCGTCTACTGCGAAGACTCGGGCATGATCACGCTCTCCCGCTTGCCGGGCGGCAAGCTGGTGCCGGGTGCGCCGAGCAACGCGCGCGAGTACCAGCCGCCGCCGGTGACCGATCCGGAAACCGACGCCGGTTCACTGTTCGAGGCCAGTTTCTACGACAAGCCGCCGGGCAAGGCCAACTATGAAGTCGGCCCAAGGCAGTATCTGCGCGATGCCGACAAGCAACGCATGCCGCCGGGGTTCACCCTCGTCAACGGACCCGTGTGCGACCGGGTCTCCACCGCGCTCAGGCACGCCAGTTGCCGGCTCGAGGCCAAGAGTGCGTCGCTGCACTGGTATATCACCATCTCCATTCCGCGCCCGATCGGAAACACGATCGACGATGAGCTCTACCAGCAAGAGATGACGCTCTGGCTGGACCTGCTGGGCAAGATGGTGACCGACCCGAAGAGCTGACGTTGCTCCGGCATTGATAAAAAGGGATAAGGAAACAAGTAGCCGAACGGGCGCAGGCGCGCCCGGCACCCCCCCAGGCCATGCACGAACCTCAAGGAATTCCGATGCAAGCGATGCAACGATTGGCGATGACGATGATTCTGGCCATGGCACCCGGCGCGTTCGTTCATGGCGCGGAGGCGGCGACGATGTCGACGCAGGAATCCACCACGGCGTTGATCGCCGGCCAGAAGCCGGCAGGCATCGAAGTGGAAAGCGTCGCAGTGGACGGAAAAAGCGTGAAGGTGACCGGCACGGGCACTTCGAACGCGCTCATTTCGACGTTCCTGCGCAACCTCGACGGCTCGGGCAACTTCGATGGCGTGGAACTCGTCTCCATCCGGGCAACCACGCGTGGCGCGAACCGCGTGGTGGAGTACCAGTTGTATCTGAAGATCAAATAGCCGCCCTCGAGAAGCCTTTCAGGGGCGGCGACAGGGAAGTCTGAAGCACAGCACGATCCCGGTGACGTTGCACCGTTATCGCCGGTAGTTCTCCTGAGAGTTCCCTCGCCGTGGCGGCAGTAGGCCGCGTACATCGGCGGTGCGCTCAGCGTCGCCTTCGCGATGGTCAGCCCAGACGACGCGGCATTGCACTGTATCGAGCGAGCGCTGGACCCCGGCCGTCGGCGACCGGCTTGGGGGAGTGGGTGTTCCCTTGCGTCAGGGATCGTGTGCGGAAGGTCATTTCTGTCCGTCGCCGTATGCATTCGTGTCTTACGAGTTGCGATCCCGGTCGGTTACCGTCGCCGGGCTGCATTCGGTGGGCAATCGCGGATCGGTGCATCGCGCGTGATCACCGACCGCTCGCGTTTGCGTAAGACGAATCGAGTCTTGTCAGGGGAAAATTCATGAGTTCGCGACATTCTTCGGACGCACGGCCTGTGCCTGCGCCATCGGCAGCGCGTGGTCCGCGCGGCAGGTTCTCGGGTTTCGTCGTCGCGGCGTTCGCTGCGCTCACGGTCATTGGCGGCCTCAGTACGCCGATGCAGCCGGCCCAGGCATCGGCCCGGCTGATCGGCTGGGAGGTCGAAGACCCTGGCGTAGGAGCTAACGGCGGGCAGACGCCCGGCGGCGGCGTGGTGCCGGAGGACAGCAATGCGCCTCTGGCCGATCTGCCGACTCACGATCCGACCGTCGGTACGATGGCCGGCGAGGCCATGGCCGAAGGCGGTGCCGCGACGTATTCGATTCCGATTACCTTGTCGCCGGGCCGCAAAGGCATGCAGCCATCGTTGTCACTGAGCTATTCCAGTCGCAGCGGCGTCGGCACGGCCGGCATGGGCTGGTCGCTGGGCGGTCTGTCATCCATCCATCGTTGTCCGCGTACGCCGGAGCAAGACGGCGAATCGCGCGCCGTGCGCGGCGATGGCTCGGATCGCCTGTGCCTGGACGGCATGCGTCTGATCCTCGTCGATCCGTCATCGCTGGCACCGGTTGCCACGCAGAGCGGCTACGGCCTGGTCAACAAGGTCTACCGCACCGAGATCGACAGCTTCGTGCGCGTAACGCAGTACGGCGCATCGTTGTCTGGCCCCGGCAGCTGCTTCACGGTCGAGACCAAGTCCGGGGTCGTGCGCCATTACGGCGGCGTTGCCACGGGCGGCGCTTGCGGCACCGATGCGGTTGTCGTTCCAGGGGGCGCGACGGCTCCGCTGTCGTGGATGCTCAAGCGCGAGATCGATCCGCTCGGCAACACGGTCACCTACACCTACGGCAACTCGGACATCATCGGCAACTACGGCGCCGGCGAAGTGCTGTTGCACGGCATCAGCTACACGGGCTACGGCGCCGACCTCGGCGACCGCTCGGTGACCCTGATCTACGAGCCGCGCCCGGACAGCGATCAGACTTCTTCCTATGTCGCCGGCGGCATCACGCGCCAGACACGGCGGCTGCTCTCCATCGGTACCTACGACGGCAGCCAGTTGGTCCGCTCGTACAACCTGAGCTATCTGACCAGCAACTACAGCGGTCGTAGTCTGCTCGACAACGTGAGCGAGTGCGGGTATGCGCCGGGCAGCAGTTCGCCGGTCTGCCATGACGCGACGAGGTTCACCTATGCCGACAGCGGCACCGTGCGCTGGCCGCACGAATTCAAGCGTCTGACGATTCCGGGATTGGCCTCGACCCAGCTCGAACAGCCTGACGCGACGCACCTGACCGAGCCGCCGATGGGACCGGTGTTCGTCGACACACCGCAGGTGGATGCCGCGCGGCCGGCCATCGTGCGCGAAGTCGGCGATTTCGACGGCGATGGCGCGCGCGAGCTCGGCATCATCGACAGCGGCAGCAGCGGTTCGACGAAACACTACCTAGCCGCATTCTCTGCCGATCGCCAATTGCGCGGACTCGTCGATGCGGATACGGGGCTCGGCGTCACGGGCGTGCTGTCGGCGGCCAGTCAGCTCGCCGACGTCAACGGCGACGGGCGCACCGACGTCATCGGCCGGCGCACGGTCGGTGGCCAGCGCAAGATCACCGTCGGCATCTGGAAGACCACGGGCGGCAGCACGAGCTGGCTGCCCAGCAACTTCAACCTCTACGATCTCACCGTATCGCTGCCGAGCGTGACGACGCAATTCCCGTCCGGTTGCGAAAGCGTGACCTTTACGGATGTAAACGGCGACGGCCGCGCCGATCTCGTGCTCGAGGTGCCCAGCGGCATGGCCTGCGGTACGTCGAGCAGTCCGTTTCCTGTCTACGAAGTGCGTATCTATCTCGGCCAGGTCGGCGCCGATCCGCTGGTGCCGACGTTCGCGGCGACGCCGAGCGTGACGAAGCCGCTGGCCAACGTCTCCGGCAGCAACGGTGTCGTGTTGCGCGAGAGCGTGACCTGGATGGATTTCGACGGTGACGGGTTGCCCGATGCACTGGTGTCGCGGCAAGCCGACACGACCGAGCAGAATCGCACGCTCAAGGTCTGGTTCGGCCGCAACGCCGGCGGCGTCTACACGCTGGGCGGGTCGGGCCAGGAGATCGGCTCCATCGCCGGGCTTGCAAGCCCCGCGCTGGGCAGCGATGAAACCCACAAGCAGGCCTATACGCAGTGGGCCGACGTCAACGGCGATGGCTTGCCGGATTGGATTGCGGCAGTCATCTCACCGAGCGATGGCCTCGGTCACTGGGCCGTCCGCCTGAACAAGGGCGGGATACTCGGCGAACGGATGATGACGAGCAGCACCCGCGGACTGGAGCGCTGCGTCAACGATCCGCGTACGAATACGACGAACAACAACTGCGGCACGCGCTGGCAGCCGGTGTTCACGGCGCTGATGCGCACGGGCGACGTGGACAGCGACGGCCGCGCCGACCTGCTCGTGCCGCGGGCGTTCGCTGCGCGGCTGTGCATACGCCGCACGGTCGCCGATCTCGCCGATCCCAGCGGCCAGAAATACGAGTACTGGTGTCCCGAGAACCCGCAGACCAGCGCGCTCGACCCGGCGCCGCCCGGCCTGATCACGAGCCAGCGCGACAAGTACTACGGCATGTATGCACCGGGCGGCAACGCGATGGACGGCAGCGAGGCCGGCCGCTTCGGCGGCGACTTCGACCCGAGCGCGTATTTCCTCGACGCGCTGCGCTTCAAGCAGACCAGCGAGACCACGTTCGAGGTCGAACAGACCGCGACCGACATCGTGCGCGGCCAGGCCAGCTTCGATCTGTATGGCGACGGGCTGGCCGATCAGATCGCCTACCTCGGCAACCCCTATGTGCCGTCGGCGACCTTGCCGAGCATCGACGCGTATGCGCTTACCGGCGCGGGCCTGGGGCCGGCGAACCTGCCCGACGGCACGCCGGTGACCGATCTGCAAACGCAGCGCCTGTCCTACGTCAGCGAGAACCTCGGCGTCGGCCGGCTGTCCTCGACGTTGGCCGCGCACGCGCCGCAGCCGGCCAGTGCGTCGGCTGCCGCCGACATGCCGCGCCTGCCCGAGCTCATGACGAGTGCGACCAATGGCCTCGGCGATACGGCGAAATGGCTGCACCTGCCGCTCGGCGCCGGGTTATCGGTGTCCGGCCTGAACGTTGCCGGCCAGCCGTTCTATAGCATCCCTTCGGACCGCTACACCGATGCGCGGCACTATTACTTCGCCTCGTCCATGCCGGTGGTCTATTC
>Ga0247823_10002665_pt1 | contig 14645 bp, 10 predicted proteins | sample 13C_PalmiticAcid_2_FD_192426 | JGI IMG/M metagenome (GOLD analysis project Ga0247823, IMG submission 192426) | Soil microbial communities from agricultural site in Penn Yan, New York, United States - 13C_PalmiticAcid_Day30 | ecosystem: Environmental > Terrestrial > Soil > Agricultural land...
ATATACCCTTGAATACCCGATTAAATGTTCGCCCTCCATACTATATGAATTTCTGAGTACTCCTGCCGGCCTGCAGGAGTGGTTTGCCGATAAGGTAGACGAAAGAGACCATGTATTTCACTTTGGCTGGAACGGCTACTTTGAGCATGCCGATGTGGTAGAATCGATGGAAAATGAATATGTGAAATACCGCTGGCACCATGCCGATGGCAGCGAGTTTTTCGAATTCCGCATAGAAGTAAGTCCTATCACCAACGAAACCATCCTGAAGGTGACCGACTTTGCGGAAAAAACAGACATTAAAGACCAGTCTCAGCTCTGGGATACGCAGATTGCCGACCTCAAGCACCGGATAGGCAGCTAGGCAACCGTTTGCACAACAACTCATTTACAGAAGTCATTCTCCTACATCGGGAGAATGACTTATTTTTATGGCTTAATCGCATTGAACTTGAAAAAGTTAGACAAGCTGTTGTTAAAGAGCTTCCTGGGCCCCTTTTTCGTAACCTTCTTCATTACACTGTTTGTACTGGTGATGCAGTTCTTCTGGAAATACGTGGACGAACTGGTGGGGAAAGGGATTGAAATACCCGTGCTGCTGCAGCTTATATTTTATATGTCGGCCACCCTGGTGCCGGTGGCGCTGCCGCTGGGCATCCTGCTGGCGTCGATCATGACGTTTGGCAACCTGGGCGAAACCTATGAGCTGGTAGCCCTCAAATCGGCAGGTATCTCCCTGAACCGCTTCATGCGCCCCATCTTCAGCTTCATCCTGGTGATTTCGGCTTTTGCTTTTTACTTCAACAACTGGGTGATACCCGTAGCCAATATCAAAGCCTTCAGCCTGCTGCACGATCTGCGGCAGATGAAACCCACTTTCAGCCTGCGCGAGGGCGTGTTTTTTGGCGAGCTGACCGGGTATACCATCCGGGTAGAGCGCAAGGACAAAGACGGACAAGGCATTCACGGTGTTATGATCTATGACCATACCCGTGGCCGTGGCAACGATCGCGTGATCCTGGCCAAAGACGGCAAAATGTACACTACGCCCGATAAAAAAGCCATTGTATTTGAACTGGAAAAAGGCTGGCAGTACGAAGAGAAAGAACCCCAGGGCATCGACAAGCGCGAACAGGTGCGGATGTATTTCGATTACTGGAAAAGGGTAATTGATGCCTCCGAATTTGGTCTGAACCGGGTAGATGAAAAGCTGTATGAAAGCAATTACGGTATGATGAATGTGCAGCAGCTGAACCACCAGATCGATACCATCCGTCTGCGGATGAAAGGACTACCCGAAAAAGTGAGCGATTTCATCAAGCCGGAATACACCTTTATTTCCTGGAAGGGCGATAGTGCCTGGAAAGCCCTGCCCCCGGCCCGTAAATATGATACTGATTTTTATGCCCGCATCCCCGACAGCACCAAAACGTATGTGCTGACCGGTGCCGAAAACAGCATCCGCAACTCGAAAACCCTGCTCAACATAGCCGCCAGCGACGAAAAACTGACCCAGCAAAACCTGGTACTGCACCAGGTGGAGTGGCACCGCAAGTTTGCCCTCAGCTTTGCCTGTATCGTATTGTTCCTGATTGGTGCGCCACTGGGGGCTATTATCCGCAAAGGCGGGCTGGGCCTGCCGCTCGTGTTTGCAGTAGCATTTTTCGTGGTGTATTATGTAGCCTCCATGATTGGCGAAAAAATGGCCAAACAGGAAGCGCTGGACCCTTTCAGCGGTATGTGGCTGTCGACTTTTGTGCTGTTGCCCATTGCGGTGTTCCTCGTGAACCGGGCCCGTACCGATGCCGCCATTATGAACAAGGACTGGTATGTGAAATTCTTCAACAAGATCAAGAAGCGTTTCACAAAAGAATTGCCTAAATAATTGCAAGGCAGTACCTTAGAGTAAACACAACCTAACAGCAAAACTATTCATGAACAGCATACGCACCCTACTGCGCGACAACCTGTGGTTTTTCATTCCCTTTGCCCTTTGGGTGGTGGTGGGAGCCTTGTTGTTTGCCATCTATGGTAAAGTAGCCCTGTTCATGGCGGTCAACCAATGGTATTCGCCTACGGCAGATGTCATCATGCGCTATACCACATTCATGGGCGAAGCCGGCTTTTATGTAGGCATTGGGCTGTTGTTCATGTTGCTCAGCAAGCGATTCCGCAACCGCTGGTATTTTATAGCCGCACTCAGCTGCGGCCTGCTCTCTACCCTGCCTACACAGATTCTTAAAAACATATTGAACCATCCCCGCCCCATGAAATTCTTTCCCGAGGGCGTGGTACATACCGTGGAAGGTGTGAAAATGCACCAACACCTGAGTTTCCCCTCGGGGCATACCACGGGCTCCTTCAGTCTATTTGTGTTTCTCACCCTTATATTGCCGCCCCGCTACAAATGGCTGGGCCTGCCCTTCTTTTTCCTGGCCCTGCTTTGCGGGTACTCCAGGATGTACTTAGGGCAGCACTTCTATGAGGATGTGTACGCCGGAAGCATAATTGGCACCATTTTTACGGTGTTGATCTTCCTTTTTGTGCAAAAGAGGACACCGAACCAAACTTTATACACAACATGAGACCCTATTTAATCATCATATGCGTGGCAGCGCTGCTCTTTGTTCCGTTTTTAGGTGGGGCCCACCTGTTTGACTGGGACGAGATCAATTTTGCGGAGTGCGCCCGGGAAATGATCGTGAGCGGTGATTATTTCCGCCCCATGATCGACTTTAAACCTTTCTGGGAAAAGCCCCCCATCTTCATCTGGATGCAGGTGCTGAGCATGAAAGTTTTTGGCATCAACGAGTTTGCCGCCCGTTTCCCGAATGCGATGATTGGTATTGCCACGCTGTGTTCGTTTTTTGCGATCGGTAAGCGATTGGTCAACGAAAAATTTGCCTGGGTTTGGGTGATCCTTTACACCGCTTCCTGGCTGCCTCATTTCTATTTCAAGTCGGGCATCATCGATCCCAGCTTCAACCTTTTTATTTACCTGGCTATTTACTTTGCCTTCAACGTATCGCATACCACTAAAAAATGGCTCTGTGCTATTCTTGCGGGTGTTTTTGTAGGCCTGGCGGTGCTCACCAAGGGACCGGTGGCTATTGCCGTGTGTATCCTCACGCTGGTGGTGTTCTGCATTGTGCGCAAAACCCTGCTGCCCTTTGCTCCTAAATACTTCTTTGCGCTGCTGTTTTCGGGCATATTTACCACCCTGCTGTGGTTTGGCGCCGAGATCATGGCGCATGGCTGGTGGTTTGTGAACGAGTTTGTGACCTACCAGATCCGCCTGTTCCGCACCGAAGATGCCGGTCATGGCGGTCCGTTCTTCTACCATTTTATTGTACTGCTGCTGGGCTGTTTCCCAGCGTCGATATTCCTGTTTACCTACCTCAAAAAATCGGCTCCGCTGTTCCAGGACGACCGGCTCAAGACCTCGGCCAAGAACTTCCGTACCTGGAACTGGATTCTTTTCTGGGTGGTTCTGCTGCTGTTTTCGATTGTAAAAACGAAGATCGTACACTATTCTTCGCTGTGTTATTTTCCGCTGAGTTACCTGGCCGCGCTGCCGGTGTACCAGATCATCAACCGTAAACTGGACCTCACCGGCTGGCAAAAAGCCCTGCTGCTCTTCATTGGCGGTGTGGTAGCTATTGCCATTACCCTGCTGCCCTGGGTCGGTTTGCATAAAGACATCCTGATTCCACTCATCGACGATCCTTTTGCGGTAGCCAACCTGCAGGCCGCCGTATCCTGGAGTTACTGGGAAATGAGTTTTGGTATCATTTACTTACTGGCCCTGGTAGCTGTGTACTTCCTCATCCGCGAACGTTTGTACCTGCGTGGTTTTGCAGTGCTGGCGGGCGCACAGGTGTTCATCATTTTTGTAACCGTAGCCCATTTTACGCCCAAGATCGAAGCCATTTCGCAACGGGCAGCTATCGAATACTTTGAATCCTTTGCCGGCGAAGATGTGTATGTACAGGTGCTGGGCTACAAAAGTTACGCCCACCTCTTTTACACAAAGAAAGAAGCGCCTACCAACCCCAATTATTATAACCAGGACTGGCTGATTGCCGGACAGACGGACAAGCCTGTTTATTTCATCTGCAAAATTCAGAATGCGGCTTCTACACTGGAGCAGCACCCTACTTTGATGAAGATTGGAGAGAAAAACGGCTTTGTATTCCTGAAGCGGAAATAAGATTGGGTTTGATGCCCTGCCCGGAATGCTCTAAATTAGCGTTTCAATATCCGAAAGCGCATGAGTAAGCATATTCTGAAGATTCAAGAGGCCTATTACATTACCCAGGACGTTAAACGTTTTATCCTGGACAAACCCGAAGGTTTTACTTTTATTCCCGGCCAGGCTGGTGATTTTTCGATCAACAAACCCGGATGGGAAGACCAAAAACGACCATTTACGTTTACTTCACTCAACTCATGGCCTTTCCTGGAGCTGACTGTTAAGATCTACAACCAGCGCAATGGCATGACCCATGAACTGGGCCGGACCAACTCGGGTGCCGAACTGATTATCGACGATGTGTTTGGCGCTATCCAGTACAAAGGTCCGGGTGTATTCCTGGCCGGCGGCTCGGGCATTACGCCATTCATGGCTATTCTGCGCCAGCTGCATGCTCAGAAACAACTGCACGGCAACTCCCTGATCTACTCCAACAAATACGAGGAAGACGTTATTTTCGACTCCGAACTGCGCCAGATGCTGGGCAACAGCTACCTGAACGTACTGACCCGTGAAGATGTGGTAGGCTTTGGCGAAAAACGCATCGACCGCGATTTCCTGATCGAGAACATCCGCGACTTTGGCCAGAACTTCTACGTTTGCGGCCCCGACAAGTTTGTAACCACCATGTGTGATATCCTGATAGACCTGGGCGCCGATCCGGAAGCTTTGGTTTTTGAGAAATAAGCTGTGAGCTACCAGCTTCTAGCTATAAGCTAATAGCTCACAGCTAAAAGCTAAAAAGAAAGCCCGCTTCGAATGAAGCGGGCTTTCTTTTTTTCAGGAACTACTAGAACGGCTCTTTTTCAGCCAGTTTCACAGTTCTTTCAGATACATTGTAAGGACCTTCAATGGCTTTACCATCTTTATCCACCAGTTCGAGTTTAATTTTCAGATCGCCCATCGGTGCGTTTTCGATGAAGTAAGCAGTCCAGTCGGTGAGGGTAAACTCTTTACCGTTCACAGAAGCTTTTACTTTATTGCCTTCAGGGCTCAGGGTAGTGTTTACGAGGTACCAGTCGAGCAGTACTTTCTTGGTATCATCTGCAATGTAGTTGCCTTTGGGACGGCTGTAGAACAGCATCGGCGTTTTGGGCACAGTCATTTTGGTTACGGTGCCTTTGTCATCTACAGAGAAATGGGTGAGCACATAAGCAGAAGGTGTTTTTACGGCTTCGTGGTAAGAACGGCTCAGGAAAGTGAGCAGCCAGTGTTCGCTGTTTTTAGCGAGGGTTACACTGTGTTTGGGCTCATACAGCGCTGCGTAAGGGCCGTTGTCCAGTACGAAGTGGATGTGCTGACCCTGCTTGGAGTTGTTGCAACCTTTACCGGCCGCATCGGCAGTCTGATCGCCGAGTTTGTAGTTCTGTACATCAAACTCTACGTTCACTTTTACGGAATCCGGACCAGCAGGTTCGCCTTTGATGGATTTTACAGCCAGCTTGCCATCAGGGAAAGCGGGTGAATCCTTTACCGGGTTTACGGTAATGGCGTCGTTGTTGGGGATGGTTACCGCAATGGAATCATGCCCGGGTGTGGTAGTAACAGTATCACTGCCTGTGTTCTGACACGCTGTGAAAGAAGCAGCCATGAGGATGGCAGCAGGCAGTATGATTTTTTTATTCATAAGACAGGTTTTATGGTGTGCAAGTTAATAAATCCATAAGTCGGGGCCTTTGCGGCGGGCTTAATTTCTCATTAAGCCTTGGCGCGGCCTATTTTACTTCTATCTCGTCCACAAAGATGAAGGCTTGTCCGCCGGCTCCCTGGTGCCATGCAGGCAGTTGACCATAATTATGGGCTACCACTTTGATGTAGCGGGCAAACACATTATCTCCTACAGGCTGCACCAGGTCTTTGATCTGCACGGTTTCGTCCTTATCGGCTACGCTGGTGCGTTGGGTGCCTATTTTCTTAAACTGCATATCGTCGCCAGCAGCATAAAAATCGACACTTACCGGCATCAAAATCCATGCCCGTTGGTCTTGCAGGAAACCGGTGGTGATGGAACCTACCTCGCGTGTGCGCTGCAAATCGATCACCGCTTCGAAATCCTGGCCCTGGAATCCCTGCCAGAAACCGATGCGCCAGTTGGTATTACCCCGGATGCCATCGATGAGGCCATCGGGACCACCGGCAGTGTATTGGCGGTTGTATTGCGAACGGAGGTCCACTTTCCAATCGTCATTGGGCATGCGGTTCAGCGAAGCCGATACGGGGAAGCTGCTCACTCCGTTCTTAACAGCGATGGTTTTTACCGTACAGCTCTTATCAATGCTGAACGGTGCACTGTAGCGAATGCCGTTCATACCTGGCTCTGAGCCATCCAGCGTGTAGTAGATGGTTACATTGGGCACCATGCAATCGATAGTCACCGTCATCTCCTTTTTAAAGGAACGGCCAGCCGTGCGGATCACCGGATTAGGAATAATGAGCTGGTCGAAAATACCGGTCGAAGGACCATTCACTTCCTGGCTCGCCCAATCCTGGTTGGCTTTGGCACCCATGTTAAAGGTGAGGTAACCGCCATTGGCAATAGCCTTATAATCGATATACGCTTTGTTGTACGGTTGCTTGTTGAGCAATGCACCTTGTATATAATAATTATCTGTAGTGCGGTTATTCGCCGTTACCACCCAATCCTTTTTGTTGGGGAGATGCACGGTTACTTTGGGGAAAAGCGGGGTGCCGATGGCAAACTGTGTGCTGCCGGGGCAAACAGGATACATACCCAATGCGCTCCACACATACCAGGCACTCATTTGGCCGCAGTCTTCATTACCAATCAGACCTTCGGGCAGGCTGGAATACATGCTGTCCATGATCTTGTGCACATAGTACTGGGTTTTCCAGGGCTGGTTCAGGTAAGTGTACAGGTATGTCATGTGGTGACTGGGTTCGTTGCCATGCGCATACTGGCCAATGAGACCGGTTATATCGGCCTGCTCGCGACCGCTCGTCTGGCTCGACGTGCTGAACAGTTCATCCAGGCGGGCCAGCGCTTTGGGTTTGCCGCCCATCAGCTTGATCCAGCCGTCGATATCCTGCGGTACGTAAAAACTGTACTGCCAGCTGTTGGCTTCGGTAAAATGGTTGTTCACTTCCGAAGGATCGAAAGGCGTAAACCAGCCACCGTTCCAGCGGGCACGCATGAAACCGGTTACGGGATCAAATACGTTTTTGTAAGACTGCGCCCTTTTAATGAAGGTATTGTACACATCCTTGCGGCCCAGTTTCTGCGCCATCATGGCAATGCACCAGTCGTCAAAAGCGTACTCCAGGGTTTTAGATACACTCTCGTGCTCTTCATCGGCCAGTACCACACCATTTTTGCGGTAAGAAGGCAGACCAAATTCATTCCCCATAGCTGCACTCACCATCGCATCGAGTGCCTGGTTGGGGTCAAAACCGCCCACGCCTTTTACGAATGCATCATAAATCACGGGAATAGCGTGGTTGCCAATCATGCAATTGGTTTCGTTGGCCGAGAGTTCCCATACCGGCAGGCGTTTGCCCTGTCTGTATTGCAGCAAAAACGTGTTGATGTAATCGGAACTGCGCTCTGGCTCCAGCACGTTCAGTAACGGGTGCAGACCACGGTAGGTATCCCATAGGGAGAACACCGTGTAGTAATTACCCTTGCCGGTCAGTTCGTGGGTTTGGTCGTCGCGACCTCTGTAACGGCCATCTACATCATTATATAAATTAGGCGTGAGGTATACATGGTACAATGCGGTATAAAAATTACGCATCTGCTCCAGGGTGCCCCCTTCAGCTTCGATTTTGCTCAGCTCTTTGTTCCATTTTTGGTTGGCGGCTTTGCGGAATTTCTCAAAATTCCAGTCGTTCATTTCACCGTGCAGGTTGCCGGCCGCACCGCGCTCGTCTACTCCGCTAATGGATACGATCACTTTCAACGGCGCAGAATCTGAGGCGAAACGGAAAAATGCTTTCACATTATTGCCCCGCAGCATATTGGCTTTGCGCTCCTTATCGTCGAGAAACAGTTGTTGCTCCACCACAGGTTTGGAGAAACGGATTTCAAAAAACACCTTCTGGTTGGTAGCCCAGGCTTTGGAGAAACGGTATCCGCGCAGCGTGTAGGCATCTACCATTTCAAGTTTGCTATCGAGCACCTTGTCGCGGTGTTTGAGGTCGAGCACCAGACCTTGCATGGCTTTCGCAGGATAAGTGTACTCGTGCATACCGCAACGTTCGGTCACCGTCATACGGGCCTGTACCTGTGGTTGCTTCAGGAACACTTCATAATAACCAGGCGAAGCCGATTCCTGCATGTGCGAAAACGAGGATTTGTACGCATAATCCTTCACGCCGGTTTTACGGGTAACGGGCATCAGCAGTACATCGCCATAATCGGGGCAACCGGTGCCGCTCAGGTGAGTGTGCGAAAAACCGTAGATCACGGAATCGCTGTAATGATAACCGCTGCAGCCATCCCAGCTGTCATCGTTGCGGGTATCCGGACTCAGCTGCATCATTCCCGAGGGCATGCTGGCGCCGGGATAGGTATGCCCGTGCGCGCCCGTGCCTACAAACGGGTTGACGTACTGTGTGTAATCTTTCTGCGCCTGTGCTAATCCGGCCCAGGCAGCCAAACAGGAGGTTAAAAAACAGGTAATGGTGTTGCGCATCGGCAATATCATTTTTTACGGTCAACAAAAGAGCGCACGTGTATCACGTCGCCCGGCTCAAGGTTAAAGAGTGCTACTGCCTTCCGGGTAGCCGGAGGCAGGTCAAAATAGTTGTCGCTTGTCCTGAAGGTTGTGCGGTTCGTTTGTATGCTCACGTTGCGGGCAAACCGGTTGGTGTACAACACCAGCGAATCGCCCTGCACGCTGTAACTGACATGGCTGGCGGGTAATACCACCTCGCGGTAACCAGCAGGGACCTGCACGCGGGTATGCAGCAGATGGCCTTGTTGGTAAACCCGTGTCTGAATATACACTTTATTCCAGTCGATAGGGTTTCCCCCCTTGTTCAAAGTCCAGGAGCTTACCCCTTTGAACAGTGTGCCCGCCTCGCGATTCCAGGTGGTAAGGGCATGGCCTTCAAAGTCGTTGACTTCGATACTGATGGTTATATTATTCAATGCAGCACTATCGTTCACGATCCGCAGCCGCAGATCATTGCCCTGGCGTTCAGCATCGGCCAGCAGAGGGGCATAGAGGTCGCGGATGCGGTACATGCCTGCTTTCCAGCCGCCATAAAAATCTACCGTGCTCCAGCTGATCACCGGCCAGCAATCGTTGAGCTGCCAGTATAGCGTACCCATGCAATAAGGCTGGGCCATGCGTTGCGCTACAATCGCGGTTTCTAAAGTTGCAGCCTGCAATAGTTGTGTATGGTAACTATAGGTTTCAAAATCGGCTGCTGCTGGAAAATATTTTTGCAGGTAGCCGCCCAGGTTGGCAAAACCGGTGGGATGTTTCTGGTGGTTACGCAGGGGAGTCAGAGTGGTATCCAACCCACCGGGTGGCACCACGGACTGCAAAGTGGCTACCGAGGGTAAAGCCTGCATGCCGTATTCGCTCATGAAACGGGGCACCTTTGTCCGCAGGGTTTCAACCGGTTGCATGCCCCACCATACGCCCCAGTAATGGCTATCGCCCTGCACCATGCTCTGCGGGCGGCCCCAGCCATACTCCGGCGAACTGGCGATGTATTGCCGGGAGCCATCGTATTGCTGCACCACAGCGGGTATCAGTTGCTGAAACAACTGCTGGTAGCCTTTCCAGATTTGTTCCTGCTGCTGTGCGGTATATTGTTTTTCCCAGCCCCAGTTGTGCCAGGCTTCGTCCACTTCATTGTTGCCACACCACAGCACAATGCTGGGATGGTGGCGCAGGCGCTTCACCTGCTGCGTAATTTCAGCTTTTACATTGTCGAGAAAACCGGCATCCCAGGGATACATGGCGCAGGCAAACATAAAATCCTGCCACACCATGATGCCATAGGCATCGCAGAGATCGTAAAACTCATCGGATTCATAAATACCACCGCCCCAGATGCGGATCATATTGATATGGGCATCGCGGCAGTAAGCCAGCAATTGTGCAGCGGGTAAGGCACGGAGTGCTGATGGTTGCACCTGCAATAGTTGTCCTTCGACCGTTACCCCCGGAAAACTATGAGCCGGAATATAGTTGGCTCCTTTGGCAAACACCGGCTCGTCATTGATGCGGAGGTAAAAACTACGGCCGGCACTATCAGGCTCCTGCACCCATTGTGCGGTGCGGATACCGAAGGTTTGGCGGCGGGTTTCAACTGTGCGGCCAGCGGCATCTTCGAGGGAGATTTGTACCGTGTATAATGCAGGTGTGCCGGAACCATTGGGTTGCCAGCGCTGCGGATCGGGGATCGTCCAGGTCCAGCTGGTTTGTGGGCCTGCTTGTACTTGTTTGCGGGCCAGGATTTGTCCTCCGGGCGATATGAGTTGGGCAGATACGCGGCCCAGGCTGCTTTTTGCGGCAGCAGTGCATTGCACTTGAATGGTAGCGGATTTTTCATTGACAACAGGTGTCGTTACCCACACTTCATTCAATGCCTGTACGCCCCAGGCCCGGAGATACACGGGTTTCCAAATGCCACAGGTGATGAATACCGGTCCCCAGTCCCAGCCATATTGGTAAGGGGCTTTGCGGGTAAACACGCGGCTATCGGCAGGTAATGTAATGGGGAAAGTGTGTTGCAGGCTATCGGCAATGGCTTGCGGTGCATCGAACACCACCTGTATGGTATTTCCTTTTTGCTTCAGCTGTTTTTTAACCCCTGCCTCCCAGTTGCGGAACATGTTGTTGGCGCGCAGCAAAGGTTTTCCGTTCAGGAAGATGGTCGCATAAGTGTCCAGTCCGTCGAAACAAAGGGCTATCTGCGGTTGCTGCCAAACGCTGTCCGGCACATCAAAATGAGTGGTGTAAGTCCAGCGGCGTTGGCCTATCCATTGCAGTTTTTGTTCGTTGTTTCCAAAAAACGGATCGGGAATGAGGCGGTTGTGCAGCAGATCCGTATGGATATTACCGGGTACTACGGCTGGATAAACCTTGCCGGTGGTATCTGCAAATTGCCAGTTGCTGTGCAGCAGGTGCCGAACCGTGCGGGCCGGTGCCTGGCTGCCGAACAACAGCAAAATAATGCATCCCAGCAGGCTAGATAGCCGCATGTTGCATGGTTTGTTTCAGCAAACGCACTTTTCCTGAGAGGGTTTCGAAATAATCGGCATCGTTGAAACCTCTTTTGAAGTATTGCATCTTGCTTTTCACTTCGGTTTTGAGCGAGCCATGAAATTCTTTTGCATGGGTACTGATCATGAGCTCGATGATGTTGTGTTCGTTGATACCACTGCCCGGCATGATGGTGATGCGGTTGCCGGCTTGCTTCACCAGGTTGCGCAGCAAAGTAGTGCCGCCCAATGCCGTGGGGTGTTGCCCCGAGGTGAGCATGCGGTGGCAGCGCAGGCCAATAATGTCTTCGAGTGCCTTCTGCGGATCGGAGGTATGGTCAAAAGCCCGGTGAAAAGTCACTTCCATGCCCTGGGCCAACTCCATGAGCTGGCTGCAGCGATCTACATCCACCTGGCCATCGGGCAACAGTATGCCAAACACCACGCCTTCGCAACCGAGCGATTTGCACATGCGGATGTCTTCCTTCATGATATCGAACTCGTACTTATTGTACAGGAAATCGCCGCCCCGGGGACGGATGATGGGAAACACCGGTATGCTGAGGCGCTTGCGGGCCTGGCTGATGGTGCCATAAGAAGGCGTAGTGCCGCCTTCCTGCATGTTATCGCACAGCTCTACCCTATCGGCGCCGCCTTCTTCTGCCGCCATGGCACTGTTGATGCCATAGGCACAGATCTCGAGCAGGGGTGTAGACATATTCGTATGGTTTATTTAAAGTAGTAGGGAGCGTTCATCAGTACATTGCTTTCGTCGCTGACCTGCACGGCATAGTTAAAACCGGTTTGCAGGGCATACGCACCATAGCTGCCATCTTTGTTCACCGCAATAAAAGCCACCTGCATGTCTTTCACATTGTTGGGACTTTTTTTCACGATGCGTTCAATGGCTTTGCGGCAGGCGGTTTCGGGATCATCGCCATTGCGCATGAACTCTACCACGAGGTTGCAACCGCCAATGCGGATCACTTCTTCACCTACACCGGTGGCTACAGCAGCGCCCACTTCATTGTCGACCATGAGGCCGGCACCAATGATGGGAGAATCGCCCACCCGGCCGCGCAGTTTGAACGCCATACCGCTGGTAGTGCAGGAGCCGCTCAGGTTGCCCGCATCGTCCAGAGCTAACATGCCGATGGTGTCATGGTTGTATTGGTTGCCCTGTTTGGTGGGCACCGCTACGGGCCTGGTTTTACTGCCGGTATTCTCAATATTTACTACCGGTTTGTATTCCGATTTTTTAAGCCATTTCACATATTCTTTCTTCGACTCTTCGGACAGGCCTTTCCATTCTTTTTGGAAACCCTGCTGTAAAGCAAACTGCAAAGCGCCTTCGCCCACCAGCATCACATGTGGTGTTTTTTCCATCACGGCACGGGCTACGGAAATGGGATGTTTGATGTATTCGAGAGCAGCCACAGAACCGCAGCGACCTTTATCGTCCATGATGGAGGCATCGAGGGTTACATGGCCATCCCTGTCGGGCCGACCACCCAGGCCTACGCAGCAGTTGGTGCTGGCTTCGGTTACTTTTACCCCGGCTTCTACCGCATCGAGGGCGGTTCCCTTCTGCTTCAGGATGGGCCAGGCGCCTTTGTTGGCATCGATGCCCGCATCCCAGGTAGAGATCACAAGTGGTTTAAACTGGCCTTTGCGACCCTGAGGCATGGCTTCTGCCAGCTTGCCCATCAATAATGCCGAAGCACTGAGGGCGGTATTGCGTATGAATGAACGGCGTGTGCTCATGGTTATTTATTTGAATCTTCCGGATACTAGAATTGCTCTTCACTATCAAAATTATAATTGAACATCAGTTGGGATCTCAATAATTCATCAAACTTCTGATCCGATTTCCAGCTGGTATCTACTTTAATTTTATCCATAATTGCTTTTTTAATTTGGGGATCATTATCAAATTCAAAAAGCTCCTTAACTGTTGTGTAATAACTTATTCCGTCTAGGTTGGCCCAATCGCTCTGTTGCAAATATTTCAGCAGAGCAGTTTTAATCTGGTCGGCATATTCCCCTTTATACCATTTACATAAATACCAAAATGCTGTTACATTTTGCCATTCAAAAGCCTGAACTGCTATCTGGCTTTTATAAGGTTCCTGATAAAACCTGTTATCGAGCGCCAGTGTGAGTAAAAACCAATCAGGATTTCGATAATAAAGAATCATGCTATCCAATTGCATTACTCTCGGGTCATCCTTTCTGCTTGCGGACGCGATACGACCACAACAGTGCGAGTAAAAACAAGTAGCCAATGGCTCCGTAAAGCCTAAACAACCAGACATTGTTTTGACAGATTTGTGCCGGTGTATAAACTTATTAAAAATACCTTTCAGGTCTTTGTAATCAAGATCGATCAGCGCAATCCCCGCGTAACAAGCTACCGCAGCACTATCATGGTCTGTCAATTTCAACCAATCTTCAAGTGTCGCTTTCTTTTTAAGTTCTTGAAACAATGGATACGCCTTGCCTTTCCCTCCCATCCCTACATATTCAGTTTCAACACGATTTACCTTAGCAAGCTTTTCCACTAATCCCTTCAACCTTGGAGGAACTTTGGTAACACCTTGTCCGTAAACCAGTCCCCCAAAGAAAAGAATTACCCCTATTGTACTAAGAAGTTTTCTCATTGTTTTCCTTTCCCCATCTAACAACTTACAACTCCCACACCAACGCACTCGCGCCCAAAATAGCAGAGTCGCTTTCACGCAGGTCGGAAGGGATGATTTTAACTTTGTTGCGGTAAATAGACAGCAGGTTTTCTTCCATATACTTGCGCGTGGGTTTGAACAGCCATTCGCCAGCCTGCGTGAGGCCGCCAAACAAAATGATGGCCTGCGGACTGGTAAAGGCCACTGCATCGGCCAGGCTTTGGCCCAGTATTTTGCCGGTGTAGTCAAACACATCCTGGGCCAGCTGGTCACCGGCTCCGGCAGCTTCGAATACTTTGCGGGCAGTCAGGGTGTCATCGTCCTGCAACAGCGGACTGGTGCGGCCACCCTGGATCATTTCGCGGGCGGTGCGTACTACGCCTGTGGCAGAAGTATACGTTTCCAGGCAACCTTTGCGGCCGCAGCCACAGGGCCTTCCGTCGCGCACAGCAATCACATGGCCCAGTTCACCTGCAAAACCATCATGGCCGTATATCAGCTGACCATTGGCTACAAAGCCGCTGCCTACGCC
>Ga0247823_10002667_pt1 | contig 14641 bp, 6 predicted proteins | sample 13C_PalmiticAcid_2_FD_192426 | JGI IMG/M metagenome (GOLD analysis project Ga0247823, IMG submission 192426) | Soil microbial communities from agricultural site in Penn Yan, New York, United States - 13C_PalmiticAcid_Day30 | ecosystem: Environmental > Terrestrial > Soil > Agricultural land...
GTTGAACTTTGGGGGGTTGAGTAACCCGGACAACATCGGCAATGCAGCCAAGAACATGCTGACTTCCGTTTTGCGAAGTGTATGCAGTCTTGCGTAAACTATATTCTGGTCAGCAAATTCTCCTCCAGTGTGCTGTGCTCCCACCTTGCACACAATTTACTGCAGTTATTTTTTCTTCTTTTGCCATCTTGTCGTCCTCCTCTCGTTCAGATGTTCTCACTTTCGCAGCTTATTTTCTCACTCTTCTTTTCTTGGTCCATTCTACCGAGTTCTGTTACCTGTCCAAAACTACCCAAGCCTACGCTTCAATGTTCCACTTACCTAGCGTGAGATGACACTTGCCATGGTGTTGCAGCAGACAGAATAGGGGCCTGTCTCAAAGCTCGTTTGGTCTGGAGTTTCCAAGCATTCCAGCACGTTTGTCATTCCGTCGAAAAAAAGGAAAAAAAGAAAAAGTAAACCGGCCGCTACTTCTTTTCCTGTCATAATATTCCTTCATTTCTGGCCTGTAGGCTCTCTGGTCGAGTTGAGATCAGACTGAAAGTCTGTGTAAGTGGGCGTAAACCAATGGGGAGCGAGAAAGAGCGAAAAATATGGAGACAGTGAAGAGAAGCCACTGAGAGTGTGACAGGTGCTTGCCAGCTGGGCCATGGGTCGCTGGGTGGGTCGATTAAGTGCTGACCTTGGCGTTCGGCATCGCCCGACAGTGGCTTTCTCACCTTGTCCAGCCTCGAATTGCCTCTGACGTCGTTGGTCTGGCCGATGGAAGCAACTGAAAGCACGCAATGACTCTTGCAAGCAGCAAGCGATGCCAGGAAAAGATGGTCTTACACAACAGGAGACTGCAGACCCCTGAATTGGAGTCCGTCCGGATGTAGCCAATGCCGAGCGCGGTTGTGCCTGGATAGCCCCGCCCGTCACGCCCCAAGACGGTGCCGACACATCCGAGTCCGAGGCCGCGCAAGCTTGGTGGCCAGCAACACAAGGTGCGGCCCAGCCAACGCTCCACCTTTGACACAGTTTGAGAGGATCTTGTTGGCAGAGCATGCGACCTACGACATTCAACTGGGATGCGGTCGAGTTCGACAACATTTAAACTGTAAACCACGGCGAGAAATAGAACCGCCGCACTTTCCACCATGCCGTCTCCGTCGTGCAGTTCGTGGCTCCGGCTTCCCCGGCCCAAGGTTTGTTCCCACCGTCCTGTCCCACCAAAAAAGGTGAACAAACCTTGCTGACCAGCGGCATGTTGCACATCCAGTCCTTCCTCGGCCTCATGTCCCTCCAGACGGGCACCGAGCTGATCTCGATCGCGCTGGTCTTCAACAAGGCGACGGGCGTCTACGGCATGCTCACGCTCCTCACGGGCTACTCGCTCTCGGCGCTGCAGGTGACGGCGTACTTGGGCTCCATCTTCGTCCTCGTCACGCTCGCGCTCTGCCTGGCGCACATCCGGAAGCAGAGCCCCCTCGAGAACCTCGCCCTTGCGTGGGTGTACGCCATCGACACCGTCGTCAGCGCCGCCTACACCACCGCGTTCGCGACGAGCTGGTACCTCGCGACGATGCACGACCCCAAGGGCCCCGCGGGCGCCGAGGACGACTCCGGGTTGTCGCCGAGCAACGGGGAGGTGCAGCACGACGCCGCGCAGGAGGCGCAGGCGCAGGCTGGGACGGGCGTCCACGACACGGCGTTGAGCATGGTCCTCATCATCGCCTTCACGCTGATCCGGTTCTACTTCAGCCTGGTGGTCATGGCCTACGCGCGGATGGTGGTGCTGCGGTTCGTCGACGAGCGGATGGGCGAGTCGGAAGACGTCTCGGACACGTCGCCCGACCCGTTTGCGCTGGGCGCTCCGCTGGGCGAGGGGTGGAGGGGCAAGTTGGGGAGGGCGATGGTCTCGATTGGGAGGGGGTACTGGCTGGGTGGCAAGAAGGAGGACGAGGAATGGGCGCGGGCAGTTCATTCCAAGTTCAGGAGCAGCAGAGAGTGAAGTATGGCGGTATGGCGGAGCATGGCGCCTGGCGCCGTGGGGGGTTGCGCGCACGTGGCCATGCTCAACGGTCACGGTAATTGCATGTTCCTGTCCCGTGGTTGGGTTGCATAGCCGGTGGCGTTTTGGGGCTTCAGACTTTGGTTGCATGAGCGAGGGATACATATTAGAGGGATAGACCTCAGAAGTAATACACTACCTGGGACGCCTGAGGAGGCGACTGGGGAGACTTGGACATTTTACTGATCAGCAGATGTTTAGTCAACTTTCGGGAAGAACCTGGCGTGGGTGGCTTGCAGAGTGCCGCCGCCTTCAACCCCACTGTCCACGGGTTAAAGAAATAGTCCTGCCAACGTTGACATCGGCTGTCGGAGGCGCCTCCAATGTCGAAACACGGTTAGCGGCTGTCGGCCCGGCATTGTAGGGACTCGGGACGAGGGAGGCTGAACTGATGGGGGTTGATGGGGAGGTGAAGGGGGGAGAAGGCGAGACGCCGAATGTCCGCCGCTTAACAGAAAATGGCAGCGGGTGAGGAAGGATTCTGTTAGTGCGGCAGAAACACCCACGGGCCCAACGGTCACGCAATGAGCTGGCGGAGCTCTGGCAAGACCCCCATGACAAAGCGAAGTGGAAATCCCACGCGCGCAATTCGCTGGGTGATCTGGGGTTCTGGGCAAAACCCGGGATGCGAGGCACTAGGGCGATCACGCAATCGCTCACCTCGAGCGCCCGCTTGCCATGCCGAGAAATTTAGGATGGCTGCGGGGCCGATATAGGGATTTTAATTGAGCTCGCCTCGTGCTGCGTGGACGTCACATAAAGACTCAGGGTCCTGGACGGCGCAACGGCAGTTTCCTGTAATGCTGCACTCTTCCCCGTCAATCCAATTCTGCTCCTGAAGTTCAGCATGGCAGACGTCAAGCCCAGGACGCCTGAAGAGGCCGGTAAGTGCCCCGCCATTTCCAGAGCTGGTCTCTGCCTGCCCGCGGCAGCTGCCCCGCAATCGGCGTGAAATTCGTCGGCGCGAGCTGTGCATCGATCGTCGTCGACGAGAGAAGAGAGAGAGGCATTGGCACTGGAAATTCCAATTGCAGCTGCGCTGTGATGCAAATGTGCTGGTGCCTCGGGCGGGCAGCTGCAGCTGTGTGCAAATACAAAGAAAACTGAGCTGACGATTGGATGCCGCAGTCGCCGCAATCGCGTACCTGGCGAGCGACGTCGTCGTCTCGGTGCAGCCGTCATTGGCCTCGGATTCCGAGTTCTCGAGCCACCTGAAGCAGCTGGCCGCAAAGAAGGCGCCCAGCCTGGTCGCAAAGTCCAGCGATGCCGTGCCCGAGATCCAGTCTGTGAGGCACAACACCGACCCCCTCCTCTCCGTCTTTACCCCGATCCGCTCGGGCCGCCTCGTGTCGGTGACGACAACCTCGTCCATCCTTCTCTCCTCGGTCGCCCACCTCTACAAGCTCGCCAACTTCCCCGTCGTGCTCCACGTTGCTCTTGCGCCCAAGAGCTTCCCAGACTACTCGGCCATCACATCTGTCCGCAACTCGGGCTGGACGTTCCTGCAGTCATGGTCGCTGCAGGAGGCCCAGGACATTGCCCTGACGGCACATGCCCTGGCCATCCGCTCCGGCAAGGGCGTCATCCACTTCTTTGACCCCAGCTCCAGTGCCGGCGAGCAGCCCATTGAGGCCGCGAGCGTCGATGTTGTCCGCAGTGTCCTGAACCTGGACAATGTGCGGAGATTCCAGTCCGCGCCCATTGCGGGCTCCAGCATCTATGCCGATGACGGGCGGGTCGCAGAGGTCTCGGAGCAGCCCGAGTCCCTGACAACACCGGCGGCACCGGTCGCCGTCAGCAGCGTGTCGGCTACCAACACCGCCCCCGCCTCCCCGACCATCACCTCCCACTCGTCCATCAAGTCCAGCCAGCAGAGCACCGCCGGCTCGACACCCATTCCGTCGGCCGCCACCACCATCGAGCCCTCGGTACCCATCGTCTCGTCCGAAGACATCCACAAATACGTAACCGCCATCTGGTCCCAGCTGAGCGGCCTCGTCGGGAGGGAATACACCGCCTTCGAGTGGAAGGGGCCGGCCAAGGCCGAGAGCTGCCTCTTCCTCTTTGGGTCCGATGTGGCCCTGTTCGCAGACGCCATCGCCAGTGCGCAGGCCGATGACTCGTTCGCCAATGCCGGCCTGATCGTCCCGAGGCTATACCGGCCGTGGCTCGGCGCGAAGCTGCTCCAAGCCATCCCCCAATCGGTGAAGCGGGTAGCAGTCCTCGAGCAGGTGTCGCGGAAGACCACCAAGTGGGGCCCCGTCCTGCTTGACGTCCTCTCGTCGGTCAAGAGCGCTGCCGGTGGCGTGGAGACCATTGTCGGCCACCAGCTGGGGTACATCTCCAAGGAGACGGTCAAGCAGGCTCTCCGTGGCGTCTTCCAGAACCTGACCGCCGACAAGCCGGTCCAGAACCTCGAGGTCGGCGAGCGGGAAGCGCCCCAGCAGGCGTCCGAGTACGGGCTGGAGAAGCCCAAGCTCGAGACCGCCTACACCAAGATCCTCGACCAGCTCTTTGGCACCCGGGCCTTCATTGCCAACTCGCTCGAGTCGGACAATGCCGGCATCTCGAGCACCATCTCGGCCACCCCCGAGTACGGCTTCGGGTCTCTGCTCGCCAGGAAGGAGCGGAGAAAGAGGTTTGTCGGCGAGGTCAAGGAGGCCGCCAGCTCGGGCACGTTCCTCACCGACACCCCCAAGCGGGCACTGGCCAAGTGGGTTGCCAACGCCGAAGACGTCAAGAAGTCCGAGGAGGCCGCTGAAGACGCCGTTGCCCAGCTCACTATCGACAACTCGACGTCCGCCAAGCCGCTGCTGGAGAACAAGCACTTCTTCCGCAAGCAGTCACTATGGCTCGTCGGGTCCGACGCCTGGTCGTACGATCTCGGCAACTCGGGCGTGCACCACGTCCTGGCCTCGGGCGAGAACGTCAACCTGCTCATCATCGACTCGACCCCCTACTCGGAGCGCGCCGCTGCCGACGCGAACCGGAGGAAGAAGGACATTGGCCTCTACGCTATGAACTTTGGCAACGCCTATGTTGCGTCGACGGCCGTCTACAGCTCGTACACGCAGGTTCTGCAGGCCATGGACGAGGCGGACAAGTTCAACGGTCCCTCGATCGTCCTCGCCTATCTCCCCTACTTTGGCGAGCAGGACTCGCCCCTGACCGTCCTCCAGGAGACCAAGAAGGCCGTCGATATTGGCTACTGGCCTCTGTACCGGTGGAACCCGGAGAATGAGCAAAAGGGCGAGCCCAACTTCTCGCTCGACTCGGAGCGCATCAAGAAGGAGCTCAAGGAGTTCTTGGACAGGGACAACAGGCTTACCCAGATGATGCGGAGCGAGCCCAAGTTCGGGGGTGTTCTGTCCGAGGATTTCGGCACCGAGATCCGGGCGCAGCAGAAGAGGCAGGCCAAGGATGCGTACAACCAGCTGCTCGAGGGCCTCTTTGGCGCGCCGTTGACCATTCTGTTCGGCTCCGACAACGGCAACGCCCAGTCCCTGGCGAAGCGGCTGGGCACTCGCGGCAGGGCGCGCGGCCTCAAGACGACCGTCATGGCCATGGAGGACTACCCCGTCGAGGACCTGCCGACCGAGGAGAACATTGTCATTCTCACCTCCACGGCCGGACAGGGCGAGTTCCCGCAGAACGGCAAGCCTTTCTGGGACGCCATCAAGGACAACACCGAGCTCGACCTGGCTTCCGTCAAGTTCTCCGTCTTTGCTCTGGGTGACAGCCACTACTGGCCGCGCAAGGAGGACAAGGTGTACTACAACAAGCCCGGCAAGGACCTCGACAGGGTGCTGGCCAATTTTGGTGCGACGAGGCTGGCCGACATCGGGCTCGGTGACGATCAGGACCCCGATGGATTCCAGACTGGCTACTCGGAATGGGAGCCCAAGCTGTGGGAAGCCCTTGGCGTGGCAAACGTCGACGGTCTTCCGGATGAGCCCCCCCCGATCACCAACGAGGACATCAAGATCGAGTCCAACTACCTGCGTGGCACGATCGCCGAGGAGCTCAAGGACACGTCGACGGGCGCCATCTCGGCGGCCAACCAGCAGCTGACCAAGTTCCACGGCACCTACATGCAGGACGACCGTGATCTCCGCGACGAGCGCAAGGCGCAGGGCCTGGAGCCGGCCTACTCCTTCATGATCCGTTGCAGACTGCCCGGCGGTGTCTCGACGGCCAAGCAGTGGATCCAGATGGACGACATCAGCAACGAGCTCGGCAACGAGACCATGAAGCTCACGACCCGCCAGACGTTCCAGTTCCACGGCATCGTCAAGGGCAAGCTCAAACCCGCCATGCAGGCCATCAACCGGTCGCTCATGACCACCATCGCCGCCTGCGGCGACGTCAACCGCAACGTCATGTGCAGCCCGCTCCCTTCGCAGTCCAAGTACCACCGCGAGGTGTTCGAGTGCTCCAAGCGCATCAGCGACCACCTGCTGCCGGCGACGACGGCGTACCACGAGATCTGGCTCACGGACGACGACGACAAGAAGACGCAGGTGGCCGGCGACGCGGTGCAGGACTTTGAGCCCCTCTACGGCCCCACCTACCTCCCGCGCAAGTTCAAGATCTCGATCGCGATCCCGCCGCACAACGACGTGGATGTCTACGCGCACGACATTGGCCTCATCGCCATCAAGGGCAGCGACGGCAAGCTCGAGGGCTTCAACCTCACGGCGGGCGGTGGCATGGGCGCGACGCACAACAACAAGAAGACGTACCCGCAGATCGGCCGCTCGCTGGGCTTCGTCACGGCGGAGGACGTGCACATTGCGTGCGAGAAGGTCATGCTGGTGCAGCGCGACTTTGGCGACCGCAAGAACCGCAAGCACGCGCGTCTCAAGTACACGATCGACGACCTGGGCGTCGACGTGTTCCGGACCAAGGTCGAGGAGTACTGGGGCAAGACGTTCCAGCCGGCGCGGCCGTTCCACTTTGACAGCAACGTCGACACGTTCGGGTGGACCAAGGACGAGCACGGCATGAACCACTTCACCTTCTTCATCGAGAACGGGCGCATCGAGGACACGGCCGACTTCCGCATGAAGACGGGCCTGCGCGAGATCGCAAAGGTGCACAAGGGCGAGTTCCGGCTCACGCCCAACCAGCACCTGATCCTCAGCAACGTGGCCGACGAGGACGTGGCGGCGCTCAAGGCGCTCATGGCCGAGTACAAGCTCGACAACCTCCACTTCTCGGCGCTGCGCCTCAGCTCGTCGGCCTGCGTCGCCTTCCCCACCTGCGGCCTCGCCATGGCCGAGAGCGAGCGGTACCTGCCCGTGCTCATCTCCAAGCTCGAGGCGTGCCTCGAGGAGAACGGCCTGCGCCAGGACTCGATCGTCATGCGCATGACGGGCTGCCCCAACGGGTGCGCCCGCCCCTGGCTGGCCGAGGTGGCGTTCGTCGGCAAGGCCTACGGCGCGTACAACATGTACCTCGGCGGCGGCTACCACGGCCAGCGGCTCAACAAGCTGTACCGGTCGAGCATCAAGGAGGACGAGATCCTCGAGATCATGAAGGGGCTGCTCAAGCGGTACGCGGCCGAGCGCAACGAGGGCGAGCGGTTTGGCGACTGGACCATCCGCGCCGGCGTCATCAAGGCGACCAAGGAGGGCCGGGACTTCCACGAGGGGGTGAGTCTAACTGAGTCTGGTGATTGTGGAGCGTCTTGCTAACTCGTATTCCTGCAGGTTGCCGAAGAGGAGTCGGACGAGGAGTGAAATGGTCGGAGGGATTCGCGGGAGTCTGTGTAGATTTTAATTTGCGGGCGGGCGCATGCATCTTGAGAGCACTGCATTTCATTGTCGCATTTAGTTGTCATGTTTTGGGCGTCGAAAACTCAACTTTACCATATCAATTTCACAAAATGTTATTGTTATACTGCTTGCTACGCGCGTACTCGTTTGCTGTGCCATGTCGATGCAACCATTTGACGCGGCCGAGATGGAGAGACATTGATGTTTGGCGCTGCGACAAGAGGATTGAGCGCCAAGGATCGGCGTGTTGGCTTGGATGCCTTGCGTTGACTGGGTCCCTGCAGCAGGGGTCTTGGGTGCCTTGCGTAAAGTGGAGGTTGCCCCGGCAACGCGACTGCAGCGAGGGACCTAAACACTGCAAAGGAAAGAACCCCTCCAGCGCCCAGTCTCTGGAGGGCAATCGCATTTCCACTTCGTTGATCTGTGCTCCACGATACTTTCAAGTTGCATCCCAGGGCGATTTTAGCGTTGTTTCTCCGTCTTCCCACCACTTTCGAGGATCCGGGTTGTGCGCGACGCACTGATTCGGAGCTGCGCATTCCTCTCTCCCTTGCTCTCCCTTACAGACGCCGCCTGCGACAATCGCAATAGCCAATTTCTCGCGTCCCTTATTTCGGATACGAACCGACCTGCGGAGCACGCTCGGTGTATTTCTCCCGCTTGCGGCCTCGCCGCCACAGCAGCAGCCACCATGGACGGCCGACACTCGCCCTCCCGGCCGCCGCCCGAGTACTCGCTGCCCTCGTACGGGGACGTAGACGACTCGACGCCCACTGGCACGCCGAGCCACAGCGCCGCCGTGCGCCTGTTGACCTCGATGGAGGAGCCCTATGATCCGCGGCCGTATGTCTTACCACAGATTCCTCTTCCTCCCCCTGTGTCCCTCCCCCCACTGCAGCCATTCCCCCAAGTGCACTTGTCTCGCGCGCGCGCAACACCAGAGATGCTTCCCGCTCTTGTGTCCCGCCCAGAGAGAGCAATGTCAGGCAGGAACAAGAACATCGCTTCGGCCAGCGCCCCAGCTCCCACGGGCGCGCGGGTGAAGGTGGAAGGAACCACGTCGCCATCTCCCAGCAGGTGCTCGACGGTGAAGCTCCAAAAGAAGAAGAAGCCAGAACCGCCTCCCGTGGAGGCCGCTGCAGAGGGCTTGCCAGTGCTTCCCGAGGGTCCGTCCCCGAGGAAAAATGCACGGTTTCAAGCTCGATGCGAGTCAGAGTCTCCAAAAGAGGCACAACTCAGTCCAAAGTCAAGCATAAGCTCACAACAGAACCAACTCAGGAGCCGAACGCGACGCCATTATGAGCCCTCGATCGATTCGCGTCAGTCTATCCTTGATCCGCCGCGCATGCCGCCCCCCGAACCCTCCTTCAGCTCCTACAACCCAGCCACGGACGGTGCGTCGCCAACTCGGCCGTGGACGCCGTCGCGCGCCTCGTCCGAGTATACCCGCCCGCCGCCCATCAGCACCAGGTACGAGCCAGCAGATCTCAACGGCAGCCCTCGCCCCGGCACGCCTGCGTCTACGTACGGTGGCAGTCCGAGACGACCGCTGCCCCCTGCGCCCCTTTTCTCCGGCGGCAACCGGGGCTCGACTCATTCCTTTGCCGACGATGTCACCGTAAGCATTCCCCTGGCCGAGGATCCCGACGATGTGTTCGCGCCCAAGTCCGATCTTGGTGACGGCCGACACCGCCGGGACTCGTACGCCCAGTCGCAAGCCACGTTGAGCGAGGATGCCACGGACGACTCGTGGGACGAGAAGACGGATCGGTACGGCCCTGCGCCCGAGGGTATGCAGGAACGCCGCGGCGTCCGCGCGCCGCAGATGAGCAGGAGGGAGGTGCAGTTGATCAATGGCGAGCTCGTCCTCGAGTGCAAGATCCCGACCATTCTGTACAGCTTCCTGCCGCGCCGCGACGAGATCGAGTTTACCCACATGCGCTACACGGCCGTGACGTGCGATCCGGACGACTTTGTCGACAGGGGGTACAAGCTGCGCCAGAACATTGGGCGGACCGCGCGCGAGACGGAGCTGTTCATCTGCATCACCATGTACAACGAGGACGAATACGGCTTTACGCGCACCATGCACGCCGTCATGAAGAACATCAGCCACTTCTGCAGCCGCAACAGGAGCCGGACGTGGGGCGAGATGGGGTGGCAGAAGATTGTCGTCTGCATCGTGTCGGACGGCCGCGAAAAGATCCACCCGCGCACCCTCGACGCGCTCGCCGCCATGGGCGTCTATCAACACGGCATCGCCAAGAACTACGTCAACCAGAAGACGTGTCTCTCTCCAGACACGATGGTCCGCACCACCAAGGGTGACAAGCCCATCCGAGACATCGCTGTAGGAGACCAGCTCTTCGACCACGAGGACCGACCCATCCAGTGCCTAGCTGCTGAGGCTATTCAGACCTCCCGCATGATGAAGGTTACCTACACCGGGTACAACAGCGTCAGCAAGTCGTCCTTCACCTGTACGCCGGACCACATCATGACCCTGGTGGCTTATGGTGTCAAGCCCTTCAGGCATTCGAACAGCAACCGTGTTACGTGGTGGACTCGTTGCAATCGAACCGAGCTTGAGGCCGATGCGGTTGAGATCAAGTGGGATGCAGCCATGCATGATCTGTATACCGAGTACCGTGAGCAGCTGGGTCGCCGTCCAACTGATGGTGAGGTCCGCAAGTACCTGAAGGCCATCACGTCCACGAGAGTTGTCCCCGATTCTGAAGATGATGACTCTCAGAGGGTTGAAGAGACATATCAGAGTCCTGTTCTCATCAAGCTGCTGGCCAAGCTCAAGGCTATGGACGTGGAAGTCGCCGATGAGGATGAATCGGTGGTGTTGATGCTGCTGCAGCAGCATATGGAGGACTATCTTGAGCACATGGTACCTGAGCCAGAGGATATCCCTGACGAGGACAACGACGACTGGATCATCGATCTTGATGCCAACCGGAAGAGAAAGATTGGCACTATCAGCACGCTGTCTTCCCGCGTCTCGGACAAGACTTTCCGCCAGTCTCCTTTCAAGTCGTCTCCTGTCAACAGCCAAGAGCAGTCTCAAAACGAGGCCTCACAGTCGACCGTGTCGACGTACGCGTCTGTACTCACTGAGGACGACCACAGGGAGATGTTCGCCCCTGTCCGGAACAAGCTCGCAGTGCGTGATCCGAAGTGCAAGTGTCAGAATCTGTCCTGCAAGGGCCTTCGGAGGGTGTCGGCTGTCTTCGAAACCTCAGAGCAAGCCGACCTCGCTCTTGAGCTGCTATCAGGAGATCACTACCGTGTGGTTGACCCCTGCGCCGTCCAGAACATGGAGGTGTTCACGATGACGCTGGAGGAGTATCAGGCAACCTGCACGGCTCCGATGACGCAGCACATGAGCAAGCTCAGACTATATCGGTCACCCCTGAGGTTCCAGCCGTATCAGGGTCCAGTGTCACCCGTCCCAATCGACCCATTTTGGTTTGGTTTCTGGCTTGGTGATGGCACCAAGAACAACACTGAGATAACCAGCACGGATCCGGAGATCGAGGTCTACACGCAGGCACTCGTCGACCGCCTGAACCGTGATAGTCTCCCTCCTGGAAAAGCGCCTCTCAAAGTATCCAAGTACAAGGTTGACATCGGCACAAAACACGTCTACAAGGGAGAAGAAATCAAGACAACAAAGGTCGCTCATCGTTTGCGTGTTATGAGCACTGCAAGCAACCTTGGCAAGACACACTGGAACCCTATTCACGACGGCCTCAGAGAACTCGGCCTGCTGGGAGACAAGAGCGGTGGCATCCCCGACTGCTACATGAACGCGGACGAGAATACGCGCCTGGCTGTTCTCGCAGGCCTCATCGAATCTGACGGATGGCTTTCTCACGGTCTCAACTGTTACGGCTTTGGCCAGTACACCTACGAGCACAAGAAGCTTGTTGAGGACGCCCGCAAGTTAGCCCTCTCCTGCGGGATCCAGTGTAACCATATCTTCGAACGGAAGAATGGTAAGGACCGCCCTGAGCCTGGCTGGTTCTTTTATATGGGCAGAGGGGTGGAGAAGTTCCAGCCTCACCTCCTCCTCCCTCGAAAGCGCATGACGATCCCGTTCACCACGTCCAAGAACAGGGACGTACGGCCCTTCGACGTCGAGGACGCCGGCGACGGCGAGTTCCGCCTCATCGAGGTCTCGGGAGAGCTCTTCCAGCTTGCAGATCGCACCGTGGTTCACAACTGCCAAGCACACGTGTACGAGTACACCACGCAGGTGTCGCTCGACTCGGACCTCAAGTTCAAGGGCGCCGAGAAGGGCATCGTGCCCTGCCAGATGATCTTCTGCCTCAAGGAGAAGAACCAAAAGAAGCTCAACTCGCACCGCTGGTTCTTCAACGCGTTTGGCAAGGCGCTCAACCCGAACGTGTGCATCCTGCTCGACGTCGGCACGCGGCCCGCTGGCACTGCGCTGTACCACCTGTGGAAGGCCTTCGACACCGACTCCAACGTCGCCGGCGCCTGTGGAGAGATCAAGGCCATGAAAGGCCCCTGGGGCGTAAACCTCTTGAACCCGCTGGTCGCCTCGCAGAACTTTGAGTACAAACTGTCGAACATTCTTGACAAGCCGCTCGAGAGCGTGTTTGGGTACATCACGGTGCTGCCCGGCGCGCTCAGCGCATACCGCTACCATGCCCTCCAAAACGACGAGACGGGCCACGGACCGCTCAGCCAGTACTTCAAGGGCGAGACGCTGCACGGCCAGCATGCCGATGTGTTTACGGCGAACATGTACCTGGCCGAGGACCGTATTCTCTGCTGGGAGCTGGTGGCCAAGCGGGGAGAGAGATGGGTGTTGAAGTATGTCAAGGGATGCACTGGCGAGACTGATGTGCCTGGTAAGTTTGCACCCTTTCTTTGAGTCAGAGTTCGTTTCTGACAAACAATAGATACCGTCCCCGAGTTCGTCTCACAGCGCCGCCGCTGGCTCAACGGTGCCTTCTTCGCGGCCGTCTACTCGCTGGTCCATTTCAGACAGATTTGGCAGACGGACCACACCATCGCCCGCAAGGTCCTGCTGCACATTGAGTTTGTGTACCAGTTCATCCAGCTCATCTTCACGTACCTGTCGCTTGCCAACTTCTACCTGACCTTTTACTTCATCGCCGGCGGTCTCGCCGACCCGACCGTCGACCCGTTTGGCGGAGGCGCGGCCAAGTACATCTTCATCATCCTGCGCTACGTCTGCGTGCTCCTCATCTCGACCCAGTTCATCCTCTCGCTCGGCAACCGCCCGCAGGGCGCCCGGAAGATGTACCTGGCCTCGATGATCATCTACGGCGTCATCATGGCCTACACGCTCTTTGCGTGCATCTACGTCGTGGTGCGGCAGTTCAAGGAGGGCAACGAGGACGGCTCGGCGCTGACCATGGGCAACAACGTCTTTACCAACGTCGTCGTCTCGACCGTGTCGACCTATGGCCTCTACTTCTTCATGTCCTTCCTCTACCTCGACCCCTGGCACATGTTCACCTCGCTGCTGCAGTACCTCATCCTCCTGCCCAGCTACATCTGCACGCTCCAGATCTACGCCTTCTGCAACACCCACGACGTCACCTGGGGCACCAAGGGCGACAACGTCATGAAGACGGACCTCGGCGGCGCCATCGGCAAGGGCAGCACCGTCGAGCTTGAGATGCCCTCGGAGCAGCTCGACATCGACTCGGGCTACGACGAGGCGCTGCGGAATCTGCGGGATCGCGTCGAGGTGCCCACGCCGGGCGTGTCGGACGAGCAGCTGCAGCAGGACTACTACAAGAGCGTGCGCACGTACATGGTGGTGACGTGGCTCGTAGCCAACGCCACGCTCGCCATGGCCGTCAGCGAGGCGTACGGCGGCAGCTCGATCGGCGACAATTTCTACCTGCGGTTCATCCTCTGGTCAGTCGCGGGGCTGGCCGTGTTTAGAGGGCTGGGGAGCACCACGTATGCCATCATCGCGCTGGTGAATATGGTGGTTGAGGGCAGGGTGAGGATGACGCTCAAGATGCCCAAGTGGCTTGGCGGGTGGGGGAGCAAGATCAGTGATACTATGAGTAGTGTTGCGAGCAGTGTGCGGCGGTGAGGGGGAGAGGAGGGTTCGGGTTTCTTTGCTGTTTGGGTTGTTTTTTTTCTGTTGGGTTTGATGCTGATGCGACCGATGTCTGGATGGGTATGTTGGGAGGCTATTTGTGGGAACGATTGTGTATGGGAGATGTCATGAGAAAATGGCGGATGACGATGATGGAGACGAATGATGTTGGTTTTGGTCGGGACAGTTTGCTTGGACCATGTAGGATACCCTGAATTAACCATGCTTTTCTTTATTATGTGTGTGTGTATCGTTATGGCCCCGTGCTGCCCCCGTGTCGCCCCTTGGAGCCCTCCATCATCATCTCATTCCAATTCCTATCCCTCGTCCGCCTACGCGACATACGCACCGGCGCCCGACCTCCCGCCCCACCCCCGCTTCATTCCCAGGTATCCCAGCGCGACCAGGCCGGCGGCGATGGCGAACGAGATGAACTGCAGGATCTCGTCGGCCTGGGCGCGCTGGCAGTTGCCGCGCAGGCGCTTGTAGAGGGACCAGTCGTCGTCGTCCGGGTGCACCACGCCGTAGCCGATGCCGTCCTTGAACTGCTGGGTGCCCTGGTTGAGCAGGTCGTTGTTCAGCATCGCCTTGGGGTCGGTGCAGTTGCCGGTTTGGCGGAGGCCGTAGGCCCAGGCCTGTGGGGGACGGGGGTTAGTTTCTAGTGTTGTTTTGAAGGGGTGGTGAGACGGGAGG
>Ga0247823_10002668_pt1 | contig 14637 bp, 11 predicted proteins | sample 13C_PalmiticAcid_2_FD_192426 | JGI IMG/M metagenome (GOLD analysis project Ga0247823, IMG submission 192426) | Soil microbial communities from agricultural site in Penn Yan, New York, United States - 13C_PalmiticAcid_Day30 | ecosystem: Environmental > Terrestrial > Soil > Agricultural land...
AGGCTGTTTTTTCGGCGCTGGGCGGGCGACAAGCGGTCGAACGGAGTCGGAAGGAGCAGCGATGAGCGGAGCAGGCGATCTCAGCGCCAGCCTGATCCTGCGGCGCGGGGCCCTGGCGCGCGTGGGACTGGAGCGCATCGCCCTGGTCGAGGCGGTGGCCGAGCTCGGTTCGATCAGCGCCGCCGCCAAGCGTCTGAACCTGTCCTACAAGGGCGCCTGGGACGCCGTTCAGGCGCTCAACAACCTGTTCGACGCGCCGTTGATCGCCGCCGGCGCAGGCGGTCGCTCGGGCGGCGGCGCGCAGGTCACGTCGCGTGGTCATGCCGTCATGCGCGCCTTCCGTGACATGGAGCGCGAGCTCGGGGCGGCCTTGGCGCGACTGGAAGCCGGCCTGGCGTCCGAGGTCGGCGAAGACCTGTTCTGGAGTCTCGGTCTGCGCACCAGCGCCCGCAACGCCCTGCGCGGGACTATCGTGGCCCTGACGCCTTCGGGCGTGACGGTCGAGGTCCGGCTGGCCATCGGCGGCGGGGTCGAGATCGCTTCGGTCATCACCCGTCGCAGCGCCGAGGAACTCGAGCTGGCCGTCGGCCGGCCGGCCGTGGCGCTGATCAAGTCTAGCTTTGTGCGCCTGGCCGTCGAGCCGCCGACCGACGCCGGCGGCAATGTGCTGATCGGGCAGGTCCTGGACCGGGAAGACGGCGAGGCCGCCAGCGAGGTCGTGGTCGGCTTGGCCGAGGGCAAGACCCTGGTCGCGACGGTTGCGAGCGCGGTCGCCGCCAACCTAGCGCCCGGCGTGTCGGTGCATGCGCTGATCGCCCCGTCCGACGTCATCCTCGCCGTCGATTAGCGGGGCGCCGCGCTAGGTCGCAGGGCCGACGGCGTCCACGTGCTCTAGCAATACGCAGCGGCGCCCGCGGATTGAGCGGAACCGTGTTCGAGCGTGACCATGGCCGCAAAACGCTCCCCCGGGGCGTCCATGGTCCTTAGGGCGTTGGGCATGCGCGTTCTCGTCATTGATCCCGATCCGGCCCGGGCCGCCCTGGTGGCGGAAGGGCTCGAGGGCGTGCATCCGCTGGAGGTCCGCCGCTCGGCCCGTTTCGACGAGCGCGAGGCGGTCGAGTTCGCCCCCGACGTCGTGGTCATCGCCGCCGAGAGCCCCGATCGCGACACGCTGGAAAGCCTGCGCGAGGCCAGCCAGTCAAATCCGCGTCCCGTCGTGATGTTCGTCGACCGCTCCGAGCCGGGTCTGGCCGAGCAGGCCGTCCGCGCTGGCGTGGCCGCCTACGTGGTCGACGGCCTGGCGCCGGCCCGCGTCCGTCCGATTCTCGACGTGGCCATGAGCCGCTTCGCCCTGACCCAGCAGCTGCGGGGCGACTTGGCCAAGGTGAAGGCCGACCTGGAGGCCCGCAAGACGGTGGAGCGCGCCAAGGGCCTCTTGATGAAGGAGCGCGGCCTCGACGAGGACGGCGCCTATCGTCTGCTGCGCAAGCTGGCCATGGACCGGGGCAAGCCGATCGGGGCGGTGGCCGCCGATCTGCTGGCCTTTGCGGGGGTGCTGAAGGGAGACGCCTCGTGAGCGGCCTGGCCGACCTGAAGCTGGGCTTCATCCCGCTGACCGATTGCGCGCCGCTGGTCGTCGCCAAGTCCATGGGCTTCTTCGCCGAAGAGGGTCTCGACGTGTCGCTGAGCCGCGAGGCCTCGTGGGCGACGATCCGCGACAAGGTCGCCGTCGGGGCGCTCGATGGCGCCCACATGCTGGCGCCCATGGCCCTGGCGGCCGCGGCCGGCGCTTCAGGCGGGCTGACGCTGGACGTCGGCCCATCGCTGATCGCGCCCATGGCGCTGAACCGCAACGGCAGCGCCATCACGGTTTCGAAAGCGCTGGCCGAAGCGATACGCGCCGCCGATCCGCAGGCGATGGCCGAGCAGCCGGTCTCGGCGCGAGCCCTCGCCAAGGTTATCGGCGAGCGGGCGGGGCAGGGCGCCGCGCCGCTGACCTTCGCCGTCGTCTTCCCGTACTCGATGCACAATTACGAGCTGCGCTACTGGCTGGCCCAGGCCGGGATCGACCCCGACCACGACGTGCGCCTCGTGGTCACCCCGCCGCCGCGCATGGTCGAACAGATGCGGGCCGGCGAGATCGACGGCTTCTGCGTCGGCGCGCCGTGGAACGCCGTGGCCGAGCGCGAGGGTCTGGGCGAGATCGTCATCACCGCCTCGACCTTCTGGCCGGGCGGTCCAGACAAGGTGTTCGGCGTCACCGAAGCCTGGGCTCATCATTATCCCGACGAACTGCGCGCCGCCCTGAGGGCTCTGATCCGCGCCTCGGCCTGGGCCGACGACGCGGTCAACCGCGAAGACCTGATCGCCCTGCTGGCGCGACCGGAGCACGTGGGCGTCGCGCCAGAGGCCCTGGCCCGAGCCCTGACCGACGAGATCGTCTTCCATCGCGACGGCGCCGGCGTGCCGAGGCGCGAGCATGCCCTGTGGTTCCTGTCGCAGATGGTGCGCTGGGGGCAGGTTTCGGCCGGGGCGGATCTCGAGGCCGCTGCCGATGCGGTCTATCGCCCGGACATGTTCCGCGCCGCCGCTCTTTCGGCCGGGCCGATGCTCGATCCGGCCCAGGTCTTCGCCGACGCGCCGGGCGACCTCGCGCCGCTGTTCGCGGGGCCGGCGTTCGATTCCGATCGCGCAGGGCCCTACGCCACGGCGTTTTCGATCGGTCGCGCGCGGGCCTGACCGGTCTTCAGGCCGCGCTGCGACTTCGCATCTGCACAATAGAAGGGCGCCGCTGGCGCCTTTTTGCTGAGCATTCGTACTGCGCAAGCGTTGTGCAGGGGCGTCTGCCATACAGCCCGTGACATCCGTCCCCGGACCGATGTTCAGTGACATCAAGCCTTCGGACAACGGCGTCCGTGGCTGCCAGAGACGACCGCTCGGATGCGGTCACCCGACGAGGCGACGACGCCTCGCTCTCGCAGACACGCAACACTCCGAGGCGCATCATGATTTCTCGTGACTTCCTCAAGGCCGGCCATACGCCGACCCTGTTCGCCGCGTTCCTCTATTTCGACCTGTCCTTCATGGTCTGGGTGATCCTGGGCCCGCTGGGCGTGGCCATCGCCAAGGACTTCGGCCTCGACCCGGCCCAGAAGGGCCTGATGGTCGCCATCCCCGTCCTCGCCGGCGCCCTGCTGCGCCTGGTCAACGGCATCCTGGTCGACCGCATCGGCCCGAAGAAGACCGGCATGATCGGCCAGCTGATCGTGCTCACGGGCCTGGCCGCGGCCTGGACGCTGGGCGTGCACAACTATCACCAGATCCTGGCGCTGGGCATCGTGCTCGGCGTGGCCGGCGCTTCGTTCGCGGTCGCCCTGCCGCTGGCCTCGCGCTGGTACCCGCAGGAGCACCAGGGCCTGGCCCTGGGCATCGCCGGCGCCGGCAACTCGGGCACCGCCCTGGCCGCCCTGTTCGCGCCGATGCTGGCCAAGACCTTCGGCTGGCAGAATGTCATCGGCCTGGCCGCCATTCCGCTGGCCGTCGCCTTCGTCGTCTACATGCTGCTGGCCAAGGACGCCCCCGAACAGCCCGCGCCCAAGAAGCTGGCCGAGTATCTGGATGTGCTGAAGGTTCCGGACGCCTGGTGGCTGATGCTGCTCTACGGCGTGACCTTCGGCGGCTTCGTGGGCCTTGCCTCGTCGCTGACCATCTACTTCAACGCCGAGTACGGCCTGGACCCGGTGATCGCCGGCTTCTTCACCGCCGCCTGCGTCTTCGCCGGCTCGTTCATCCGTCCGGTCGGCGGCGCGCTGGCCGACCGTCACGGCGGCGTGCGCACCCTCAGCATCGTCTACGCCCTGGCGGCGCTGGGCCTGGGCGTCGCCAGCTTCAAGCTGCCCTCGCACTGGATCGCCCTGGCGGTGCTGATGTTCTCGATGCTGGCCCTGGGCGCCGGCAACGGCGCGGTGTTCCAGTTGGCCCCGCAGCGCTTCCGCAAGGAGATCGGGGTGATGACCGGCCTGATCGGCATGACCGGCGGCATCGGCGGCTTCTACCTGGCCTCGACCCTCGGCTTGGCCAAGAAGCTGACCGGCGACTACCAGATCGGCTTCCTCGGCTTTGCGGCCCTGGCGCTGTTCGCGCTGCTGGCCCTGCACGGCCTGAAGGCCCGCTGGCGCGCCGTCTGGCCGACCCTGCACGGCGACGCCGCCCCGGTCCGCGTCTGATTTCCCTCTCTCCGCAACGAGCTAGAACCATGACCAAGGAAAAGCTGGTCGTCATCGGCAACGGCATGGCCGGTTGCCGGGCGGTCGAGGAAATCCTCAAGCGCGATCCCGAGCGCTACGAGATCGCCATCTTCGGCGCCGAGCCGCGGGTGAACTACAACCGCATCATGCTCTCGCCCGTGCTGGCGGGCGAAAAGACCTTCGACGACATCGTCATCAACGACGAGGCCTGGTACCGCGACAACGGCGTCACGCTGCATGCCGGCCGTTGGGTCACGGGTGTCGACCTGGAGGCCCGCAAGGTGATCGCCGAGGGCGGCCTGGAGGTCGCCTACGACAAGCTGATCCTGGCCACCGGCTCGGATCCGTTCCGCCTGCCGCTGCCGGGCGCCGACCTATCGGGCGTGGTCACCTTCCGCGACCTCGACGACGTCGACGCCATGATCGCCGCCTCGGCCAAGCCGGGCGCCCGGGCCGTAGTCATCGGCGGCGGCCTGCTGGGTCTGGAAGCCGCCTACGGCCTGGCCCGTCGCGGCATGGGCGCCACCGTCGTCCACCTGATGGACGTGTTGATGGAGCGCCAGCTGGACGAAAGCGCCGGCTACCTGCTGCGTGAGGCCTTGCTGGAGCGGGGCGTCGAGACCGTTCTCGGCGCGCATTCCGAAGCCATCGTCGGCGAGGACGGCAAGGTCACCGGCCTGAAGCTGAAAGACGGCCGCATCCTGCCTTGCGACATCCTGGTGATGGCTGTCGGCATCCGTCCGAACGCTACGCTCGCGAAAGCCAGCGGCCTGCAGGTCAATCGCGGCATCATCGTCGACGACGCCATGCGCACCTCTGATCCGGCCGTCTTCTCGGTCGGCGAGTGCGTCGAGCATCGCGGCAACTGCTACGGCCTGGTGGCTCCCATCTGGGACATGTGCCGAGCCCTGGCCGAAGAGGTGACCGACGGGGAGGGCGCTTATCAGGGTTCGGTCCTGTCGACCCGCCTGAAGGTCTCGGGCGTCGACGTATTCTCGGCCGGCAAGTTCGCCGGCGGCGAGGGCTGCGAGGACATCGTGTTCCGCGACGCGGCTCGCGGCGTCTACAAGCGCGTGGTTATCGAGGACGGCCGGGTCGCCGGCGCGGTGCTGTTCGGCGATGCGGCCGACGGCGGCTGGTACTTCGACCTGATGAAGGCCGGGACCGATGTCGCCGAAATCCGCGACACCATCATCTTCGGCCAGGCGATCACGGAGGGGCTGTCCGGCCTGGACCCTAGCGCGGCCGTTGCGGCCATGCCCGACACGCAGGAAATCTGCGGCTGCAACGGCGTCTGCAAGGGTGCGATCACGTCCGCGATCACCGCACAGGGCCTGACCTCCCTGGACGACGTGCGCGCCGTCACCAAGGCGTCGGCCTCGTGCGGTTCTTGCACGCCGCTGGTCGAGCAGGTCATCAAGGCCACGCTCGGCGACGGCTTCAAGGCCCAGACCGGCCCCAAGCCGATGTGCAAGTGCACCTCGCATCCGCACGGCGTGGTGCGCGAGGCGATCCTGGCCCGGGACCTGAAGTCCATGCCGGCGGTCATGCAGGCCATGGAATGGACCACGCCCGACGGCTGCGCCTCGTGCCGCCCGGCGCTGAACTACTACCTGCTGTGCGCCTGGCCCGGCGAGTATGTCGACGACAGCCAGTCGCGCTTCATCAACGAACGCGTCCACGCCAACATCCAGAAGGACGGCACCTACAGCGTCGTGCCGCGCATGTGGGGCGGCATGACCACGCCCGACGAACTGCGCGCCATCGCCGACGTCGCCGACAAGTACGCCATCCCGGCGGTGAAGGTGACCGGCGGCCAGCGCATCGACCTCTTGGGCGTGCAGAAGGACGACCTGCCGGCGGTATGGGCCGACCTCAACGCCGCGGGCATGGTCAGCGGCCACGCCTACGCCAAGGGCCTGCGCACGGTGAAGACCTGCGTCGGTTCGGAATGGTGCCGGTTCGGCACCCAGGACTCCACGGGCCTCGGCATCAAGCTCGAGAAGTTCATGTGGGGCTCGTGGGCGCCGGCCAAGGTCAAGCTGGCTGTGTCGGGTTGCCCGCGCAACTGCGCGGAATCGACCTGCAAGGATATCGGCGTGATCTGCGTCGACAGCGGTTACGAGATCCATGTCGGCGGCGCCGCCGGCCTGCACATCCAGGGCACGCAGCTCTTGACCAAGGTCGCCACCGAGGAGGAGGCGATCCAGCTGATCTCGGCGGTCATGCAGATGTACCGCGAGGGCGGCTGGTACCTGGAGCGGATCTACAAGTGGATGGCCCGCATCGGCCTGGAGACGATCCACGCCGCCACCGTCGAGGACCTCGACAACCGCGCGGCGCTCTTCGCCCGCTTCGTGAAGTCGCAGGAGACCGCCCAGGTCGATCCGTGGGCCGAGCGCGCCAGCAAGGGCGTCGAGGCCGGTGAATTTGCGCCGATGGCGACGCTTCCGATGGGGATGGCTGCGGAATGACGATCCAGACTTTCGACATCGATCCGGCCTGGCACGACGTCGGCGCCGTCACCGACATCCCCGAGCGCGGCGCGCGTCGGGTGGCGACGGCGCAGGGCGACGTGGCGGTGTTCCGCACGGGTGACGGCCAGGTCTTCGCGCTGGTCGACCGCTGTCCGCACAAGCACGGTCCGCTCAGCCAGGGCATCGTCCATGGCCACGGCGTGACCTGTCCGCTGCACAGCTGGGTCATCGACCTGAAGACTGGCCACCCCACCGGCGCCGACGCCGGCAAGGGCTGCACGCCGGTCGTGCCGGTGCGGCTGCAGGACGGCCGCGTCCTGCTGGCCCAGCCGGTGATGGCGGGCTGATCCCATGGCCGACGGCTCCGGCGTCATCGCGACGGTCAGGACCACCTGCCCCTATTGCGGCGTCGGTTGCGGCGTCGCGGGCGCGGCGGGTGGAGGCAGGACGCTGGCGGTGTCCGGCGATCCGGCCCATCCGGCCAACAAGGGCCGACTGTGCTCAAAGGGCTCGGCCCTCGGCGCCACGGTCGGCCTGCAGGGGCGTCTCCTTGAGCCGTCGATCAACGGCCGTACGGTCAGTTGGGGCGAGGCCACCGCGCTGGTGGCCAAGCGCTTTCGCGACACCATCGCCCGCCACGGCCGCGACAGCGTCGCCTTCTACGTCTCGGGCCAACTGCTGACCGAGGACTACTACGTCGCCAACAAGCTGATGAAAGGGTTCATCGGCTCGGGCAACATCGACACCAACAGCCGCCTCTGCATGGCCTCGGCCGTGGCGGCGCACAAGCAGGCCTTCGGCGCGGACCTGGTGCCCGGATGCTACGAAGACCTCGACGAGGCCGACCTGGTGGTCTTCGCCGGCCACAACGCCGCCTGGACCCACCCGATCCTGTTCCGTCGGCTGGAGGCCGCCAAGGCCCGCGGCCAGAAGCACATTGTCATCGATCCGCGCCGCACCGACACCGCCGAGGGCGCGGACCTGCACCTGGCCATCGCCCCGCAGAGCGACGTGCGCCTCTGGAATGGCCTGCTGGCCGAACTCGACCGTCGCGGGCTGCTGGATCTCACCTATGTCGCCGAGCACGTGAACGGGATCGACGCCGTCCGCGAAGCCCTGGCGCAGGATGACCAGTCGCCCGCCGTCGTCGCCGCCGACTGCGGTATCGCGGTCGAAGACCTGCTGGCCTTCTACGACCTGTTCGCCGCCCATCCCAAGACGGTCAGCCTGTTCTCGATGGGCTCCAACCAGTCGGCCCAGGGCGTGGCCAAGGGTCTGGCGATCCTCAACGTCCACCTAGCCACGGGTCGGATCGGCAAGCCGGGCGCCTGCCCGTTCTCGATCACCGGCCAGCCCAACGCCATGGGCGGTCGCGAGACCGGCGGCATGGCCAACACCCTGGCCGGCCACATGGACTTCGCGCCCGAGGATCGCGACCGCGTCGCCCGCTTCTGGGGCGCGCCGCACACCGCCCGCGCGCCGGGCCTGAAGGCCGTCGAGATGTTCGAGGCCGTGCGGTCGGGCAAGATCAAGGCGATCTGGGTGATGGCCACCAACCCCGCCGTCAGCCTGCCTGACGCCGGCGCGGTGCGCGAGGCGCTTGAGGCCTGTCCCTTCGTCGTCGTCTCCGACTGCGTCGAGACCGACACCACGGCCTACGCCCATGTGAAGCTGCCCGCGCTGGCCTGGGCCGAGAAGGACGGCACGGTCACCAATTCCGAGCGTCGCATCTCGCGCCAGCGGGCCTTGTTTCCGGCGCCCGGCCAGGCCCGCGCCGACTGGCGGATCATGGCCGACGTCGCGCAAGGCATGGGCTTCGATGGTTTCGGCTGGCCTTCCCAGGCCTCGATTTTCCGCGAGTGGGCGCGCCTGACGTCCTACGAGAACCAGGGTTCGCGCCTGCTCGACCTGACCGGCCTGGCGCCGATGGCGCCTGACGACTACGCGGCCATGACCCCGATCCAGTGGCCGGTCCGCGCCGACGGCAAGGGCACGCCGCGCCTGTTCGTCGACGGTCGCTTCCAGACGCCCGATGGCCGTGCCCGCATGGTCCCGGTGCGTCCCAAGGGACCGGCCGACGCCGTCAGCGACGCCTTCCCGATGTCGCTCAACACCGGCCGCATTCGGGATCAGTGGCACACCATGACCCGCACGGGTCTGGCCCCCGACCTCTGCCGCCATGCGCCCGAGCCCTTCGTCGAGATCCACCCCCGCGACGCCGAGGCCGCCGGCATCAAGGACGGCGCGCTCACCCGCGTCTCCACGGCGCGCGGCGAGTCCGTCGCCCTGGCCAAGGTCACCGACCGCCAGCGGCTCGGCGGCCTGTTCATGCCGATGCACTGGACAGACGCCTTCGCGCCGTCGGGCAAGTCTAACCACCTGATCGCGCCGAACCTCGATCCGGCCTCCGGTCAGCCGGAGTTCAAGCACACCCCGGCCCGGGCGCGGCCCTATCGCGAGACCTGGAAGGGTTTCTTCCTGAGCCGCGAGATCATCGCCGCGCCGGCCAATCTCGACCTCGTCTGGCGGCGCATCCCGCAGGACGCCGCGCAGCTTCACGAGTTCGCTGGCCGCGGCGACGCGTCCGAGCGCGACGCCCTGCGCAAGCGCCTGACGAAGGGTCTGGCCGGCGAGACCACGGTGTTCGAGGACGCCGGCGCCGGGTCGCGGCGCGAGGCCTGGATCGAGGATGGCAAGTTGGTCGCCGTGCTGTTCCAGACCGCCGCCGGTCGCCTGCCGCCGCGCGACTGGCTGGCCGACCTGTTCGCCCTGGACCAATTGACCGCCGAGGCCCGCTCGGCCCTGCTGATCGGCCGCCCGCCCGGCGCGCCCGTCGACAAGGGGGCGATGGTCTGCGCCTGCCTGAAGGTGGGGAGCAAGGCCGTCGACGCCGCCATCGCCGCCGGGGCCGCCACCGCCGACGCGGTCGGCGCGGCCACTGGCGCTGGAACCAACTGCGGCTCGTGCCGTCCGGAGATCGCCCGGATGATCGCCGCCGCCGCTTCGCTCAAGGCCAAGGAGACCGCCGATGCGTGACGCTGCTGCTCTGGGTGACGTCCTGCTGGTCGGCGCCGGTCCCGGCCCGGTCGACCTGATGACCCTGCGCGCCGCCCGCGCGGTGGAGAGCGCGCAGGCGCTGCTCTATGACGCCCTGGTCTCGGACGAGGCGATCGCCCTGGCTCCGGCCGGTTGCGTCCGCATCCTCACTGGCAAGCGTTCAGGCCGGCCCAGCATGAAGCAGGAGGCGATCAACCGCCTGATGCTGCGCCTGGCCCGTCGTGGCCTGCGTGTCGTGCGGCTGAAGGGCGGGGATCCGTCGGTTTTCGGCCGGGTGGGCGAAGAGGCCGAGTTCCTGCGCGCCCATGGCGTGTCGGTCGAGGTCGTGCCGGGGGTCACCGCCGCCAGCGCCGCCGCCGCCCAGTTCAACTTCCCGCTGACCCATCGCGGCGAGGCCCGACGGGTGATCTTCACCACGGCCCGGGTCGGCAGCGGCGACGTCATCGAGGACTGGACCGCCGCGTCGGATCCCGAGGCGACAGTCGCCGTCTACATGGGCGGCGAAGCGGCCGCCGAACTCGGCCGTCGCCTGATCGCGGCCGGCCGGTCTCCGAGCACGCCGGCCCTGGTCGTCGAGCGGGCCGGCGACCCGGCCGCGGCCCTGCGCACTGGCCGCCTCGACACGCTGCCGCAGTTGCTGGCCGGCGGGACGGGCGGTCCGGTCCTGATCGTCATCGGCGCGGTGGCGCGCCGCGCCCAGGACCTGCGCTGGACGCCGGAACTGGCGCAGATCGAGGAAGCTGCCCGGCGGGCGTGAGCCTCAGGCCGTGGCCATGGCCGTCGCGCCTTCGTCCTCTTCTTCCCGCAACCGAAGCTGCGGACCAGCGGCCCGGCCGTAGGCCTCGCGCAGCAGGCGCGAGGGCGACAGCTCGCACGGCGCCAGCAGCAGGCCGCGCTTGCGCAGGGCCAGGCCCCAGCGAGCGCTGCCGGTCAGCACCGAGGCGGCGGGAGCGATCAGCAGGCCGACGGCCGCCGGCAGGATCCAGACCCCGAGCGACGGCCCGGCCAGGGCGGCGCAGGCCAGCAGAATGAAGCCGGCGGCGATCTCGGGCGTATGGCGCTTGAAAGCCTCGCGCCAGAGAGTGCCCTCGGCCTCGCGGCGTTGGGCCGCCCAGCCGGAATCGCGGCCGGCCAGGATGTCGACCAGGCAGCGCGCGTGACCGAACAGGATGGTCGGCGCCGTCAGGGTCGAGTGCAGCGTTTCCACCGCCACGGAGACCAGCAGCGGGCCGATACCGCCGAAGCCCCCGGCCTTGCCCTCCTTGCACGTCAGGATCACGGCCAGCAGCTTGGGCGCGAACAGGAAGCCGAGCGACACGGCGAAGGCCGCCGCCGCGCCCTCCACCAGGAAGAGCTCGGCCCGCGCGCCGCCCAGGACGGGGAAGGCGGCGAGCATGGCGCTCAGCACCACCAACAGCAGCCACACCGGCGCCAGCGCATAGGCCAGGGCCCCGCGCAGCAGGTGCAGGCGGCTGACCGGATGCAGGCCCTTCACGCCCAGGATGCCCAGGTGCTGGAGGTTGCCCTGGCTCCAGCGGCGGTCACGCACCAGCATGTCGGACAGGGTGGGCGGGGCCTCTTCGTGCACGTCGTCCAGCGAGGGGGCCATGCGCACCGCCCAGCCGCCGCGCCGCATCAGGGCGGCCTCGACGAAGTCGTGGCTGAGGATGGCGCCGCCGAACGGGGCCTTGCCAGGCAGGTGCGGCAGGCCGCAGCACTCGGCGAAGGCCTTGGTGCGGATCATGGCGTTGTGGCCGAAGTAGTTGGCCTCGGCGCCGCTCCACCAGGCCAGGGCCCAGGTCGCGAGGGGACCGTAGACCCAGCTGGCGAACTGTTCCGCGCGGCCGAACAAGGTGGTGCGGCCAACGATGGTCGTGCCGGCCTGCAGGACGCCGAGCGCCGGATCGGTCTCCATCGCCCCGGCCATGCGGCGCAGCGAGCGGGCGCTGATCAGGCTGTCGGCGTCGAGCACCGCCATGCACTCGTAGGCGCCGCCGAACCGGCGCACCCATTCGGCCAGGTTGCCGGTCTTGCGGTCGGTGTTCTGCTCGCGGCGACGATAGTAGAGGCGGGTGGGCGAGGGCCCCGAACGCGCGGCGATCACCGCCAGGCGCTCGGCCTCGGCGATGTCGGGATCGCGCGTGTCGCTGAGCACGAAGATGTCGAAGGTCGACGACAGCCGCTCGCGGTCGAGGTCGGCGCGCATGGCCTCGAGGCGGGCGAAGACGGCGGTGACGTCCTCGTTGTAGATCGGCGCCAGCAGGGCGACCTTCTTGCGCAGGTGCGGCGGCGGATCGTCCAGGCGCCGTTCCCAGGTGTCGGGGTTCAGGGCCAGCTGGAAGCCGCCCAGGGCGGCGGCGCAGGAAAAGCCGGTCCAGGCCAGCAACACGGCCACCAGCAGGGCGTCGATCCATTCCAGCAGGGTGACGCCGCCGGCCGTGAAGGCGTCCAGCATCGTCGTCAGGCCGAAGGCGAAGGCCAGGATCGTGAAGGCGCCCAGGCCAAGGCGCCGACGCTGCCGCGAGCGAGCCAGCCGGCGCCAGCCGACGTCGGGGTCGGACAGTTCGCGGACGGGCATGTCCATCGCGGACTCGGCGGGGAGCCAGGCGGCCGGCGGCGCCTTATCGGGAACGTTGCAAGGCGGAAGCCGGTCGGCGAGGCGTATGTCCATCAAGGGTCCTTTCGCGCGAAGAACCCTCACGGCGACAATCAGTTGCGATGCGAAGGAAATATGACCACGGTCAAGTTTCAGAGACGCGTGGTCGCGCTATGTACTGCTGAATAACTTCGCATATTTAGGCCTTTAGGCATAATCTGGCCGCGCTTGCGGCGAGTATGTGGCGCTTTGTTGCGATGCGGAAAAGATCGGCTCGAGGGCGGCAATCGGCCGCCCTTCCGTCAGGCCGCGGCCAGGGCCCTGAAGCCGCGCTCCAGATCGCCGATCAGGTCGATCGGGTCCTCCAGCCCGATATGCAGGCGAAGCAGCGGGCCTTCGAAGTTCACCGGCGTCGAGCGGCTCTTCAGCTGCGGGTCGCAGTGGATCGCCAGGCTCTCGAAGCCGCCCCAGGAGAAGCCGAGGCCGAACAGGGTCAGGGCGTCGAGGAAGGCGTGAACCGAGCGCTGGGTGGTGGGCTTCAACACCACGCCGAACAGACCGCAGGCGCCGGTGAAGTCGCGCTTCCATATCGCGTGGCCGGGATCGTCTGGCAGGGCGGGGTGCAGCACGCGGGCCACCTCGGGTCGCTGTTCCAGCCAGCGGGCCACCGCCAGGCCGTTGGCCTCGTGGCGCGGCATGCGCGTGGCCAGGGTCCGCAGGCCGCGCAGCATCGTGTAGGCGTCGTCGGGCGAGACCGACCAGCCCACGTCCCACATGGCGTTGCCCAGCTCGTCGCCGATCACCGGGTCCATGGTCGTGGCGCTGCCCATGAAGCAGTCCGAGTGGCCGCCGACATATTTGGTCAGGGCCTGGACGCTGATGGTCACGCCGTGGGCCAGCGGCTTGAAGAGCAGGCCGGCCCCCCAGGTGTTGTCGATCAGGGTGAGGACGCCGCGCGCCTTGGCGGCCGCGGCGATGGCCGGGACGTCCTGCATCTCGAAGGTCAGCGAGCCCGGGGCCTCCAGCAGGATCAGCCGGGTGTTGGGCTGGACCAGGGCCATCAGGGCGTCGGCGTCGAGGGCCGGGTCGTAATAACGGGTGGTGACGCCGAAGCGGGTGAGGAAGCGGTCGCAGAACCGGCGGGTGGGCTTGTAGGCGCTGTCGACCACCAGCACGTCGTCGCCGGCCTTCAGCACCGCCATCATCGCCCCGGTGATCGCCGCCAGCCCCGACGGATACAGCGTCACGTCCGGCGAGCCCTCCAGTTCGGCCAGGGCCGCCTGCAGAGCGGCGGGCGAGGACAGGCCGGTGATGCCGTAGGTCAGCTGGCTGTCGTCGTACAGCGAGGCGGCGCTCGGCATCAGCACGGTCGAGCCGCGCTGGATCGGCGGATTGACGGTGCGCGCCAGCGACGGGGCTTGCAGGCCCGAGCGTATCAGGCGGGTCTTTTCGTCCATGGCGGCGGGACTCGTAAGCACGGGAAGGAACCCGTCGTTTAAGGGCGTGGGCGGCCGGGGTTCAAGCGTTCGATCAACGTCCTGGCGAGCGGCGTGGGGAATCGGCCATCTAGGAGGCGACGTCCGGCGGGGGCCGGCGCCGTATCGGGGGATGAGATGAGAGTTCCGGTTTCGCTTCTGGCGCTGTCGGCGTCGATGGTCGCCGCCGCCGCTCGGGCCGAGGACCCGCCGCCCACGCCGCCGCCGGCCGAGGTTTCGGCCCTGGCCGGCTGCTGGAAAGGCGAGGGGACTGTCATGGGCAAGCCGGTGACCATCGCCCTGTCGGCCCGGCCGATCGTGGGCGGGGCGATGATGCTGGTCGAGGCCGACAGCGTCGCCAAGGCCGATCCGGCCGACACCTATGCCGCCCACCTGCTGCTGGGCGGCCGCACGACCAAGGCCGGGGAACCGGCCGCGATCGTCGGCCTGTGGGCCGACAGCTTCGGCGGCGACGGCGCCTCGCAGGGCGCGGGCAAGGTCGCGCCGAACGGCTTCGAGGTCAGCTATCCCTATGGCGAGGCCGCCTTCGTCAATCGCTGGGCGCGGGCTGGGGAGCATCTGAGCTGGTCCATCGTCATGCGCGGCGCGAGCGGGAGGGAGCAGGGGTTCGCGAGCTATGAGCTTGTGCGGGCGGGGTGTGGGAAGGGGTAAGGCGGTCTGGAAGCTCCTCCCGTGGGGGACGTGATCGCGCAGCGATCGGTGGGGGGGAGTTGGTGATGACCTTCGGGCATAGCGGAAGCTGAGAACGGGGCCCCCCCCCCCCC
>Ga0247823_10002669_pt1 | contig 14636 bp, 13 predicted proteins | sample 13C_PalmiticAcid_2_FD_192426 | JGI IMG/M metagenome (GOLD analysis project Ga0247823, IMG submission 192426) | Soil microbial communities from agricultural site in Penn Yan, New York, United States - 13C_PalmiticAcid_Day30 | ecosystem: Environmental > Terrestrial > Soil > Agricultural land...
GCAGAACCAGCAGGCCGCGGCCCAGCAGCAACAGGCCGTGAGTTCGGGCCAGGCCGCGTACGGCAAGGCGCGGCAGGCGTGCCTCGAAGGCCGCGGCTACACCGTCAAGTAGACGGTTCGCCTCCGAACCCCGGTCAGGCGCGGGTCAGGCGCCGGATGCAGTCGATGACGACGGCGCCCGAGTCGGTCTTGCGGTAGAAGGCCGCGCAACCGGTGGCTTCGGCGCGCTGGCGGGTCTCCGGGTCCTCGCGCCCCGTCATGAAGATGATCGGCGTGCGCGTGCCCTCGGCGACCAGACGCTCCGCGAGCTCGATGCCGGACAGGCCGCCCAGCTGCACGTCGAACACCAGGCAGTCGAACACGGGCTGTTTCGTGTCGGCGAGGAAGGCCTCGGCCGAGAGGTAGGCGATGGGCTGCATTCCGGACGCACGCAGCAGCCTTCCGAAGGATCGGCAGAGGCTCTCGTCGTCATCGACGATCGCAACGTAGGTGGGGAGGTTGGAGTTCATCGCGCGTCCGCCCCCACTTTCGGCGACCCCGTGCGCTGCGTCTACTGCACCTTCGGGAAGGGCGAGAGCGCCGTCGCACCCGCCTCCTGGGCCGCCAGCGTGAGGGCGGGCACGGAACGCACACCGATTTTCGCCATGATCTTCGCGCGGTGCAGTTTCACCGTGCGCTCGCTGATGTCGAGGTCGCCGCCGATCTGCTTGTTGAGCCGGCCGCGCAGCACCTGTTCGAGCACTTCCATCTCGCGCGCCGTCAGCGATTCGAAGCGCTGCTGCAGCTCGCGGTGCTGTGCGCGCACCACGCGGGTCTCCCCGTCGCGTGCGAGGGCGCGCCCGATGGCCGCCAGCAGCGCGTCCTTGGGCGCGCGCTTCTCGAGGAAGTCCTCCGCGCCGCCGCGCATCGCCCGCACGCTCGACGCGATGTCGGCGTTGCCGGTGAGGAACAGGATTGGCATGGGATTGGGGGTGCCGGCCAGCGCGGCCTGCAGCTGCAGGCCGTCGACGCCCGGCATGCGCAGGTCGGCCACGACACAGCCTTCGGCGTCCGCCTCGTCGCGCGCGAGGAACTCCGCCGCACCATTGAACGTCTTCACGCAGAAACCGCTCGCGCGGAGCAGGCGCGACGTGGCCAGCAGGAACGATGGGTCGTCGTCGACGACGTGGACGACGGGTTGGATCTCGCTCATGTCGTGCTCCCCTTCATGGCAACGGCCAGCGTGAAGCGGAGGCTCGCGCCGCCGCCGGATTCATTCTCGGCCCACAGGCGCCCGCCGTGGGTCTCGACCAGGCTGCGCGAGATCGAGAGCCCCATGCCCATGCCGCTGGGCTTGGTGGTGTAGAACGACGCGAAGATGCCCTCGAGCCGGTCGTTCGGGATGCCGGGTCCGCTGTCGGTCACGGCGATCCGGACGAACCCGTCGCCGTCGCGCACGGCACCCACCTGGATGCGGCGCATGCCGCGCTGCACGCCGTCGAGGGCGTCCATCGCGTTCGACAGCAGGTTCAGCAGCACCTGCTGGAGGTGCACGCGGTCGCCCATCACCGGCGGGATGCCGTCGTCCACGTCCACGTCCATCCGGACGTGGCGCGCCACCGCCTCGTTGCGAACGAGGGCGGTGACGTCGGGGACGAAATCCTGCACCGACAGCGGCACCATCGTGATCTCGTGCCGCCTCAGCAGCGCCCGCATGCGGTCGATCACGGCGCCCGCGCGCTGGTCGTCGGAGAGGATGTCGCTGACGATGGCCCGCACCTCGTCGATGTCGGGGTCCGGGCGTTTCAGCAGCAGTTCCGCGGCCTCGGCGTTGCGCAGGATCGCGCCGAGCGGCTGGTTGAGCTCGTGCGCCAGTGCCGAGCCGAACTGGCCCAGCACCGACACACGGCCGATGTGGGCGAGTTCCTGCCGCAGCTGCAGCATCTCCACTTCGGCGAGCCGGCTGGCCGTGATGTCGCTGCAGGCGCCCCGCGTGCACACGGCCTGCCGCCCGGCACCGAACTCCACCCGGCCCTGCGACACGAGCCAGCGGATCCGGCCGTCCCGGTCCGGCGACCTGAATTCCACCCGGAACTGGCCGTCGCCTTCCCCGGCCATGGCCTTCGACAGGACGGTGGCCATCGGGGCCCGGTCCTCGGGGTGGACGGCGGCCATCAGCCGGTCGAAGTCGACCCGTTCGTCGGCGCCGATGCCGAGCAGCTCGCGCAGCCGCGTGCTGGCCCAGACCTCGTCGCGCGCGAGGTCGCGCACCCAGATGCCGACGTTGGCCGCTTCCGCGGCCATCGTCATGCGCCGTTCGCTCTCGCTCAGCGCGTTCGACAGCTGCGACGCGCGGAGCACCTCGCAGCTGATTTCGTAGGCCATGGCCAGCAGTACCGCCAGCGCGAAGAGGCTGATGGTGGTGGGCATCTCGACCCCCATGCCGAACACCAGGATGGACTGGGTGACACTCGCCAGCGAGAAGAACAGGATGGTGCCACCCACGCGCAGGGCCGTCCCGCGGTTGCCGGCGCGCCAGGCACCGAGGCCGGCGTCGAGGGCCGCGAGGCCCATCAGGACCGTGCTGAGGTTACCGAGGACCGCCCAGGGGTTGAACGTGCCCTTGCCGACCGACACGTATTCGCCGAGGAGCCGGAACGTGTGCAGCTCCGTCACGGTGCCGAGGTTGAGGCTCGCGCCCGTCGAGAAGTTGAGCGCGAGGGTCACGGTGCGCAACCCGATCACCGTCCAGCCGAGCCAGCGGTACCGGGGTTTCAGGGCCACCTGCATGAACCCGATCATCGACACCATGGTGATCCAGACGGGCACGTGCGCGAACCGCAGCGCCTGGCCGTAGTCGTCCGGTGTGCGGGCCATCATCATCGACAACTCGCAGAACGCCAGCAGGGCGGTTCCCAGCGCCATCGACATCAGGAGGGCGCTGTTCCAGGCGGTGCGCTGCCGCAGCCAGACGGGGAAATGGATGAAGGCGAGTGTCAGCGACATTCCCGCGACCAGCGCCCAGACGATGGTCACGCCGTTCATCCGTCTCCCTCGCCGAGTGAACTCCTGCCCATCGTCCCCGCCCCTTCCGTGAAGGCCCGGTCTTCGCCGGGCCATGTTCCGGTGTTGCATGCCGCGGCGCACCGCGGGCGGACCCGGCGGGGACGCCCCTCCCCAAGGGGCAATTGCGCGTCGGCATCCGTGCCCCTATTGTGAGCGGAAATACACAGCTTTGACCAGTGATGGGAGTTCACTTGCAGGCCTGCGTCAGCCATCTCCCGCACCGCCCCCGTGGCGCCGGGCGCACGCCCTTCGGAGGGCGCAGCGTCCCGTGGTTGTGCGCGGTGGCGCTGGGGCTCTGCACGGCCGGTGCGGCGAACGCCCAGCGGTCCAACCGCGGCGCCAACGTCCAGAAGCTCGCGAACGGCATCGTGGGGGTCATGTCGTACACGGTCGCACCCGACGTGACCACCAGTTCCCTGTCCCTGTCGAGCAGCGATTCGTCGAACAACCACCTGAGCATGACCCAGTTCGGCGGCGGCTTCACCTGGAGCAAGGAGACGCCGCTGTACCTGGAAGGCAACGCGGCCTACGCCCGCTACGACCCCCTCTTCATCGCCAGCGACGGCACCACCGAGCGAGCGGTGCCCACGCGCTGGAACTCGTTCTCGGCCACCGGCGGCATCGGGTGGGACTTCGCGATGACGAAGAGCTGGGTGCTCCGCCCGATCTTCAACTTCACGCTGGGCCGCGTGGCGAGCGACCTGAAGGTGGCGAAGTTCTGGCTCGAGAACAACACCGACGTCAACCTCGAATTCCTCGACGGCGGCAAGCTCCAGGCCTACGGCCTCGGCGGCGCGCTGATGCTCGACTACGAACGGTTCGGCCTCGACGCCGACGACGACATCGAGATCCGCTACACCAACGTCGAGCTGCGCAGCCACGGCAGCACGAGCCTGGACGTCGTGGGCCGTGCGAAGGCGGAGAGCCTCAGCATCTGGGCGCGCCGGCGCATCCCGACGGGGTGGGGCCTGTGGATGGACCGGCCGATCCGGTACGTGATCGAAGGTGCCTCCACCCACTTCTTCGGCGACGAAAACGAGGTGGGCATCTCGCAGATGAACTCCGTGGGGTTCGGCCTGGAGGCCGACTCGAGCGCGAAGGACTGGTGGGTGACCCGCTGGCGCGCCGTGGCCCGCTACAAGTTCGGGCCGGGGGTGAGCGGCTGGTCGCTCGGGATGGCCATCAGCTTCTGACGTTCCTCGTTCGCAACTTCATCTTACTGTCCTGACCGGGTCCCCTCACGATGAACCACTCCAGCCTTCACGCCGTCTCGACGTCCCGCGCCCTCCGGCGCATCGCCCTCGCCACACTGATCGCCGGCCTGGCGGGTTGCTCGTCGTTCCAGCGTCTGCAGGACGAGGTCGACGAACTCGACTCGCGCGCGGTCGTGGCGGGCAAGGTGGTGGAAGGCGCCCAGGCCGATGGCAAGGTCTACGCCGTGGTCTACCACACCGAAGCGGACGGCCGGCTCGCGATCGAGTCCGCGGCCGAGGTGCCGGGGGGCGACCGGCAGTTCGCATTGACCGTGCCGAACCGCGACGACCACCGCCTCGCGGTGTTCCAGGACAGCGACGGCGACCAGGCGTACACCGAGGGCGAGCCGGTGTGGCTCTACGACGGCGGGCAGCCCATCGTGTTCGGCCCGCGCCGCCGCACCGAGGTGATCCCGGTGCGCTTGGCCGCGGCGAACCCGGCGCTCACGCCCCAGTTCCTGGCCGCGATCAAGGAAGCCCGGGCCCGCCGCGACGTGTCCCTCGGCGCCGACCAGGTGACGCTGAGCGTCGGCCAGATCGCCTCGTTCGACGACGCCCGCTTCGCCCCGCAGATGGGCCAGAAGGGGCTGTGGGAGCCCTTCACCTCGCTGAGCGATCCCGGCATCGGCGTCTACTTCGTGGAGCCGTACGACCCGAAGCGCATCCCGGTGCTGTTCGTGCACGGCGCGGGCGGCACCCCGCGCGACTGGGCCACGGTGGCCGCCGCCATCGACACGCGCCGCTTCCAGGTCTGGATGTACGCCTACCCTTCGGGCCTGCGCCTCGACGCCTGCGCCGGCGCGCTGTCCACCCTCGTGGGGCAGTTGCGGGCCAGGTACGGCTTCAGCGAGATGCACGTCTTCGCCCACAGCATGGGCGGCCTCGTCGCCCGCCGCTACCTCGAACTCGAGACCAGCGGCCTGCGCGCCCCGCTCCACGGCAAGTTCATCACCGTCGCCACCCCATGGCAGGGCCACGAGGCCGCCGACCTGGGCGTGGCGCACGCGCCCGCCGTGGTGCCGTCATGGATCGACATGCAGGTGGGCAGCGACTACACCTCCGCGCTCTTCAAGACCCCGCTGCCCTCGGCGATGCCCTCGTTCCTCGCCTTCACCTACAGCGGCAAGCGCTCGATGTTCCTGCCGCAGTCGAACGACGGCTCCGTGAGCCTCGAGAGCCAGCTGCGCTGGGACGCGCAGCGGGCGGCGGTGGAGGTGAGGGGGTTCAATGCGGGGCATGTGTCGGTGCTGTCGTCGCCGGAGTTGAAGGCCTGGATCGATGGGATCCTGACGCACTGACGTGAGTGTCGCGTGGCGGAGTCACGCGGCTCGTCATGCCGGCGAAGGCCCATTGCTGTCCGGGGAAAACGGAGATGCCCTCAAAACACTCGTCATCCCGGCGAAGGCCGGGATCCACTGTGGTCGCAGCGCGTGACCGCGTGACCTTGCCGGAGCCGGTCTTCACGCGGAGAGCGCCCGTCGCGCAGTGGGCCCCGACGTTCGCCGGGGTGACGATGGTTGGGGTTTCGTCGTCGATCTCGTCTGCACGCGCCGTGGCGGGACCGGATCGCACGGTTCATCGGTCTCGCCGCTGGCCAGCTACTTCCCGGCCTTGTTCGCAATCTCCCCCAGCATGATCTGGTACAGGATGCGCGCGCTGAGCCGCAGGTCTTCGATCGGCGCCCCCTCGCCCAGGCCGTGGTAGTTGACCGGGGGCCCGAACGCCAGCGAGAAGAGCGGGCCGGCCGCGACGAGGTTGACCAGCCCCTTCGCGTCGGTGCCTCCGCCGATGGCCGCGAGCGGCATCGGCGTGCCCACCGCCCGCTCATAGGCGACGTTGATCCGCTGGAACAGCGGGCTCTGGGGGTCGCGCACGTCGGGTGCCGCGGCGTTCGTGCTCGTCACCGCGATGGCTTGACCCGGCCGGTCCTGCTGGAAGCGGTCGACCAGTTTCCCGAAGGCATCGGGAAAGACGCTGGAGCCGGACAACAGCCCCTCGGTCTTGCCGTCCCACGCCGTGCCGTGGTGGCCGAGGGCGTAGCGGATGTCGATCCGGAGCGCCACGTCCTGCGGGCTGGTGGTGACACGTGTCAGCGCGTAGGTCGTCCCGTTGCCTAACGCGAAGACCTCGTCGTGGCGTTCGAGCAGGTCGGGATGTTTCTCGCCGAAGACCGTCGTGCCCCAACCCCAGGCCATGAACTGGAGCATCCGCCCGACGTTGTTCGGCACGAGCGTGCCGTCGTCCACCAGGTGCGCGAGGAAGTTCGAGAGCGAGACCACCGGATTCGCGCCCTGCGCGCGGTTCTGCTCCGGCACCGACCCGTGCTGCGCGCCCACGACCCGGGTGGTCAGGACCACCGCCTTCGCATCGCGCGACACCTCGAGCGGCGCGCGCCGGTACTGCGGATCGTCGAAGCCGTATTGCTGGTAAAGCCCGGCCACGTTGGCCGCCAGCTGGTCCAGCGCGGCGTCGTCGTCGCCGAGGATGCGCGCGGTCACCGTGTCCGGGATCTGGTTGGTGGCTCCGGGGGCGCTGTCGAAGGCCTCGACGAAGAGGCCGCTGCCCGGCGCGGCGCCGCGCGGGAGGGTGAAGACCGGCCGCTCGATGCCCTTCTCGGCGCGAACCGTCCAGGCCGCGTCGAAGACGATGCCGAAATCGGGCGGGCCGACCTCCTCGAAGTAGTACGCGGTCGAGAAGTCGGTTTCCTCGGAGGTGTCGAAGATCAATTCGATCGTCAGCCCGTCGAGTGCGTTGGTGCCGTCGTAGAGGTTCGCCAGCGCGCGCATCACGATGAACCCGAGGACGGCCGGGCCCTTGTCGTCCACCGCCCCTCGGCCCACCAGGAAGGACTGGGGCGCGCCGCGGTGGTCGCGCGTCTCGATGCGCGGCTCGAACGGCCGCCAATCCGCATTGCCGGGGGGCACCGTGTCCAGGTGCGCCAGGATCGCGATCCGCTTCGGCCCGTTGCCGAGGCGGAACCCGAACACCCATTGGGTCTGGGTCGGGCCTGCCCGGCGCCACTCGAACGGCTCGAGCTTCAGGGTGCGCTGCCCGCGGTTGAACGCATCGGCAACCCCGACCAGGTAGTCGCGCGTGCTCGCCAGACCCTCCACCACCCGCGCTTCGCTTTGCGGGTCGTCCGTGCGGTAGGTCGGCAGCGTGACGAGGTGGCTCGTCTCGGGGACGAATTGCTCGGCCAGCATCCGCTCCAGGAACGAAGGAGGGTCGTCGCCATCGGAACTGCCGCAGCCCGCCAACAACACCAGGGCAGCGACGGCCAGGCGAGCGTGATGCGCAAAGTCGCGTTTCATGCAGCTGAGGATTGACACCATCACCTCCCGCGTTTTCAAAGCGTGGGCGAGTATGGCGCTTTCGCCGATGGCGGTCGACGAATCACCCTGCTGGAGACGCATCGCGCAGCCCCGTGCCTAAAGTCACCTGCGTCTGGACGTCCCCGGGGGCCGGCCCCATAGTGGCGGCTCGAAGACAAGACGCGCCCCCTCCATGTTCGTCAGCGCCAACAGCACGCCCTTCCTGACCGAAGGTTTCACGTCGATCGACAAGGACGCCCTGAAGTCCTTCGTCGTGGTGGTGCGGGCCACCTACGACGTCGATGCCGATGGCCAGTGCACGGTCAGCGAGGTCCAGAGCCCCTTCGTCCACGCCGATGCCCACCACGGTGATCCCGAAACCACGTCGGTGCGGGCCGAGAGCGACTTCGTGCCGATCAAGCCACGGGCGGACGTGCTGCTCGACGCGGTGGCCATGCCGCCGCGCGGCGCGGCCGCCGGCAGCCTCGAGGTCGCGTTGCTCGGTCCCGCCCTGGACAAGCGCGCCATCGTCACCGGCGAACGGCACTGGGAGCGCGGCGCCTTCGGGCTGCGGGCCAGTGATCCGGCGCCGTTCCGTGCGCTGCCGCTGGCCTGGCACCTCGCCTTCGGTGGCACCGACCGCAGCTTCGCCGAGCCCGCCGACTTCCGCAGCGATGCCCGCAACCCCGTCGGCCGCGGCTTCCAGGTGAACGAACGCGCCGAGGCGATCGAGGGCCGCCCGTTGCCCAGCATCGAACACCCCGGGTCGCGCATGACCCGCTGGAACGACCGGCTGGAGCCCATCGGTTTCGGCCCGGTGCCGCGCTTCGCGCCCGAACGGGCCCGCCATGCCGGCACCTACGATGCGCACTGGATGGCCGAGGTGCTGCCCTTCCTGCCGTCTGATTTCGACGACCGCTACTTCCAGGCCGCCCCCGCCGACCAGCAATGCGACAGCCTCGCCGAGGGAACCGCATTTGCCTGCCTCCACATGAACGACGCCGGCGTGTTCCGCGTCCGGCTGCCCGCGTTGTCGGTGCCGGTCTCCTTCGTGTTCGACGACCGCGTCCGCGTGCCCACCGTCACCCCCGACACGCTGATCCTGCAGCCGCACCTGGGGCGCATCGTGCTGCTGGGCCGCGCCCGCGCGCCGCTGCCGCGCAAGTTCACCCGCCTGCGGGAGGTCCGCGTGGGCCCCTTCGGTGCGGCGGGGACGGCGTGATGGTGTTCGTGTCCTGCGTCAGCCTGATCTGTCCCGTGGGCCATTCGGCGGCCAGTGCCGCAGCGGCCCTGCGCGCCGGCATCGCGGCGTTCGCCGAGACGGGCTACCGCGACGTCCAGGGCGAGCCCATCGTCGGTGCCACCGTGCCGGCGCTCGACCCGGAGCTGCGCGGACAGGCGCGGCTGCTGGCACTGATCCGGCTCGCGCTCGATGCGATGGAGCCCCCGCTCGCCGCGCAACTGCCGTGGGGCCGGATGCCGCTCATCCTCTGCACGCGCGAGGCCGAGCGTCCGGGATCGCGCCTGAATGGCATCGCCGGAAAACTGCAGGGGCCCGGTGGCGCGCCGCTCGCGGGACCGCGCAACGCGCACGTGGCGAGCGGTGCGGCCTCCGCCATCCAGGCGGTCGCGATGGCCCGCACCCTGCTGGCCGACCCCGGCGTGCCGGCCTGCCTGATCCTGGCCGCCGACAGCCTGATCGACGCGCGGGTGCTGCACTGGCTGGACGTGGGCCAGCGCCTGAAGACCCGTGAACGCACCGACGGCGTGATCCCCGGCGAGGCGGCCTGCCTGGCGGTCGTCACGCGCGAACCGCTGGGGGAAACGCCGGCCGTCTCCGTGCACGGCATCGGTGTTGCGACCGAGTCCGCCACGGTGTTCAACGAGGAACCGTTCCGGGCCGAGGCGATGAAGTCCGCGGTGGGTGACGCCCTGCGGGAAAGCGGCCTCGCGATGCACGACGTGGACTTCCGGCTGAGCGACGTCGCGGGCGAATCCTATGCCTTCGAAGAGCTGGCGCTCGCTCAGACCCGCTTGATGCGCAAGGTGCGCCCCAGCCAGCCGCTGTGGCATGCGGCCGATTGCATCGGCGACTGCGGCGCCGCCGCCGGGCTCGTGCAGTTCGCGTGGGCGGCCCAGGCCTTCCACCGGCGCTATGCGCCGGGGCCGGTCGCCGCGCTGCATGCCGCGTCGGCCCTCGGGCCACGGGCCGCGGCCGTGGTCGCGTCTCGCGAGTGGGGCAGGGCATGACCCACGGCGTGTACGCGAACACCTGGCAGGTCGCCGCCAAGGCCGGCATGAACAAGTCGATCGCCCGCTTCCCCGACGTGTGTCTGTCGCCACCGGGTCCGCCGGCCGGCCCGATCCCCATTCCCTATCCCGACACCTCGTTCTCGACCGACCTCAAGGAGGGGTCGAAGACGGTCAAGATCGCGGGCAAGCCGGTCGCGCTCGCGCAGCAGTCGCACTACCTGCCCTCGATGCTGGGCAACGAGGCGGCCACCAACAGCTTCGGCGCCAGTGTCGTGACCCACAAGATCACCGGCAAGACGGTTTTCCAGTCCTGGTCGATGGACGTGAAGTTCGAAGGCAAGAACGTGTGCCGGCACATCGACCTCACGACCAGCAACCACAACTGCCCGCCGCCGGCCACGCCGCCCGCGCCGTCCGGCGAGGCCCAGACGCTGCCGGCCACGCTGGCGGCGCTCAAGGACAAGAAGTGCCCGTGCTGCGGCGAAGCCCTCCACGACTGGCAGAAGAAGGACCCGATGGACCCGGACTCCGAGGCGCTCGACCCGATCCCGGAAGACGACTTCTATGCGGCGCTGGCCAAGCCGTTCGCGGCCAAGGGCGACGAGCTGCGGGCGGCCCCCGCCGAGCAGGTCCAGCAGCTGGAAGCCCTCCTGCTGAAACCCGGTCATCAGGACATGAAGTTCATCGCGCCGGGAGAGCCCGCGTCGATCGCGAACGCCATCCGCGGCAAGGAGAAGTTCTACGCCGACACCGTCCAGGAGCTGAAGGCGCTGCGCGACGCGAACCCGGACTGCCCCAACGTCGCGAAGACCAAGGACGCCGGTTGCGGCACCCACTTCGCGGTGCCGCCGGGCAAACACGACTTCAAGGTGCAGGAGGGCAAGAAGACGGTGGTGCGGAAGAAGACCTACGCCCAGCGCTGCGAGGACGGCTTCTCGTCGGGCCTGCGCAACGAGTCGTTCGACGCGTGGGAGAAGGCGAACCCCGACATGAAGAAAGCGCCCCGCAACAGCACCAAGGTGAACCACAAGACCCCGAAGCAGGCCGGCGGGTGCAACAGCACCGGCAACACCATCCCCGACCCGTACGTGCCGACGGGGCCGTGCGCGAAGATCGAAGAATTGCAGTCTGTCCTGCACAGCACCCAGAATTGACCGCCGTGAAACAGTACCTCGACCGAACCTTCCTCCAGCTGGGACGCGGCTTCCAGTTCTCCGCCGAACCACCGCCTTCGCTGGCCAGCGCCGAGCACCTGAACAGCCGCGACCCGTGGACCGTGCTCGGCAGCGTGCTCGCGCGCGTGCGCCAGGGCGACCTGCGCGCCGTCGAGGTGCTGCCGGACCTGATGGCACGCGACGACGCGGCCCTCGTCTGGAACGCCTGCGTGCAGCTGATCGGCTTCGCCGGACGCACGACGTTCGTGCTCGACACGGCGGCGCGTTTCCTCACCCGGCCGGACGACCTGGGCATCCAGTGGAGCATCGCCGACCTGCTGCGCAACGCCTGCAGCCTGCACGCGGTGGAGCCCTTGCTGCAGCTGCATGCGGCGGCCACCGACCGCGATGCGCGGCGGCACGTCGAGCGCTGCCTGTCGACGCTGCTGGAGGAGCAGCCGGGCGCCCTCGACGACGGTGCCGAGGAGCAGGAGGTGCCGGACCCCGCCTACCCCGAGCCCTTCACCCAGACCATGACGGTGCTGGACCGTGACGGCTATGCCGCGCAGGTGCGGGACGCCGCGGCCGGACTCGCGCCGCAGCTGGCCTCATCGGACCAGGCCGTGACCGCCGGTCAGCCGCTCGACCTGGCCGCACTGGTCGCGCGCCTGCACGACCGCATCCGCTCGGGCGAACCCAGCGGCTCGCGCATGGAGTGGGAGCGCATGTGCTTCGAGGCCAGCACCGGCGTCGACTGCAGCACGTTCTACGAGCAGGGACGGCTGCAGCGGCTGGCCGCGCTGGCCGTGCTGGAGGATTTCATGGACACAGGCCACGGCGCGGCCTTCGAGCCCGGTGTGCGCTACTTCTTCGGGCATCGTGTGGACGACTGAACCGGGGGGCGCCACCGGCGATGCAGCCGATCGACGCCTCCAAGCCAGCGGGCATACTCGTGGTCAAACTCGAACGGGAGGAGACGCGATGAACGATGCGCTTCGATGCGTGCTGCTGCTGGCTTCGGCCATGCTCGTCGGGGGCTGTGCCGTGCCTGGAGAGAGCCGCCAGGCGCGGTACGAACGCGAGACTCGCGCGTCGGACACGATGGCTCCGGACAATCCGGCCCGTGGGACACGCACGATGCGCGTGACGACCCGGAAGCCGCCCGAACTGGAGGTGCGCCTGGTGACGTTCTATTCGCAGTTCCATCCGCAGATGAACCCGCCAGCCGCGCTGGTCCCTCGCGGCGGGAAGGTCGCCGAGGGCTGCTGGTGGTCGCGCACGTCGTTGCTCCAGGAGGAGCGCTACCACTACACGCGCGTCTTCCGCTACCCGGTTGCTCCCGGGACGGCCACCCAGGACCTGGTGCTCGACGAAGTCGTGCCCGGCACCTGCAACCTGGGCATCACGGGCATCGGCTACGACGTGGTGTGGAAAAGGCCGGACGGCACGTCGGTGACGTCCCAATGGATGACGTACGAGGTCGCGGTGGAAGAAGGGAGCGCGACGTCGGGTCGTGTGACCGTCCAGTGTGGGGAGGTTTCGGTGCAAGCGGGCGCGAAGCCGCAGTTCTATTGCCGGCATGAACGGAAGGACAACCCGGGCTACTTCGTGGGGCCGCTCGCCCCGACTGGCGCGGAACTCACGCTCGACTTCCGGCTGACGGACGCCGCAATGAAATGAACGCATGCTCAGCCCGGCCGTGGAAGGGGGCCGGGCGAGCGCCACCCTCCCGGGAGAACCAGGACCCATGCATCAGCTCTGCACCTACGACGACAAGCAGCACCGCCCGCACGTCATCACCCTCTGGACCGACGTCTTCGGCCGAAGCACCGGCCACAACGACCCGGCCCTGAGCATCGACAAGAAGGTGGCCGTGGACGACGGCCTCTTTTTCGTGGCGCTCGTGGACGGCCAGGTGATCGGCACCACGCTGGGTGGCTACGACGGTCACCGCGGTTGGCTGTACTCCGTGGCGGTGGCGCCCGCGTTCCGCTCGAGCGGCATCGGCGCCGCGCTGGTCCGCCGTGCCGAGCGGGCGCTGGCGGAGCGGGGCTGCACGAAGATCAACCTGCAGATCGTCGGCAGCAATGCAGGGGTCGCCGACTTCTACCAGGCGCTCGGGTACGAGGTCGAGGACCGCATCAGCATGGGGCGCAAGGTGCCCGGGAACATTCCCGGGGCCTGACCGCCGTCAGGCGAATCCCTGCGGGTTGTTGCTCTGCCAGCGCCACGAGTCGGCACACATCTCGGGCAGGCCCCGCGTGGCCGTCCAGCCCAGCTCGGCCTTCGCGCGCGACGGGTCGGCATAGCACTCGGCCACGTCGCCCGGGCGGCGCGCGACGATCTGGTGGGCGATGGGGCGGCCGCTCGCCTGTTCGAAGGCCTTGATGACGTCGAGCACGCTGTAGCCCTGGCCGGTGCCGAGGTTCACGGTGACGGAGGCGTTGCGGTCGAGGAGGTGGCGCACGGCGGCGACGTGGCCGTCGGCGAGGTCCATCACGTGGATGTAGTCGCGCACGCCGGTGCCGTCCGGCGTGGCGTAGTCGCCGCCGAAGACCTGCAGGAACGGGCGCTTGCCCACGGCCACCTGGGTGACGTAGGGCATCAGGTTGTTGGGGATGCCGCGCGGGTCTTCGCCGATGCGGCCGCTCGGGTGGGCGCCCACCGGGTTGAAGTAGCGCAGGTACGCGACCTTCCACGCCGGGGTGCAGCGCTCGAGTTCGCGCAGCAGGTCCTCGCCCATCAGCTTCGTGGTGCCGTACGGGCTGGTGGCGGCGAGCGGGGAGTCTTCGGTGATGGGCAGGGTCTCGGGCTGGCCGTAGACGGTGGCGGACGAGCTGAACACCAGCCGGGTCACGCCGTGGTCCTGCATCGACTGGGCGACGTTGACGAGGCCGCCGATGTTGTTGCGGTAGTACGCGAGCGGGATCTGGGTGGACTCGCCCACGGCCTTGAAGGCGGCGAAGTGGACCACGGCGTCGATGGCGTGCTGGTCGAAGAGCTTGTCCATCGCGGCCTTGTCCGTCACGTCGGCTTCGACGAACACGGGCTTGAAGCCGCCGAGTTCGGCGAGGCGGTCGAGCACGAGGGGCGAGCTGTTGGAGAAGTTGTCGACCCCCACCACGTCGAAGCCGGCGGCGGCGAGCGCGAGCCAGGTGTGGGAGGCGATGTAACCGGTGGCACCGGTGAGGAGGATGCGGGCCATGGAAAGGGAACCTGATGAAGGGGTGGGGGTCGATTGCTGCGGTGCATGATAGGTCGGGGCGCGCGCCCAGCACAGCCCCTTCGATGAATGCCCCCAGACCAAGGGGGCCCCTACAATCCGCGGATGCTCAACGCCTTCACTTCCTCCCTCGGCGCAGCGGCCATGGCGCGCATCACGCTGTTGCTCAACCACGTGATCGCCGCCGAGACGGTCGCCACCGAACGCCTGAAGCCGCACGCCGGCCGCACGGTGCTGCTGTCCTGGACGGGCTGGCCCTCGCTGCTGCCGCCGCCGCCGGTGGTCGCCTTCGGCGTCACGCCGGCCGGCCTGCTGGAATGGCTCGGCGACGAACCGCCGGCCGCCCCGGACCTGCGCGTCTCGCTCGACGGCTCCAACCCGGCCCGGCTCGCGGCCC
>Ga0247823_10002670_pt1 | contig 14631 bp, 12 predicted proteins | sample 13C_PalmiticAcid_2_FD_192426 | JGI IMG/M metagenome (GOLD analysis project Ga0247823, IMG submission 192426) | Soil microbial communities from agricultural site in Penn Yan, New York, United States - 13C_PalmiticAcid_Day30 | ecosystem: Environmental > Terrestrial > Soil > Agricultural land...
TTGCCCGTTACGAGACGGTGGACGTCATACCCCATACCGACCGCGGTTCGCGTCATCGTGCCGATCCCCAAAAGTCCCGCGAGGATCGCCATATCCTCGGCATATGTCAGTTTATGGAGCCGGGCATCGCCCAGAATGGCCGCAACCGGGACCCCCAGCCGGCGTACCAGCTGCGCATCGTCGGTTGCAGCCGCCTCGATCGCCTCGGCATGCGCGCGGCGCAATGTGCCAAGATGGAACGCTTGCGGCGTCTGAACACGTGCAAGCGCGCTCCGGTCGACGACCTCGCCAGCCAGATGCGCGGTAAGTTCGACGAGGGTGTCGGGAACGGGCAACGTCGGGATTGCCGCCTCGGCGTCGTGCAGCGCCGCAAGCAGGCGATCGATCACTTCGTTGGTTACACCGGGCCGTGCGGCGTCATGGACCAGCACGAATGCGTCGTCTTCCCAGTCACAGAGCACCGCAAGCGCGCTCGCGACCGATTGCTGCCGCTCGGCACCGGGATCGGCAGAACTCCAGCCAGCCGGGAGGTCGCCGAGCGCGCCCATGACGTCACTATTCGCCACCAGCACGCCGCCACCGATCGCCGGATGCGCGGCAAATGCATCAGCGCTCCACTGCAGCACCGGCTTGCCGCCCAGCATCGCGAGCTGCTTCGGTATCTCCATCGCGGCGCGTGTTCCCCGACCGCCCGCGAGCAATATGACCGCGACGCGCGGCAGAACGGAAGGGGGGGACTCGGTCATCGTGCGCGCCGGTTAGCGCAGCCGCGCCTTGCGGGAAAGCGGCTTAGCGTGTACGGGCTGCTCAAATTTTAGGCAATTTGACGAAAGCTCCCCGCCATGGCGCCGCTGCGGCCCATTCAGATCGGCAATATCACCATCGCGGATCCCGTGATCCTCGCGCCGATGACGGGCGTCTCCGACCTGCCGTTCCGCAAGCTCGTCCGCCACTATGGCTCAGGGCTCAACGTCACCGAAATGATCGCGAGCCAGGCGGCGATCCGCGAAACGCGCCAGTCGATCCAGAAGGCGGCGTGGGATCCGGTCGAAGAACCTGTCTCGATGCAGCTCGTTGGCTGCACTCCCTATGAAATGGGCGAAGCGGCGAAACTCAACGAAGATCGCGGCGCGGCGATCATCGACATCAACATGGGCTGCCCCGTCCGCAAGGTCACCAACGGCGACGCCGGCTCGGCACTGATGCGCGACCTCAAACTCGCTGCGGCGCTCATCGATAGCTGCGTCAAGGCGGTGAAGGTGCCGGTGACGGTCAAGATGCGCATGGGCTGGGACCATGACAGCCTCAATGCTCCCGAGTTGGCGCATATCGCCGAGGATCTCGGCGCGAAGCTCGTCACCGTGCATGGCCGCACGCGTAACCAGATGTATCGCGGAGAGGCCGACTGGCGCTTCATTCGCTCGGTCAAGGATGCGGTGTCGATCCCCGTAATCGCGAACGGCGACATCTGCTCGGTCGAGGATGCGCGCACCGCGCTCGATCAGAGCGGCGCCGATGGCGTCATGATCGGCCGCGGCGCTTATGGCCGGCCGTGGCTGCTCGGACAGGTGATGGCGGCGCTGCGCGGCGAAAACCCGCGCCCCGACCCCGGCATCGATGAACAATATGACGTCATTACATTGCATTATCGCGCGATGATCGACCATTATGGCGAAATCACCGGGGTCAATATGGCGCGCAAGCACCTCGGCTGGTACGTCAAGGGCGTGCATGGATCGGCCGAGTTCCGCAACAAGGTCAACCAGATCCCGAGCAGCCGCGACGTCCTCGACGCGCTCGAGCAATTCTACACGCCGTTCCTGAGCAAGGCGGCGGCGTGACCGCTCTGACGTCGAGCATCCCGAGCTTCGACCATGACGAACTGATCCAGTCGCATCCCGTTCCGACGCTTCTCATCGACGGCGGCGGCGTGGTGCTGTTCGTCAACGCGGCCGCCGAACAGCTTTGCAACGTCAGCCGCTCGGCGATGGTCGGGCGTGTCGTCTATGACGTCATCCATATGGATCGCAGCTATCGTCAGCGGATGAGCGATGCCGCGACGTCGGCGCTGTTCGCGCATCGCACCGAAATTTCTGCCGGCGGCCGCCGGTCGATCTTCGTCGACATGCAGATGGTTCCCTATGGCCAGAGCGGCCACCGCATCCTCGCGCTCGTGCCGTCGCAAAGCGATGCCGAGCTGATGGGCGGCGCGATCGGGCGCTCGGGCCGCGCGGCGGGCGCCGCGGCGTCGATGCTGGCGCACGAGATCAAGAACCCGCTCGCCGGGATCAAGGGCGCGGCGCAATTGCTGGCGCGCAAGACCGATGCGGGGGGCGAGCGCTTCACGACGTTGATCTGCGCCGAGGTCGACCGCATCGCGACGCTGATCGACCAGATGGAGCATTTTTCGCGCGGCCAACCGATCGCCTGCGGTCCGATCAACCTCTACCAGCCGATCCATCAGGCGATGGAAACCGCGCGCGCACGCCAGTTTCCGGGCTTGCGCTTCACCGAGGACTTCGACCCGTCATTGCCGCTCGTTCACGGAAACCATGACGCCATGGTGCAAATATTGCTCAACCTCCTGACCAACGGATGCGAGGCACTGGGCGGACGCGACGACGGCGTGGTGCGTTTGACGACCGCCTATCGGCATGGCCTGTCGATCGACAATGGAGACGGGCGCGGGCGGATCGCGCTGCCGATCGAGGTCAGCGTCAGCGACAATGGCCCCGGCGTCCCTGCCGACATTCGCGGCGACCTGTTCGATCCGTTCGTGACGACGAAGCGCGAGGGGCGAGGGCTCGGCCTCGCACTTGTCGCGAAGCTCGCGCGCGACATGGGGGGCACCGTCCAGCATATCCGCGACGGCGAGTGGACGCGCTTTCGCGTCCATCTGCCCGTCGCGCAAAAGGGACGGTCCGCATGAGCAAGGCGAAGACGATCCTGCTGGTCGAGGACGATCCCGCGATTGCGATGATTATCCGCGAAACGCTCGTCGGCGAATGCGGCCATTTTGCATCGGTCGGCAGCCTTGCCGAGCGCAATGCCTGGCTTGCCGATAATCGACCGGACCTTATCATCACCGATGTCGTCCTGCCCGATGGCGACGGGATCGATTCGCTGTCGCGCGCCGCGATCGATGCTTCAACGCCTGTGATTGTGTTGTCGGCGCAGAACACGCTCGACACCGCTGTTCGCGCGACGGGTATCGGCAGTTATGATTATCTGCCCAAGCCGTTCGATCTCGACGAGCTGACCGCGAGCGTCCGCGCCGCGCTGCAACGCAAGGCGGAGCCAGCCGCAAAGGGCACGGTAGCACCGGCCGACAGTCACGGCCTCGTCGGCCGCGCGCCGGCGATGCAGGCGGTCTATCGCACGATCGCGCGGCTCGCTTCGAACGATCTCGCGGTATTGATCCTCGGCGAATCCGGAACGGGCAAGGAAGTCGTGGCGCGGGCGATCCACGCAACAGGGCTCCGTCGCGGCGGACCGTTCGTCGCGATCAACATGGCGGCGATTCCGCGTGAATTGATCGAGGCCGAACTGTTCGGTCACGAAAAAGGCGCCTTTACCGGCGCGCACAGCCGCAACGCCGGGCGTTTCGAGCAAGCCGCGGGCGGCACGCTGTTCCTCGACGAGATCGGCGATATGCCGCTCGAGGCGCAAACGCGTCTGCTGCGCGTTCTGCAAAGCAACGAATATTCGACCGTTGGCGGCAATCAGGCCCTGCGCGCCGACGTTCGCGTTATCGCGGCGACACACCGCGACATGCGCACGCTTGTCGCCGATGGCCGGTTCCGCGAGGATCTGTTCTACCGGCTCAACGTCATACCGGTGACCCTGCCGCCGCTGCGAGACCGACGTAGCGACATTGCGGCGCTTGTCGGGCATTTCGTCGAGGCGGGGCGCGGCTCGGGACTGCCCGATCGCCAGTTCGAGCCCGCGGCGATGCAATGGCTCGAACGTTATGACTGGCCGGGCAATGTTCGTGAGCTCGGCAATGTCGTCCAGCGGCTTGCGGTCTTGTCGCGCGACACTACCGTGACTGTGCGCGACGTCGAGACGGTCCTGCACGAAAGCGGCGAGGGCGGCGGTGCGGTCGAACCCGCGGCTTTGATCGCGCGCGCGGTCGACGACTGGGCGCGCGAGCAGATGGCGGATGCGGCGGGTGACGGTGATATTCACGAGCGGCTCGAAGCGATCGTCGAAACGGCACTATTCCGCCGCGTCCTGCGCGACGTTCGCGGCAATCAGTTGGAGGCGGCGCGGCGCCTCGGCATCAACCGCAACACCTTACGCAAGCGTCTCGGACAACTCGACATCGATCCCGGGCATCCTTGATCGGCAATGACTGACCCGAAATCGGGGCAATAGGGCGACACTTGCTCAGTTTGTGTGTTTTCTATGCAACAGGATTGTCGTAGCATAGCCACAATGGCGCAATCCCCCCCTCTGACCCTCGACATGGATTCGGACGGCCGGGAAGTGCGCTCGGGCTTCTGGCGCTTTGCGGCCCCCGAATATTACACGATCGCGGTCATCATAAGCGTTGCGATCGCGACCTATATCTTCGTGACGGGCGATGCGCAGAGCGAGCGGCTGCTGACACCCGCGCTGGTGGCGGCGATCATGGTCGTCAACCTGGTACCGGCCATGGCGCTGATCGTGCTTATCGGCAGCCGCGTCGCGCGGGCTCGCGCTGTGCGCTCGATGGCGGGCGGCAACGGCCGCCTCCACGTCCGGCTCGTTGCGCTCTTTTCGCTGATTGCCGCGGCGCCGACCTTGCTCGTCGTGATCTTCGCCTCGCTGCTGTTCCAGTTCGGCGTCGACTTCTGGTTCTCGGACCGGTCGCGCGGGATGTTCGAGAATGCCGCCAACCTTGCCGAGGGCTATTATCAGGAAAACCAGCGCCAGGTCGGCGCAAACACTTATGCGATGGCGGCCGACCTCGGCAAACAGATGAGCCTCGTTCCGATCGATAGCCCGGCTTTCAGCAATTATTATCTGCAACAGGTGGTCGTGCGCAGTCTGAACGAGTCGGCGATTATCGAGATCGGGCAGGACGGGGTTGCGCGCACCGCTACGGCGATCAATCCCGACAACCGGGCGGCCGAAAATCGCCTTGGTTCTGCGATGGTCGGGCGTCTCGATGCGGGCGAGGATGTCGTCGTCGTTCGCCAGGCCAACCGGATCGAAGCGGCTGCGCGGCTTCCCGGCACGCGTCGGGCCTATGTCTATGCCTCGCGCGATACCAATGTGCCGGGCTTTCAGCAGTCGGCGCGCGCAAGCGCGGTGCTCGCGGACTATAATGGCCTGTTCGAGCGATCGCAGCAGCTCCAGCTTCAATTCAACGGCGCGCTTTATCTCGGGTCGCTGCTGCTCCTCGCGCTGGCGGTTATTGCCGCGATCGTGGTTGCCGACCGTATCGTTCGTCCGCTGGGCACATTGATCGGCGCAACGCGCACCGCAGCCGGCGGCGATCTCTCGGTCCGCGTGACGCCGCCCGCCCGCGATGACGAAATCGCGGTTCTGACCCGCGCGTTCAACCGCATGACCGAACAGTTGCAGGGGCAAACCGGCGCGCTCGTCAGCGTGAACGAGCAACTCGAAGCCCGCCGCAGCTTTATCGAGGCGGTGCTGAGCGGGGTGTCGTCGGCGGTGGTCTCGGTCGATGCCGATCGCCGCATCCTTCTCGCCAATGCGGCCGCCGAGCGTTTGATTTGCCAGTCGGCCGAATGCCTGACGGGGCAACCCCTCGACGATGTCGCGCCCGAACTGGCGCGCCTGCTGACCGGCGACGAGCGCGAGGCTATCGTCCAGCTCTCGCGAAAGGATGCCGAGCCCGCGACGCTCGCGGCGAAAGCCGTTGCGCAGGGCGACGGCTTTGTCCTGAGTTTCGAGGACATCACGCAGCAATTACTCGATCAGCGCCGCGCGGCCTGGTCCGACGTGGCGCGGCGCATCGCGCACGAGATCAAGAACCCGCTCACGCCGATCCAGCTCGCGGCCGAACGGCTCCAGCGACGGTTCGGTGACAAGGTCGAGGGCGATGGGGCCACCTTCCGCAAGCTCACCGATACGGTGATCCGGCAGGTGCACGACATGCGGCGCATGGTCGACGAATTCTCCAGCTTCGCCCGGATGCCGAAACCGACCTTCGGGGTCGAGGATGTTCGCGATATTCTGCGCCAGACCGTGTTCCTGTTCGAAGTGGCAAAACCGGACATCGCATTTGCCGTCAAAACGCCCGCCGAGATCGAACCGCTTGTCTGCGATCGCCGCCTGTTGTCGCAAGCCATGACGAATATTGTGAAAAATGCGGTCGAAGCGATTGAAGAAAAATACAAAAATTCAGAATCGGTCGTCACCGGCCATGTCGCTGCCGAACTCGTTTCCGGCGCGGATGGCGAGATCATCATTCGCGTCTCCGACGACGGCATCGGGCTGCCGGAGGCGCGCGATGCTATTGCCGAACCCTATATGACGACGCGCCAGGGGGGGACGGGGCTGGGACTCGCGATCGTCAAGAAGATCGTCGAGCAACATTATGGCGAACTGGAGTTTTCGGACAATCCGGCGGGGCAGGGGACATGCGTCACCCTGACGCTCCATCCCGACCGGCTGGGACCCTTGGCCGGCAAGGGCGGGGAAGCAAGCATGGGGCATAGTGAATCGGTTCCGGGACGCATCCGGAACCGGCAGGACAGAGAAGATCATGGCGCTTGATATTCTGATCGTCGACGACGAACGCGACATCTGCGACCTTGTCGCCGGCGTCATGGAAGACGAAGGTTATGAGGCGCGCACCGCGTCGGACAGCGACTCGGCGCTGGAAGCGATCCGCCAGCGGCGGCCGTCGCTCGCGCTGATCGACGTGTGGTTGCAGGGATCGCGGCTCGACGGACTGGGGCTGGTCGAGGCGATCAAGGCGTTCGATCCGACGCTCCCGATCATTGTCATTTCGGGCCATGGCGGGCTCGATACCGCGGTTGCGGCGATCCGCCGCGGCGCATTCGATTTTATCGAAAAGCCGTTCGAAGCGTCGCGCCTTCTCCACCTTGTCGCGCGCGCGACCGAGAATGAGCGGCTGAAGTTCGAATATGAGCAATTGCGCGAAAAAGCGGGTCCTTCGGACGAACTGACGGGCACCAGCGCGGCGATCAACAATGTTCGCGCAACATTGAAGCGCGTGGCGGGAACGGGAAGCCGCGTGTTGATCACGGGTGCCCCCGGGGTCGGCAAGGAAGTCGCCGCGCGCGTGCTCCACGGATGGAGCGGCAGGCAGAATGCGCCGTTCCGGGTCATTTCGTCGGCGCGAATGGATCCCGAAACGGTCGAGATCGAATTGTTCGGATCCGAGGCCGAGGACGGTTCCATCCGCGTCGGGCTGCTCGAGCAGGCGCATGGCGGGACCTTGTTTCTCGACGAGGTCGCCGACATGCCGTTGACGACGCAGGGCAAGATCCTGCGCGTACTGACCGATCAGAGCTTCACGCGTGTCGGCGGGCGCACGATGATCCGCGTCGACGTGCGCATTATTTCGGGGTCGGCGCGCGATCTGATGACCGAAATTGCCGAAAGCCGCTTTCGCGAAGACCTTTATTACCGGCTGAACGTCGTGCCTGTGCACATCCCGCCGCTGCGCGAGCGGCGCGACGATATCGCCAGCCTCTGCGATCATTACATCCGCCGCTATGCCGCCGACCGCCGCGTCGCGCCGCCCGAGATCAGTTCGGAGGCGATGGCGGCGCTTCAGGCGCACGAGTGGCCAGGCAATGTCCGCGAACTGCGCAACGTGATCGAACGCGTGATGATCTTGGCCCCGAGCGACCGCCTGGCGCGGATCGACGCCGATATGCTGCCGTCCGAACTGGTGCGCGGCGGAACCGACATCCTCCCCAACTCGGAATCGATCACCGCGATCCCCCTCAAGGAAGCGCGCGAAAATTTCGAGCGCGAATATCTGCGTATCCAGATCAACCGCTTTTCGGGAAATATATCGCGTACCGCGACCTTCATCGGCATGGAGCGTTCAGCACTGCACCGCAAACTGAAACTTTTGGGGCTTACCGAGAGTTCGGAAGGCGAGGGATAGCGGCTTTGCGCTAGACCTTGTTCGTCCTTTGTCGCATATTGCGCTTGCAAAGAAGGTCTTGAAAGCCGGAAAACCGGCGCCGTACCCGCGGTTAAACCGCCAAAAACAGGAGGCAAATGTGTCCGATAAAAACCAGAATCTCCAGGATATTTTCCTCAACGCTCTCCGCAAAAGCAAGACGCCGGTGACCATGTTTCTGGTCAAGGGCGTGAAGCTGCAGGGCATCATCACCTGGTTCGACAACTTCTCGCTGCTGCTCCGCCGTGATGGTCAGTCGCAGCTCGTCTACAAGCACGCAATTTCGACGGTTATGCCGTCGCACGATTTCGACCTGTCGCTGCTCGGCGACAATCTGCGCGATGCGCCGGCGAGCAAGGGCAAGGCGTTGCAGGATGTGTTTCTCAACGCTGTGCGCAAGTCGGACGAGTCGGTAACGATGTTCCTCGTCAACGGCGTGATGCTGCAGGGTGATATCGTTGCGTTCGATCTGTTCTGCATGCTGCTCGAGCGTGAGCGGCAGGTCCAGCTCGTCTACAAGCATGCGATCTCGACCGTTCAGCCGAACGGGCCGATCAACCTGACCGACAGCGAGCCGGACGCAGAAGCGGACAACGCCTGATCGACCCGGTAATCGACAATGAAGACGAGGTAACGCGCGGCGCGGCCGCGCTTATCGTCGTGCCCGAATGGCATAGCCAGCGCCTTGCGCGCGACCTTGACGCGCGCGCCGAGGAAGCGCGGGGGCTCGCGCTTGCGATCGGGCTCGACGTTGTCGCGGTACACACCCTCCGGCTGCGTCAGACGCGCGCCGCGACTTTGCTCGGCGTCGGCCAGATCGACGCAATTACGCCCGACATCGCTGCAAAAAACGTGCAACTCGTCGTCGTCGATGCGGCGCTCAGTCCGATTCAGCAGCGCAACCTCGAAACCGCGTTCGGCACGAAGGTGATCGACCGCACCGGGCTGATCCTCGAAATCTTCGGCGAGCGCGCCGCGACCGCCGAAGGGCGGCTGCAGGTCGAACTTGCGCACCTCGACTATCAGGCGGGACGGCTGGTGCGCAGCTGGACCCACCTTGAGCGTCAGCGTGGTGGTTTCGGTTTCCTCGGCGGCCCCGGTGAAACGCAGATCGAGGCCGACCGGCGGATGATCCGCAATCGCATGGCGCGCATCCGGCGCAGCCTCGACGATGCCCGCCGTACGCGCCAGTTGCAGCGGTCGAAACGGCAGCGCGCCCCATGGCCGGTGGTCGCACTTGTAGGCTATACGAACGCCGGAAAATCGACCTTCTTCAATCGGTTGACGGGAAGTGACGTCATGGCGGAAGATATGCTCTTCGCCACGCTCGATCCCACTATGCGCGAGATCCGGCTGCCCGGAATCGACAAGGCGATCCTGTCAGACACGGTGGGCTTTGTCTCCGACCTGCCGACTGAACTCGTCGCGGCGTTTCGTGCGACGCTTGAGGAAGTCACCACCGCCGATCTGATTGTCCATGTCCGCGACATCGTCCATCCCGACAGCGAAGCCCAATATGACGACGTGCGCGCCATCCTGAACTCGCTCGGTGTGAACGGACCGCAGGATGACGGGGAGGGCGATGCGCCGCCAGCGATCGAGCAGATCGAGATCTGGAACAAGATCGATACCGCCGATGAACGACGCACGGCAATCGAAGAGATGGCGGCGCGGCGCCCTGACGTCGCGGTGATCTCGGCGGTAACGGGCGAGGGCGTTGAGGCCGCACGCATCTTGATGGCATCGCAATTGACGGCGCAGCATAAGGTACGGCGCATCTATCTGACCTATAGTCAAGGCGAAGCAGCGGCGTGGCTTCACGCGCGCGGCGAAGTGCTGGCGGACGAGCCCGAAGCCGAGGGGCATGTGCTGACCGTGCGGCTCGATCCCGCCGACAGCGCGCGTTTCGAGCGGCTATGGCCCTCTACGGACGTTCCGACGCCTTAACTGCCAGCCAATGGCCTTCTTGCACGTCAAGCGACAAGCCCGACAGGCTGCCGCCCGCACGCTCTTCCATCGCCGCAAAACGGCGTGCGAATTTTATGTTGGCGTCGCGCAGCGCGCCTTCGGCATCGACACCCAGCTTGCGAGCATAATTGACGACCGCGAACAGCAGGTCGCCGACTTCCTCATGCCGCTCGTCGTCGCTCGTCGCTTGCGCAACCTCGACCAGTTCTTCGTCGATCTTCGCGCGCGGTCCTTCGGTGTCGGGCCAGTCGAAACCGACGCGCACGGCGCGTCCCTGCAGCTTTTGCGCGCGCAGTAGCGCGGGCAACGACAAGGCAACGCCTGAAAGCGCACCCGCGGGTCCGTCCGACGCGCGTTCGGCCGCCTTGATCTGTTCCCATTGCAGTCGAACGTCGTCCGTCCTTGTGTCGCCGAAGATATGCGGATGGCGGCGTTCCATCTTGTCGCTGATCGCATTGGCGACGTCATCGAAGCCGAACAGGCCGTTATCCGCCGCAATCTGGCTGTGAAAAACGACCTGGAGTAACAGGTCGCCCAGTTCGTCGCAGATGGCCGCGGGATCGCCGCCGGCGATCGCGTCGGCGACTTCATAGGCTTCTTCGATCGTGTAAGGCGCGATCGTCCCGAAATCCTGCGCGAGATCCCATTCGCAACCGCCATCGGGATTGCGCAGTTGCGCCATGATGGCGAGCAGGCGATCGATGGGGGGCTGGGTTATCGTCTCGGCCATATGATTATCCGATAATATATATTATGTTAAATATCGTGACGCATAGAAGGGATAAGGCCCCGCTATGTCACCGCTTGCCACGTGCGGATGACGAGGAACACAAGCCCGAAGATCGCCACCCACGCCAGCGCCATCTTGAGCCAATCGGCCATCGGCAAGCGCCGTGCAACCAACGAGCTCAGCACCAGTGCGAAAGCGCCTGCGAACCAGAGTATCTGGACCGTCGTTTCGCCCGTCATAGCTGCACCTCCAGCCCATCATATCCCGGTTCGACGCCCGACGGCAATTCGGCCGCCAGATCGTCATAATCCATCGTATTATCCATGTGCGTGATGATCGCCCGCGGATTCCCGACCTTGATGAGGCCTTCGAGCGTCATCGCCAGATGCGGATGCGTCGGGTGCGGATAGCGGCGCAGCGCATCGATCACGAAGAGGTCAACGCCTTGGAAAAAATCGACCATCTCATCAGTAAATTTAGAAAAATCAGTAGCATAGGCGATCTTGTGCGCGCCGTCGCTAAAGATCAGCCCGGTGGCCTTGATCGGGCCATGCGGCATTTCGATGGCGGACACTTCGATGGGGCCGATCGACTGATGATCGTGGAGATCGACCGGATCGACCGATGCCGGATAGCCGGCGTTGCCCGCAAAGGCATAAGTGAAGCGCCATTTCAGGATGTCGAGTACATGGTCGCGCGCATAAACCGGCACGGCGGAGCGCCGAAGATGCATGACCTGACGCAGATCGTCGAGCCCGTGCGTGTGGTCCGCGTGCTCATGCGTCCAGATGACCGCGTCGATTTCGCCGACGCCGGCATCGAGCAACTGGAGCCGCATATCGGGGCTGGTGTCGACGAGGATCCGAAAGCCGCCGAGCGATACCATGATCGATGCCCTACTGCGTAGATTTCGCGGATTGTCGGGGTCGCATGCTCCCCAGTCGTTACCGATCCGCGGAACGCCCGAGGATGTACCGCTGCCGAGGATCCTGAGCTTCATAAAGCGTGCGACGTCATGCTGCCGCCTTGTTGAAAAGCGAATAGAAATTGGCGCTCGTGGCCGATGCGAGTGCCTCGGGGTCTTCGTCGCGAAGCGTTGACAGGAACGCGAGCGTGTCGGCGACAAAGGCCGGCTCGCCAGCCTTGCCGCGATGCGGAACGGGGGCGAGGAAGGGGGAATCGGTTTCGATCAGCAGCCGGTCCTGCGGCAGCCATTTGGCTGTCGACTGGAGATCGGCGGCGTTCTTGAACGTAACGATGCCCGAGATCGATATGAAGAGGCCGAGGTCGAGCGCATGTCGCGCGAAATCGTCGCTGGCGGTGAAGCAATGGATTACGCCGGGGAACGTCGCCCTGCCCATCTCTTCGCCAAGCAACGCCAGTGTATCGGCTTCGGCATCCCGTGTATGTACGATGATCGGCAGGCCCGTTTGTTGCGAAGCGTGGATATGACGGCGGAAACTGTCCTGCTGCCGCAGCCGGTCGCTCTTGTCGTAATAATAGTCGAGCCCGGTTTCGCCGATGCCGATCACGCGCGGATGTGCAGCACGTTCTATTAGCTTGGCGGTGTCGACGTCGGGGTGGTTGTCAGCGTCGTGCGGGTGGATGCCGACGCTCGCCCAGACATCGGCGTTCGCCTCGGCCACCGCGAGCACGTCGTCCCATTCGCTTTCGCGCGTCGCGATGTTGAGCATCGCGGTGACGCCGCGTGCGCGAGCGCGTTCGAGCACTTCGTCCTGCTGCTCGGCGAGGCCCTTGTAATTGAGGTGGCAGTGCGAATCGACGAGCATTCAGGCCTCCCCTTCCCCTTCTCCCTCAGGCAATTCGAGGCGCGGGAAGATCGGCACGGGCTGGCCGAGGGTGAAACCGCTGGCAGAGAGTTTCACAAACCAGTCGTTATCGGCGAGCGCCGCTGAATCACGGGCGTCTTCGGCGATGCCCATATGGTCGAGCAGTTTGTCGGCGGCCGTCGGGACGACGGGCCGGATCGCGATCGCCAGCGCGCGCACCGCCTGGAACAGCGTCATCAACACCGCGCGCATGCGTTCGGGATCGGTCTTGCGCAGCGCCCACGGCGCCTGCGTGTCGACATATTGGTTGCACGCGAAGACCGCGCGGATCCAGTCCTCGATACCGATCGAGAAAGCGAGCTGCTCAAATTCGCGCGGCAGACGCGTGCGCGCCATGTCGAGCACATCGGCAATCAGGTTTATATCATCTTCAGACGGCGTCCAGTTGTCCAAAAGAGTGCCATCCAAATTCTTGAATATCATCGACAAACTGCGCTGCGCCAGATTGCCGAAACTGTTCGCGAGGTCCGCGTTGGCGGTCCGCACGATTGCCTCGGCCGAATAGGTACCGTCCTGTCCGAAGCTGACTTCACGGAGCAGATAATAGCGCAGCGCATCGACGCCGAACTGGTCGGCGAGCGCCATCGGATCGACGACATTGCCGAGCGACTTCGACATCTTCTCGCCGCGATTGAGCAGGAAACCGTGGCCGAACACTTGTTTCGGCAGCGGCAGATTCGCACTCATCAGGAAAGCCGGCCAGTAAACCGTATGAAAACGTACGATATCCTTGCCGATCATATGAATGTTCGCCGGCCAGAACTTGCTCCATTCACCGTCAGCATCGGGGAAACCGAGCGCCGACATATAGGTGGTGAGGGCATCGACCCAGACATACATCACATGGCCCGGGCTGCCTGGTACCGGCACGCCCCAATCGAAGCTGGTTCGCGAGACGCTGAGGTCCTTCAAGCCCCCCTCGACGAAGCGTAGAACCTCGTTGCGGCGGCTTTCAGGGCGGATGAAATCCGGGTTTTCGTTGTATAGCGCGAGCAGCTTGTCCTGATAGTTCGACAGGCGGAAGAACCAGCTCTCCTCGACGGTCCACTCGACCGGCGTGCCCTGCGGCGAAAGCCGGGCGCCCCCTTCCCCATCGACGAGTTCGCTTTCGTCGTAGAAAGCCTCGTCGCGGATCGAATACCAACCCTCGTAACGGTCGAGGTACAGGTCGCCATTGGCCTCCATGGCAATCCATAGCATCTGCGAAGCGGCGTGGTGCGCGCGATCCGACGTGCGCATGAAATGATCGAAACTGATATTCAGTTTGGCATACATCTCACGGAAATATCCCGACATTTCGTCGGCGAGTTCGATCGTCGGGCGCCCCTGGTCGCGCGCCGTCTGATACATTTTCAGGCCATGTTCGTCGGTCCCCGTCGTGAGCCGGACGTCGCGCCCACGCGCGCGCTGGAAGCGGGCCATGACGTCGGTCGCGATCGCTTCATAGGCGTGACCGATATGCGGGCGGCCATTGGGGTAGCTGATCGCTGTAGTGATATAAAAGGGGTCTTTGTTTTCGGACATGCGCGCGCCTTAGCCGCTGGCGCGCGCGAGGGAAAGCGTCAGCGTGCCGCCTGCCCCGCCCTCGGCGCCAGTCCGGCAAGGCAGTTTCCGATTTCGAACCCCACCATCGCGCCATCGTAGGAGCCGCGGATCGCATCGCGAACGGTACGCTGGACGCGATCCCACTGGGCGAGGACGGGCGCGATCTCCGCCACCGGGCGGTCGCGCGCAAAGCGCGCCAGCAGCCCCGGGACAATGTCGATTACCAGTTCAAGCCGGGCGCGATTGCTGGTCCCGCCGACTTCGCGGGCGAGCGCCTCGCGCAACCGGTTCTCCGGATCGCCGTTTGTTGCAATCGCAAGCAGCTTCTTTTCCATCGCCGCGACATCGCTGTCGATCAGCGCAAGCGCTTTGCCTGGCACCCCGCCCGACGCGGCGGCGATTGCGCTGATCGACAGCGATGT
>Ga0247823_10002671_pt1 | contig 14630 bp, 15 predicted proteins | sample 13C_PalmiticAcid_2_FD_192426 | JGI IMG/M metagenome (GOLD analysis project Ga0247823, IMG submission 192426) | Soil microbial communities from agricultural site in Penn Yan, New York, United States - 13C_PalmiticAcid_Day30 | ecosystem: Environmental > Terrestrial > Soil > Agricultural land...
CCTTGGGTCAAACCGCCGTCTTCGGCATGGACGACGACGACAAGGCCGCAATCGCGCGCATAAGCGAGCAGCTTGCGCATCGTCCCCGACGAGGCGATCCAGCCGCGCCGTCGCCACCGGGCGCGGGCGCCGGCAGAGGCGTTGATCGCCATCTCGCCGAGATCCTGCCCTTCGAGACCGCGGGTGGCGGCGGCGAGCGGGTGGACCCAGAGCGCCGGCTTGCCCGACAGCGCGGCGCGGCGGATGATGCCCGGATCGTCGAGCACCGGTGACTGATCGGGCATCAGCCCGACCCGGGCGATGCCACCGGCGCGGCAGGCAGCCTTGTCGACTGCGAAGACGCCGAGATCGATCAGGGCAGGGGCCAGCGTCTTGCCGGCGAGGTCGACGCGCTCCGCATCGGCGGGGATCTCGAAGTCGCCGGTTGCCGCAATGGTTTCGCCGTCGACCAGCAAATTGCTCTTGGTGACGCCGGCCACCGGGCAGACGAGCTGCGCGCCCAGGAAAGCGGTCTTCATGCCCAGCCCTCCACGCCGCGCTCGGCGCGCGTGAGCACGTCGAGACAGGCCATCCGGACCGCAACGCCCATCTCGACCTGCTCGGTGATCGCGCTGCGGGTGGGGTGATCGGCGACCGAGGATTCGATCTCGACGCCACGGTTCATCGGTCCAGGGTGCATCACCAGCGCGTCGGGCTTCGCACGGGCGAGCCGTTCGGGGGTGAGCCCGTAGCGCATGTGGAATTCGCGGGTGGACGGGATGTAGCCGCCCGCCATGCGTTCGTTCTGGACGCGGAGCATCATCACCACGTCGGCGCCTTCCAACGCGGCGTCGAAATCGGTGAAGGGCTGGACGTACATTCGCTCGATTGCCGCGGGCATCAAGGTCGATGGTGCGACGACGCGAACCTCGGCGGCGAGCGCAGTCAGCGCGAGCATGTTCGAGCGCGCGACCCGGCTGTGGAGGATGTCGCCGCAGATCACCACGCGCTGGCCGGCGATCGATCCGCGACGCCGACGGATCGTCAGTGCGTCGAGCAGGGCCTGGGTCGGATGCTCGTGCCAGCCGTCGCCAGCGTTGAGCACCGGGCAATCGACCTTCTGCGCGATCAGATCGACCGCGCCCGAACTCATATGGCGGATGACGATCACGTCGGCGCGCATCGCGTTCAATGTCACCGCGGTGTCGATCAGGGTCTCGCCCTTCTTCACCGAGCTTTGGGCAGCGTGCATATTGACGACGTCGGCCCCGAGACGCTTTCCAGCGATCTCGAACGACAGCAGAGTCCGCGTCGAATTCTCGAAAAAGGCGTTGATCTGGGTGAGGCCTTCGAGGCGCTTGTCGCTCTTGGCGCGTGTCCGGTTCGCCTCGACCCATTGCTCGGCCTCGTCGAGCAGGAAGACGATCTCGTGCGGCTGGAGCCCGGCGATCCCGGTCAGATGCCGGTGCGGGAAGGCGGCGCGGCCGGGAAGCTGCGCCGCGGGGCTGTGATCTGAAGCTTGCATTAAAGCCGCGGCGTAGCGACGCGACGGCGAGGGGGCAAGAGCGGCGACGCAAACCGATCGGCGCGGAAGTTACACCCGCGCAACGTCACCGGTTGCGGAGATGCTTTCGCATCCGCTAGGCGGCGTCGCGATATTGGCGAAAAAGGGGCAAACCGTGTCGAGCCGGGTTCGTGCAGCGTTCATTCTCGTTCTGGTCACGTTGATCCTGCCGCTCGCGGTATTGGGGCTCGGGGTGTGGGAGCAGCAACGGGTGCCGGCGAATCAGGCCGAGAACCTTGCCGCACGCGAGGAAGTCGCGGCGATCCTCGCCGATTTCGAGGCCAAGACCCGGTCCGCGGCGGCGGAAGGAAAGATCGCGTTCGACGCGCAAATCCGCATCGGTGACCGGTCCTATGTCGGTGATGCCGCGGTCGGGCTCGCCCGCGACGAATTGAACCGGCTGGACCGCGCACTCCATGTCGAGAGCATTCGCGGATATCTGCCGCCCGTGGTGATCGCCTGCGCCGCGCTCGTCTTTGCGATTTCGGTGCTGATGCTGCTCGGCTCGACGGCGCTGGGCTGGGCCGGTCGCCAGTCGCGCGATGCACTGGAGCGCGGCTTCAGTTTCGTGCGGCGCGCGCTGCCCGTGCTGCTGGGCCTGCAGGTGGTGCTGACGGCGGTCGGCGTGGTCGCGGCGGTCGCGTTCGAAGCCGCACCTTTGGCAGAGCTCGACAATCCCGGTACCCGCGACATGAAGCTGATGCTCATCGCGGTCGTCGTGATGGGCTTCTCCTTGTGGACCGCCGGCAAGGCGGTGCTCAACCTGCGCCACACGCTTGCATTGTTCGAACCGGACCCGCTCGAGATCGACGGCCGCAGCGTCTCGCGGACGGACGCTCCGGGACTCTGGCAATGGGTCGACGGGCTCGCCGACCGGCTCGGGGCGCTGCGTCCCGACCAGATCGTGGTCGGGCTGACGCGCGGCTTCTTCGTCACCTCCGGGCCCAAATTGCTGCCGGACGGCCAGCGGTTCGAGGGCCGCACCCTCTATCTGCCGCTGCCCTATCTGCCGCTTCTCCGCCAGGACGAGGCAGAGGCGATCATCGGCCACGAACTCGGTCATTTCACCGGCGGCGACACCGAATACAGCCTGCGCTTCCTGCCGATCTATGCGGGGGTGAACCGTTCGCTCTCGGCGATGGTCCTCGCCGGACGCGGGGCGGACGGATCCGACGGGTTGATCACGCGTCCCGCGATCGAACTGGGCGTGTTCGTGATGGACCGCTTCGATCGCGCAGTGATGCACTGGAGCCGGTTGCGCGAATTCGCGGCGGACGAAGCCGGCGCCAGCATCACTTCGCCTGAGGCGCAGGCGCGCGCGCTGCTGCGCACCGACGCAGTCGAGCGGAGCATCGTCGAGACGCTGAATGCGGCGTTCCAACGCCCGGAGACGGCGCCTGCGGACCTGATCGCAGCTACCGTCGATCGGGCACGCGTGAATGGCCTCGACGATCCGTCGGGGATCGAGGAACAGCACCAGCCGCATCCGACCGACACCCATCCGCCGCGGCACCAGCGCCTCGCCGCGCTTGGCGTTACGCCTGGCCCGGCGCTCATCGCCGAAGTCACGGCGCCGCCGCCCGAAGATGCGATGGCGCGGGTCTCGGCGCTGTTCGCCGCTCCGGACCAGCTGTTCCGTGAACTGACCGCCGATTTCACCGGTGGCGCCCGCGAGATGCATCAGGCGCATCGCGAATCGCTGGAGACCGCGGTAGGGGTGGTGAGCGCCGAGGCGGTGGTGGTGCAGGACAGCACCAAAGCCGGCGGATGGGCGCTCGGCGTCGGTGGACTGATCTTCGCAGCGATCGCGATCGGCATAAAGCTTCAGGAAGCGCAATTCCCCAACGACGCCGATCTGTTGACCGGGATCACCGGCGCCATTGCGTTGGTTTTCCTCGTCATCGGAGCGGGATTGCTGATCCGCGGCGAGAAGCCGTTCGTCACGCTTCATCCGGACAGGCTCGTCCTCGACGGAGTGGATCGCCCGCTATCGTGGAGCGAAATCGAACAGGTCGGCTATCAGGTGGTCGGTGGCGCCGCCAACAGCAACGGGCTTCGGTTCAGCGTGTTTCTGACCGAGGATGCTCCGATACCCGGCCGTGCCAAGGGAGCAAGGCGCGCGAAGATCAGCCGCAAGAAGCGCAAGATCGAAATCGCTTCGCGGCGGCTGCTCAACAAACTGTCGGCGCAGGCCTTCGCCGAGCTCATCGCGCAGTATCGCGAGGCCGATTACGCGCGGATGCTTCTCGCCCGGCAGGACGCGGCCTGAACGGCCTCTCCGCGCGCCGCTCAGGCGTTGATGAGGCCGTCGATCGCGCCCTGCAGGATATGCGCCGCGGCCATGTTGTCGATCATCTCGGCGCGTCGGGCGCGGCTGAAATCCTGCTCGATCAAGGTTCGTTCGACCGCGACCGTCGACCAGCGCTCGTCCGAGAGCAGGATCGGCAGGGCCATATCGTCTAGGTTGCGGGCGAAGGCACGCGTCGATTGCGTGCGCGGACTATCGCTGCCGTCGAGATTGAGTGGCAGCCCGATGACGAGCCCCTTCACGTGCTGCTTCGCGATCAGTTCGGCGAGCGCGGCTTTGTCTTTGGTGAATTTGGTACGGCGGATGAGCAAGGCGGGGCTCGCGAAGCTCCAGCCGGCGTCGCACAGCGCGGTGCCGATGGTCTTCGTTCCCACGTCGAGCCCGAGCAGGCGACCGCCCGAAGGCAGCACGGAGCGGAACTCGGCGGGGGCGGTGGTGATCATTTCTTGAACGCCGCCAGTCTGCGTTCGGCGTCGCGGCGCACGTTGGCCCAGAACAGGCTGTAATCGAATACGTGGTAGTTGTTGCCGGGCAGGACATACTGGCCGAAATCAGGAGGCGTGCTGCCGATCATCAGGAAGCCGCGGCCCTCGCAGCGCGCCTGGACGCGGCCGATGACCAATTGGGCCGACTGGAAATTCATATCGGGGATCAAAGTGCCGAGATTGGCCTCCGCCGGTGCCGAATCGCCGGGCTTGCCGGTGAGCGGGTTGGTGCAGACCATGAGCGTGCCGGCGCGCGGCTTGCCGGTGAAGCCGGTGGTCGCGTCGAAGGTGTCGACGATCAACGACGGATCGGCGGGCTCGGAGAAGCTCTGCCACGACAGGATGCAGCCGGCCTCATCGGCTTTCGAACAGGCCGGCAGCCCCATTTTCGGAAGGTCGGCGGTGACCGAGACCGGCCAGCCGACCACGTACGCCGCCACGATGCGTTTCGCGATCGGCTTTCCGGCGATCCGATCGACCAGCAGCCGCGAGAGGTGGAGCGCGCCCTGGCTGTGGCCGGCAAGGATGATCGGCCGGTCGCCTGCCTCGGTCACGAACTGGTCGAAGGCCGTGCGTACGTCGCGATAGGCGAAATCGAGTGCCTTCCCGGCGCTCGCCTTGCTGGTCAGGAAGGCGCCGAAGGTGGCTTGGCGATAGCGCGGCGCCCAGATCGCGCCGACGGAGTTGAACGCGCTCGCCTGACCGCGGAGGAACAGCGCCGCGCGGGTATTGGCGTCCGCATTGTCGAGCGGGGCGTTCCAGGTGTGGGTGTCGAGGAACGAGGTCGGGTGGACGAAGAATATCGCGGCTTCGGGGGCACTCGCCGGCTTGAAGCCCTGCGGCGTCCACAGCGCCGGATTGCCGGGCTTGTCCGGGCGGGCGATCCACATGTCGGGTCGGGCATAAGCGCGGGCATCGGCCGGAGGCAGGGCGACCACTTCGCCCGCGGGCACCATGAACTGGCGCATCAACTGCACACCGTAGAACCGGTAGGCAAAGGCGGCGGCCAGCGCGAGCATGATCAGTATGACGACGACATAGAGGAACTTCCGGGCCAAGCGCACTCTCCATTGTGCGATGCAGCATAAACCGATCACGGTGCAATCGCGTTCCCGTGGCGTACGCTTGTCGCGGATGCAACTGCGTTGACGCGAAGGCCCCGCCGAACGATGCTCGAAAGCGGGGGAAGATCTGCAAGCTCAGGAAAAGCTCAGCCTTTGCTCATGCCGCTTGGGAGGATTTCCGCCACGTCGTGCGCCGACTTCATCGAACGGAGGAACCTGAATGCAAGCGGACGAAGCAACTGAGGGCGCACCGTTCGCGCCGGCATGGGCGATGCGGCCGCTGATTCTTGCCGCCGTCGGCCTTGCCGCGGGGCTGTGCGTCCATCTGATCCTCGGAGGCGGTTACCGCAGCAGCCTCTCGACTCTCGAAGCCGCCTTGCTGACCGGAGTGACGCTGGCCGCAGGGCTGATCGGCTTCACGCTCGAACGGCGGCTATGGTGGGGCTCGATCGTCTTCTCTGTGTCGCTGGCATTGATCGGCGCGCTCGTCGTCGCGTGGAACGGATCGCCCGAGGACTGGAGCGTCGGCGAAGGCTGGCGGATGGTCAGCCTGTTGCTGGCGGTGGCGATCGCGGCGCCGCTGTTCCAGGCCGCGCGCGACGAGGGCACGCGGCGTTTCCCCTATCCGGTGGTCCACGATCATGCCTGGATCAACGTGGTGCTGTTCGCGGCATGCTGGGTGTTCGTCGCCATCGTGTTCGCGCTGGCATGGCTACTGGCGATGCTGTTCGACCTGATCAAGATCCACTTCCTCAAGGAGTTGCTCCAGAAGGACTGGTTCTGGCGCGCGCTGATCGGGCTGGCCTTCGGTGCCGCGCTGGGACTGCTGCGCGAGCATGACGGGGTAGTGCGGCTGCTCCAGCGGGTGGTCGCGATGGTGCTGGCGGTGCTTGCGCCGGTGCTCGCGGCGGGGCTGGTGCTGTTCGTTCTCGCGCTGCCTTTCACCGGCCTTAATGCGCTGTGGGAGGCGACCAGCGCGACGACCCCGATCCTGTTGTGCTGCGTGGTCGGCGCGCTGATCCTCGCCAACGCCGTGATCGGCAACGCCCCCAGCGAGGAGCGGCGCTTTCCGCTGCTGCGCTACGGCGCGATGGGGCTGGCGGTGGTGATGCTGCCGCTGGCGATCCTCGCCGCGATCGCCATCGGACTGCGAGTAGGTCAATATGGCTTCACTCCCGAGCGGCTCTGGGCGATCATATTCGTCGGGGTCGCCTGCCTGTGGGGCGCGGCCTATCTCGCGGCGCTGGCGCTGGGGCGCCTCGACTGGGGGACGCGGGTGCGCCCGCTCAACCTGACGCTGGCGTTCGTGGTGTGCGGCGTAGCGCTGGTGCTGGCGACGCCGCTGGTGAGCTTCAATGCGATCTCGACCCGCGACCAGCTGGCGCGGCTCGAATCGGGCAAGGTGAAACCCGATCAATTCGATTGGCGGGCGCTGGCGTTCGACTTCGGCGCGCCGGGGCGGGCGGCGCTCAAGCGGCTGCAGGCTTCATCCAATGCCGCGATCAAGGCGCGCGCGACCGACGTCGCCAAGGCCGTGCGGCGGTGGCATGTGAAGGATATCAGCGAGGAAGCCAGGCAGCGCGCCGAAGTGGCGGCGAATACCCGGATGCTGCCGCAGGAGAGTTCACTTCCCGATGGCCTGCGCGATGCGATTGCGGATGGTTATGAATGCTCGCGCAGCCAGAAATGCACGGTGTTGCTCGTCAGCGCGACGGAGGCGCTGATGTTCAGGGACGCTTGTTTCGGGATGCCGAAGCCGGCGCCCACCCCCAAACCCACATCAACAGCGCCGAGCGCGCCGGTGCTGCATGCACCGGATTATCTCTGCCGCGACGGCGAGCGCTATCGGTTCGAAGCGGGTAAATGGGCGAAAGCGACTACCGAACGCACCGAATCTGCCGACGAAAAACAGGCGATTGCGACAGGCTTCGCCGCCGGCAAGGTCGAGATCCGCACCGTGCCGCGCCGGCAGGCCTATGTCGGCGGCGTGCCGGTCGGCGAGCCATTCGAATAGCAGTGCTTGAAGGGCGGGGGCGCGGATGCTAGCCGCGCCCCATGTCCGTAGACACTGCAACCGTGAAGAAGGTGGCCAGCCTCGCCCGGATCGCGATCAGCGATTCCGATGCCGAGCGCCTTGCGCCAGAGCTCAACAACATTCTCGGCTGGATCGAGCAGCTCGGCGAGGTCGACACGTCGAGCGTCGAGCCGATGACCGCCGTGATCCCCAACACGCTCCGGCTCAGGGAAGACGTGGTGACCGAGGGACAGCAGCGCGACGCCGTTCTCCAGAACGCGCCGCAGGGCGAGCACGGCTTCTTCACCGTGCCGAAGGTGGTCGAATGAGCGACGTTACCGACCTGGGCATCGCGCAGCTGCGCGACGGCATCCGTATGGGCACCTTCTCGGCGCGCGAAGTGGCCGACGCGTTCGTGGTCAAGGTGAGCAAGGCCAAGGCGCTCAATGCGTTCATCGTCGAGACGCCCGATCATGCCATCGCCGCGGCCAAGGAAACTGATGCCGCGCGTGCAGCGGGCGAGACGCTCAAGCCGCTGGCCGGCGTGCCGATCGGCATGAAGGACCTGTTCGCCACCAAAGGCGTGCAGACCACCGCCGCGAGCCATATCCTCCAAGGCTTCAAGCCGGTCTATGAATCGACCGTGTCGCAGCGGCTGTGGGATGCCGGCGCAGGGATGCTCGGCAAGCTCAACATGGACCAGTTCGCGATGGGCTCGTCGAACGAGACCAGCTATTTCGGCAATGTGATCTCGCCGTGGCGGCGCGGCGGCGGGGACAATGCGCCGCTGGCGCCCGGCGGCTCGTCGGGCGGCAGCTCGGCAGCGATCGCGGCGCGGATCGTTCCCGGCGCGACCGGCACCGATACCGGCGGCTCGATCCGTCAGCCCGCGGCGTTCACCGGCATTTCGGGGATCAAGCCGACCTATGGCCGCTGCTCGCGTTGGGGCGTCGTGGCGTTCGCCTCGTCGCTCGATCAGGCCGGGCCGATGGCGCGCTCGGTGCAGGATTGCGCGATCCTGCTCGAGAACATGGCCGGCTTCGATCCGAAGGACTCGACCTCGCTCGAGCTGGCGGTGCCGAAGTGGGAAGCGAACCTTTCGGGCAATCTCCGCGGCAAGAAGATCGGCATTCCCAAGGAATATCGCGTCGACGGCATGCCGCCGGAGATCGAGGCATTGTGGCAGCGCGGCATCGACTGGGTGAAGGATGCCGGCGCCGAAGTGGTCGAGGTGTCGCTCCCGCACACGAAGTACGCGCTGCCGGCTTATTACATCATCGCCCCGGCCGAGGCTTCGTCGAACCTCGCGCGTTATGACGGCGTACGCTACGGCCTGCGCGAGCTGGCCGAGGGCCAGAACCTCCAGGACATGTACGCCGCGACCCGTGCGGCGGGCTTCGGCGAAGAGGTCAAGCGCCGTATCCTGATCGGCACCTATGTGCTCTCGGCGGGTTTCTACGACGCTTATTACACCCAGGCGCAGAAGGTGCGCACCTTGATCGCGCAGGATTTCGAGAATGCCTGGGCCTATTGCGACCTGCTGCTGACCCCGACTGCACCCAGCGCGGCGTTCGCGCTCGGCGAGAAATCGGCCGATCCGCTGGCGATGTATCTCAACGACGTGTTCACCGTGCCGAGCTCGCTTGCAGGGCTCCCGGCGATGTCGGTGCCCGGCGGGCTCGACAAGGGCGGGCTGCCGCTTGGGCTCCAGATCATCGGCAAGCCGCTGGACGAGCAAGGCGTGCTCGACGCAGGGCTGGCGATCGAGCAGCGCGCCGGGTTCACGGCGCGGCCGGAGAGCTGGTGGTAGGATGAGTTTCCTGGCGGATCTTGTTCAACAGGAACTCGCCGTATTCTTGCGCGACCTGATTTGCGGAAAGCGGCGACCCGATTTGACGCCCGATCCGGACTCAAGGTCCCGGCACAAGAGAAAGAAACGCCCCCTGCGGGCGAAGAAGGTCGGAAAATGACTGAAACAGCATATCGCATCAAAGGCGACACCGGCGAATGGGAGGTCGTGATCGGCCTCGAGGTCCACGCGCAGGTGACCTCCAACGCCAAGCTCTTCTCGGGGGCGGCGACCGAGTTCGGCGCCGAGCCGAACAGTCAGGTGTCGCTGATCGACGCGGCGATGCCCGGCATGCTGCCGACGCCGAACAAGGAGTGCATCCGCCAGGCGGTGCGCACCGGCATGGCGCTGGGCGCGGTGATCAACAAATATTCGCGGTTCGACCGCAAGAATTATTTCTACGCCGATCTGCCGCAGGGTTATCAGATCAGCCAGCTCTACCACCCGATCGTCGGCGAGGGTCGGATCGAGATCAGCCTCGACGAGAAGGACCCCGAGGCCTTCACCAAGACGATCGGTATCGAGCGCATTCATGTCGAGCAGGATGCGGGCAAGCTGATGCACGATCAGCATCCGACGCGGAGCTATGTCGACCTCAACCGCGCGGGCGTGGCGCTGATGGAGATCGTCTCGCGGCCTGACATGCGTTCGCCCGCCGAGGCAGGGGCTTACGTCAAGAAGCTGCGCTCGATTCTGCGCTATGTCGGCAGCTGCGACGGCAATATGGAAGAAGGCTCGATGCGTGCCGACGTCAATGTCAGCGTGCGCAAGCCGGGGGACGAACTCGGCACGCGGACCGAGACCAAGAACGTCAATTCGGTGCGCTTTGTTATGGCGGCAATCGAATATGAGGCGCGCCGTCAGGTGGAGGTACTCGAGAGCGGCGGGCGAATCGTCCAGGAGACGCGGCTGTTCGATCCCGATCGCGGCGAGACCCGGTCGATGCGCTCGAAGGAGGACGCACACGATTATCGCTATTTCCCCGATCCCGATCTGCTGCCGCTGGTGCTCGATGATGCGTTTCTCGACGCGTGTCAGGCGAGCCTGCCCGAATTGCCCGACGCCAAGCGGCGACGCTACGAGAGCGATCTGGGGCTGAGCGCGTACAATGCCGCGGTCCTCACCGCCGATGCCGAGACCGCGCGTTGGTTCGAGGCTCTGCTGGCGGAGTCGGCGCGGGTGCAGGCCAAGGGCGAGCAGGAAGTCGCGCGGCCCGCGGCGAACTGGCTGATCTCGGACCTGTACGGCGCGCTCAATCGCATCGGCAAGGATCTGGATGCGAGCCCCGTCAGTCCGGTGCAGGGCGCCGAGTTGCTGGCTTTGGTCGCCGACGGAACGATCTCGGGCCCGCTCGCCAAGCAGGTGTTCGAGATCATGCTCGAGACCGGCGAAAGCGCGCCGAAGATCGTCGAGGATCGCGGCCTCAAGCAGACCAGCGACACCGGCGCCATCGAGGCGGTTATTGCCGAGGTGCTGGCGAAGAATCCCGGACAGCTCGAGCAGTATCGCGGCGGCAAGGAGGCCTTGTTCGGCTTCTTCGTCGGCCAGACGATGAAGGCGATGGGTGGCAAGGCCAACCCGGCGGTGGTCAACGAACTGCTCAAGAAGGCGCTGGCGGGGTAGGGGAAGGTTGGTATTTCCCTTGGGCGGAAGGGTTGACCGCGTAGCCTGAGGGCGTTCGGGCCAGGTCGCTGGCGAGCGGTATCGCTCCCGTCGGCATGATCGGGAGCGATAGTGTCTGCGGCCAGCGCAGAACGACCTTGCGCATCAGATCCTTCCTGAATTTGGCGAAACGCGGTGGGTCTTCGCCTTTGTCGAACGTGATCCAGATCCTGCCGAGATGGTCGCGATAGTCCATGGCCGAGGCTACGCTCTCGTCATCGTTACTGCCCCGCCATATCGCCGCATTCATCGTCATTGGCGAAACTTCGGACAGGCTTTGCAGCTCTTCTGCGGTGGCTGCATCGACATGGAATCCATGGGCCTCGGACTCCCGGCGCAGAAGCGCCAGGAACGCCTCGCGTTCTGCGGCGCTCGCCAGCGGGACCTCGAAGGCCGCGACGGTACGAATGCTGTCGGGTCGCGGCACAACGCCGCAAGCGGTGCAGGCCAACAGCAGCGTGGTCGTGATTCTACGCATAGAATTTCTCGACTTGCTGCAGCCTGTCGATGCGCTCGGGAGACGCATCGGGCGTCCTGACGTCCCACGCCAGGCCCGTGCGCTCCAGAAGCCGAATGAACCCGAAGCCGAGATCGCTCTGCCCCGGATAGAGGCCGATGCGCGCCGACCCGGGAAAGGCATGGTGATTGTTGTGCCACGCTTCGCCCATCGTGACGAAGCCGGCCCAAGGGACGTCGTGCGCCTGAACGCCGGCGCCGTCGACCAGCCAGTGCTGCGGCCCGCTCGTGTGCGCCAGATGCCCGACGAACCAGTGCCCGTGCACCGAAATGGCGACCCGCGCGCAGACGCCCCAGACGACGAACCCCCATCCGCCGGCCCAGAACAGCAACGCCGCGATCGGCAATTGCTGCACCATCCACGTCGTTTCGAGAAAGCGATAGAAGCGATCGCGACCAGCGCGGCCGAGCGCGAACGCCGGCGGATGCGCGAGTTCTAGCCGGCAATGCATTTGCCACCATGCGTCTTTCAGCATCGGACTCCGGTGGCTGAGATAGGGATGGCAGGCGGGCTTGCGCTGCGCCCAGTCGCGCAGATCATGGGTGCGGATGATGCCGTGCGGTCCGCTCATGCCGACGATCGTGCCGAACCAGACGAGGATTCGCTCGAGCCAGAGCGGGCATTCGAAGCTGCGATGAATCAAGCGGCGATGGAAGCCGACCGAATGGCCGAGCAATAGCGTCGCGCCGGTGGTCAGGACGAACACCAGGAGCGCGCCGGACGAGAAGGTGAGCGGGCCGAGCAGGACGGTGCCGCCTGCCATGCCGCCATTCCACAGCGACAACGCCGGGCTCCAGCGCACCTGTCCCTGCACCGGGTCGGCACCGGGTGTTTCGATCAGACTGTTTACCGCGTGAGGATCGTGCATGGGCGACTCGCAGGCAATTAAGGAATTACCTAATTACTAGGCTTGGACTGGAAAGCAATGAAGCAATCGCTTAAATGACAGGTATGCAACGCGTCTTCGAAGCCCTGTCCTCCACCGTCCGGCGAAAGATCCTCGCCTATCTGAGTCATGCCGAGCTGACCGCAGGTGAGATCGCCGCGCGGTTCGAGATTTCCAAGCCGGCGGTGTCGCAGCATCTCTCGGTGCTCGAAAATGCCGGGCTGGTGGTGAGCGAGAAGCGCGGGCAATATGTCCATTACCGGCTGGTCGAGGCGCATCTCGCCAATGCGCTGAATGGCTATCTGCAGGAGGTTTGCCCGGTCTCCAAGCCGCTCAAGACCGAGAGCGCCAGGCTGGCCAGGGCGAAGGATTTGGTAAAGGGCGATGAGGAGGCGTGAGATGATCCGGGGACTGGTTTTTGCGCTGTTCGCCTGCGTGCTCGCGTTCCCCGCCACGGCGCAGGTCGCGCCGGCGGCGCCCGCCAATCCGCGGGTCGCCTTCGAGACCAGCGCAGGCCGTTTCGTCGTGGAGGTCGAAGCGGGCAAGGCGCCGATCACGGCGAAGAACTTCCTGCGCTATGTCGATGCGAAGCGGCTCGACGGGATCCTCTTCTATCGCACGGTGAAGGTGCAGGAACGGTTCGGCTTCGTCCAGTTCGGGGTGCAGAACGCGCCGGCGAAGATGTTCCCGCCGATCAGGCACGAGCCGACCAGCCAGACGGGAATCAAACATCTCGAGGGCACACTCTCGATGCCGCGGCTGGCGCCCGGCAGCGCGCGGGGCGAATTCACGATCATGGTCGGCGACCAGCCTTCGTTCGATGCCGATCCAGCCAGGCCCGGAGATAATCTCGGCTATGCGGCGTTCGCCCGGGTGGTCGAGGGCATGGACGTGGTGGTGAAGATCCTCGACGCGCCCAGATCGCCGACAAAGACGCTGCAAGGCAGCTTCAAGGGTGAGGTCCCGGAAGCGCCGGTACGGGTCCTGACTGCGCGGCGGCTTCCCGTGGTCGGTTCCTGACCCCCGATTTTCGCGGCATTGTGTCGGCTGGGGGGCGCCGCGTCACCGCGATTGCCTGTCCAGATAGAGATAGGCCGGATCGAACTCGGCGAGGCGCCGTAGCCCGGCCAGATCGGCAATCGTCACCCGGCCGCCGCGGAACTCGACCAAGCCGCGTTCGCGGAGGTCCTTGAGAACGCGATTGACGTGGACCGAGGTGAGGCCGAGGCATTCGGCAAGCTCGACCTGCGTGATCGGCAGCGCATATTCCTGCTCGCTGGCGAGACCGACGATGCCGAGCCGGACCTGAAGCTCACAGAAGATATGGGCGGTACGCTGAATCGCATTACGGCGGCCGAGCGAGACTTCCCATTCGCGGTGGATCGCCGCGTCGAGATTGGTCGAGAACCACAGCACGCGAGCGAGGTGGGGGTGCCGCTCGGTTATGCCCTTCAGCTTCTCGTGTGGCACTTGCACGATTTTGGTCGGCGTCAACGTCATGACGCTATGATCGAGATGCTTGAGCGTGAAACTGTGCAGATCGGCGAAATCACCGGCGACGTGGAGCTCGGTGATCTGACGCTGGCCGTCGCTCAGATCCTTGTAGCGGGCGACGATCCCTTCGAGCAGCAAAGTCGAGAAATTGAGCCGTTGGCCGGGGACGATGAAGGTGTGATCCGCGGGATAATGGACGACCTCGCCCACCGCGTCTCGCAGGGCTTGCTCCTCCTCGTGGCTGATCTCGTCGCGCGCGCGCAGCTTCATCAGATACTTTTCGATCATGTGTCCTCCTGACCGGACGAATCGTCGTGCCTGATGTCCACGGCCTCACGAAACGGCAGCGTCAGAACGATCGACCCCTGCCGGTCGGCAATTTCGATCCGGCCCTGAAGGTTGATCAGTCCGGCCGATTTAAGCTCGTCGCTCAGGATCGACCATATGCTCTGCGCTGCCTTGTCACGTGCCGCCGCGAGGTTGGGGAATTCCTCGCCTTCCTGATCACGGGCAAGGCCCAGTCCGTTGATTACGTCCAGATAATAGCGCGTCATCCCGGCGGCGGCCTCTATTGCTGCGTCTTGTCCTGGTTCTTCACTTCGCCGGCGGTGCCGCTGACGCCGTCCGCCACCCCCGCAGGCTCAAGCGGCGAGGTGTCGGCGCCGCCGCTTGCGGCATCGGCTTCGTCGGCGCGCGATTCCACCGTCTGTTCGACATCGGAGCGCGGATCGTCTTCGCCGGTGATCGGGCCGCGCAGCCCGGCGTCGTTTTTAGTGTCTGCCATGTCGCTCTCCTTCGAATCGTGAAC
>Ga0247823_10002672_pt1 | contig 14629 bp, 8 predicted proteins | sample 13C_PalmiticAcid_2_FD_192426 | JGI IMG/M metagenome (GOLD analysis project Ga0247823, IMG submission 192426) | Soil microbial communities from agricultural site in Penn Yan, New York, United States - 13C_PalmiticAcid_Day30 | ecosystem: Environmental > Terrestrial > Soil > Agricultural land...
TCACCTCGATCATCGGCACCTATATGGTCCGCCTCGGCAAGAGCCAGTCGATCATGGGCGCGCTCTACAAGGGGTTCTGGACCACCGCGATCCTCGCCGTCCCGGCGATCTGGTTCGCGACCCAGTACACGCTTGGCGATCTCCATGCGCCGATTGGCGATGCCGCCTATACCGGCATGGACCTGTTCTGGTGCATGATGATCGGCCTCGCGGTCACTGGCCTCTTGGTCTGGATCACCGAATATTACACGGGCACCAACTATCGCCCGGTCCGCTCGATCGCCAAGGCATCCGAAACCGGCCACGGCACCAACGTGATCCAGGGTCTGGCGATCAGCCTTGAATCGACCGCGCTGCCCACGCTCGTGATCGTCGTCGCGGTGATCGCTTCGTTCCAGCTGGCCGGGATCATCGGCGTGGCGTTCGCCGCCACCTCGCTGCTCGCGCTCGCCGGCATGGTCGTCGCGCTCGACGCCTATGGCCCGGTGACCGACAATGCCGGCGGCATCGCCGAAATGGCGGGGCTGCCCGACGACGTCCGTCACCGCACCGACGCGCTAGATGCGGTCGGCAACACCACCAAGGCAGTGACCAAGGGCTATGCCATCGGTTCCGCCGCGCTCGCCGCGCTGGTGCTGTTCGGGGCGTATACGGAGGATCTCAAGCGCTACTTCGCCGACGTCGTCGTCGATTTCTCGCTCAGCAATCCGTTCGTCATCGTCGGCCTGCTGCTCGGCGCGCTGCTGCCCTATCTGTTCGGTGCATTCGGCATGACCGCGGTCGGCCGCGCCGCCGGCTCGGTGGTGGAGGATGTGCGCAAGCAGTTCCGCGAGAATCCGGGCATCATGGAGGGGACCAGCCGTCCCAACTATGGCCATACCGTCGACATCGTCACCCGCGCCGCGATCAAGGAAATGATCGTTCCGTCGCTGCTGCCGGTGCTGTCGCCGATCGTGCTCTACTTCATGATCAACGCCGTCGACAGCCAGGCCAATGCCTTTGCGGCGGTGGGCGCGATGCTGCTCGGCGTGATCGTGTCGGGGCTGTTCGTCGCCATCTCGATGACCTCGGGCGGCGGCGCATGGGATAACGCCAAGAAGTACATCGAGGACGGCAATCACGGCGGCAAGGGCAGCGAGGCTCACAAGGCCGCGGTGACCGGCGACACCGTCGGCGATCCCTATAAGGACACTGCGGGCCCCGCGGTGAACCCGATGATCAAGATCACCAACATCGTCGCGCTGCTGCTGCTCGCGGCGCTGGCGGGCGGTCACTGATCCGCTGGTTGAACTGACCCTTCACGGCCCCGCCCGGCACCTCCGGGCGGGGCCGTTCTTTCTCAGGGCCAGCGATAGTCGATCAGCACCGGGAAATGGTCCGACGGATACCGTCCGTTCGCCGAATCGGTCAGCGTCGCGGCCATCATCGCGCTCAGCCCCTTGGCAAAGACCCAGTCGATCCGCCGGTCCGCCTTGCCGGTAAATCCATGGAACGTCTCCGCCGGGCCACCCTCCAGCAGCGCCGCCTCCCAGGCATCGCTCATCCCGGCGCTCAGCGTCCGGTATGCGGCGGAGTCGGGGACCGTGTTGAAGTCCCCCGTCAGCACCACCGGCGCGCTGTCCGGCCGTGCCGCGACCCACGCCATGATCGCCGTTGCGGCCTTTTCCCGCGCCGCCTCATCCTCGGCCCGGTACGGAAAGTGGGTGTTGATGAACCAGAAGCGCTTGCCGCCACGGACGGTCTCGAACAGCCCCCAGGTCGCCATCCGCGGATAGAGATTGCCCCAGGTGATGCTCCCCGCCACCGCAGGCGTATCGGACAGCCAGAAATTGCCTGATTCGATCAACTTCAGCCGGTCGCGCCGATAGAAGACGCCCATATGCTCGTCGGCATGCCCGCCGCGCCGGTCGATCCCGAACCAGCTGTACTTCGGCAGCTTGCCGATCAGGTGATCCGCCTGGATCTTCCACAGCTCCTGCGTGCCGATGATGTCGGGGTCCGCGCGCCGGATCGTCTCGACGAACAGATCCTGCCGTGCTTCCCACCGGTTCGGTCCATCCGCCGCGACCGGCAGGCGAACGTTGAAGCTCATCACCCGCAGCCCGTCGCGCGCTGCCGCCGCTGCCGGAGACGCTACCGCCATCAGCGCCAACCCGATCATCAGCGTACGCCTTTGTACTATCATATCGCCACATCGCTCTTGCTTGTTGCCAACGCTGTCACCTATGCCTTGAACCAACCAGGGGAGGCAAATGGCGCGCAGGCCGACGATCAAGGAAGTTTCGAAGCTCGCGGGGGTGTCGTTCAAGACCGTCTCACGCGTGCTGAACAACGAGAAGAACGTCAGCGACGAAACCCGCCGCCGCGTCGAACAGGTCGTAGCGGAGCTGAATTTCCGTCCCAGCCTCGCCGCCCGCACCCTCGCCGGCCGCAAGTCCTTCCAGGTCGCGCTGCTCTACGACAACCCCAGCCCCTATTATGTCTACCATCTCCAGGCCGGCGCGCTGGAGCGCTGCCACGAGTTGGGTTACCGGCTGCTGATCCAGCCGGTCGTCGCCGACTCCGCCGATCTGGTGCAGGAAGTGGCGGCGCTGATCGACGAGACCCATCTCGACGGCCTGATCCTGTCGCCGCCCGTCACCGAATCGATCGCGCTGCTCGATGAACTCGACCGCCGCGGACTGCCCTATGTCCGGATCGAGCCCGGTTTCCGCCGCGACGAAGGCCGCTCGACAACGATCGACGACGCCGCCGCCGCGCGCGATCTCACCGCGCATCTGATCGGTCTCGGCCACCGTTCCATCGCCTTCATCGCCGGGCCCGAAAACCACATTTCCTCGGTCGAGCGCCTCGAAGGCTATCGCACCGCGCTCGACGCGCATGGCATCGCCTTCGATCCGGCGCTGGTCGTCGCCGGCGATTACAGCTTCCCCTCGGGCCGGGAGGCTGCGCGGCGGCTGCTCGACGGCCCGACACGCCCCACCGCGATCTTCGCGGGTAACGACGACATGGCCGCCGGCGCACTCGCCGTCGCGCATGAGCTGGATATCGGCGTGCCCGACGCGCTGTCGATCGCGGGCTTCGACGATTCGGACCTGGCCGCAGCGGTGTGGCCGCCACTCACCACGGTGCGCCAGCCGGTGCGCGAGCTGGCCTGGGCCGCCGCCGATCTGTTGCTATCGGAAGATCGCAAGCGCGACCGGCTCACGCTCGATTACGATCTGGTGATCCGCGCGAGCACCGGCCCGGCGCGCTAGATCTGTTTGGGCCGGCAACTCGGCCTAACCCCTTTCGAATACTGGATGTCCCGCAGCGCCGCCCGGTTGCGCGGCGAATGTTGTAGGACATCTTCTTGACACGCCGATGGGTTTGTAGGACAACTTTTCATGACACCGGTTTCCAATGCCGGGCAAACACTAGCCAAATCGCACCGTGAAAAACGGTTCACGCGAACCTGGGGAGGAATGCATGAACACCAACAGCCTGCTGAAGTCGGGCATCGCTACCGCCGCGCTCTCTGCGGCCATCGTCATCTCGGTCCCTGCAATGGCGCAGCAGAGCGCCCCGCCCGCTGCCGAGGGCGATGAGCAGGAGATCGTCGTCAGCGGCATCCGCAACTCGCTGCAACAGGCGGCGCAGGTGAAGCGCGACGCGCCGCAGGTGATGGACGTCATCACCGCCGAGGATGTCGGCAAGCTGCCCGACGCCAACGTCGCCGAGGCGCTTCAGCGCGTCACCGGTGTCCAGATCACCCGTGTGTTCGGCGAGGGACAGTCGGTCTCGGTCCGCGGTCTCCAGCAGGTCCGGGTCGAGGTCGATGGCCGCACCCTGCTCGGCTGGTCCGCCCGGCTGTCGCCGCCGGAGAACGATCAGCTCGGTCGTTCCTCGGGTCTCGACTCGGTCCCATCCGGTCTGTTCGGCCGACTCGAAGTGCGCAAATCGCCGCTCGCCAGCCAGCCCGAGGGCGGTCTCGGCGGCACGGTCAATCTCGTCACGCCCAAGCCATTGTCGTTCAAGGAAACGACGCTGTCGGTGCGCGCGCAGGGCACCTATTCGGAGAATAGCGAGAAGTTCGAGCCCGCGGTCACCGGGTTCTTCACCACCAAGTTCGCCGACAATCGCATCGGCATCATGTTGGCGGGCGAATATCAGAAGCGCACGTCGATGACGCAGACGTTCGAGCGCAACAACTTCCTCAACCGCACCTATACCGGCACCGGTGCCGGCGTGTACGCAACGCCCGTGCTGCTCCAATATGAGCAGTTCGTGGTCGATCGATCGCGCCTCGGCCTCAACGGCGCGGTGCAGTTCGAAGTCACGCCCGAATTCACCGTCACCGCCGATGCGCTCTATTCGGAACTGACCACCGGGCGGCATCAGGACTTCTTCGCCTTCCGTCTGCCGACCGGCACCAACCCGGTCACCAACCGCGTGGTCGAGAATGGCGCGGTCGTCGCAGGCACCGCCAACGGCACCGTCACCACCGCGGGGCAAATTCGCAACGAACCGACCAAGAGCTATCTCTACGGCCTCAACGGCAAGTACGAGAAGGACGGGCTCAAGATCGAGGCCGACGGCTATTACAGCAAGGGCACGATCGACCAGACGATCCAGATCATCACGCTTCAGGCGACCGCGCTGGTTCCCGGCAATTTCGATTTCCGCAACAACACCGTTCCCTCGCTGTCGCTCGGCAGCTTCAACCCCGGCCTCTATTCCTCGTACAACCCCGCCACCAACGGCGTGCGCAGCAACCGGCTGATCGGCCTGCTCGAGGAATGGACCGGCAAGCTCGACTTGAGCTACGAATTCGATAGCGGCGTCACGCTGGCGATGGGCGTGCGCTACACCGATCTGCACGCGCGCTCGAACGCCTTCCGCAGCCAGGTCACGCCGACCCGTGCCGAGATCGAGCCCTATCTCAAGCTGATCGACACCGGCTTCGCCGCCGACATTCCGGGCAGCTTCCCGCGCAGCTTCCTCACCACCGCGCCGACCTACGACTATGTCTTCACCCGCGCGCAGGCGGCCGAGCCCAATCCCAATCCCAACGGCCTCTCGACGCTGCTGCCCAATCTTCAGCGCGACTATGATTTCAGCGAGAAGACCCTCGCCGGCTATCTCATGATCTCGGGCGAGGGCGAACTGCTCGGCATGCCGTACAAGGCGAATGCCGGCGTCCGCATCGCCAGCACGCGCCTGTCGGTCGACTCCTACGTCAATGTCGGCACGGTCAGCACGCTGGTGAACGACAAGAATCGCTACACCAACGTCCTGCCCAGCGCGAACATCGCGTTCAACGTCACCAACGACTTCCTGATCCGCATTTCGGGATCGCAGACGATGCAGCGCGCGTCGATCGCCGACCTCGCCCCGTCGACCTTCTTCAACGCGACCAACCTGTCGGTGACAGGCGGCAACGCCGCGTTGAAGCCGCCGATCTCGACCCAGGCGGACATCAGCTTCGAATATTATACGGGCAAGAGCTCGCTGATCTCGGGCGCGCTGTTCTACAAGGACGTCAAGGACTTCATCGCCAGCTTCGTGACTTCCGGGGTCGATACCGTCCTCGACCCGCAGGGCCGGGTACTGACGTTCTCGCGGCCCGAGAACCTCGCCAGCGCGAAGATCAAGGGCTTCGAGATCGGCGTGCAGCAGTTCTTCGACTTCCTGCCCGCGCCGTTCGACGGCCTCGGCATCATCGCCAACTACACCTTCTCGGATTCGGAGGATAATGCCGGCTTCCCACTCGTCGCGGTGTCGAAGAACAGCTACAACCTTGTCGGTCTGTTCGAGAAGGGACCGATCTCGGCACGTGTCGCATACAACTATCGCGATGAGGCGGTGTTCGAATTTTCCGAAGGCCGCCCCAGCTTCATCGGTCCGCGTTCGCAGCTCGATGCGCAGATCGGCGTCGACATCACCAAGCGGATCGCGCTGTCCTTCCAGGCGCAGAACCTGATCCCGAGCGATTCGGCGACGACCGAATACAGCGCCGCGGGCATGGTTGCGCTCAACGGTTATGCATTGTCCGAACGGCGCTACTCGGTCGGCATCCGCGCCAAGTTCTGACGAGAAGGCAGGCCGCCCGGGCGAGAGCCGGGGCGGCCATCTTCTTGCCTGCCTGAAACCGCACCGGCCCGCTCCTAAACGTCCAGCGCCTTCATCGCCTGATTCCACCGCATCACATTCGCCCGCGCCTCCTGCACGAAGGCCGAACGGCGGACGATACCGAGGAACGCGTCGGCGACCCATTTGCCCGGCTGGCGCAGCGGACGGCGCACCTGGATCAGCAGCACCACGCGGGTCGCGCTCGCGTCGTTCCACACCTCATGGTCATAGGTGTCGTCGAACATCAGCGTCTCGCCGTCGGCCCAGCGGACGATGCGGTTCTTGACGCGCATCCGCACATCGCCGTCGCGCGGCACGATCAGGCCGAGGTGACAGGTCAGCAGCCCCTTGGTCACGCCGCGATGCGCGGGGATATGCGTGCCGGGCGCCAGGATCGAGAAGAAGGCGCTGTTGAGCGCCGGGATCTGCGCGACCACCGATCGCGTCACCGGGCAGCGGTCCAGATTCTCGTCGATGCGATAGCCATAGCCCCACAGAAAGAAGGAACGCCACTTGTTCACCGGTGCGATCGCGCGGTGATCGGGCGAGATGTTCGCGAGCGACGGCGCGGCATCCTCACGCGCCAGCGCGGTGGCCAGCGCCTCGTCGCGGATCGCCTCCCAATTGTCGCGCAGCAACTGGGTCCAGGCAAAGTCGCGCACGTCGAGAACCGGCGCATTCGAAACCAGCGACGAAGCACCGATGATCCGGTCGAATGCGCCGCGCATCCGCTTGCCGACGCGGATCAGCAGCGGGCGCTTGACGGGCGCCAGTTCGGTCGAGGGGCGGTCGAGACCGGACGGGCGCACCGCGTGGTTCCCCGCACCCTGCCTGATCGCCACACCCTCGCGCACGCGTCACCTCGTTCCTTCGGCCGCGCGGCATGAAACTCGCCGGGCGGTGCCTGGGGCCGGGCTAGGCAGCATCTGGGTCCAAATCGTGGCGAAACCCGCGCCAAAGCGGCGCGCCGTGTTGCGGATTGCGGCGAAACCGCCGCGGCTGGCGGTCGGATGCGAAGCACGCTAGATTGGACGGCGATGGCATCGTTTTCGCGCGTCAAGCAGCTCGCCCTTCCCCTCCTCGTTGCGGCAGCCGCCCTTCCGGCGATTGCACAGGTCGCGGCGCCCGCGCCCGTCGCCACGACCGTCGCGGTCGACAAGGCGCCGTGGCTCTACAAGGGCAGCGACGTCCCGCACGACCCCGAATGGCGGTTCGGCACGCTGCCCAACGGCCTGCGCTATGCGGTGCGGCGCAACGGCGTCCCGCCGGGTCAGGTCGCGATCCGCCTGCGCATGGATGTCGGATCGCTGATGGAGGGCGATTCCGAAAAGGGCTTCGCCCACCTGCTCGAGCATCTCTCGTTCCGCGGCTCCGAAAAGGTGCCCGACGGCGAATCGAAGCGGGTGTGGCAGCGGCTCGGCGTCACCTTCGGCTCGGACAGCAACGCAGCCACCACGCCGGTCTCGACCACCTACAAGCTCGATCTGCCCGAAGCGAACGAGACCAGCCTCGACCAGTCGATGATGATCCTCGCCGACATGATGGCGGCGCCCAACCTCACACAGGAAATGCTCAATCTCGAACGGCCGGTGGTGCTGGCCGAACAGCGGGAGTATCTGCGCCCGCAACAGCGGTTCGACGATGCGCAGCGCGAGCTGTTCTATGCCGGTCAGCGCCTCGCCGACCGGCCCGTGATCGGCACGCTCGAAACGCTGCGGGGCGCGACCGCGGACGCCGTCCGCGCCTTCCATCAGCGCTGGTACCGGCCCGAACGGACGACTCTGGTCATCGTCGGCGACCTCGACCCGGACATGTTCGAGCGTCAGATCGCGAAGCATTTCGCGGCGTGGAAGGGCACCGGCCCCAACCCGGCCACCCCCGATTTCGGCAAGCCCGATCCCGGCAAGCCGATCAGCGCCGCGCTGGTCGAGCCCAGCCTGCCCCCGTTCGTGACGCTGGCGGTACTGCGTCCCTGGACGGTGTTCCAGGACACGGTGAAGTTCAATCAGGAGCGGATGGTCGATTTCATCGCGATGCGGATCATCAACCGCCGTCTCGAAACCCGCGCGCGCGGCGGGGCGAGCTTCGCCGTCGCCAAGGCCGACCTGTCGGACGATGTCCGCAGCGCCAACGTCACCAGCATCCAGGTGCTGCCGGTCGGCGAGGATTGGGAGAGCGCGGTCAAGGATACCCGCGCGGTGATCGCCGATGCGCTCGCCACGGCGCCGACCCAGTCCGAGATCGACCGCGAGATCGCCGAGATACTGTCGGACATGCGCAATTCGGTCGCGACCGCGCCGGTGATGGCCGGATCGCGCCGTGCCGACAATCTGGTCGAGGCGGTCGACATCAATGAGGTGACGACGAGCGAGCAGGAGAGCCTGAACATCCTGCAGGGCGCGATCGACGCGAAGATGTTCACGCCCGAGCGTGTGCTCGCCTCGACCCAGCGGGTGCTTCAGGGCGTCACCACCCGCGCGCTCATCAACACGCGTGCGCCCGACGCCGACGTCCAGAACAAGCTCGCTGCGGTACTTAAGGCGGACGTGACCGGCCTCGCCGGCACGCGCAGCACCGCGCGCGACGTTACCTTCGCGTCGCTGCCTCCGCTGGGACAGCCGGGCAAGGTCGTCGAGCGCACGGTCGTCCTGGCGGATCCCAAGATCGAACGGGTGCGCTTCGCCAATGGCGCAAATCTGCTGCTGTTCCAGAACCCGGGTGAGGTCGGCCGCGTCTTTGTCAGCGTGCGCTTCGGACGCGGCATGCAGGCGGTCCGCACCGGCCGGCCCAATCCGGCATGGGCGGCGGATCTGGCGCTGATCGCCAGCGGCATCGCCACCCCGAATGGGGTGCTCGGGCAGGAGGAGCTCGACAAGCTCACCGGCGACCGTCAGATCGGCCTCGGTTTCGGGATCGGCGACGACGCCTTCGTCTTCACCGGCCAGACCCGCAAGGACGATCTGGAGGATCAGCTCAAGCTGATCGCCGCCAAGCTCCAGTCGCCCGCCTGGGATCCCAACCCGGTCGCGCGCGCCCGCGCCGTTACGCTTTCGGGCTACGCGTCCAGCTCGTCCTCGCCCGACGCCGTGCTTGGCCGCGACCTCGAACGCCTGCTCCACGCCGGCGATCCGCGCTGGGGCATGCCCGACCTCAAGGAGATCGAGAAGCTCAACGCCAAGGACTTCCGCGCCTTCTGGGCGCCGCTGCTCGCCAGCGGGCCGATCGAGGTGCAGGTGTTCGGCGATATCGATGTCGAAAAGACGATCGAGGCGGCACGCGTCACCTTCGGCGCGATGAAGGCGCGCAAGCCGGCACCGGTGATCGCGCCGACCGTCCGCTTCCCCACCCACAGCCCGACGCCGATGGTCCTGCGCCACAACGGCCAGCCCGATCAGGCTGCGGCGATGATCGCGTGGCAGGCCGGCGGCGGGTCGGACAATATCGCCGAGGGCCGCAAGCTCGAGATTCTCGCCGCGGTGATGCGCGACCGTATTCTCGACCGCATCCGCTCGGCCGAGGGTGCGAGCTACTCGCCCACCGTCATCAGCCAGTGGCCGGTCGGCCAGCCCGGCGGCGGGCGCATCATGGCAATCACGCTGATTCCGCCCGACAGGACCGACCTGTTCTTCCGCGTCTCGCGCGAAATCGCGGCGGACCTGATCGCCAAGCCGATCGACGTCGACGAGCTGCGCCGCGCGCTGGTGCCGACGGCGCAGATGGTGGTGCGCCGCTCTACGGGCAATCCGTTCTGGATGCAGCAGACCGAGGGCAGCAGCGCCGATCCCAGGCGGATCGCCGCGATCCACACCCTCGCCCGCGATTATGGCGCGACCACGCCGCAGGAGATCCAGATGCTGGCGGCGAAATACCTCGCCCCGCAAAAGGACTGGTCGCTGGTCGTGCTGCCGGAAACCAAGCCGGCCGGCGCCTCCGTGGCGGGGGGCCGCTAGCCCCTCGCTCCGGCGATATCGGGAAACGACGAAGACCGTCCGGCCATGCCGGGCGGTCTTCTAGTTCCGGTAGAGCGCGTCCAGCCGCTCGCCATAGGCTTGCTTCAGCACATGGCGGCGGATCTTCAGGCTCGGCGTCAGCTGCTCGTTCTCGATGGTGAACGGTTCGTCGGCCAGGATGAAGCGGCGGATGCGCTCGATCACCGACAGATCCTTGTTCACCCGCTCGACCGCCGCGCCCACTGCCGCGCGATAGTCATGGTCCTCGCGCAGCGCCTTCAGGTCGCACTTCGCGCCGTTCTTGGCGCACCATTCCTGCGTCCATTCGGGGTCGGGCACGATCACCGCGGTCATGTACGGTTTGCGGTCGCCCGCGATCATCGCCTGCATGATCTCGGGCTGGAGGGTCAGCATCCCCTCGACCTTCTGCGGCGCGACATTGTCGCCCTTGTCGTTGACGATGATGTCCTTCTTGCGATCCGTGATCTTGATCCGGCCCTTCTCGTCGATCACGCCGATATCGCCGGTGTGCAGCCACCCGTCCTTGAGAACGCGGGCGGTCTCGACCTCGTTGCGCCAGTAACCGTGCATCACCAGCTCGCCGCGGACCAGAATCTCGCCGTCCTCGGCGATCCGCACCTCGACACCCTCCAGCGGCGGGCCGACCGTGTCGTGCTTGAGGCCGGCCTTGGGCCGGTTGCAGCTGATCACCGGCGCCGCCTCGGTCTGGCCGTAACCCTGCAGGAAGGTGATGCCGAGGCTTTCGAAGAACACGCCCACCTCGGGGTTGAGCGGCGCCCCGCCCGAGACCATCGCCTTGATCCGCCCGCCGAACTTCTTGGCCAGCTTGGGCTTGAGCGTGCGGCTGAGGAACAGGTTCATCGGCAGGTCGAGCACCGAGCTGTTCCCTGCCGCCTTCTTGCCGCCGATCGAGACCGCGCGGTCGAGCAGGTAATTGGCGAACTTGCCCTGTTTCTCGACCTGTTTGGTGATGCGCGTGCGCAGCACTTCGAACAGGCGCGGCACCACCACCATCAGCGTCGGGCGCACCTCCTCGATGTTCGAGGCGAGCTTGTCGAGGCCTTCGGAATAATAGATCTGCGCGCCCAGCCCGACCGGGAAATGCTGGCCGCCGGTATGCTCATAGGCGTGGCTCAGCGGCAGGAACGACAGGAACACTTCGTCGTCCCAGCCGAAATCCTCGGAAATGACGATGCAGCAACCCTCGACATTGGTCAGGATCGCACCGTGATGCTGCATCACCCCACGCGGCGATCCGCCGGTGCCGCTGGTGTAGATGATGCAGGCCAGATCTTCGCGCTTCGCCTTGTCCGCCTCGGCAGCGGCCGCCGTCACGTCCGCCGGATTCTCCGCGATCAGTGCCTTCCAGTCATGGAACTCGATCGCACCCGGCTGGCCGATCCGCATCTCCTCGATCCCGATCACCACATGGCTGTGGCTCCCCGCGGTGTGCAGGATCGCGGGCAGCAGCGTCTTGGCGAGCTTCGCATTGGACACGATCGTCATCGACGCGCCCGAATTGTCGATGATGTGCTGGTGGTCGCGCTCGGTGTTGGTGGTGTAGGTCGGCACGGTCACGCCGCCCGCCGCCATGATCGCCAGGTCGCTGATGCACCATTCCGGCCGGTTCTCGCTCACCAGCATGACCCGGTCGCCCGGCTTCAGCCCCAGTTTCTTGAGCGCTGCCGCCAGTGCGGCGACCTGCTGCGCCGCCTCGGCCCAGCTCGTCGCTTCCCATTGGCCGCCGATCTTGGCCCACAGGAACGGCGCATCCCCCTTCTCGCGTGCCCGCGCGAAGAACATCTGTACGAGATTGTCGAATCGTTCGAGCCTGCGCATCCTGTCCCCAATAACTCCCCGCGCGCGGGTTCGTGCCCGCGCTGTATGACACGAGCCTAGCGGCCCTGCCGCCAAGCGCAATGCCGCTACGGTTTCACAGGTGCTTCAGGATGCGCCGCACCAGCCCCGGCCCTTCATAGACCAGCGCCGAATAGATCTGCACCATCGCCGCCCCGGCCTCCAGCCGCGCCAGCGCCTCTTCGGGCGAGTCGATCCCGCCGGCCGCGATCACCGGCAGCTGCCCGCCGCCCGCCGCCAGCGCCTCGGCCAGCTTGGTCCGCGCCAGCGTCTTGAGCGGCGCACCCGACAGCCCGCCCATCTCGCCCGCCAGGCTCGATCGCAGCGTCTCGGGCCGCGAGATCGTGGTGTTGCCGACGATCAGCGCGTCGACCCCGTTGTCGATCGCCGCACGCACCGCATCGTCCAGCCCCTTGGTATCCAGATCGGGCGCGACCTTGAGAAACAGCGGAACTCGCCGTCCGTCCACCATCCGCGCCGCGTTCGACGCCGCCAGCAGCTCGTCGAGCGCCGGCCGCGACTGCAGGTCGCGCAGCCCCGGCGTATTGGGCGAGCTGACGTTGATCGTCACATAGTCGCCGACCCGCGCCGCCTTGCCGACGCCCAGCGCATAGTCCGCCACGCGGTCGTCGCTGTCCTTGTTCGCGCCGACATTGATGCCCAGCACACCGGCGTGTCTGACGCCAGCGACCCGCGCCAGCGCCGCGTCGATCCCGCCATTGTTGAAGCCCATGCGGTTCACCACGCCGCGATCCTCGACCAGCCGGAACAGCCGCGGCTTGGGATTGCCCGCCTGCGGCCGCGGGGTCAGCGATCCGATCTCGACTGCGCCAAAGCCAAGGCCGAACAGCCCGGCGACCGCCTCGCCGTCCTTGTCCATCCCCGCCGCGAGACCCACCGGATTGGGAAATTCGAGCCCCGCGATCGTCACCGGCCGCACCCGCGGCACGCCTCCCGTTCCGCCGACGATCGACAGCGCACGAACCGTCAGCCGGTGCGCGCGCTCGGCGTCGAGTTTGAACAAGGCGGGGCGGATCAGATCGTAGAGCATCGCCGCTCCATAGGCGGGACGGATGCGATAGGGGAACTATCTCTTTCGATACGTCGCGCGGGTTGACGCAGCACACCATCGCGCCCATCTGCCCAATCGGAACGAATCATTCCGATTTGAGAACCGTTCGCAACTGCGAAGGAAGAATGAAGCTCTCGGCCCAGACAGATTACGCCGTCGTGATGCTCGCCGCCGCCGCGCGCCATTGCGGCGTCAGCGGCCGGTTGAACGCGACGTTGCTCGCCGACGAGACCGGCCTGCCCCTTCCCACGGTGCAGAAGCTGGTCAGCCGCCTCTCCTCTGCAGGCCTCATCGAATCGACCCGCGGCACCGGCGGCGGCTTCCGCCTCGCCCGCCCGCCCGCGACGATCACCCTCGCCGATATCGTCGAGGCGATCGAGGGTCCGATCACCCTCACCTCCTGCGTCGACAACGGCCGCCACGATTGCTGCATCGAGCAAAGCTGCCGCGTGAAGCCACACTGGAACGCGGTCAACGGCGCGGTCCGCTCGACGCTCGCGAACGTCACCCTCGCCACCCTCTCGACTCACCCGGAACCCGCCTGATGGCCACCAAGAATGCCGAGGCGCTCGCCGCCGCCAACAAGAAGTACGAATGGGGCTTCAGCTCGGATATCGAGCAGGAGTTCGCCCCCAAGGGGCTGTCCGAGGACACCGTCCGCTTCATCTCGGCGAAGAAGGGCGAGCCGGAATGGATGCTCGACTGGCGGCTCAAGGCCTATCGCCACTGGCTGACGATGACCCCGCCCGACTGGGCGAAGCTGTCGATCCCGCCGATCGACTATCAGGACGCCTATTACTACGCCGAGCCCAAGGCCAAGCCCAAGCTCGGCTCGCTGGACGAGGTCGATCCCGAAATCCTGCGCGTCTATGAAAAGCTCGGCATCCCGATCGAGGAGCAGAAGGTTCTCGCCGGTGTCGAGGGCAGCCGCAAGGTCGCGGTCGACGCGGTGTTCGACAGCGTCAGCGTCGCCACCACTTTCCGCGCCGAGCTCGAAGCCGCCGGCGTCATCTTCCGCTCGATCAGCGAGGCGATCCGCGAGTACCCGGAGCTGGTGAAGAAGTGGCTGGGGAAGGTCGTGCCGATGCACGACAACTATTTCGCCGCCCTCAACTGCGCGGTCTTTTCCGACGGCACCTTCGTCTACATCCCCGAGGGCGTGCGCTGCCCGATGGAGCTGTCGACCTATTTCCGCATCAATGCCGAGAATACCGGCCAGTTCGAGCGCACGCTGATCGTCGCCGACAAGGGCAGCTACGTCTCGTACCTCGAGGGCTGCACCGCCCCGATGCGCGACGAGAACCAGCTCCACGCGGCGGTGGTCGAGCTGGTCGCGCTCGACGATGCCGAGATCAAATATTCGACCGTCCAGAACTGGTATCCGGGCGACGAGAACGGCGTCGGCGGCATCTACAATTTCGTGACCAAGCGCGCGCTGTGCCAGGGCAGGAACTCCAAGGTCAGCTGGACCCAGGTCGAGACCGGCAGCGCGATCACCTGGAAATACCCGAGCTGCGTGCTCGCGGGCGAGAACAGCGTCGGCGAATTCTACTCGGTCGCGGTCACCAACAACCGCCAGCAGGCCGATACCGGCACCAAGATGATCCATCTCGGCAAG
>Ga0247823_10002674_pt1 | contig 14621 bp, 14 predicted proteins | sample 13C_PalmiticAcid_2_FD_192426 | JGI IMG/M metagenome (GOLD analysis project Ga0247823, IMG submission 192426) | Soil microbial communities from agricultural site in Penn Yan, New York, United States - 13C_PalmiticAcid_Day30 | ecosystem: Environmental > Terrestrial > Soil > Agricultural land...
GAGGAGAGATAGCGCGCAATCCTTGCCGATCAATGGCGGTCGCTTCCGCTCCTGCTTCCGCATCGCTACAGGCGGTCGAATGGCCCTTGCCCGCCTTGTCCTCACCGATTTTCGCAACCACGCCGCGGCGACGCTGACGCCCGGCGCTGGGTTCGTGGTGCTGACCGGGGACAATGGCGCGGGCAAGACCAATGTGCTCGAGGCCGTCTCGCTGCTCGCCCCCGGACGGGGATTGCGGCGGGCGCCTTTGCCCGAGATCGCCCGGCAGGGCGGCAGCGGCGGGTTCGCGGTGGCGGCGACGCTGGCCGAGAGCGTCGAGATCGGCACGGGCACGCAGGCCGCCGCGCCCGAGCGGCGGGTGGTTCGGGTCAACGGCGCGGCGGCGGCGGCGACCAGCCTGTCCGAATGGCTGACGATATTGTGGCTGACCCCGGCGATGGACCGGCTGTTCGTCGAGCCGGCAAGCGAACGGCGGCGCTTTCTCGACCGGCTGACGCTGGCGCTGGCGCCGGGGCATGCGCACCACACCGCGCGCTACGAGGCGGCGATGCGCGAGCGCAACCGCCTGCTGGGCGCCGACGAACCCGCCGACCCCGACTGGCTCACCGCGCTGGAAGCGCGCATGGCCGAGCATGGCACGGCGATCGATACCGCGCGGCGGGAGGCCGTCGAAGCGCTGGCGGCGCGGCTGGAGGGGCAGCCCGAAGGCGTGTTCGCACGGGCAGGCCTGACGCTGGAGGGTGAGGCTCCGGCCGATCTGGCACAGGCGCTGCGGGCTGGCCGGACGCGCGATACCGCGGCGGGACGCACGCTCACCGGGCCGCACCGGCAGGATCTGTCGGTCACGCATCTGGGCAAGGGACAGCCCGCGCAGCTCTGTTCGACCGGCGAGCAGAAGGCGCTGCTGCTCGGCATCGTGCTTGCCCATGCCGAACTGGTCGCCGACCGCACCGGGCGCGCGCCGATCCTGCTGCTCGACGAGGTCGCCGCCCATCTCGACCCCAGCCGCAGGCGCGCGCTGTTCGATCGGCTGGCGCGCCGCGGGCAGGTGTGGATGACCGGGACCGAACCCGACCTGTTCGAGGGACTCGGCGAAGCGACGCGCTATGCGGTACGCGACGGCGTGGTGCTGGAAGACTAGCGCCTGCGCCGCAGGGCGCCGCGATGCGCGAGCCGGCCGCGCCGCTCGAGCATCGCCATCCGGAAGGTGTAACCGATCGCGAAGACCATGAAGGCGATCGTGACGGCGAAAACGAGCAGCGCGTCCATGATCACGCGCTCCACATCGCATGGAGGGCGGCGATCAGGGTGATGCCGCTGACCATGCCCAGGATCAGCTCGAGCGGCTTGCAGGCGCCGAGCCAGTCGGTGATCCTTTCCCACCGGGTGGCGCGGACCAATCGTCGATGACGTTCCATGCACCATCAGATGGCGGAATCCCCCGTAAAATTGCCACGGCGAACCCGCCCCGCCGCCATTAAGTTTCCATAAGCACCGGAGCGGCACGGGGTGACCCATTTTGCTTCCGTTTCGTGACTCGCGACCCTATATGCTCGGCATGGAATCGAACGATCAGAACACCCCCGAAAACACCCCGAACACCAACAGCTACGGTGCCGACAGCATCAAGGTCCTGAAAGGCCTCGACGCGGTACGCAAGCGGCCCGGCATGTATATCGGCGACACCGATGACGGTTCGGGCCTGCATCACATGGTGTTCGAGGTTTCGGACAATGCGATCGACGAAGCGCTTGCCGGGCATTGCGACAAGATCGTCATCCAGCTCAACCCCGACGGATCGGTGAGCGTCGAGGACAATGGCCGCGGCATCCCGACCGGCATCCATGCCGAGGAAGGCGTGAGCGCGGCCGAGGTCATCATGACCCAGCTCCACGCCGGCGGTAAGTTCGAGAACACCAGCGACGACAACGCCTACAAGGTGTCGGGCGGCCTACACGGCGTGGGCGTGTCGGTGGTCAACGCGCTGTCCGAATGGCTCGACCTCAACATCTGGCGCGACGGCGAGGAGCATTGGATGCGCTTCGCCTATGGCGACGCCACCGCGCCGCTCAAGGTGATCGGCAAGGCGCCGGTCAATCCCGACGGAACCACCAAGAAGGGCACGCGCGTGACCTTCCTCGCCTCGACCGAGAAGGTTCCGGGCGACGGCGGGACGTTCAAGAACCAGATCGAGTTCGACTTCGAGAAGCTCGAGCATCGCTATCGCGAACTGGCATTCCTGAATTCCGGCGTGCGCCTGTTCCTGCGCGACGCGCGGCACGAGGAAGTCAAGGAAGTCGAGCTGTTCTACGAGGGCGGCATCGCCGCGTTCGTGAAGTGGCTGGACCGCAACAAGTCGCCGCTGTTCCCCGATCCGATCTCGGTCACCGGGCAGCGCGACGATATCGGCATCGACGTCGCGCTGGAGTGGAACGACTCCTATTACGAGAACGTCCTCTGCTTCACGAATAACATCCCGCAGCGCGACGGCGGCACGCACCTTGCCGCGTTCCGTGCAGCGCTGACGCGCACGATCAACAATTATGCCGACAAGTCGGGCCTCCTCAAGAAGGAGAAGGTGACGCTCACCGGCGACGACATGCGCGAGGGGCTCACCGCGATCGTCTCGGTCAAGCTGCCCGACCCCAAGTTCAGCAGCCAGACCAAGGACAAGCTGGTCAGCTCGGAAGTCCGCCAGCCGCTCGAAGCGCTGATGGCGGACAAGATGTCCGACTGGCTGGAGGAAAATCCGGCGCTGGCCCGCGCGATCATCCAGAAGGTGATCGACGCCGCCGCCGCGCGCGAGGCCGCCAAGAAAGCGCGCGAGCTGACCCGGCGCAAGGGCGTGATGGATATCGCGTCGCTGCCCGGCAAGCTCGCCGACTGTCAGGAGCGCGATCCCGCCAAGTCCGAACTGTTCCTGGTCGAGGGCGATTCGGCAGGCGGATCGGCCAAGCAGGGCCGCGACCGGCATTTCCAGGCGATCCTCCCGCTGCGCGGCAAGATCCTGAACGTCGAGCGCGCGCGTTTCGACCGGATGCTGGGATCGAAGGAAATCGGCACGCTGATCCAGGCGATGGGCACCGGCATCGGCCGCGACGACTTCAACATCGAGAAGCTGCGCTACCACAAGGTCGTCATCATGACCGACGCCGACGTGGACGGCGCGCATATCCGTACGCTGCTGCTTACCTTCTTCTACCGCCAGATGCCCGAGATCATCGAGGCGGGGCACCTCTACATCGCCCAGCCGCCGCTCTACAAAGCGAGCAAGGGGCGGTCCGAAGTATATCTCAAGGACGATGCCGCACTCGACGATTATCTGGTCGAGGGGGGTGTCAGCGGCAACCGGCTGGAGACCAACGAAGGCCCGCGCTTCGGCGAGGATCTCGCCAAGCTGGTCGAGCATGCCCGCCGCATGAAGACGCTGATGCGCTATGTCCCGCGCCGCTACGATCCGTCGATCATCGAGGCGCTGGCGCTGGGCCGGACGCTCGATCCCGAAGCCACGCGCGAGCAGCGCGGCGAGCGGCTCGCGGCGGTGACCAAGCGGCTCGACCTGACCGACGAGGATGCGCGCTGGACGGCACGTGTCACCGAGGATGGCGGCTTCCATTTCGAGCGACTGTGGCGCGGCGTGACCGATCACCACATCATCGAGGCCGCGTTCCTGACCTCGGCGGAAGGGCGCAAGCTGCACTCGCTCGCCGCGGAGCAGGCCGATAGCTATGCGGCGGTGGCCAAGCTCGTGTCGATCAAGACTGCGCAGGCCGAGACCGAAGCAGCGCCGGAGGCCGGCGCTTCCGGGGGCGAAGACGAGGAACCCGTGGTCGCCGCGAAGGGTGAGGCTTTGGTCGCACGGCCGAGCGAGCTGCTCGACGCGATCCTCGCCTCGGGCCGCAAGGGGCTGTCGATCCAGCGCTACAAGGGACTGGGCGAGATGAACGCCGAGCAGCTGTGGGAAACCACGCTCGACCCGCAGAACCGCTCGATGCTGGTGGTCGAGGTCGATCAGGCCGACGTGGCGGACGAGATCTTTACGCGCCTGATGGGCGATGTCGTCGAACCGCGCCGCGAATTCATTCAGGAGAACGCGCTGAGCGTCGCCAATCTCGACGTCTGATCGCGGATTCCGGTCAACGCGGCGCTGGACGGATTGCCGTTCGGCGCCGTTGTTGTTTCACCCGTGCCCGCAAAAGGGGACGGATATGCGGGGTTTCTTCATCGGCGCGCTGGCGCTCGCGCTGGCGGTTCCGGCCGCGGCGGCCGACGACGCGGCGGAAGCCGGCTCGGACCTGGGCAGCGGGATGGCGAGCTATTTCAGCCGCGAGATGGAGGGCAACCGCACCGCCAGCGGCGAGCGCTGCGACCCCGACACCCTCACCGCCGCGCACCGTACCGCGCCGTTCGGCAGCCGCATGCGCGTCACCAACCTCGCCACCGGCAAGAGCGTGGTGGTGCGAATCAACGACCGCGGCCCGTTCAGCAGGGGCCGGGTGATCGACCTGTCCCATGCCGCCGCGCGCGAGATCGGGATGCACCGCACCGGCACCGCCAGGGTGAGCCTCGCGCTGCTGGAAGACTGACCCACGGAGCTGGACCCGCGCCGTAGCGTCATTTCGGCCCTCGACGTGTCCGACAAATCCCGCCACCATCCGCCCCAAAGATAATCAGGGAGCAGAGGATGACGGCACAGCCAGCAGTTGCGGGCCGGAACGAGCGCAAGGTGATCGTCGCCTCCTCGCTCGGCACCGTGTTCGAATGGTATGATTTCTACCTGTACGGGCTGCTCGCCACCGTCATATCCGCCAAATTCTTCTCCGGCGTGAACGAGACCACCGCGTTCATCCTCGCGCTCGGCGCGTTCGCCGCCGGCTTTGCCGTGCGGCCGTTCGGCGCGCTGGTGTTCGGGCGGCTGGGCGATGTCGTCGGGCGCAAATACACCTTCCTCGTCACGATGGGGCTGATGGGCCTGTCCACCTTCGCGGTCGGCGTGCTGCCGAGCTACGCCAGCATCGGCGTCGCCGCGCCGGTGATCCTCGTCCTGCTGCGGCTGGTCCAGGGTCTGGCGCTGGGCGGCGAATATGGCGGCGCGGCGACCTATGTCGCCGAACACGCGCCCGAGGGGAAACGCGGGCTGTTCACCAGCTGGATCCAGACCACCGCGACGCTGGGCCTGTTCGCAGCGTTGCTCGTCGTGATCGGCATCCGCACCGCGATCGGCGAGGCGGCGTTCGCGGACTGGGGCTGGCGCCTGCCCTTCCTCGTCTCGATCCTGCTGCTCGGCGTGTCGCTGTGGATCCGGCTCCAGCTCGCCGAAAGCCCGGTGTTCCAGAAGATGAAGGAAGAGGGCACGACGTCGAAAGCGCCCTTCACCGAAGCGTTCGGCCAGTGGCGCAGCCTGCGCGTGGTGCTGATCGTGCTGCTGGGCGCGGTCGCCGGTCAGGCGGTGGTGTGGTACACCGGCCAATTCTATGCGCTGTTCTTCCTCGAGAAGACGCTGAAGGTCGATGGCGCGACCGCCAACATCCTGATCGCGATCGCGCTGGCGCTGGCCACGCCGTTCTTCGTCATCTTCGGCGCGCTGTCCGACCGGATCGGACGCAAGAAGATCATCCTCGCCGGCTGCGCACTGGCGGCGATCACCTATTTCCCGACCTTCCATGCACTGACCCAGGCAGCCAATCCGGCGCTGGCGGCGGCGCAGGAGAAGGCGCCGGTGACGATCGCGTCGAGCAACGACCGCTGCTCGGTCCAGTTCGACCCGATCGGCGGCAACAAGTTCGACCAGTCGGGCTGCGACATCGCCAAGGCCTATCTCGCCAAGTCGGGCATCCCCTATAAGAGCGTGGCCGTCGCGCTGCCGCCGGGCGCGCCGACGCTGAAATATACGACGGTCGGGGTTGGCGAGGCCGAATTCCCCGCTCCCGATCCCGCCGGCATCGCCCCGGCCGAACGCGCCGCCGCGATCGCCGCCTATCAGGGCGAGCTCAAGGCCGCGCTGGCCGAGGCGGGCTATCCCGCCAAGGCCGATCCGGCGGCGATGAACAAGCCGCTGATCGTCGCCCTGCTGTTCTGGCTCGTGCTGCTGGTGACGGCGGTCTACGGCCCGATCGCGGCGCTGCTGGTCGAGATTTTCCCGAGCCGGATCCGCTACACCGCGATGTCGCTGCCCTATCATATCGGCAATGGCTGGTTCGGCGGGTTCCTGCCGACGATCGCCTTCGCGATGGTCGCGGCGACCGGGGATATCTATTACGGCCTGTGGTATCCGATCACGGTCGCGGTGCTGACGCTGATCGTCGGCCTGATCTTCCTGCCCGAAACCTTCCGCCGCCGGATCGACGATCATGCGACATAATCATTCGCACTTGTGGTTTCCCAAGTAACGATCCGGTTGACGCTGGCCATGCCGCAGTGCAGCACGCGCGCATGGCCAGCGCTCCACCGATCACGAACAATCCCGACATCCGCTATCTAGGCCGCGTCCTTGGCGACGTGATCCGTGCCTATGGCGGGGAGAAACTGTTCCGGCGCATCGAATATATCCGTTCGGCATCGGTCGACCGGCATCGCGGCATCGCCGGCGCGGACAGCATCGACCCCGGCCTCGACAGCCTGAGTCTGGGCGAGACGCTCGATTTCGTGCGCAGCTTCATGCTGTTCTCCATGCTCGCCAACCTGGCCGAGGACCGGCAGGGCATCGCGGCCGAGACCGGCGCCGATGTCGAGCATGCCATCGCCAGGCTCAAGGAACATGGCATCGGCCCGGAGCGGGTCGCCGAGCTGCTCGAACATGCGCTGGTCGCACCGGTCCTGACCGCCCACCCGACCGAGGTGCGGCGCAAGTCGATGATCGACCACCGCAACCGCATCGCCGAACTGCTGGCGCTCAAGGACCGCGGCATCGCCGAGACCGCCGATGGCGATCTGGTCGACGAAGCGGTGGTGCGGCAGGTCGCCCTGCTGTGGCAGACGCGCGTGCTGCGCCCCGAGCGGCTCTACGTCGCCGACGAGGTCGAGACCGCGCTCAGCTATATGCGCGACGTATTCCTGCCGGTCCTGCCCGCGCTCCATGCGCGTTGGGACCGTGCGCTGGGCAGCCGCGTGCCGGCGTTCCTGCGCCCCGGCAACTGGATCGGCGGCGACCGCGACGGCAATCCCTTCGTCACCGCCGATTCGCTGCGCCTGACGCTGTCGCGCTCGGCCGAGACGGTGCTGAGCCACTATCTCGACGCGGTGCACGCGCTCGGCGCCGAGCTGTCGATCTCGAGCCATCATGCCCAGATCGATCCGGATGTCGCCGCCCTCGCCGACGCCAGTGGCGACGCCGCCGCGAGCCGCGCCGACGAACCCTATCGCCGCGCGCTGTCGGGCATCTATGCCCGGCTCGCCGCGACCTATCGCGACCTTACCGGCAAGGCGCCGCCGCGCCCCGGCGCACTGACCGGCGAACGCTATCCCGATCCCGCCGCGTTCCGCGCCGATCTCGCCACCGTCGCCCACGGCCTGGCCGGTCAGGGCGCCGAGACGCTGGCGTCGAGCGGGGCGCTCGGCCGGCTGATCCGATCGGTCGATATCTTCGGCTTCCACCTCGCCACGCTCGACATGCGCCAGAACAGCGCGGTGCATGAGCGCGTCGTCGCCGAGCTGCTCAAGGTCGCCGGGGTCGAGGCCGACTATGCCGCGCTCGACGAGGAAGCGCGGGTCGTGCTGCTGCGCCGCGAACTGGCATCGCCGCGTCCGCTGGCCAGCCGCTATGCCACCTATTCGGACGAGACCGCGTCCGAGCTGGCAATCGTGCAGGCGGCAGCGGAGGCGCATGCGCGTTACGGCAGCGCCGCGATCCGCCAGTATATCGTATCGATGGCGCAGTCGGTCTCCGACCTGCTCGAAGTCCATGTGCTGCTCAAGGAAGCCGGGCTCTATATCCCCGGCGACGCGCCGCAGGCGCACATCATGGCGGTGCCGCTGTTCGAGACGATCGGCGATCTCGACGCCGGGCCCGATATCATGCGCCGCTGGTTCGCGCTGCCCGAGGTCGAGGCGATCGCCAAGGCCCGCGGACATCAGGAAGTGATGATCGGCTATTCCGATTCGAACAAGGACGGCGGCTATCTCACCTCGACCTGGGGACTGTCCAAGGGGTCGACCGCGCTGAAACCGGTGTTCGAGGAAGCCGGGATCGGCATGCAGCTGTTCCATGGCCGCGGCGGCGCGGTCGGGCGCGGCGGCGGCTCGTCGTTCCAGGCGATCCAGGCCCAGCCCGCAGGCACGGTGCAAGGCCGTATCCGCATCACCGAACAGGGCGAGGTCATCGCGGCCAAGTACGGCACGCGCGAAAGCGCGCTGACCAACCTCGAGGCGATGGCGTCGGCGACCCTGCTCGCCAGCCTTGAGCCGCAGCAGCTCAGCACCGCCGATGCCGCGCGGTTCGAGGCGGCGATGGAGGAATTGTCGGGCACGGCGTTCAAGGCGTATCGCGGGCTGGTCTACGGCACCGAAGGCTTCACCACCTTCTTCCGCCAGATGACCCCGATCGCCGAGATCGCCGGCCTCAAGATCGGCAGCCGCCCGGCGAGCCGCAAGAAGAGCGACGCGATCGAGGATCTGCGCGCGATCCCCTGGGTGTTCAGCTGGGCGCAGGCGCGTGTGATGCTGCCGGGCTGGTATGGCGTCGGCGCGGCGCTGTCGGAATTCAGGGATCGCGGGCTGCTGCGCGAGATGGCGGCGGGCTGGCCGCTGTTCGCCTCGGCGCTGGCGAACATGGAGATGGTGCTGGCCAAGTCCGACATGGGCATCGCCGCACGCTATGCCGAACTGGTCGAGGACCCTGCGCTGGGCGAATCGATCTTCGGGCGTATCCGCGAAGGCTGGCAGGCGACGCACGACCAGTTGCTCGAAGTGACGCGTCAGACCCGGCTGCTCGAAAAGCACCCGGCGCTCGAAACCTCGATCCGCCTGCGCCTGCCCTATATCGAGCCGCTCAACCTGCTTCAGGTGGAACTGCTCAAGCGCCACCGCGCCGGGGAAACCGATCCGCAGATCGAGCATGGCATCCTGCTGTCGATCAACGCGATCGCGACGGCGCTGCGCAATTCGGGCTGAGCCGGACGGCGCAGTCGGCGGCAAATGGGTGGTTAGCTGCCGAAGCTACGGCGACGACTGCTTAAGAAATCGCAGATTACAGTCGCCCAGTAGATCAGGACTATTACGACTACTATCCGGCGGTAATCAGGCCGCAGCCATCCCATTGCATCACAGGCGAATATCGCGACACCGATCCAACCGATCAAGACAGCCGTGACGGCGTGGTAAGGACTGAAAAGCGCATCTTTGAGTCGTATCATCACTCATTGGTTAGCATGCCGAAGCTCGTCCGCAATGGGGCCGAAAGCAGTCTTCTCTTGTCGCCCACTCACCCCTCCAGAAACGGCGCCGCGATCTCGTCGCGCACCCGCACCAGCCGGCCGGTAGCGCGGTCGAGCATCGCCCAGGTCGAGACCGCCTCGACCTTCACCTTGCCGTCGGCACCGGTGAAGCGCATGTGGCGGTCGAAGCGGGCGCCGCGCGGCGGATGGGGCACCCAGGTCTCGCCGGTGACGGTCTCGCCCTCGGACACGTTGCCGCGATAGTCGATCTCGTGCCGGGTCACGACCCAGATATAGGCATCATGATGCTCGGGCGCGGCAACTGCGTGCCAGTGCGCCACCGCGACGTCCTGAATCCAGCGGACCCAGACCGCATTGTTGACATGGCCAAGCTCGTCGATGTCGTCCGGCCCGGCGGTGATCGTGCGTGTGAAGCGCGCCATAGGGTTGACGTTTACGGCAACTATGGCGCGCAGGAAAGGTCAGTCGAACCCCATTTGCTCGTTGCCGACAAAGCCCAGCCGGGTGACGCCCGAGCGTTTGACCTGGGTCAGCACCGTGGCGAACCGCTCGTAACGCGCGGCCTCGTCCGCCTTGAACTGCAGCACGCCGCTGGCGGCGACGGTCGAAGCGAGTAGTGCCGGAAGCTCGGCATCGGTGATGGCCCGCCCGTCCCAGGCAAGCCCGCCATTCGCGGCGATATCCAGCCGGTGCGGCAGCTCCGGCACGGTCGCCGACGGCCCCGCAGGCAGATCGACCGGCAGCTTGTCGGTCGCGGACGGGATGGTGACGATCAGCATGATCAGCAGCACCAGCAACACATCGATCAACGGGGTGGTGTTGAGCTCGGAGATCGGCTCGGCCGCCAATCGGGTCGGAGCAATGGAACGACGCATATGTCACCTCCAAGATTAGAGATGATATAACATGCCATAACCCTTAGGGGACGCAAGCCCCTTTAGCAGCTTTCATATTTCCAGTTCCGTTTCCTGCCCTCGCGAATCCAGCTCATCGCTTCGGCGAGCCGTTTGTCGCGCGTCGCCTCGCGCTTGGCCTCACCGATCCACTCGCAATATTCGCGGCGACAGCTTGGCGCGAACGCTTCGAAATTGGCCGCGGCCTCGGGATCGCGGGCCAGCGCTTCGGCGAGCGCCTCGGGGATTTCGGCCTCGGGCCGGGGCGGCTTCGCGGCACGTTTCGGGATCGCGCCCGAATCGGTCAGCGCCACCGCCTCGCGCACCTGCGCTTCCATCGCATCGTCGCCGGGCAGATCGGCGAGCGATACGATCCGGCCGAACTGGCCCATCGCCTCGCCCTCCTTTCCCGTCGCCATCTGGTCGCGATACCAGAAGCCGAAGCTGGCATGGGCCTTGAACGCGGCCATGCCGGCGAGCGGGCGGTTGCGGTACGAGAAGGCCGGCATCCCCCATTTGATGCTCTCGACGGCATCGGGGCAGCCGGCGTGGATGCGCGCACGCAGCCAGGTCAGGATCGGGCGCGCGAAATCGGCCTGCTGCTCGATATAGGCATCGACTCGCGGATCGGTCGCCATGATTCGCGCTCCTTTGCAGACGATGCTCTGCCCGAAGCGCGCGACAGTCAATTCACGAACGGGCGCCCGCTAGGCATCGGGATCGTCCTCGCCGTCGTCCTCGAACGCCACCACATCGCCCTCGGCGTCGTCGGCGATCATCTCCAGTTCGTCGTCCTCGTCGGCGTCGATCTCCTCGCCCAGATCGGGGTCGAGGTCGGTCTGGACCAGCCCGTCGGTCGGGCCGTTGCGCGTCACCTCGAGAATCTCGGCGCGCTGGCTCTCGTCATAGCCGTCCTCGTCATAACCGTCGTCGCCGGGGCCGCGCCCGGGAATCTGTTGACCGCCCATCGCAGCCCTCCTTCCTTCTCCTGAAGGTGGGAACGGCGGGAGGGAGCGTGCGGTTCCTTGAAAGCGTGACGAAGCCGCTCAGCTGCGGCGGAACAGCTTGCCGCGTTCGGTGACGAAGACGATGGCGAGCGCGATGAACCCGAGCACGGTGAAGCCAAGGTAGAGCGGTACCGTCGTCCCGTCGAACGACTGGCCGATCAGCGCGCCGAGCACCGCCGCGCCCATCGTCGCGATGAAGCCCTGAAGGCTCGACGCGGTGCCGGCGATCTCGCCCATATTCTCCATCGCCATCGCCGAGAAGTTGGAGTTGGCGAGGCCCATCGCGGCCATCATCGGCGCCTGCAGCGCGATGAACACCCACAGATTCTCGCCACCGAGCAGGATCACCGTCAGGTGGATCACCGCCAACGCGGTCGTCATCACCAGCGCGAGATGCGAGAGGAAGCGCATCCCGAAGCGCATCACCAGCCGCGAGTTGAGGAACGACCCCAGCGCCATCAGCCCGGCGACGGAGGCGAACACCACGGTCAGCAGCTCGGGCCGCTTGAACACGTCGTAGACGATCTGCTGGATCGACCCGATGAACGAGAAGAAGCACCCCGAGATCGCGGTGGTGGCAAAGGTATAGCCGACCGCCCAGCGATCGCGGAACATGGTGCGGTAGCCGCGCCAGATCTCGCGCAGGTCGAGCGGGTGGACGGTGTCGCGCGCCAGCGTCTCGGGCATGCGCAGCGTGAACCAGATCAGCACCAGCGCCGCGACGATCGCGATCCCGCCGAAGATCAGCCGCCACGATCCGAAGATGATCACCATCAGCTGGCCCCAGGCAGGGGCGAGTACGGGAACGATCATGAAGGTCATGAAGGCAAGGCTCATCACCCGCGCCATCGCCCGCCCCTGGAAACAGTCGCGCACCAGCGCCACCGTCACCACCCGCCCGGCCGCCACTGCCGCCCCGCTCGCCGCGCGGGCGAGCAGCAGCAGCTCGAAACTGCCCGAAAAGGCCGCGACCGCATTGGTCACGACATAAAAGGCGAGCGCGGCCATAATCACCGGCTTGCGTCCGAACCGGTCCGCGAGGGGGCCGTGGAAGAGCTGCGCGACCGCGAAGCCGAGCATGAAGGCGGTGATGACGTACTGGCGGTGATTGGGCTGGGTCACGCCCAGTTCGTCGCTGATCGCGGGCAGCGCCGGCAGCATCGAATCGATGCCGAGCGCGGTCAGTGCCATGATCGACGCGATCAGCGCGACGAACTCGCCCATCGGGATGGGCGACCGGTTCGCCGCTTCGCCGGGATGATGGGGAGTCTGCGCGTCCATGCCGCGCCCAATGCCGCATCGCTTCCGGCACGTCACCCCGCGGCTTGATCTTTTTTGCGAGCCCGGCTAGTGTATTGTTCAACTAATACGGTGGAGTTGCATGCTATGAACCGGAACTGGCTGGTCCTTCCCCTGATGGCGGCGCTCGCGGCGTGCGGCGACGGCACGGGCGAGGGCAATAGCGCGAGCATCTCGGTCAAGAGCGGTGAGGGCGACGCCACAATCAAGGCCGACAAGGACGGCCGCGTCGCGGTCAAGGTGCCGGGCTTCGAAGGGTCGATCAAGCTGCCCAAGTTCGACCTGAAGGCCGAGAATTTCGACGTCGACGGGCTGAAGCTCTATCCCGGATCGACGATCGCCAGCCTGAATGTCGATGCCAATCGCGACGCCGGCGGCGAGGACACCGTCCGCGTGCAGTTCGAGTCGCCCGCCGCCGCCGGGCAGGTACGCAGCTGGTTCGAGGAGCAGATGCAGACCGCCGGCTTCACCGTCGCGGCCAAGGACGGCCAGCTTAGCGGAAAGACCGGCGAAGGCAGCGATTTCACGCTCAAGGTCGATCCCGCGGGCGATAGCAAGAGCCGCGGCACGCTCACCGTTCTGGGCAAGTAGAATCTTTGGGGAGGCGGCACCGGATCGCTCCAGCGAAGCCGAAAACAAAATCCGACGCTGCGTAGGCGGTCGGTCTGCGGGAGGGGCGCACGGCACTGCGCCTCTCCCGCCTCTGTTCTAGCGGGACACGAACAGCTATTTCCGGAAGAATCGTTTCCGGAGTTACCTTGAATGCCCGACACTATTCTCGCCGAAGTCCCGCTGGTCAGCCTGGCCGATCAGCAGCGCGACCCCGACGGCTTCGCCGCCGCGCTGGGCGGTTCGTTCGAGCGGTTCGGCTTCGCGATGGTTTCCGATCATGGCGTGCCGCAGGATCTGATCGACCGCGCCTGGGCCGCGACCAGGACGTTCTTCGAGCTGCCCGAGGACGAGAAGCGCGGCTATTTCGTCGCGGGCGGCGGCGGTGCGCGCGGCTACACCCCGTTCAAGACCGAGATCGCCAAGGGCGCGGAATATGTCGACCTCAAGGAATTCTGGCATATCGGCCGCGAACTGCCCGCCGGGCATCGCTTCGAAGAGAATATGTCTCCCAACATCTGGCCCGACCGGCCCGAGGGGTTCCGCGACACGTTTCTGGAGCTGTTCGCGGCGTTCGACACCGCCGGCGACAAGCTGCTCTCGGCGATCGCCCGGCACCTGAGCCTCAAGCCCGACTGGTTCGATCACGCGGTCAAGGACGGCAATTCGGTGCTGCGCCTGCTCCATTATCCGCCGGTAACCGAGGATGCGCCGAACGTGCGCGCGGGTGCGCATGAGGACATCAATCTCATCACGCTGCTGCTCGGCGCCGAGGAAGCCGGGCTCGAGCTGCTCGACAAGGACGGCCAGTGGCTGCCGGTCAAGCCGCCCGAGGGCGCGATGGTCGTCAATGTCGGCGACATGCTGCAGCGGCTGACCAACCACGTCCTGCCCTCGACCACCCACCGCGTGGTCAACCCGCCGGTCGAGCGCCGCGGCACGCCGCGCTATTCGATGCCCTTCTTCCTTCACCCCGCGCCCGATTTCCTGATCAAGGCGCTGCCGCAATGCGTGACCGCGGAGAACCCGGAGCGCGAGCCGCCGATCACCGCGCACGACTATCTTGGCGAGCGGCTGCGCGAGATCGGCCTCACAAAGAAATAATAGGGTTGCGGCGCTCCGGGCATTCTCTAGCGGGAATGCCAGGAGATTCTGACATGACCGAACCGTTGCGCGTTGCTCTTGCCGGCCTTGGAACCGTGGGTGCAGGCGTCATTCGCCTGATCGACGCCAATGCCGAGCTGATCGCGCGCCGTGCGGGCCGGCCGATCGAGATCGTCGCAGTCTCCGCGCGCGACCGCGCCAAGGACCGCGGCGTCGATATCGCGCGCTTCGACTGGGTCGACGACATGACCGAACTGGCGCGTCATCCGCGCGCCGACGTGGTGGTCGAGCTGATCGGCGGATCGGACGGCCCGCAC
>Ga0247823_10002675_pt1 | contig 14621 bp, 8 predicted proteins | sample 13C_PalmiticAcid_2_FD_192426 | JGI IMG/M metagenome (GOLD analysis project Ga0247823, IMG submission 192426) | Soil microbial communities from agricultural site in Penn Yan, New York, United States - 13C_PalmiticAcid_Day30 | ecosystem: Environmental > Terrestrial > Soil > Agricultural land...
CCGGAGAGCTGGTCGGCCGATAATTTCCTGGCGGGCGCGACGACGCTGCGGAATCTCGAAAAGGTCGACGTGACGAGCTCGCGCGTCATCGCCTGTGTCTCGGCCGACGCGGAGTCGAGGATGAACGGTTCAACCGCGCTCTTGAACGACCCGGCGCGCACGACCTGCGCGTCGATTCCGAGACGATCGAGCGCGGGCGTGAAGAATGGCAGCACCGCTGCAATACCGTTCATCTCGATGCTCGCGCCTGGGACGGCGATGATCGACTCGGCGGCCGAGGCAACGAAATACCCACCTTCGGAAACGCCGCCATGGCCCACCGTCGCGATCACGAATTTCCCGCGCGATCGAAAACTCTCGACGCCTCGACGCAGCTCTTCGGCGATCGCCCACGAGCCGGGCCGTCCGCTCGCCTCGATGCGGAGGCCGGCGATGCGGGAGTCTCCGGCTGCCTCCTCGAGCGCGGCGATGACCTCGCGCGCGGTGATCGACGCGCGCCCACCGGCGAGCTCGCGCAGTCCCTCGGAGGTGCGGTACTCCGGAAAATCCTTCGACAGATCGAGCACCAGCACCGAGGCCGCCTCGACGTCGACCTGCTGCTCGCGGTCGACGCTCGCGACGATCGCGGCAATCGTACCGATCGCCAGCAGGACAATGAGTGTCAGCGAAACGAAGAATCCGAGAACCGATGCGAAGAAAACCTTGAAGAAGGACATCGAAGCTCCTGATGTGTGCCTGTCAAGCGTGCTCGATCAGGCGAATGCCGTCACCGACACGGATATCACCCGTCTGAATCACCCGAACGTAGACGCGGCTCTGACCCGGATGAAGTTTCTGCGAGATGCGGTTGAAATCTCCGCCGGAAAACGAATCGATGATTGTCTTGCACGGCGAGCAGTACGACATGACCTCGACGACGACGACGTCACCGAGCTGCAGCCGGACGCCCGGCGCGAGCGTCGCCTGGTCGATGCCGACGGTGGTGATGTTCTCGCCGGTCGATCCCGGAAAGATCGGGTGACCCTCCTGCTGCAGCTCGAGAATTGTCTCGAGCGCGAACAGGGCAAGAGCACGATCGGGTCCGCCGTGATGCCGGCGATCACGCTGCTTGTCGATCGTAATTCCCTCGACGTCGATCTCCGCAGTGGCGACGGCGCGCTTCGGGACGCCACCTCGCGAGGTATTGATCTGGAATATTCGGGCGTGCATGAATCGACAATGGGATGAAGGGTTCAGTCGAACATCGTATCGGAGCCGAGGATGCCTGCCGGGTCGAGCGTGCGGCGAATTGCACGCATCGCTGCGATGCCGTCGACTCCGAACATCCGCTCGAGGTATTTCTTCTTGAGCTTGCCGATGCCGTGCTCGGCCGAGACGGTCCCGCCAAGCGCGAGCGCCCGATCGATGAATCGATCGTAGAGCTCGCGGCCGCGCAGATACTGTTCGGGCGAGTCCGCGAGGATGTTCGCGTGCAGGTGATTATTCCCGATATGGCCCCACGTGAGATTCTTCAATCCGCTGCGATCGAGCTCCTCGCGGTAATACGCGAGCAACTCCGTGAGTCGTCCATCGGGCACGGCCATGTCGGTACCGATTTTCGCCACGCCATGCGCGGCGATGTATTCGTAGACGGCCGAGGGAACCGCGTGCCGGAGCTCTCGCATGCGCCGCTGATCCTCCAGCCCGATTGCGAACCACGAGTCGTCGACGAGCGCGTCGTGCTTCAGCATGAGCTCGTACCATTCGCCGAGCAATCCCTCCTCGGTCTCGTCGGTGACCTCCTGCTCGAACCAGATCGCGCCGCCGGTCGCGGCCGAGGGGATCGTCGGATAACGGTCGGCGATGAAACGCAGCGCCGCGCCATCGATGAACTCGAGCGCGCGCGCGTCGATGCCCTGCGCGCCGGTGCCCTGCGTTCCGGCGCGCGTCGCGAGGCTCCGCGCTCGCGCCTCCTCGACGAATGCTATGGTCGAGTCCTCGTCGCCGAAGAAGACCACGCCGCTGACGATGCGCTCCGGCAGCGGGATCAGCCGCAGAACCGCTCGCGTGACGACGCCGAGCGTGCCCTCGCTGCCGATGAACAGGTCGATCGCGTCCATTCCCGGCGCGGCATGGTAGCCTGCGGCGTGCTTGACTGCGGGCATCGTGTAGCCCGGCAGCGCGAGCTCGATCGATCGACCCTCGACGGTGCCGAGCACGAGGTTGTTGCGTACGGCGGTGAATTGTCCCCGGCTGAGCGAAAGACGCTCGCCGGTCGCGAGCACGATGTCGAGCTCCTCGATGAATGCGCGGGTGGCGCCGTAGCGGAACGTGCGTGCCCCGCTGGCGTTCGTGGCAATGGTCCCTCCGATCGAGCACGTGCGCTCGGTGGGATCGGGCGGATAGAGCAGGCCGAGATGCTCGACCTCCGACTGCAGCTCGCCGAGCAGGACGCCGGGCTCGACCTCGGCGCGCATCGCGTGCTCATCGATCGAGACGATGCGATTCATCCGCGCGGTCGACAGCACGGTGCCGCCGAACGGAACGCGCGCACCGCTGAGTCCGGTGCCGGCGCCGGCGACGGTGACGAGCGTGCCGGAGCGGCTGGCCTCGGCGAGAAGCTCGGCGATCTCTTCGGCGGATTCGGGAAAGCAGACGCGATCGGCGGCGCCTCCGGGCATGTTCGAGGCGTCGCGAAGAAATCCCGCGATCTCGTCCTGCTCGCTCTTGACGATCATGCGTCGCTCCGACTCATCCCCGTCTCAGGCGAGCTGAGCGATAAGAAGCCGGTGAATCCCCAGTGCCGCTCGACGAGCTCGAGCACGGTCGCCGGCAGGCCGTCGACGACGTCGGGCCGGGCGTAGATATGACGGAACTCGCTGTCGCTGTCGCCGACGATCTGTCCGACGAAGCTGATGCCGGCCTCGCCCAACGTTGCAACCGCGTGCTCGAGGCGGTCGACGGCGATCGCGACGTGGTGAAGCTGGCCGTCGGTGAACCGCTCGACCCAGGCGGGTATCGGAGAGTGTGCGCCGCGCGCGTCCTCGAACGCCTGCTGAATGAGCACGGCCGGGAAGCCCGGCTTGCGGTAGACCTTGTACCAGAACTCGTCGCGCTCGACGACGCCGATCGTGTCGTCGAAGCTGAAGCCGAGCGCCTCGAATTCACGGGCGCGCTCGTGCACGAGCATGGTGCGGAACGAGATGTGGTCGATGACCGGCCGCAGCCCGACACCCGAGGCGGCCAGGCGATCGCGGATGATGCGCGCCGAGGCGTTGGACTCGAGGAAGGTCGAGAGATAGTTATTGATGACGGCGGCGACGTGCTTCTTGGTGATTTCCATGGCCTCAGGCGTTCGACGCGACCCGACGACGACCCGACCGGATCGTGTCGAGGAAATGAACTGGGACAGGTGATGCGATCGCGTATCTTGGGCCGAATATACGCAGTTCTCCCCGCGGCGATCGGTGCGCGCGACCGCCGCCGCCGCCGTCGACCGCGGCTTCACGACGGCGTCCGTACACCAGCGACTGCTACCTTCGTGCCGATGACTACCCTACGGATGATGCGACGGCTCGTGCCGGCGCTGCTTCTCTGCGTGCTCGCCTCCGGCGCCCGCGCGCAACCCGGCGTCTGGACGGCGACGCCGCGACCCGAGAACGCGGCGCATGCCTTCTACACGACTTACTTCTACAACGGCCAGAAGGGACTCGTCGGCGGAAGCACGAGCGGTCAGACCGCGGCGAAGCTCTTCAGGACGACCGACGGCGGCACGACCTGGTCGAGCATCACGACCACCGGCGCCACCACCGCGATCAACGACATCTTCGTGCTCAACGGCGGCGAGCGTGGGTTCATCGTCGGCGACGACAACTACTTCGCGGTCACCGTCGACAGCGGCAGGACGTGGACCAATCGCACGATCGGTCTGCCCACCTGGGCGTCGCTCACCGACGTGCAGGCCGTGTACTTCGCCGACTCGCAGCGCGGCTGGGTCGTCGGCCGCGTCGCCGACGGCAACGGTCCCCGCATGGCGCGCACCACCGATGGCGGCCTGACGTGGGCCGCGATCACGATGACCGGCGCCGCCAACAACTTCCACGACATCGACTTCTTCGACCAGGACAACGGGCTGGCCGTCGGCACCGGCCGGCCGACGCGCAAGTCGCGGAGCTCCGACGCGGGCGCGACGTGGGAACCGAACGCGGACATGGGGAACATCGATCCGCTGACCGAGAGCGTGAGCATGTACGGACTCGACGCGCTCGAGGGCACGCCGACCGCGTTCGCGGCCGGCGGCAAGAATTTCGGCTCGCCGATCTACCCGGTGGTGCGCAGGACGACCGACCACGGCGCGACGTGGACGAATCTCATCTCGAACATCGCGCCGGTCGCGATCCTGCCGAAGCCCGCGAGCGACATCATTGCGCTCGGACCGCAGGTGCTCTACGTCGCCGCCCAGGACGCGAAGATCATCCGCTCGACCGATGGCGGCGCGACGTGGACGGCCGAGACCGTCACGCCGGTGGCCGGCACCACGCCCGACCTGCGGAAGTTCAGCCTCACGCCGGACAACTACCTCTGGGTCGTCGGCTCCAGCGGCAACGTCCTGCGCACGAGGCTCGTGCCCGACGCGACGTTCACGCCAGCCTCGCCCATCCCGTTCGGAACGCTCTGTCCCGGCGAGTCCGCCAGCCAGACGCTGACCGTCGGCAACACCGGACTCGGCGTGCTCAACGTCATCGGCGCCAGCATCATCCAGCCCCCCGGCGGCACCGTGCAGTTCGCCATCGTCCTCCCGGCGGTCGCGCGCGTCTGGCCGCGGCAGCAGGCGACGCAGCGCATGACCGTCACCGTCGCGCCAGGGACGCCCGGAGGCACGCACGTCGGCGAGATCAGGCTCTCGACCAACGATGAGAACGGCGCCGGCACCGACGCCTTCAAGACGATTCAGCTCAGCGTCGTCGTTCCCGACAACGGCGTCGGTATCGACAGCGCGGTCTCGCGCGATGCCGGCCGGGTGCGCGTCGGCGCGATGCGCTCGATGGCGCTCACCGGGCTGCTCAGGAACATCAGCTCGATCTGCAAGGCTCCGATCGACACGGTGTACCTGGTGCGAGGACTCGACTTCCGCCTCGTTCCGCCGATGGTCGGTCGCGACACGCTGCGCCCGCTCGATCGCCGCGACGCCTTCCTCGAGTTCTCTCCGAGCCGCGTCTGCGAGCGCTACGACACCCTCGTCGTGCGGCAGTCGGGCGGCCAGGTGAGCCTGCGGATTCCCATCGTCGGCACCGGGACCGAGGCCACGTACGCAACCAGTCCCGTCGACACGCTTCGCTTCGGAAGCGTGCAGATCGGCGCGACCGGCACCGCGACGCTGCGACTGCTCAACCGCCGGCCGGGATCGTGTCTCGATCGCACCGCGCTGCGCTCGCTGACGATCACCGGACCGAACGCCTCGGAGTTCGCGACGAGCGTCACGGTCACGCCCGGACTGTCGTTCATCCCCGCTGATGGAGAGATCGCGGTGCCGTTCACCGCGACGCCGTCGGCGCTCGGCCCGCGCATCGCGTACGCGGTCATCGAGCACGAGCTGTCGGCAACGCCCGATGTCGTCGTGCTCCTCGTCAACGGGACCGATGCCGAGCTGACGACGACGACCGAGGAGATCGTCTTCCCCGTCACGGGAGTCGGCATGCGCCGCGACACGACCGTCGTCGCCGCGCTGCGCAACCTCGGCGTCACCGCGGTGACGATCACGAATGCCATCGTGACCGGCACCGACGCCACCGCGTTCATCCTCTCCTCCCCGATCGCGCCGCGGACGATCGCCCGCGGCGCGTCCGACTCGATCGTGCTCGCGTTCGTACCGAACCGCGTCGGGATGTTCTCCGCGACGCTCGAGCTGCGGAGCGATCGCGGAACGACGTTCTCGATCCGGCTCGTCGGCGAGGGCGCCGAGGCTGCCGGCGTGCTCGGACTCGATCCGATCGTTTTCGCCGCGACGCCGATCGGCGGCTGCCGCGAGGAGCTCGTCGAGCGCTTCATCGTCAACACGGGCCGCGTGCCGATCGTCGTGCGCGGGATCGCCCTCACGTCGCACCCGCGCGGCGTCGCTGCGGACCCCTCACGCTTCACGATCGTCTCACCGGTGATCCCGCCGGAGCCGACGATCGCGCCGGGAGACTCGCTGGCGGTGCTTCTGCGTTTCTGTCCGACGCGCCTCGGCGAGCACGTCGCCTCGCTCGTGGTGACGACGAACATTCCCGGCGGACCGATGACCGACACGCTCATCGGCGAAGGCATCCGCGCGCGCATCGTGGCAAGCGACTCGATCGTCTTCCCGCCGACGCGTCTCGGCACGCAGCGCGATTCGACCATCGATCCGTTCATCATCAACCTCGCGACCGTCGCGCTCGACATCACGTCGGTCTCGCTGGTCGGTGGGGATTCCTCGGACTTCGCCATCGACATCGCGACGCCGCCGATGTCGGTCGCCGCGGGACTGACGATGCCGGCCACGCTGCGCTTCACGCCCGGCGCGCGCGGGCTTCGTTCGACGACGCTGCGCATCGAGTCCTCGCAGGGCACACACGATGTCGTCGTCAGCGGCCGGGGCATCTACCCGCTGCTCGCCGTCACCGGCGAGACGACGCCTCGCACACGCGTCGGACGGACGCTGGCCGTCGACTACACGATCACCAACATCGGTGACGACGGCGGCCGCGTCGACACGGTGGCGCTGACCGGTTCGCCGGCGTTCGTGCTCGGTGCGGTGACCGTGCCGACGACGCTCGCACCGGGCGCGTCGATGACGGTGTCGCTCGCGTTCACGCCGCAGACGATCTGCGAGCACCCTGCGCAATTGCGTGTCACCGGCGAGGGAGCGACCGAGCTCGCGCTCGTCGGCGATACGTCGATCGCCATCGCCGGCATCGGCACGCTGCCGCGAGTGTTCGCTCGCCGCGATACCGTCGACTTCGGCAGTGTTCCCGTCAATGCCGTCGGCGACACGACGCTGCTCGAGTTCATCGCGAACGTCAGCATCACCGATCCATCGCTCCTCTGCATCGACTCCGTGTCCATCGAAGCGATGACGATCTCGGGCGCCGACGCGTCGAGCTTCGCGATCCTTGCGCCCGTCGACGCGCGAACGACGCTGCAGGCCGGCGGGACGCTGACGCTGACGCTTCGCTTCCGTCCGACACGTCCCGGTCCTCACACGGCCGAATTGTCGATCGCGTTCGACGGCGTGCCCGATTCGCTCCTGCGCGTGACGCTCGTCGGCAACGCCGACGCGCCGCCGCCGGTGGGCGTCGGCCTGAGCTTCGGCGCCGACCACGATGCACGGCCCGGCGAGCGCATCCGCGTTCCGATCACGCTCGGCGGAGACGTTGCAGCCGGGGCCATTGACTCGCTGGTCGTCGACGTCGCCTATCACCGCTCGCTGCTGCGGCTCGAGCGCGTCGTGCCGATCGGGTCGACGACCACCTCGACCGGCGCGCCGGTCTTCGGTCCGGAGTACGCCGAGGTCGAGCTCACGCTTGCCGCACCGGACGGACTTCCCGCGGGCGCGGTTGCGGAGCTCGAGTTCACGGTGCTCCTCGGACGCGTTCTCGCCGCGGATGTCTTCTCCGACTCCGCGCTCGCGCCGTCGCGACCGGAGGTCGTCGTCACGAGCGACAGCGCAACCGTGTCGATCGAGGACTTCTGCGACGCGAACGGGCGGCTGATCGGATTCGGCGGTGCGCTCGCGGTGAAGGCTTCGCCGAATCCGGCGAGCGACGTACTGACGATCGAATACGTCCTCCCGGCGAACGCTCCGACGACGCTCGCGATCTACGATGCGCTCGGCCGGAGCGTTCTGACGATTGTCGACGGCGTCCTCGATCCGGGATCCTATGCGGTCACCATCGACACGCGCGATCTCGCGGCCGGCAACTACTACTGCCTGCTGACGTCGGGACGCTTCGAACGCTCGGCCGTGATCCGGCTGGAGAAATGACGACCCCGTGATCAATACCGACACGAAGACCAGAGTACGACGGATGGTTCGATCCCCCCTCGCCGCGGCCGCGCTTGTGCTTGCCGCTTCGATGACGGCCGTGGCCCAGGAGCCCGTGGCGCCCTATCTCGAGATCGGGCTCGATCCGGCCGCGGTCGTCACGACGCCGATCGGCTCGCTCTCGAGCGTGCGCGGCTCGCTGCCCTGTCGCGAGAGTTACGAAGGAGCCACGCAGGTGAACCTCGGCGTGCTCGCCTGGGTCGGCTGGGTTCTCGACGCACGGCATCGGGCGCTCGGTGACATCGGCGTCCGCTCGCTCAGGCTGTCCGCGGGCATCGAGGACATCTCGTCGGTCTGGCGAACGCCGGCCGAAGGCTACGACGCCTACGACGACGCGGCCGGACGCTACACCACAGTCGAGACCGAGTTCACCGCCGACTTCGAGCTGCAGTATCTTCGCGCGGCCCTCGAGCTCGAGGCGTCGCTCGGCGCCAACGCCGCACTGCGCCTGGGACCGAGCCTCGCGATTGCCCTCGACGCGTCGAGCCGCCAGCGTGAGTCCATCCTCTCCCCATCCAACGCAACGTTTGCCGGAAGCACACAGGAGCGGGAGATCGCCGAGGGTACCGGGACGATCGACGACGCCGGCGTCCGCGTCGGAATGGGCGTGGCGCTCTCGTACCGGCTGCCGCTGGGCCGCCGGCTCTTCTTCGAGCCTACCGCCGCGGTCGACATCGGACTGACGGATGTACAGCCGTCGTGGACGCCGCTCGAGCTGCGCCTCGGCATCGGCATCGGATGGGCGCTGTTCGCCGATCCCGAGCCGGTCGTCGTCGCGCCGCCGGTTGCGCCTCCGCCGACGCCTCCGGCGCCCGAGAAGCTCGCGGCCACCGTCGCGGTCCGCCTGGCTAATGATGCTCCGATCCAGTTGCGGCGGCAGATCGTCGCGCGCTATACGCCGGTGATCCCCGTGGTCTTCTTCGAGCGCGATGCGCGCACGATACCGTCGCGCTACCGGCGTCTCGATGCGGGCGCGGCGGGTGGCTTCAACGAAGCCGCGATCCCGACGAGCGCCGACGCCGCACACCTCGACGTGCTCAACGTGCTCGGCGCACGCCTTCGCGCCTCCGGCTCCGCAGTCACGCTAACGGGCACCACGAGCGACGACGAGTCCGATCGCGATGCGACCGCACGCGCGCGCGCCGAAGACGTCGCGTCGTACCTGGCGACGACATGGAGCATCCCGCGCTCGCGCATCAGCGTCCGCTCGCGCCTCGCTCCGGCGGTTCCGACGAGCAGCGCGACCGAGGAGGGTCGCGCCGAGAACCGCCGCGTCGAGATCGCCGTCGGCGACGACGCGCTGCTTGCGCCGGTGCAGCAGCGCACGGTGGAACCGGTCGTCGAGCCGCGCGCGATCGACTTCCGCACGGCCGTCGCCGCGAACAAGCCGATCGCCGGCTGGTCGCTTGCGATCGGCGGCGACAATGGGCGCGCGCTCACCGGCGACGGCAGCGTGCCCGAGACCATCACGTGGGAGCTGACACAGGAGGAGCGGGAGCGATTGCTGGCGGGTGGTTCTGCGGAGTTCGAGCTTGCGGTGCGCACGTCCGGAGGCGAGTCCGCGACGTCGGCGGTCGGAACGATCCCCCTTCATCTCGACACGACCGTCACGGTCGCGACATCGGCGACGCGGCCGGACAACGCGGCGGAGTTTCTGCTGATCACCTTCGAGTTCGACCAGGCGCGCCTGACCGATCGGGGGCGGCGCGAGCTCGAGACGATCGCCGGAAGAATCGGTCCGGGTTCGAGCGTCTCGGTCACCGGCTACACCGATCGTATCGGCGAGGCGGCGCACAACCTGGCGCTTGCCCGCGAGCGCGCCGATCGCGTCGCCGAAGGACTGCCGAAGGCGGCGGCACTCGAAGTCCGCGGCGCGGATCAGAGCGAAGCACCCTACTCCAATGAGACACCAGAGGGCAGATTCCTCAGTCGAACGGTGCGAGTGGTGATCGCGTCTCCGCGGTAAGCCTCAGGGTGAGTCTCAGGGTGAGCCTCAGGTGAGCTGCTCGGCCCTCTCGATGAGCGCATCGGCGACCTCCATCGGCGAGATCTCGCGAGCGAGCACGCGCGGCAGCCGGCGGTCGAGCTCGGCCAGGCGCTCGGCGGTCCAGAAAGAGTGCCGGAGCTGATCCTCGACGATCTCGCGGACGCGGTCGCGCTCCCGATGCGCACGGCGATGTTCGAGCGTTCCCTGGGCGATCATGTGCTCGCGATGCGCGGTCACGGTCGCGGCAAGCTCGGCGACGCCCTCGCCGGTGGTTCCGACGGCCTTGACGACGTCGGGGATCCACTCGCCCTCGGCGTGCGTGACGCGCAGCAGCAGGATCATCTTCAGAGCACCGACGGCCTGGTCGGCTCCATCACGGTCGGCCTTGTTGAGCACGAAGAGATCTGCAATCTCCATCAGCCCCGACTTCATCGCCTGGATCGAGTCTCCGGATTCCGGAACGAGCACGACCACCGTGGTATCGGCGGTGCGGGCGATGTCGAGCTCCGACTGACCCACGCCCACGGTCTCGATCAGGATGATGTCGAAGCCGGCGGCGTCGAGCAGATCGCAGACATCCTGGGCCTTCGTGTTGAGGCCGCCGAGGCTGCCGCGGGTGGCCATCGATCGGATGAAGACGTTCTTGTGCATCGACTCCGACTGCATGCGCACGCGGTCACCGAGGATCGCTCCGCCGGTGAACGGCGAGGTCGGATCGACGGCGATGACGGCGACGCGATGGCCGGCGGTGCGGTAGTGGGCGATCAGGCGCTGGGTCAGCGTCGACTTGCCGGCGCCCGGAGGCCCGGTAATGCCGATGCGGTAGGCGCGGCCGGTGTGCGGGTACAGGCGCGAGAGCAGGTCTTTCCAATTGCCACGCTCGTTTTCGATCTGCGTGATCGAACGGGTGACCGCAAGGCGGTCGCCGGCGAGGATGGCCGAGACTCGGATGTCGAGAGGAGATTCGCTAGGGTGCTGGCTCATACGCCGGCAAACTACGAAACGCGGCCGAGAACGGGCTGGATTCGGCGATCGCTCGACGCGCAGCGCTCGTCGGTGACTCGATCCGCGATGCCACCGGAGCCGGCATGGCCCACGGGGTGATCGAGGGCGATCCTCCCTCCGACGGATGCGGCTCGACGTGATGCTCGCGGCGCCAGCGCTCGTTGCAGCCGAGAATGTGCGTCTCGGCGTCGACCAGATCGGCGATCGACTCGCGGCAGTACGGACAGGCGCGGTCGTGGCGGCGCGCGGAGATCGGATCGTTCATCGGATCGGTCGTCAGCATGAGTGTCGTTCAGGGATTGCGTTGAGAGTTCTGCAGTCAATCGAGCGCCTCCAATACCGTGCCGCGGAGCCATCGGCAATCTTCGATTATCTTTGCCGCTCTATGAACCTTCGTGAGAAGATCGCCGCCGCGCGCACGGTCGGCGGGCGCCCGTTCGAGCAGCTCGAGGTCCGCTTCGGCTCCCTCGGCGCGATGCTCGAGCATCGGGCCGGTGAGTCCCGTCATGCGACCTGGCTCGTGTACTACGACGAGGACGGCTCGCGCGTCGAGCTCAGCTACGGCGCGTTCGCCGAGCTCGTCCGGCGCACGGCCGGGTACCTGCGCGCTGCCGGCATCGGCCGCGGGGACCGCATCGCCACGCTCGGCTACAATCACTACGAGACGGTCGTGCAGTACTTCGCGGCCTGGTGGATCGGCGCGACGGTCGTTCCGCTGAACGCCGGAGAGGACGACGAGCGCCTTCACTACATCCTCGAGAACAGCCGCGCGCGACTGGTCTTCGCCCGCGCCGAATATCTCGGACGCATCGGCGCGCTCGCGGCGACACTCCCCTCGCTCGACCGGCTCGTCGTCTGTGGCGGCGAGGCCGCAGGCGTCGACTCCTTCCTCGACGTCGTCGCATGGACGCATGATCTGCCGGAGCTCGAGGAGGGACTGCTCGATGCGGAGTGTCTGATCGTGTACACGAGCGGCACGACGGGCAATCCGAAGGGCGTCGTTCTCGCGCACGGCAACCTGCTCGCCGACGCCGACGGTATCGCCGGCTGGCACCGCATTGATGCGACGACGCGCATGATGTGCGTGCTGCCGATCCACCACGTCAACGGCACCGTCGTGACGCTGGTGACGCCGATGTACGCCGGCGGCTCGGTCGTGCTCAACCGGAAGTTCCAGTCCGGGACGTTCTTCGATCGCGTCGCGCTCGAGCGTGTCGCGGTCGTCTCGGTCGTGCCGACGCTGCTCGCGTTTCTCGTGCAGGCCGACATCGACACGAGCGCGCTCGACCTTTCGGCGTTTCGACACATCATCTGCGGCGCGGGGCCGCTGACGTGCGAGCTCGCCGAGCGCTTCGAGGAGCGCTACCGCGTGCCGATCGTCCATGGATACGGGTTGTCGGAGACGACCTGCTACAGCTGCTTCCTTCCGGTCGATCTCGAGCGCGAGGAGCGACTGGCGTGGTTGACGAAGCACGGGTTCCCGAGCATCGGCGTTCCGATTCCGCAGAACGAGATGGCGATCCACGACGCGCAGGGCATCGCGGTCGAGCCGGGCGAGCGCGGGGAGATCGTCATTCGCGGCCACAACGTCATGATCGAGTACTACGCGAACGAGCAGGCGAACGAGAGCGCGTTCACACACGGTTGGTTTCGAAGCGGCGACGAGGGATTCCATCTGCTCGACGACGCGGGCCTTCCCTACTTCTTCATCACCGGCCGGATCAAGGAGCTCATCATTCGCGGCGGCGTGAACATCTCCCCGCTCGAGATCGACGAGGTCATCAACGCGCACCCGAAGGTCGATGCCGGCATCGCGGTGGGTTTCGAGAACAACTGGTACGGCGAGGAGGTCGGAGCGTACGTGCGTCCGTCGGACAGCTCGCTGACCGAGCAGGAGCTCATCGAGCACTGTCGCGCGCACCTGCCGGGGTTCAAGGCGCCGAAGGTCGTGATCTTCGGCGACGAGATCCCCGTCACCTCGACCGGCAAGTACCAGCGCAATCGCGTCAAGTCGCTGTTCGATGCCTATCGTGACGTGCAGTTTCCGACCCGGGAGCGCTCCAAAATGTAGCGCGGGTGCCCTGCGTCTCCCCTCAAGCACGTTCTGATCCACCCATGCTCAAGTCGCTCTACGTTCGCAACTTTGCGCTCATCGACGAGGTTCAGCTCGACCTCGCCGCGGGATTGAACATCCTGACGGGCGAGACCGGCGCGGGCAAGTCGATTCTCATCGGCGCGCTCGGACTCATCATCGGCGAGCGCGCCTCGACCGACCTCGTCCGTCAGGGCGCCGACAAGGCGATCGTCGAGGGCGTCTTCGACGTGCGCGACAACGAGTACGTGCGTGCGGTGCTCGCGCGCGAGGGGTACGACTGCAACGACGAGCTGATCGTCCGCCGGGAGGTGACCGTCCGCGGCACGTCGCGCGCGTTCGTCAACGACTCGCCGGCGTCGCTTGCACTGCTGAAGGATCTCGGCGATCACCTGGTCGACCTTCACGGACAGCACGAGCACCAGATGCTGCTGCGCGCCGAGACGCACGTCGCCTTTCTCGACGCGGCCGCGGGGCTCGAGGAGAAGGTCAAACGCTACGCTGGCGCGCACGCCGGAGTGGTCGAGTCGTTTGAAGCGCTGCGTGAGCTGCGCATGCGTGAGACGCAGCTGCGCGAGCGTCAGGAGTTCCATCGCTTCCAGCTCGGCGAGATCGACGCGGTCGCGCCGCGCGACGGCGAGGACGTCGAGATTCAGAACGAGCTCAAGATCCTCGAGAACGCCGAACGGATCGTCGGGCTGATCACCGAGCTTTCGAACATTCTCTCCGAGGGGGAGAACAACGTCTACGACCGGCTCAACGAGGCGCAGGGATGCCTCGACCAGCTCGCGGGCTTCGACCAGACCTTCAACGAGTACAGCGAGGAATGCGGCTCGGCGCTGGTCAGCATCAACGAGATTGCCAAGCAGCTCGGACATTATGCCGACCGCATCGAGTTCTCGCCATCGCGCGTCGAGGAGCTGCGCACGCGGCTGTATGCGCTGAGCGGGTTACGCAAGAAGTTCGGCGGGACGCTCGCGGCGGTGCTCGAGTATCGTGCGAAGATCGTCGAGGAACTGGATCTCGCCGGCAACTTCGACGAGCGCATCGCCGCGATCGAGTCCGAGCTGCAGGAGCGCCGCACCGCCGCCGGGAAGCTCGCCGCCGAGCTGTCGAAGCTGCGGACCGCCGCCGCGCGGACGATCGAGTCATCGGTCGAGACGATGCTCAGGACGCTCGGCATCGACAAGGCGCGCTTCGTCATCGGCATGCGCCGGCGGGAATCCGACGCCGGCTCGGCCGCCGCGGTTCTCGTCGAGCGCAAGTACGTCGTGAGCGCGCCGACGGGGATCGACGTGATCGAGTTCATGATCTCGACCAATGTTGGCGAGGAGCCCAAGCCGCTGGCGAAGGTTGCTTCCGGCGGCGAGATCAGCCGAGTGATGCTGGCGCTCAAGAGCATCCTCGCCCAGGGGAGTCGCCTGCCGATGCTCGTCTTCGACGAGATCGACACCGGCATCTCCGGACGGATCGCCTCGAAGGTCGGTGCGGCG
>Ga0247823_10002676_pt1 | contig 14620 bp, 13 predicted proteins | sample 13C_PalmiticAcid_2_FD_192426 | JGI IMG/M metagenome (GOLD analysis project Ga0247823, IMG submission 192426) | Soil microbial communities from agricultural site in Penn Yan, New York, United States - 13C_PalmiticAcid_Day30 | ecosystem: Environmental > Terrestrial > Soil > Agricultural land...
AGCTCCAGCTGGGGCGCCCTTGCAACCGTTCCCAGATAGGCGTGGCTGACCATGCCGCAGCCGATGACGCCGACGCGCATCATGGCGCGATCGCCGCATTGCCGGCCAGCGCGAGGGCGCGGCGTCGATCGAGGTCGGCCATGATCGCGGTGTGCGCCCTGGAATCAAGCCGGTAATAGAGGCAGGTCGCTGCCGAGAGGAGCGTGAGAATTCCCGAGCCCGGACCATAGATGATGCCGATCCAGGTGATCGTTTCCGGGGCCACGCTGGTCGGGAGGGTAGCGCCTTCGCCGCTCGGAAATCCCATCGCCTGGAGCGCGATGCCGGCGACGAGCGCGCCCGCGCCGGCGGCGGCCTTGCTGGCGAAAGCCCAGCCGGCGAAGTAGAGGCCCTCGCGCCGCGCGCCAAACAGATGTTCATGCTCGTCGGCGGCGTCGGCCATCATCGAGGCGAAGGCGATCGCGGCCATCGCCATCAGCACGCCTGCGACAAAGACGACGGCCGACAGGAAGGCGGCGAGCGACGCGCCGTGAAGCGGCAACAGACCCTGCAGCCGCAGCGTTGCGGGCAGACCGTAAGCGACGCCAAGCCCGCCCATGCCCAGCATCAGCACGCTGCGCTTTTCGATGCGCTTGAGCAGCGGTCCGGCGAGCGGTGCGCCGAGCAGCAGGCCGCCGAACAGCGCGAGGGTCACCATTTGCGTCTGGCCCGCGTTGAGCCGCCAGAAAAAGGTGTTGGCGTGCAGCCCGAGCGTCGAGTGGATCGCCAGCGCGGTGAAAAGGAGCAAGGCGCCGACAAACAGGATGCGGAACGAGCGGTTGCGGAAAACCTCGCCGAGTTCCTTGAACAGCCGGTTGTGCAGGCGCGCGTCGCCGGCCGCCGCCACCGGGTGCTGCCGATCGCGCGTGGCCAGAACTGTCCGCAGCGCGACGATCCCCGCGAGGATAGCGACGATCGCGAGCGTGAAGGCAAACGGCGCATAGGCCGAACGCTGCGACAGCCCGCCTTCGCCAGAGAAGAAGACGCCGAACCCCAGGACGATCGCGATCAGCGCGCCGATCATTGCCGCGCCCCAGCGCCACGCCATGATCGAAGACCGCTCCTTGTAATCGTCGCTGATCTCGGCGCCGATGGCGTTATAGGGCAGCAGGAACAACGACGTCGAAACCCGTAGCAGGACGGAGAGCGTCGTCAGCCAGGCAAAGAGCAGTAGCGGTGACAGGCCCGTCGGCAACGAAAAGATCAGGAAGAAGGCGAGGGCGACGAGCGGCAGGCCGATCGCCATGAAGGGAAAGCGGCGCCCGAATCGCGAACGCCAGCTGTCCGACGCCGAACCGATCAGCGGATCGACGATCGCATCGACGACCAGACCGGCCGCCAGCGCCGTTCCGGCGAGGCCGCCGGGAACGCCGCACACCGCGGTCGCGTAGAAGAACAGAAAGATGTTGGTGCCCTGCTGCACGATGCCATCGACGATCGAGCCGGCGGCATAGCCGAGCTTCAACCGGAAGCTGAGCGGCGTCAGATTGCGCCCGGTCGCAGGGAGGGGGGCGGTCATGCCTGTCGGTCCAATGCGGCGATCCAGTCGGTCATCCCAAACTCCCATCTCGTTCCTGGAGCTTTGCCCAGTGGTTCGTTCCCTACCACAAGAAAGTGCAGCCGCAATAACAAAAAGAATGTACGTTCTGTAAATGTGATGCTAGAGCCGAGTCGAAAGCGGCGACGGGCCCGCAATCGAGAGACGGCGATCACGCCGCCGAAAGGGAGAGAAGATGAAGCTATTTCGTGGCATCGCCATGCTCGCTGCGACCACCGCGCTCACCGGGGTCGGCGCCCCAGCCTTTGCCCAGTCCGCACCTTTGGCCGATGCCGCGCAAACCGCTGGCGCGGATGAAATCATCGTCACCGCCAACAAGCGGGAAGAACGGCTGCAGGACGTCCCGATCTCGGTAACCTTCATCGGCGGCGCGCAAATCGAGAAGCAGAATATCAACGAGGTCACCGACCTTACGCGCAGCGCGCCGGCCTTGAACTCGGCGGGCCCTTTTGGCGCGCTCAGCATCCGCGGCGTCGGCTCGATCTCTTTTGCGCGCTCGGCGGAAGGCAGCGTCGGTGTGGTCGTCGACGGCGTCGCGCTGGCCAACACATCGACCAATCCACCGCAACTGTTCGACGTCGCGCGTGTCGAAGTGCTTGAGGGACCGCAGGGAACGCTGTTTGGTCGCAACTCGTCGGCCGGTGTCGTCAATGTGACCACGATCGCTCCGAACCCCGACCGGTTCGAGGCGATCGGCCATGTCGATATCGCCACGCGCGACAATTTTATCGCGCGCGCGGTGCTCAATATTCCGGTCGCGGGCAACGCCGCGCTTCGCGTGTCGGGATCGTTCAGCCAGGCGCCCGAAAACCAGCATAATCTGTTTGACGACAGCGATTTTACCAATCGCGGCAAGAGCGTGCGCGGCCGGTTCCAATGGGATCCGATCGACGACATCACGATCAACCTGATCGGCGACTATAGCAAGTTCGATCGCAAGGGCGGCGCGCCCTGGACAGTTTATGCGTCGACCCCGGGAAGTCTGCTCACGCAGCGGCTTACCGCTTGCGGCGTCGTGATCGGTCAGGAAAATCAGCAAGGCTGCATCGACGGCGGCGCCGACCAGTCGACCGAAAGCTATGGCTTTTCGGGACAGATCGATATGCGGTTCGGCGATTATACGCTGACCTCGATCAGCGCCTATCGCGCCTTCAGCTCATCCTTCCGCGCGTCGGACGTCGACAGCGTTCCGGTCAATCGGCTCAATATCAATGAATCGCCGACCGACATTCGCAATTTTAGCCAGGAACTGCGGCTGACGTCACCCGTCGGCGGGCTGGTCGACTATGTCATCGGCCTTTATTATTTCGACAGCCAGCTCGACGGCGTCAATACCCAGCGCGGCCTGATCCTGGCCGACTTGCCGCTAATCGGCGCCTGTCCGTTTGGCACTTCGCCCGCCGCTGCGGCGGCATGCGGCCTCCCGATCGGTCAGGTGCAAACGACAAGCTCGTCGACGACCAGCATCGCCATTTTCGGCAATGCAACGGTCAATGTGACCGACAGCTTCCGGGTTCTGCTTGGTGCGCGCTACGGCCGCGAAGATGTCGACGCGCGGACCACCGCGGTGCTTGCACCCGGTGCGATTGCGCCGATCCTCAGCCTCGCGCCGATCAACGGCGACGTCCGCGACACCTATTTCAGCTACCGTGTTGGCGCCCAATATGACCTGACAAGCGATGTCATGGCCTATGGCACTTACACGCGTGGCTATAAGGGGCCGTCGGTCAACGATCAGACGGGCGGGGGCGCGATCCCGATCCTCGTCCAGCCTGAAATTCCGCATGCTGCCGAAATCGGCATCAAGGCGAACCTGTTCTCGAACCGCCTGACCGCCAGCCTCGCGGCATTTCACAATCGCGTCGATAATTTCCAGGCGCAGTTCTTCCTGCCGACGGCGAGCGCGTTCGTTTTCGGCAATGCGCCCGAACTCAAGACGAAGGGCGTCTCGCTCAGCCTGCTTGGGCGCCCGGTGCAGGGACTGACGCTCAACGCCGGCGTTCTCTACAATGATGCAAAATATGGCGACGGCTATCTCGTCGCCTGCGCGCAGGGGCAGACGGCGACGCAAGGATGCCTCAACCCGTCGCCGGGCGTGCGGGTCGACGATGCGGGCGGCAACCGGCTGGTCGGCGCACCGCGCTGGAAGGTCACCGCGTTCAGTGAGTATGCCGCGCCGATCGGCGGCGTCGAAGCCTTTGTCCAGGCCGATATGGTCTATACGTCAAAGATCAATTTCGAGGCATCATACAGCCCGCTCGCGACCAATAAGGCCGCTGCGATCTTTGGCGGCCGGATCGGCGTTCGGACCGACGATCAGCGTTTCGGGGTTTCCGTGTTCGCGCGCAACATCTTCGACACCTATCGCCCCTCGGTTCGTTTCGCGACCCCCACGGCGCAGCAGCAACTCGATCCTGTGTCCTTCTCGCAAATTTCGGGACCTGAATCGCGCCGCGTGATCGGCCTTTCGCTCGACGCGAAATTCTGATCGATGGACACCGATCCCCGCCTACATCTTCCTCCCTCGGTTTCGGCCGAGGCGGCCGGCCTACTGCGGGCGGCGGGCGCCATGTTCGCGGCGATGCCGAAGCAGGACCCACCGTCGTCGGTGGCGGACTTCGACGCCGCGCAGGAACGTAGCGAAGCGTTCGCGATCAACATGGGCGCGGCCATGCTGGCGGCCTTGTCGCCCGAGATTGCGTCGTGGCAGGCGGGAGGCGTCGCGGTCCTGACCGTGACCTCGTCCAAGGCGCGCGCCGCCGCCGCCGCGCCGCTGGTGTATATCCACGGCGGCGGTTTCGTGCAGGGATCGGCACGTTCGTCGTTGGTGGCGGCCGCAATGGCCAGCGAAACAAGTGGCCGTGTCGTCTATTCGATCGATTATACGCTTGCCCCGCATGCGACCTGGCGGGCCATTTTGGACGAGGTGGTTGCGGTCTGGGCGGCGGTGACGGCCAAACATCCCGGAACCGTTCCGGGGCTGTTCGGGGACTCCGCGGGCGGCTGCATCGCCGCGGCAGCAACCTTGCTGCTGCGCGAGCGCGGACTGGTCCGGCCGGGCGCGCTCGCCTTGCTGTCGCCGCTCGTCGACCTTGCGGGGGGCGGTGATACGAACAGGACATTGGCAGCCGTCGATTTTCTCGACGAGCAAAGCCTTAGGCCGGGGCTGCGCGCCTATGCGCCCGAATCGGAATGGAGCAACCCCCTGGTCTCCCCGATCCACGGCGACTTCAGCGCGGGATATCCTCCGACGCTGATCCAGGTCGGCACCCGCGAAATCCTGCTGAGCGACAGCGTTCGGATGCACCGCACGCTGCGCGCGGCGGGTCGATCCTCGCGCCTCGAAGTCTACGAAGGCATGCCGCATGTCTTCCAGCGTTTTCTCGCCACGACCCCCGAAGGCAAAGATGCGTGGAACGAGATGGCTCAGTTCTGGTCGGACCATCTCGCGTGACGACGACGAAGCTGGCGCCGCGGCTCGCGCCGATTAAAGATCGTGAAATGACTCAGACCAAGCCCCGCCCGCCCCGCCGTCCGCAAGCCGAACGCACCGCCGACACGCGATCCAAGCTGATCCAGGCGGCAATCACCTGTCTCCACCGTACCGGGTTTAGTGCGACGACGGTTTCGACCGTCGCCAAAGAGGCGGGCGTGAGCCGTGGTGCGATGACGCACCAATTTCCGGCCAAAACCGATCTGATGCTGGCTGTGGTCGAAGCGGTCTTCGCCGACGACGCCGGTGTCTATAATCAGACGATATCGATGATGGACCCTGCTGCCTGGTTGATCGCGCTGCCCGAAACCATGTGGAACGTCATGAGCCGTCCGTCTGGCATCGCGGTCATGGAAATCATGCTGGCCTCGCGTTCGGACCCTGAGCTTGCTGGAAAACTGCGGGATATCCAGTCGAAGATCGACGTTCAGGCCCATGAATGGAGCGCCGAGCGCATCCGGGCGGCGGGAGTCGAACCGCACCCCGAAGCCGAGGCGATCCACGAGCTTTATGTCGCCGCGGTTCGCGGCCTGGCACTCCATGCGACGTTCATGAACAACGCCGATGGCGTCCAGCGTTCGCTGCGCGCGCTCTCGACGCTCATGCGCCAGCTTTACCCCACTCTCGACGCGCCCAATTGAAGGAACCCGAATTGTCCCAGACCGATCGCCGACCCGTGCCCGAAGGCTTTTTGTGGGGGACCGCCATTTCGGCGCACCAGAGCGAGGGAAATAATATCAACTCGGACGCGTGGCTGTGCGAAAATGTGACCCCGTCTTTCTACGTCCAACCTTCGCGCGACGCCTGCGACAGCTACCATCGCTATTCGGAAGATATCGAGATTGCTGCCGGTCTGGGGTTCAATACCCACCGCATCGGAATCGAATGGGCGCGGATCGAGCCCGAGGAAGGCCAATTTTCCATCGCCGCGCTCGATCATTATCGCCGCGTCCTCGACGCCTGCCACGCGCATGGCCTCCGGCCGATGGTGACCTATAATCATTTCACCGTCCCGCGCTGGTTCGCCGCGCGCGGAGGGTTCGAGCAAGCGGACGGCGCCGACCTGTTCGCACGTTTCGCCGAACGCTCGACCGAACGCCTGGGCGATCTCATCAGCTACGCCTCGACCTTCAACGAAGCCAATATCCAGCGCTTGATCGCGCAGCTTCGGCTCGGCACCGACGTCGGCGGGCGGATCGACGCGATGCTGGCGGCCTGCGCCGCAGCCTGTGGTTCGGACCGCTTTTCCTCCATGCTCTTCGCACCCGTCGAGACGACCGAGCCTGTCATGCTCGACGCGCATGCAAAGGCCATGGCCGCGATGAAAGCAGGCCCCGGCAATTTCCCCGTCGGCCTGACGCTCACGATGCAGGACGTGCAGGGTGTTGGCGAAGGCAATCTTGCCGAAGCCGTGATCGCAATGCTGTACGGTCCCTGGCTCGAAGCGGCGAAGCAGGCCGACTTCGTGGGCGTTCAAACTTATACCCGCGTTCTGGTCGGCACCGAAGGTCGGCTTGCTCCGCCGGCCGAGGCCGAAATGACGGGCGCGCATTATGAATTTTATCCGCAGGCACTCGGCGGGACGATCCGCTTTGCCCACGAGCGGATCGGGCGGCCGATCTATGTGACTGAAAACGGCATCTGCACCGACGACGATACCCGCCGCATCGCCTATCTCGACGCGGCGCTGGCAGAGGTCCGCCAATGCCTCGCTGATGGCATCGATGTGCACAGCTATATCTGCTGGTCGCTGCTCGACAATTTCGAGTGGACGCGTGGCTATGGCGAGCGTTTCGGGCTCGTCCATGTCGATTATGAAACATTCGAGCGAACCCCGAAACCCAGTGCCCATCATCTGGGCGCGATTGCGAAATCGGGCCTGATCTGATGGCGCGCGGGCTCGGCATGGCGCGCCCGGAAGAGGTCGGGCTGTTGCCAGCGGGTCTCGACGCTGTCGATGCGGCAGTGCGCGCCTATATCGATAACGGAACTTTGGCCGGCGCGGTGACGCTTGTCGCCCGGCACGGCCGCGTTGCGCGCGTCACGGCCATGGGCGCCAAAGATATCGAAGGCGCCGCGCCGATGGCGCCCGACACGATCTTTCGCATATTTTCGATGACGAAGCCGGTGACCGCCACCGCGATGATGATCCTCCACGACGAAGGGAAATGGACGGCGCGGGATCCTATCGCGCGACATCTGCCCGAACTCAAAGGATTGAAGATCTTCGCCGGTCTTGATGAAAACGGCGGGGTCAAGTTGGAAGAGCCTGATCACGCGCCGACGATGGGCGAATTGATGACCCATATGGCTGGCTTCGCCTATGGTACGGCTTTCTCGAATCCGGACGATCCTATCGACTCGCTCTACCGCGATGCGCAAGTGCTCCACTCGGGCAATCTCACCGAGATGGTGCAAAAGCTGGCGGGGCTGCCGCTGGCGCATCAGCCCGGATCGAAATGGCGCTACAGCCTGTCGATGGATCTGCAGGGCGCGATCATCGAGCGTTTGAGCGGACAATCGCTGCCCGATTTCATGCGTATGCGGATATTCGAGCCGCTCGGCATGGTCGATACGGCATTCCATACCCCCGCCGAAAAGCGCGATCGCCTTGCGAGTCTTTATTTCAAGGCCGGCGACGCCCCGCTAGCTGAAGTCGATAATCCGCTCGGCGATGATTATGCGGAACCGCCGGCAATTGCCTTCGGCGGGGCTGGGCTCGTTTCGACCGCCGCGGATTACGCACGATATGCGCAGATGCTGCTGAACGCCGGCGAACTGAATGGCACGCGCATTGTCAGTGAGGAAGCTATCGGCGAACAGATGACAAACCGGCTTAGCGACGAGCTTCTAGCGACCCGATTCGTTGCCGGGCACCAAAAGTTCCGGCCGGGCTTTGGGTACGGGTATAACGGTGTAGTGTTTACTGACCCATCTCTGGCTGGCGTGCCCGTCGGGCAGGGAACTTACCATTGGGATGGCGCCGCGGGCACGTGGTTCTGGGTAGATCCTGAAAACGAGCTGCTCTTTGTCGGCATGATACAACTCCTCTCATTCACCGCGCCGCCGTTGCAAGAACTCACACAGAGAATGATCGCAGAAGCGATGATCGACTGACCATTGCCAAGCCGCTCGGCAGCGCCAAGTCACTCTCATATTTGCAGCAAGAGCCACCGTTCGTGGTGTGTCCTCCGGCAGGCGCCCTTCAGCTGTTCGCCGAGACCCTGTGCCGACGTCGGACGGCAGTCGGCGTCGTGCCGTAGCGTTCCTTGAAGGCATGGCAGAAATGGGACTGCGAAATGAAGCCGCAGTCATAGGCGATTTCGGATATGCTCTTGTCATCGCGCGACAGCCGATACGCTGCGACCGACAGTCGCATTGCCGAGAGCGTCTTGCCGAAGGTGGATCCGATCGACGCCAGGTTCTTGTGGACGCTGCTTACCGAGCAGCCAAGCGCGGCGGCCGCATCCTGAGGGCACAGCCCTTCGTGCTTGTAGTTGTGCGCGACATAGGTGGTTATACGGTGGACCAGACCTTCGGCGGGCCGCTCGCCGCGGCCAGCGATCTTGAGCGCGCGGGTCAGGACACCGCCGAACATGTCGACGAGGTCATTCACATCGTCCGAAGGGCTGAGTGGGCCGGTCAGCCGGCTGAGCGCATAGCGCAGCACTTCGACCGCGCCCATCGTCCCGTCGATCCGAGTTCGCGCGCCGACAACTTCGCGGTGGAGAATGTCGAGGAGCCACCACATCGGCAGTTCAACCCAACTGCCGGTGAAGGCGGAGTTGGTCGTAAAGACGAGCGGCTCGATCGAAGTGAAGAGAAAGGCGTCGCCGTTCTGAAGCGCATGGGCGCCACTGAATATCTCGATCGTCGCCTCGCCTTCGCCGACGACGAGCAGCAGAAAGCTGCCAATATGGATGCGCGTCGTTGGCGACGCGCTACCGCGAACCGTGATCCGCACTGGGCCATGTTCCCCATGCCCCCTCATGATTTATGATGAGGCCAAACGGCTCGCCGCCGAGACTGGCGGCTATTACCTCGACCAGTTCACGTACGCTGAGCGCGCGACCGACTGGCGTGGAAACAACAACATCGCGGAGAGCATTTTCCAACAGATGATGGCTGAGCCCTCGCCCATTCCTGCGTGGATCGTCTGTGGCGCGGGAACTGGCGGGACCTCGGCGACGATCGGTCGCTATATTCGCTATCGCAGCTATTCCACCCGCCTGTGCCTTGCGGATCCGCGCCACTCGGTTTTCCACAGGCACTATGCTGGTAGGAGTATCCACAAGCTCGACGGTAACTGCGGCTCGGTCATAGTGGGCATCGGTCGGCCCAGAGCCGAGCCAAGCTTCATTGCCGGCGTCATCGACAGGGCAATCGCCGTCGGCGACGAAGAAAGGATCGGCGCTATGCACGCGCTGAGCAATGCGCTGGGTCGCCGGGTAGGCGGCTCTACAGGGACAAATCTATGGGCTTGCGCCACGATCGCGAGAGAAATGCACAACGCCGGAGAGACGGGGTCGATCGTCACATTACTCTGCGATGCGGGCGAGCGGTACGCGGACACTTATTATTCTGACGATTGGCTTCAGAGGCGTACGCCGGGATGGGAGGACGCCTATGAGGTCGCCTCGCAATTATTTCAGGGTCGAAATGCTCGGCCAAGTGACGACACCCATCACTCTGTCCAGCCTCGCTAGATCTGAACTCAGGATAGAACAATTATGTCGTTTGCAAGTCAAACACAGCCGAGAGGTCAAGGGGCATCTTCTCGTCTATGGCCGGCTCGAATTCGAGGACATTTTCGGCTTACGTTAACACGAGCAGTTCAGCTTTCGAACTTTGCCCGAACAGTTCTTGCCCATCAGCGATCATGAGTTTCCGATGAAGATCGCCGCCTTTTCGATCATGCCCATTCTTGAAGGCGTGAGCGCTCCCGAAATCGATTCACCCCAGCATAAGCTCACCGCCCCGCGCCATAGGCGCGGCGCACGGCATCGAGGACCTGCCCGTGCTGCGCGCGTTGGCGCGGGTTCGCCGGACCAAGGGGACGGGCTGAGGGCCAGCCATTGTTCACGGCCGAAGCTGATAGCGATGGTGCGGATCGGCTATCGTTGAAGCGGTCTTTGGCTGTCATAGCCAACCGCCGCCCTGCGAACGTCCGCTTCTTTCAATCTATTGCCAAAAGCTGTCTGACCGCAAACGGCCAAATCCAGAGATTGCATGAGCTGGCTTCGCACAAACCGGCGGCCGCCGGAACTAGCCCTTGCCAGCAGACGTTTAGGTCGTATCCAGAACGGAGCAGAGTGTGGGTCCAGGCGGGTTCGCTGAGTTCGTGTTGTGGATGAGGACCCAAGGTGGACGCACAGACGATACTTGTCGTCGAGGACGAGATCCTAATCAGATTCATACTGGCAGATTCCTTGCGCGACATAGGATACCAGGTTCTGGAAGCAGGGGACGGCGACGAAGGGCACAACATTCTGAGTTCCGGACAGGCAGTCGATCTCCTTGTCACCGATGTCCGCATGCCCGGCGAAGTCGACGGACTGGAACTGATACGCCGCTCCAAATTGCTCGCGCCAGGTCGCCCGGTCATTATCTGCTCTGCGCATCTGCTTAGGTCCGAGGCCTTTCCTGCCGACGAATTCCTTGCAAAACCCTATAGTATGGACGCGCTCGCCGAGGTGATCTTGCGGCTGATTGGAGACCCATGGCAGAAGAACTCCCAGATCCACAGTGCCTGATCGTCGCCGACGCGGATGTCCTGATACGCAACGCGCTCGCCGAATATCTTCGGCATTGCGGTTACAAGGTTTTCGAGGCCGCAACGTCCGACGAAGTGATCATCGCGCTCGAGGAGGGCGCGGTGAAAATCGACGCGCTGCTTGCCGATGCGGAGCTGTCTGGGAAATTCAACGCGTTCGAGTTGCGGCTTTGGGTCAGGAACCATTATCCCGATGTCGAGATCGTTCTTGCCGGCAACATCGATTCGGCCGCGAAGGCTGCAGGGCACTTGTGCGATGAGGGCCCGCATCTTCAAAGGCCCTATGATCCGGAAAGCGTGGCGGCTCACATCAAGCGCCTCCTGGCCGCGACGAGGCGGCAGGATCGGTAGCTTCGATTAGACGCTCGGAAGCAAAAGCTTTGGTTGCGGTCACCGCGAGCCAACGATACCCATTGCCTATCTACAGTCAGGCGCTGGCTCGGACCGGAACGCCTGAATCTCTGCTCCTGAAAAGGAAGGATCAGACCGCGGCAATCACCGCTTCGTCGTTGGCCGCGACCTGCCGTGCGATCTGCGCAGTGCGGATCAGTGATACGCGCGTTCCCGGGGCGGAATCTTCGACCAGAATCACCGCCCCCAATTGTTTGGCGAGCGCCTGCACGATGCGTGTGCCGAGACCAGCCTGTGAGCGTTCGGCATTCTCAGCCATGCCAACCCCATCGTCCGACACCGATAATGTCCAGTTATCGCCTTTCGCGGTATAGCCGACGACAACATGGCCGGGGCGCCCATCGGGAAAGGCGTGCTTCAACGCGTTGATCACCAGTTCGGTGACAACCAGCCCCATGCTCACCGAAACGTCGCCGCCGATCGACACCGGGTCGACTTTGGTCGTCAGCGTCAACTGCTCGCGGTCATAGATCATCGACGCCCCGATGCTCGCGCAAAGTTGCGCCAGGTAGGGTTCAAGCTCGACCTGGCCGCCCTCGGATCCGGCGAGGTGGCGTTGCAACGTCGCGATCGACATGACGCGCTGATGCGCATCGCTCAGATGGCCCCGCGCTTCAGTCGACTGCACCTTGCGCGCACTCTGCATCAATATGCTCGCTATGATCTGCAGGCTGTTGGCGACGCGGTGCTGCATCTCGTGGAGCAGCGCAGCATTGTCATGGATCAATTCCTGTTGGCGCTTCTCATTCTGCCGCTCTTTGGTGACGTCTATCACCGTGACCATCATCCGCGTGTGGAGGGTGTCGCCATAATCGAGCCGCTGTGCTTTGATCACGACGCATCGCACCGCGCCTGCGCTCGTCTCGATTTCCATCTCATAGGCCTCGACCTCCGCCGCGCCCGACAGCGTGGCATCGATCAGCGAGTGCAGCCGGGGCAGGTCCCAATGCCGATGGTCGAGGTCATAGATCGTCTGGCCGGTGACCGTTTCGGGATCGATGCCGAACGCGTCGCAGAAGCTGTCGCTGGCCGCGACGATCGCCAGATTTTCATCGAGCAGGAGCAGCGGCGCGTCGGATGCAAGCGCCATTGCAAGCCCCAGCGTGCGGCCCAGATTGATCGGTGGAGTGTCGGCAGCCATGCGGCGCGCCTTCCCGGTCGGCCCGGACCGCAGGAAGCGGCCTTGTCGGCAACCAAATTGCGGGGCAGGCTTGATCGACCTGCCGACCATTGCCCCGAAAGCCGCTCATAGCATGGGAGCGAGGGCGCGCGCGTACGAATTCTGCGCCTTCGGTTGCCTTCGGAGTGGCGAAGATGAGGTCGATTTCAAGTTAGCGCATATTCCCGGCCGCTCCATCTGCGATATCGGCTTTCCTGCGTGTACGCGCAAATGCTAACCGCCTCAGATCGGCCCCAACTTGCTGATGCCGGAACTGTTTTCCCGAACTCTATTGGAATGCGCTGCGTCGCAGACGACTTGCATCACCTTCCCAATGGTTCACAATCGTGCCGATGGAAATTCTTAGCCAGCCTGCCCATGCCGCGATCCGCCGCTTCGTTCGGTCTTTCGGACAGCGCCGCGTCTCGCTCGCAGGCGTGTGCGCAACGACTCCCCTGGCAGCCCGGCCTGATCAGTTCATCGAATTCTATCTTGGCGAACGCTACCGAATCAGTGTGAACGACGGCCCGTCGGTGCTCGCTCCGGAAACGGCGGTAGTCGGACCGCAGACTCGCCCTGGCCTGCGGCTGCACATGAGCGGCAACATTGACGTCTTTACGATCCGCTTCCAGCCGACCGGATTCCATCGCCTGTTCGGTGTGCCAATGCCCAGCCTCGCTGACCAAGGGATCGCGATCGGGGACGTTCTGGGGCATGCCGCAACCGGCTTGGAAGACGTAATCCGGTGCGCTGAAGACTTTCATGCGCGGGTGATTGCGGCGCAGCAGTGGGTCGAGAGGCGCGCCCTGAAAAGCAGCCGTGAGAGCGGCCTCGACCATGCGGCCCGATTGCTGGTCGCCACGCGAGGCCGCACGAGGATCGATGCCATCGCTTACAGGTCGGGCCTGAGTCTGCGTCAGTTCCAGCGCCGGTTTACCGCAGAAGTTGGCGTCTCGCCGAAATTCTACGCTCGAACGTTGCGTCTTGAAGCCGCGCTTGCGGCGAAACAACGATATCCCGAGCGCAGCTGGACGACTATCGTGCTCGACGCGGGCTATACCGATCAGGCGCATTTCATTCGCGATTGCCAGTTGCTGGCGGGAGCGACGCCAACAGCATTCGTTGCCCAATCGTCGGGCGTGGCCGAAATGTCCAATTCCCACACTGCGTAATCCCGTAATAGATGGTCCCCAACGGAGGCCCAAATGAAGAGACGTGACTTATGCGGGATGGTGATAGCCGGAGCAGCGATTATGGCAGGAGGACCGGCGATGGCAACTGAAACACTGGCCTCGAAGGCCGACAAGACCCTGAACGCTTGGGTCGATGCCTGGAACCGCGAGGACCTCGACGCGATGTTTGCGTTGTTCGTGCCGGAGGCACATTGGGTCAACATTGTGGGGATGCATTGGCAGGGCCGTGATGCTGTCGAAAAGGCGCACCGCGCTTATTTTGAGATCATGTTTCGCGGCGTTAAACAACGATTGCTCGCCACGGAAAGCCTGACCCCGCTGCCCGGGGGCGGCGCTGTCGTGGTTGCGCGTCTCGCGGTGGATGCCTTTCGGCAGCCCAACGGCGTCGTTAAACCGCCCAGCGAGGACCGGCTGACGCTGGTCATGGTGCCGCGCGGAGAAGATATGGCGATAGCCCACGGCGCGAACGTTGCGATCGTTGCCGAAGCGCAGCAGCATGATCCGGTGGTTAAAAAGTTCTAGTCGCCGTTGCGGAACGCAGCCGGGCGAGATCACTTTCACTTCGTCAATCGCTGCGGCGCTGCGCCGACACGACGAACCCGTCGTCTCGGCTGCGCTCACGGCGCTGTAAGAAGCGTTCGAGGGTCAGGGATCTTCCGTTTTCAATGCGCTGGTATCAATGTTTGCCGATCCGCCCAGCGACTTCGACCCGGACGGGCTTGTGCAGGCATTGCGGCGAGCAGATTCGGAAGGGTTTCGAAATATTATTCGCGCCCCACAAGGCAGTGAGGACCGGGCTGCAGCTTTGAACACGGCAATTACTGCGGCGATGCGTGCAGAACGACCGATTGCTGCCGCTGCTTAAACGGGTGAGCGGCAGACACACGTCTGCCGCTGGCTCCTCACCTATTCACAGCCTACGCCATCCCCGTCGCGATCTAAGTGTCGTCCGTACCCCGGATCGCCCCGGCGTACCGGCGCCGCGCCGGCAGCG